>Ga0209727_1000100_pt1 | contig 104650 bp, 122 predicted proteins | sample RifGroC1_FD_183995 | JGI IMG/M metagenome (GOLD analysis project Ga0209727, IMG submission 183995) | Groundwater microbial communities from Rifle, Colorado, USA - Groundwater C1 (SPAdes) (version 2) | ecosystem: Environmental > Aquatic > Deep subsurface > Groundwater | place: Rifle, Colorado... | reverse complement strand
CAAAGTTGAAGCATCCGCAATTCTTTTTTCTAGATAATAAAATCCGGCTCGATTCCGTGAATCATTTTCGTACACTTCTTTGGTGACACAATCCAAGCTTGCTTCCGGTGGAGTTGAGGGTGAAGGAGAGGGAACCCCCGAAGTAGAAGGTAGGGGAGATGCCGAAGTCGAAGGGGAGGGAAAAACCGACCCCGAAGGAGAAGGACTAGCCGATCCACACGCGACCACAAATGTGGTCGAACACTTGGCTTGCCCCACTTCTAAAATTGGAACTGGTACTGCCGAAGCTGTTGTTGTTGGTTTGGGTGAAGCCACCGTTACCGTTTTGGGAGTGGGTCGTCTCACCCAATAAACCGTCAGTAGTGACACGACAATCGTCACAAATAGTCCCAACCCAATCAGTAGTGTTTTTTTGTGATTACTTGTCATGGGGTTGCTCCTTGCCAAATTGGGTCACACTGAGTTGTTCCTTGGTATGTTACACACGCTCGGCACTGTACAGAGTAAGTTCCGCAGGCCGCAACAGTCAATTCTGCAGTTGTGCTGGTTTTATTAGCTAATGTCGTCCAACTTCCACTATCAATGTTATAGCGGAAATCATATTTGAGTAAGCTTGCTCCCGCCGCCGGCACCGTGGCTCCCGCACAGGTAAAGGTAATCTTGCTCCCGACAATCGGGGAGGCTACATTCTTGGTTAAACTAGTACAACTCATGGAATATTCAGTGGTTGTGGTTGAAGCTCCAGGACGGCAAGCCGTCGTCTGTGCCTTTGTTCTAAATGCCACACTATCCCCGTGACACATGACATCAATTTGTTCTGACCCACAATTAGCATTAAATGTTGCACTTTGTCCCACTTTTGGAGTTCCGTCTTGACATCCTCTACCCAAATCGTCATTTCGGTCACACTTCCAGTGGTAAATTTGGCAGCCGTTTCTTGTGGTAGTACACTGACAGCCCGAACTTGAACAACTAAAATCACAGCTTTCCACTTCATTCTCACCATTAGAAGTACCACTACAGCCATTTTTAGCTACCGCGCACAAACCATAAGTATTGTAATAAGCTGGATCAGTCACCCCCGCAGGAGCATCTTGTGCATTACAAACACCTTCAGCATCAAAATAATATTTTGTTCCACCACAATTACACTCTTTAAAAAACTGAGAGCTCTTCGTCGTCGAACAGCTTGCCCCGAAAACAGGTGACTCTCCACATTTCTCTATTGCCATCTGATTACATGTTTTATCGACCGGCAAAATACAGAACCCCCCACACCCGCTACACTGTACACTATTGGTAGTTCCACACGGTACTACTGTGCTATGCAACTGTTCATTTGTTCCTTCCCCCGTACACGGTTTTCCACTATCTTCACACCGGTCATTCTTCGAATCCCATCGCAAAAGTCTCCCGTTATCACACGCTCCTTCACAATCGGCTCTTGTCGGGTATTGGGTTTGAATATTGGCAATTTTTACTGCCTCTGGAGAAAAATAATTGTTGTAGAAATAGTATCCTCCGCCAAGTCCCGCCAGCAGTAAAAATATTCCGATAATACTCATCAGAACTTTCTTCTTGCCCGACTTGGCTGGTTTAGTCTCGTTGGGTGGTGCTGGCGTAACCGGGGGAAGCGGAGCAGCCGGTGGCGCTTCGGAAATTTTTGCCTCTACTTCAACCGCTGGTTTTGGTTTTGCCACAAACGCTAGCGGTGTCTCGTCATTCATTTTTATCGGAGGATTATTTGTCGGCGGTACCGGAGCTGGTGTGGATGGTAAAAGAGGGGGAGTTGGTATTGTCGGAGTACCTAGGGGTGGAGGAGTTACCGGAACCACCGGAGGAACAACTGGCGGAGTTACTGGTTCAGTTTTGCCCAACGCTGCGTCAACTGCGGCTTGAGGATCTGTAATGGGTTGATCGGGCATAATAAATAGATCCTACTAAAACACAACTAACAATACTCCCAGTGCCATCATGACAAACCCTAAGCTAACCGTCAAGAGCGTGGGAGTAATTACTCCTGTTGTTGGTACTCCGCTCGCAGTCGCTGGCATCACTTCTCTAGGCGTTGGCTTAATACTGGCCGCTCCGCTGGCTACAAACGCTGGTTGTAATCCTCCCCCTGCTCCCGCGCTCGTTGCGATCACAAAATTCCGCTGGACTGTCTTGCTTACTCCTGCCGAGATATATGACACCGTTATTTTATGATTTCCCTCCGCCAGCTCACCTGGCGGTGACCAAGCCCATGTCCCATCATTTTCGACCACAATTGTGTCGCTATATGACCTAGCCGAATTGACTGCAATTGATAAAGTTAAGCCTTTAGTTCCCGTTCCCCGAAACTCCGGCTGATTGGTAAAAATCACCTCTCCCTCTACCGCCGGGTTAACGATAGCGGCCGTTGCCGTTGTTTGTGTTACCGCTCTACTGCTGGGAGAAGGAGTTGGCGTCAGGGTTGGAGGCAATTCCAACTCTTCCTCCTCTTCATACTCTTCATATTCATAGTCTTCATATGGATCTACCACCAAAACCGCCGCCTCTGTCGCTGTACTCTCCTGGGCCAAACTCGGTTCATTCCCTTGCCCTCTAAAGTCCGCATTCTCCCCGAGTGTAATTAGGGGAACCGGCATTGCATTCACCAAACTCACACTAGCTTCCGACTGTAACTTGCCATTATCTATCAGTAAACTAGCCACACTCGCCGAATAATCATACTCTGCATAAGTTTCTCCCCCACTAGCCCTAATTGTCGACAAGGTGATGGTATAACTACCGTCGTCTTTTACCAAAGTTGAAGCCATTTCCGCCTCGGGTAAGGTCACATACACCAAACTCCCCACTACCACTTCTCCTGCCGGAGCTGTTACTGTTCCATAAAAAGTCTCCGCTTTGGGAGTTGTGGCAATTATTGGCCCAGTTGTCACAGTGTAGGGCAACCCCTCGTTTTCAAAAATAGTTTTTTCCTTACCCGAAATAATTCGGAAAAAATATTCGGTCTCAGGCTGTAATTGGGCAATCGTCACGTGGTGAGTCAAGTACTCATTTTTGACCGTTCCGCTATCTCGGTCATCCATTGCTATTTGTTTCATCTCGTTAGAAGTCGTTCCATATTCCACCCACCCCACAGTCTCTTTGGTTGTTATCCAGGAAACGCTAAATTTATTCTCTGCCTGATTGGTTATTCGGACCCTGGTTGGCACGATCTCCGTATTTTCTGTAATTTTTTGTTGTCGGCTAAAAATCCATCCAATTCCCCCCAACACCACTCCCAACAACAACAATCCCAATAATGTGGGAATCTTCTTTGTTAACAGCTTCACAGCTTCATACTAACACGCTAGATTATTCTGTACCACCGCTCTCGCTTGCTACTAAATCTGGTTGAGTCAAAATACTCGCCCAATCAATTTCTGGTAATGCCTCTCGACTTTGTAAATCCTCAATTATTGCTCTATCAATCTTCGGGTTTACGGGTTCCAGGATAGCGGGATCAATTTTTAGATCACTCGGTTTTTGCCAGGCTAACACTATCGAAATTAGGATCCACACTACGCTCGCCGCCAAGGTCACTACCCCCATTTGATAAAACGATTTTGAAACCAGTATTGTTGTGCGTTTGGCCATAACTACCTTTTTGTTTCTTTCAAATCAAACAACTTGGTTAATTGAGCCTCATTAGCCAGATAATATGCTTCTCCACTGATATTCGCCGAAGTTACTCCCTCTCCCTCTCTTCCCGTTTCGTTAGAGATAGAAATTGTTTCCACATTTACCACTCTCCCCAAGCGCATAAATCGACTCAAAAAATTCTTAATTTCTCCATAATCCCCCGCCACTCGCACCGAAAATGGGAGTTTAATGATGTTTTGATTTTTGGATAGGGTATATGGATTGATTAGTCGCGAATATATCAATGCCTCCCCCATGTTTTCACTCCCGATCTCTACTCCTGTTTGATAGGCCACATATTCCACTGCTTGTGCCAGTGTTCCATATTCCACTCCAATTTGGGGGATCCCTCTCTCCAATACCGGCAACGCAAACTTAATTTCTTCATATATTTCTGCCGTTGCCTCCAGCGAATTTACTTTGGCTTCTAGTTTAGTCAAAGTCAGTTCTCCCTCTTCTATGGTCTTATTGAGTTTAGTAATGGCGACCACTGTTGGTCTAAGCGCAAACACCAAAAAGAAGCCCGACACGAATAATGACAAAACTACCGCCAAAGACATCTGAGTCGCCGGTGTTCGGTAATATCGCTTTAAATCCAAGTTGTAAACCTTTGCCTGCCAAGCCATCTTATTTTTTACCTTCTTGAGCTTGAGTAATCGATAACTCAAACGTTAACTGTGAATCATCATTCCCCGAACTTTCTAATTTATTTAATCTAACTTGGGTGAATTCTGGGTCATTCTCCACCATTCTGATCAACCTTCCCATCCCCGCTACCGATTTGGCGTAAGCCACCAAGGAAATACTATCTTCCGATAAATTTATCCGTTCATACCATACCTCTATCGGGGTTATTCGTTCCAATTTATCCAAAGATGCCAGCAATTTCTCTTGTCTATCTACAACTGGCTCTATCGTCTTAATCCGTTTTTGTGTCAGGGCAAAATCCCGCTCAATTTGTTCATATGAATTGATGATTGCGATATTTTTTTCTGTCTCTTTTTTTAAATCAGTCATTCGGCGATCCAGCCCAAATCGCCACAAAAAAGCCCCCATCACTACTAACTGAGTTACGATAACCGCCCACTTCCCAAAACTTAGCGCCCACGCGAGTACTACTCCGGCCGTGCTACTCTCAAACGAATCTCTGGGTAACAAATTAATCGACTTTTTATGTCCAAAAAAAGCGGGCAGCTTCATACACCCTCAGTATACAGTCATCTCTCGTGGGATTCTAGTTTTTGCCGAAAGGAGATTTTGTTAACTTGATCTTAGTCGCTTTTACCACTCTGGCTTTCATCCTTGCCGCTGTTCTTTTGGACACCAATTTCTTCGCGACTGCCCGGTCAATTGCCGCATAAAACTGCGCCAAAGTTTCTGTACTTGGTTTACTTCGAACAATTTTAATGGCTGCTTTTACTCGTCCGCGGATCGGTTCATTAATCGCCGACCGGCGCTTATCTACTCTTTGTTTTTTAATGGCTGATTTTGTGATCGGCATGAGGGTATTTTACCTTACCCACTGTTCACTGTCCACTGATCACTGTAAACTATCTCTTATGTTCAAACGTTTTATGCAAAATGGTCGCGATCTTTTTGCCAAAGAAAGCTCTTCTATCCTTTCAGCCGCTACCATCATCATGGGTGCCACCCTGGCCTCTGCCCTGCTTGGCCTTATTCGCACCCGTCTCCTCATTAGTTATTTTTACTCAGAACCCGCAGTTGTGGACGTCTTTTGGGCCGCCTTTCGTCTTCCCGATATGGTTTTTCAAGTTATTATCGTTGGGGCGCTTTCCTCTGCCTTTATTCCCGTATTTAGTCGCTTTATTGGTGACAAAGACGCCGCCAATCACTTGGCGAATTCCATGATCAATCTCACCATGGGTGTTATGTCTATTCTTTCTCTGGGAATTATCATTTTTGCTGCCCCCCTTTCTCGCCTAATTGCTGGTGGTTTTACCCCAAGCCAGCTCGACCTTATGGTCAACCTGACTCGCATTATGGCCATTGCTCAACTTTTCTTTGGTTTTTCTTCTTTTTTAACCGGGATTATCCAATCTCATCAACGCTTTCTCATCCCCGCTCTCTCACCCATTCTCTATAATTTTGGCATTATTCTCGGCATCCTCTTTTTGGGTAAACCCCTCGGCATTTATGGTCCAGCCTTTGGTGTGGTGATTGGAGCCATCCTTCATCTTTTGGCCCAACTTCCCCTTGCTCACCAACTTGGTTTTCGCTACCGCCCCACTCTTGATCACAAAAACCCCGCCGTTTCCGAAATGTCTCGCTTGATGTTGCCGCGGATGCTTACTCTTTCCCTAACTCAAATTGAAGCAACAATGATTATTACTTTCTCCACCTGGCTTTCTTCCGGGACCGTCACTTTAATCTCCCTCGCTCAACAATTAGCCAATCTTCCTGTTCGCTTGATTGGAATTCCGATCGGCCAAGCTTCTTTGCCATTTTTCGCCAAAGTTACTCATGGCAACAATCTCAAAGATCTCGCTTCGATGGTGAACAATACTATTTTAGAAATGCTCTATCTCGCCCTTCCTGCTTCCGTAATTATCCTCATCTTACGCGTCCCCTTAGTTCGGTTAGCCTACGGAGCTGACTCATTCCCCTGGAGTGAAACCGTCTTAACTGGCAAACTGGTAGCCATCTTAGCGATTTCCATTGCCGCTCGCTCCCTAACCCACGTTCTTGTCCGTGTTTTTTATGCTATGCACGATACTCGCACCCCCCTCATTATCAACACCATCTCGACCGTTACTAATGTGAGCTTGAGTTACTATTTTTTGTTTGTTCTCAAATCCAGTGTTTTGGGGATGGCCGCTGCCATCTCCATTGCCTCGCTGATCGAAACGATTGTCTTAGTTCTGATTCTTTACAGCTTGGCTCAATTTGCCCTTGTTCACATTCTTTTTCCCTTGGGCAAAATCTTGTTTGCCTCTGCTCTAACCGCTCTTGCCCTCTGGGCCCCGCTCCGAATCTTAGATCAAATGATTTTTGATACTACTCGCACCATTCCCCTCATTATGTTGACTCTCTCCGTTACTTTAATCGGCACTGCCGTCTACTTAACCCTTTCTTATCTCTTTAATATTCGCGAATTAGGCGTCTTCCTTCACCTTATTGAGAAAATCGGTAACTGGCAAAAAGCGCTGGGTCAATCCAAAGAAACGCTCGATACCTCCGAGAGCTCAGTGTAAAATGCGGATCATGTCTAACATTCGCAATTTTTCGATTATTGCTCATATTGATCACGGCAAAACTACCCTCACCGATCGTTTGCTCGAGGTTACTCATACCATTCCCATGGGTGGAACTGCGCGGCGATTGGATAGTAATCCCATCGAACAGGAAAGGGGAATTACCATCAAGCTCGCCCCCGTCCGCATGCATTATCAGCTCGCAAATATCAATTATCAGCTCAATCTCATTGATACTCCCGGTCACGTCGACTTTAGTTACGAAGTTAGTCGTGCCCTTCACGCGTGTGAAGGAGCCGTCTTGGTAGTTGATGCTACCAAAGGTATTCAAGCACAGACTCTTGCCAACTATGACAAAGCCATTAGTGCTGGCCTAACCATCATTCCCTTCATTAACAAAATTGATATGGCCGCCGCCGAACCAGAACGGTTGGCACAAGAGCTGATCGACACTCTCGGCTTTAAGGCCGAAGAAATTATTTTTGGCTCCGCCAAATCAGGTGCCGGTGTAACCGAACTCTTGGATGCCATTGTCACGCGCATTCCGTCCCCTTCAGTTCCGAACCATACATCATTGCGCGCACTAGTCTTTAATTCAATTTTTGACCAGCACAAAGGTGTTATTGCCTTTGTCAAAATTTTCGAAGGCGACATCAACCCGAACAATCGTGACCAACTTTACCTCTTTGCTACTCGTGAGAAATTATCCCCTCTAGAAATTGGCTATTTTGCTCCCGACATGCACTCCGTTGATCACCTCGGGGTAGGCGAAGTCGGTTATATCGCCACCGGTCACAAAGACATTCGCGCTATTACCATTGGTGACACCCTTACTGTCGTTGGAGCAAACATCACTCCCATCGCTGGTTATCAACGTCCCCAGCCCATGGTTTTCATGGATCTGTACCCGATTGACGCTGGTAATTATCGTAATCTTGTTGACGCTCTAGGCAAACTTGCCCTCAATGACGCCGCTCTTTCCTACCATGCTGCCGCCAGCCCCGCCCTAGGACATGGTTTCCGCGTGGGTTTTCTCGGCATTTTGCACGCCGAGATTGTAACCGAACGTCTTTCCCGCGAATTTGAAGTCCAGGTTGTCAATACCTCTCCCTCCGTTCCCTATCAAATGACTCTCAAAAATGGCGATCACCTCGAAGTTTCTTCTCCTTCTGATTGGCCGCGTCCTGAAGTCATTGATCATATCGAAGAACCAGTTGTGACTCTAACTGTCTTTACCCCCGAACCATATGTTGGGGGGATCATGGAACTTTGTCAGGGCAAGCGAGCCGAGTTTATTGATCTAGAGTATTTGGGAGGTCGTGTTCGTCTCAACTACCTAATGCCCTTATCCGAACTTATTACCGATTTTTATGATCGCCTCAAATCAGTTAGTTCCGGCTACGCCAGCGTCCAGTATGATCACGGCGGTTATCAAGTAGTCGACGCCGTCAAAGTCGATATTCTCTTAAACGGTGAAGAAGCCGGCGCTCTCTCTTTTGTTTCTCCTCGTTTTTCTGCCGAGGGGAGGGGAAGAGTCCTAGTCGAAAAACTTAAAGATGCGATTCCCCGTTCTCTGATTGAAGTGGCTATTCAAGCCGCCATTGGTGGAAAAATCATCGCTCGTGCCACCATTCGGGCTTTTCGCAAAGATGTAACTGCCAAACTTCATGGTGGTGATATGACTCGCAATCGCAAACTGCTCGAAAAACAAAAGAAGGGGAAAAAGAAGATGAAAATGCTGGGTAATGTCGAAGTCCCCCAAGCTGCCTTTACCGCCATCCTTAAAATTTAGCCTCTTGACACGACCTAGCACTCTCGCTATTATAGTGCTAATGAAACCTTTATCACCCCGCCAAATCAGTATTATCAAAGCCATTGTCGAGGAATATACGACTACTGGCGAAGCTGTCGGGAGTGACACTCTCGATAAAAAATACAACCTTGGTATCTCTCCGGCCACCATCAGAAACGAAATGGTGAGGCTTGAAGATTTGGGTTACCTCAAGCAACCCCACACCTCTGCTGGCCGCGTCCCAACTCCCGTGGCCCTCAAACTCTATATCTCCGAACTCATGAAAGAAGATACGCTTCCCGTAACCGAAGAAGTTTCGGTCAAAGAGCGGATCTGGGATCACCGTCAAAAAATTGATACTCTCTTGCGTGAAGCCACTCACGTTCTCTCCGAAAAAACCAACAACATTGGCTTTGCCACAACGAGCGACGGAGCCGTCTACTCAGCTGGTTACGCCAACCTCTTAACCCTTCCCGAATTTTTTGACATTGACGTTACCCGCCAAGTTCTCTCTATCATCGAGAGCCATGCCGCGCTCGAAGCAATTTTTGGCCGGGTTTTAGACACTCAACCCCTCCATATTATTCTGGGTGACGAATTTGGTAATGAGTTCCTCTACCCTTGTGCCATGGCCTATCTTGATTTCCGTGCTGGCAATATCAACGGCCACTTAGGAGTGATTGGTCCCGCCCGTCTCAACTATCCCTACGTTATGCCCATGCTTAGACATATGAGCAATTTATTAGATGAAATCTCCGCTTCTTGGAGTTAACTATGAAAACTAAACCCGTCAAAACTCATTCTTCGTCCAAATCAGTTAAAGATCTAGAATCTTCCCTAGCCCGGGCGCTTGCCGATTATGCCAATCTTGAGAAACGTTTCGCTCGTGATAGCGCCAGTATTGTCCAATTTGCCAACGCCAATCTCTTGGCCAAACTCCTCGAAGTCCGTGATCATTTGGGTTTAGCCGCCGCACGCGGGGACCAATCTCTAGAGCTTATTCTCTCCGCTTTCGACAAAATCTTGACCGAAGAAGGGGTTACCGTTGTCAAAACGGATGGAGTTTTCGATCCCAACCTCATGGAATGTCACGAAACCGCTCCTGGAGTTAAAGATCAGGTTCTCTCTGTTATTCGTCCAGGTTATATACTAAATGGTCGTGTCCTTCGCCCCGCTCGTGTGGTCGTGGGCAACGGCCAAATTAATTCGTCAAATTAAATATTTTTACAGGAGGATTTTATGTCCAACACTAAAACTATCGGAATCGACCTAGGTACTACCAACAGTTGTGTGGCTGTTATGGAAGGCGGCAAACCCAAAGTTATTCCTTCCGCCGAAGGCGGAAACACCATCCCCAGCATTGTTGAACCAGTTAAAGGTTTAGTTGGTCAAGTGGCCAAAAATCAAATGGTTTTAAACTCCAAAAATACTATCTATAGTATCAAGCGCCTGATGGGTCGCCACTTGGACGACGCAATGGTCAAAGACACGATCAAAAAAGTGCCCTATGAAATCGTTGGCGGCAAAAATGACACCGCTGCCGTCAAAGTCGATGGCAAAATCTATACTCCCCAAGAAATTTCCGCCAAAATCCTCCAAAAAGCCAAAGCTGACGCCGAAGCTTATTTGGGTACCAAAGTTGATAGTGCCGTCATCACCGTTCCTGCCTACTTCGACGACTCCCAACGCCAGGCTACCAAACAAGCCGGAGAAATTGCTGGCCTCAAAGTTGAACGCATCGTCAACGAGCCAACTGCGGCTGCTTTAGCCTACGGTCTCGACAAAAAGAAAGTCGGGAAAATTGCTGTCTATGATTTGGGTGGTGGCACTTTTGACATTAGTGTTTTGGAAATCGGTGACGGAGTTTTCGAAGTCAAAGCCACCAACGGTGATACCTTTTTAGGAGGTGATGATTTTAATCATCGCCTGGTAGACTACCTCGTTTCCGAGTTCAAAAAAGATCAGGGGATCGATCTTGCAAGCGACAAACAAGCCCTCCAACGGATCCGCGATGCCGCCGAAAAAGCCAAAATTGAACTCAGTAGTTCGGCTTCCGCTGAGATCAATCAACCCTTTATTACCCAAGGAAGTGATGGTCAACCCAAACACTTAACCATGACAATCACCCGCTCCAAACTAGAAGAGCTTGTGGATGATTTGATCAAGAAAACCATCGATCCGGTGAAAAAATGTTTAGCTGATGCCAAACTCAAAACCAGTGATATCGACGAAGTTGTTTTGGTTGGTGGTCAGACCAGAATGCCCGCCGTCCAAAAAGCCGTCAAAGACTTCTTCGGCAAAGAGCCTCACAAAGGAGTAAACCCCGACGAAGTCGTTGCTGTTGGTGCCGCTATCCAAGCTGGTATCTTGGGTGGGGAAGTCAACGACGTGCTGTTACTCGACGTAACTCCTCTGACTCTCGGTATCGAAACCATGGGGGCTGTTCGCACTCCTTTAATCGACCGTAACACCACCGTCCCGACCAGCAAGAGCCAGGTCTTTAGTACCGCCAGCGACAATCAACCTCAGGTTGAAATCAATATCTTGCAAGGTGAGCGTCCGATGGCCGCCGACAACAAATCGCTCGGCCGCTTCATCCTCGATGGGATTGCCCCCGCTCCGCGCGGAATTCCCCAAATCGAAGTTACCTTCGATATTGACGCCTCAGGTATTTTGCATGTCAATGCCAAAGACAAAGGTACCGGCAAAGAACAAAAAATCACCATCCAAAACGCCACCAATTTGAGTGACGAAGAGGTGGAGAAGATGAAAAAAGAGGCCGAACTCCACGCCGAAGAAGACAAGAAGAAGAAAGAGTTGATCGAAAAAAAGAACGAAGCCGATTCTTTAATCTTCCAAACCGAAAAAACCCTCAAGGAAGCCGGGGACAAACTTCAGGCGGATGAGAAAACCGCAATCGAAGACTCTGTCAAGGCCCTCAAGGAAGCCAAAGACAAAGAGGATGCAACTGTCGAAAGTATCGACGAAGCTTTTAAAAAGGCTTCCGAAGCTCTTTCCAAATACGGCGAACGCCTGTATAAAGCCGCTGCCGAGACTGCTCCCAAAGAAGGTGAATCCAAGGCCGAGGAGCCGACTGCCGCCTCCGAAGACGCGGCCAAGGCCGAAGAGGGTGAAGTCGTTGACGAGCAAAAATAACTATGCTCAAAGTCAAACCTTTTCGTCAAAAAACCGGTCTCTGTGGCCCCGCCACCATCAAGATGGTTCTTTCCTACTATGGTGTCGAGAAAACCGAAGCCGAACTTGCCGAGTTAATGCGGGCTGACCCCGCTGTCGGTGTTGATGCCTCTCGCATGATCGAAGCGTCCGAGTCCCTCGGTTTTAAGGGTTACTTTCAAGACAATTCAACTTTCGAAGATCTCGAACGTTTAGTCAAAACCGATCAAATTCCCGTCATTGTTGACTGGTTCTCCGAAGATGATGGTCATTACTCGGTTGTGGTTGATCTTGATACCGAAAACATCTATCTCCTTGACCCCGAAATTGGCCATGTGCGCGCCATGCGCCGCAGCAAATTTTTTCGTATCTGGTTTGACTTCCCTGGCGAATATATTAAAAGTTCGGCTGACTTGACTATTCGTCGTCTGATCGTTATCTTGAATCAATATGGCCACTGATCAACCCCCCAAAAAACCCGACGAACCTGGAGGTACTAGCAAAACTAACGGCAATGGTTTTCCCCTTCCCAAATTTGTGGGTATCCTCCATAGTGAGGTCAAACGAGAATACTTTCCGACCGAAACTCAATACTTGACCGAAAAAGATGCTACTCACGAAGCTGAAGTCATTGCCACCTATTTAGTGAAAATGGGGATCAAAACCAAACTCTACGCTGGCCGTCCCGAAACTTTGTCAAGTATTCTCCGTGACAAACCCGACATGATCTTTAATCTAGTTGGCTCTATTAGTGGTCAAGAATACTTGTCAGCCACCATCCCCGGGATTCTCGAAGCGATGGATATCCCCTATACTGGCGCCGGGATGTTGGGGGAAGCCTTAGCTTACAACAAGTATTTGGTCAAAGAACTCCTAGTTAGTCATGGCATTCCTGTCCCCCGTACTCAACTTTTAACCTCAGCAACAACTCCTCTTAATCCCGAGCTCCGCTTCCCCCTAATTACCAAACTTAACGAAATTCATGGAGCTGTCGAAGTCACTCAAGATGCCATCTCTCCTGACGAAAAACACCTTCGTGACCGTATTAAATTTTTGATCAAAACCTATCAACAACCAATTATCGCCGAAGAATTTATTGCCGGCCGCGAATATACCGCCATTGTTCTAGAGGGTGGCAATACCAAAGTCTATCTTGCCGAAAAAGTCTTTCCGGACGCTACTGACCCCATGCAATTTGTCACTTTCGATGCACAATGGGTTGAAGGTGGCGAAACCTATACTTACAAAAAAATCAGTGATCCTACCCTCAACGAATTAGTCCGCCGTGCCTTTGATATTCTCAAAATGGGTGGTTACGGAAAATTTGATATTCGCGTCGACCAATCTGGTCGTTATTACTTCATCGATAGTAATAGTAACCCCGCCTTTGGTCCCAAAGAACTAGACGTTGCTCTCGCCAATATTCTCTCGCTCTATGAGATCGATTTCCCCGAAATTCTCAAACGACTAATGGTCAATACCATGCGCGACTGGTTCAAAACTCAAGAAGAACGCTCCGCTTCCGGTTCTTAGCACTCTCGTGTTAAAATTGCTACCATGAGCTCTAAACGCGATTATTATGAAGTTTTGGGAGTCAGCCGGAAGGCCTCCGACGCTGAACTCAAAAGTGCCTATCGGAAACTTGCCCTCAAATGGCACCCAGACCGCAACAAAGAGCCCGGTGCCGAAGCCAAATTCAAAGAAATTAACGAAGCCTACGAAGTTTTAAGCTCAGCCGATAAACGTGCCAAATTCGATCAATTTGGTCATGCCGCTTTCGATCCCTCTTCTGGTTTTGGTAACTATGGGGGTGGGGGACAAAGTTATCGTTCTGGTCCCTTTACCTACACCTATTCCACAGGTGGTGGCTTTGAAGATCTTTTTGGTGGTACCCAAGGCCAAGGCTTCTCTGACCCCTTTAATATTTTTGAATCTTTCTTTGGTGGGAGTAATCCTTTTGGCGGAAGTTACCGTCCCAAACCCCACTACAGTTTAACCATCGATTTTCTTGAAGCAGTCCGCGGTGCGGAAAAAACCTTTGTCCACCAGGGTAAACAATACACTGTCAAAATCCCCGCCGGGGCCAGTGATGGAACCAGGATTCGCTATTCCGAGTTTGATATTTCCCTTAATGTCCGTCCCGACTCTACCTTCCGCCGAGAAGGAGATGATCTGTTTCTTCTCCACGCTATTCCGTTCACCCTGGCTATCCAAGGAGGAGAAACCGAGATCCCCACTCTCGAAGGCAAATTAACTATCAAAGTTCGTCCGCTTACTCAGCCCAGCACTAGCATCCGGCTTTCCGGCAAAGGTGTCAAACACTTGCAAAGAAGCGGCCGCGGTGATCTTTACATCAAATTTAAGGTGATGTTCCCCACCAAACTATCTCGTCGTGGCAAAGAGCTTGTACAACAGCTCCATGCTGAACTATACTAAATCTTGTCATGTCCGAACTAGAAACTACCCCCATCCTCCCCGTTACTCCTCCCAGGCGGAGTTTTCCCCTTTGGCCACTCTTATTAGGTAGTCTCTTCGTTTTTCTGTTAGCCGGCGGGCTTGGCGGTTTTTACTATCTCACCAAATTAAAATCAGAAATTAATTCTTCTCCCTCTCCTTCCCCCATCGTCTCTCCCACCCCCTCAGTGAGTGCAACCCCTTCGGCTTCTCCCAAATCTTCTCCCAAGCCCTCTCTCAAACCATCCCTTAAACCCACCTCCAAACCATCTCCTCTTCCGACCATTCCCAGTTTTACCCCCATAAATCTTGATCTTCGCTTTGGCAACCCGAGTGCCAACATCAAACAGACCTTTGATGATGGCTCCGGCACTGGGCGGGTAATTAACCGAGAATACAGTAGTATTCAAACTGGTCAATTTGATGAACTTCCCTCTAGCTGGTCTCCTCGTGTTACCGTCTGTTATCATCTTATTGCCAACGAAAAACTAGACGGCGCGCTGATCAATTACACCTTTTCTCTCGACAATGTAACCGAAGTCCAAGATAATTTTTCTAGTATTGGCATTATGGAAGCTGGCAGAATTTATGACTGGTGCCACGATGTCACGACCGCACTCGGTGCTCACACTGCCAAACTTGTCCTTAATCCCACCCGTTCATTAAAAGAGGGAAATTATGCCAACGACTTGGCTCGGGTAGACTGGACCAACCTAGCGGACAATATCCCTCCCAACTTTACTTTGATGGGTCCTGTTTACGAGGGTACTACCGGAGTTTGTCTCTTCCCCCAATATATTTCTGACAATGTGACTTTGGTCTCCGCTCTCAAAATCGAACAAAAAGTCGACTCGGCCGACTGGACTGCTTTTACTGGTACTAGGTACTGTTTTGCCAATGAGCACAACACCACCCACACCTATAGCGTCAAAATTACCGATGCCAGAGGGAATAAAACCGAACAAACTCGCACTTTTACTATTACTCTGCCAGATTGACATCCCTCTTGATTCTGTTATAACCAACTTATAGAAAAAAGGAGGTTGTTTATGTCGTTCAAAAAAACTACTTGGCTCTTTGTACTCTCCTTCATTTTCTTCAGTATTGCCCTCCCCGCTCTCGCCCAAGACGCTTCGATCGAAGCCTCTCCCCTGAGACGCCGTGATGAAATTAGGGAAGTTCGTCAAGCTGAAATTCAAGAAATCCAAGCTGAACGGCAACAAATCAGATCCCAGGTGGCCGAAAATCACGCCAACCGTTTAACTCGTCGCTTTCAGTTTTACTTTGATCGCTTGACTAACATCATTATTCGCTTCCGCGCTCGCCTCGAAATTTTGCGCACTGCCGGAAAAACCGTGACGAGTATTGAAGCCAAACTAGATCTTGCCGAAGCCAAATTAACCGCTGCCAAGGCCAAGGGGAACGACGCTATTGCCGCTTTTCAGGCTATCGATCCCGCCAAATTTGCCGAGCAAAAGACCGAACTTTTAGCTGCCAAAGATCTTGCGCTCTCTGCCAAGCAGCTTTTCCAGGAAGCTCACCAACTACTCAAGGATGCCCTCAAGGAACTTAAAACCATTAGTAAACCGGCCCTACCTGCCAGTAGCGCTGGAGTGGAGAACTCCCTATGAATAAACTAATTCTAGTCGGCTTTTGTGCTCTTTTATTGGGTGGTTGCTCCCTATCTAACCTAATTCCCTCCGGGGGAGAATCAACTACCGGCTCACCCATTGCCACAACTACCCCGACTCCTGACTCCGCCCTCGAGTCCACCGAGCCGGTTAGTTCCAGTAGTGATGCCACCAGTCTCGAAACCGATCTCAATAACACCGTAATCTTAGACGAAGACTTCTCCAATCTAGAGTAGTGCTTGCCCGCCGTAGCTTTATGCGTAGGCGGGTGTTATAATCACACCTGTTGTAGTGTGCATACGTGAAAGGTGGGGTTCCCACCTTTTTTTGCACAAACAACCAAAATTAGTCATAACCCTAACCCAAATGGAGGAACTATGAGTCAAGTAAAATCAGAATTTGCCCTCGCCCTTAACCAAATCTGTGCTGAACGTGGCATCGACCCCAAAGTTGTTATTGAGTCTATCAAACAGGCTATTCTCGCCGCCCTCAAACGAGATCTCGGCGTTGCCGAAGAAGAGGTTCTCGTTGGTTACGCTGTGAGCGTCAACGAAGATACCGGAGCTATTGCGGTTGAAAAAGATGGCCAAGATGCCACCCCCGCCGGCTTTGGTCGGATCGCCGCTCAAGTCGCCAAACAAGTCATCATGCAACGTGTTCGCGAAGCCGAAAAGGACGCCATTATTACCGAATATCAGGATAAAATCGGCACTTTGGTCACCGGGATGATCCTTCGCTTCGATGGCCCCAACGTGGTCGTAGATATTGGTCGTGGCCAAGCTATCATGCCCCTAACCGAAACCATTACCAACGAATTTTACCGTCTCAATCAACGCGTCGCTGTCTACATCAAAGAAATCCGTGACACCTACAAAGGACAAGCTATCATTGTTAGCCGGTCCGCCCCCGAATTAGTTCAAGAATTATTTGCTCGTGAAGTTCCCGAAGTCGGTAGTAAATCTGTCGAGATTGTCGCCATCGCCCGCGAAAGTGGTCATCGCACCAAAATTGCCGTCAAGAGCAACGAAGATGGGGTTGACCCCGTCGGCTCTTGTGTGGGCCAAAAAGGTGTCCGTGTTCAAGCGGTCATCAACGAGTTAAATGGTGAAAAAATCGACATTGTCGAATATTCTGATAATTTGGCCGAATTTGTCAAATCCGCGCTTGCTCCCGCCGAGGGGCTTGACGTCAAAATCGATGACAAAAAACGCAAAGTTACGGTCACCGTCCCAGACGACCAGCTTAGTTTGGCTATTGGCCGCGGCGGTCAAAACGCCCGTCTGGCTGCCAAGTTGACCGGCTACAAGATTGATATCAAGGGTGAAACCATCAAAGACACTGTGACCGTTACGGGTACCGAAGATTTTGAGATCGATCAACTGGGCTTGGGTAGCAAAGTTAGAAATACCTTGCTTGACCTCAAGATTACCACGATCAAAGCCCTCGAAGAAAAATTGCCTTCGCTCAAAGATCAACTAACCGAGCTTGATCCCCGTGCCTTCGAAGAGACCGGCAAAGCAATTACCCGTTGGTACAAAAAACAAAACATGGCTCGCGAAGAAGCCGAAAAAATGGCTCACTATCTCGCCGACCGTGCCGCTGAGTCCAAATAAGCTGGGCAACTATGTCGTATGAAGAAACAAAAAACACCTCTACCTCAAAAATCTTCTGTACCGTCTCGTCCGCCAATTGTGGCAATTCTAGGGCACGTTGATCACGGCAAAACCACCCTCCTTGACTATATTCGCAGCACCCACGTTGCCGCCCGCGAGGCCGGAGGAATCACCCAGAAGATCGGTGCTTATCAAGTTGACTTTCGTGGTCACCCCCTAACCTTTATTGATACTCCTGGTCATGCTGCCTTTAACCGCATGCGTTCTCGCGGTGCTGGAGTTGCTGATATTGCTGTCCTCGTTGTCGATGCCGGCGATGGTGTCATGCCCCAAACTATCGAGAGCATCAAACATATTCAAAAAGCCGCCATTCCTTTTGTTGTGGCCATTAATAAAGTCGACAAAGAGGGGAGTAATCCCGATAGTGTCAAAGCCCAATTGACCGAGCACCAAGTTTTTGTCGAAGGTTATGGAGGGAACACTCCTTTTGTGCTCATTTCGGGCAAAACCGGCCTGGGGGTAGATTCTCTCCTCGAAACCATTCTCCTTTTGGCAGAACTCGAAGAACTAGTCTCTTCCCCAGACGTTCCTCTCGTTGCCCCCGTCATCGAAGCCAAACTTGATTCAACCCGCGGTCCCCTTGTCTCCATTATCGTTCGCGAAGGTACTATCAAAGTTGGTCAAGATATAGTTGGCGGTCGGGTGCGGGCTTTGTTTAATGATTTGGGTAAGTCTATTCCTTTCGCTACTCCCGGCATGCCCGTCCAGATCCTTGGTTTCAAAATTCTTCCCGCTGTCGGTGAAATTATTCGCTCGGTGGCTTTGCCCCCCGAACCCGCCATGGCCCCTAGTGACGACATTGCCTCGCCCGCCATAGCCTCTGGCGACGGCGTGGCTCCCAATCGTCTCAACCTCATCCTCCGTGCTGACACCCTTGGGTCTCTCGAAGCCATTGAAGCCAGTTTTACCCCCGAAATCAACATCATTACCGTCGGAACCGGAGACTTAACTGAAAGCGATATTCTTCACGCCATCTCGACTCAAGCTCTCGTCTTGGGCTTTGCCGTTCGGATCCCTAGTAGTGTCCAAAAACTTGCCGAAGCCGAAGGGGTTGCTGTCAAAAGCTTTACGATCATCTACGAACTTCTCGATTATTTGGAAAAGAAAGTCTTTAAACTCATGGAACCAACTATCGATGAAGAAGAATTGGGTAGGGGAGTCGTCCTCAAAACTTTTGATATTGATGGAAGTCATATTGCCGGAACCCGCGTCGACTCTGGTCGTTTTGAAACTGGCGACACCATCCACCTTGTCCGCAGTGAAGTGAGCAAAGATGCCAAAATTCGCAGTATTCGGCTAGGCAGAGAAGAGGTCAAAAAAGTCGAGACCGGTCATGAATGTGGTCTGCTTTTTTCCCCCAATCTTGACATCAAAGAAAAAGACCTTATAATATCCTATAAGAAAATAAATACCGAAGATTAACCTATGAACGATCAGCTTTCAGCTCTCAAAACTAAACTCGATTTAGCGAGTAGTCTCCTTTTGACTTTCCCTGCTGTCGCCAGTCAAGACGTCGTGGCCGCCAGTTTAGCCCTGTATCTCTCCCTTAAGCAATCTGGTAAAGCCGTCTCCATCGTTACCAGTACTCCCCCGACCGTTCGCGATTCACACTTGGTTGGCCTCGACAAAATCACTACCGACTTGGGAGGTAATAACTTGGTTATCACCCTCAATGTTCCCGAAGACGCGGTCGACAAGGTAACCAGTAACACCGAAGGTGGTCATCTCAACTTGATCATCAATCCTCGTACTGGGGTTGCTCCCGTAACCGAAAAAGACGTGACTTTTTCTTATTCAGGAGCGGTCGCTGATCTTGTCATCATCCTTGGTGCCTCTGACCTCCGTGATCTCGGCGCTTTGGCCGAGCGGGAAAATACTCTGTTTGTCCAAGACAAAATTATTAACATCAGTAGTCAGGTCGGTAGTTTTGGCGCCGTCAATTTGACCGATCCCGCCAGTAGCAATTCCGAATTAATTACCGCCCTCATTAAAGAACTCTCCCTTCCTCTCGATATTGATATTGCCAATAACCTTATGCAAGGAATCGAGGCAGCCACCAGTGGACTCTCTGCTCCCAACTTAACAGCTGACACCTTCGAAGCTCTCGCTATTCTGTATCGCGCTGGCGCTCGCCGCCAAACTGCGACCATTCCCGTACGTGAAGCCAAAATTGTCGCCGACATGCCGATTATTGATAACACCACTCCCGCTTCCATCAAAGAGGACTGGCTCCAGCCCAAAATTTTCAAAGGCAGTAAGTCTAACTAACCTTTTCAGTTGCTAGTTGACAGCTCCCTCTCAACCTCCTACCATCAAATCATGCCCGCCAAATCAAAAAAGCGCCGCCTTCTCAAAAAATCCCGATCTCACAAGTTAAATTTTAAAGCACCCTGGTTTGTTCTTCTGCTACTTCTACTCTTGGGAACTCTTTTTGTCTATCTCTACCGCAGTTTCTCTCAACCTGCTCGAATCGCTGAAATCGCTGGAGTCCAACCATTTAAACAAGCCCTTGAAATCACCGATCAAAACTCTGCCGTCATCCTTCCCCCCCTAATTTCCGACGGTTCTTTTACCTTTGAAGCTTGGATTTATCCCAATTCTTTCACATCCCAATCAGAAGATCGCTATATTTTTTCCCAACCCAGTAATAATAGTGGGATTCAAACCTCACTTTCCCTTCAGGGCAATGCCGATTTTAACGAAGGTAAGGGCAGTCTTGTTGGTTGGTACTGGGAAGAATCTGGTCCTCGTGAACTTCGCACTCCTTTTGTTGTCACCCCCAACTCTTGGCACCACGTAGTTTTTCAAAGAGACTTGCGAGGGGTAAAAATTTTCCTTAACGGGAAAATCATTGCCACCACTACCACTAGCTCCACTTCCCCCAAACACTCCAGACTCGTTTTTACTCTAGGAGGATACAATTCTCAACCCATCGACAATCTTACTCTCAACAATGTTTTTCTCGGTAAACTGGACAACATTTATATCTATGATCAGCCTAAATACGCCCACGATTTTGATATTCCCAGCGAGCCCATTTGGCAACCCGGCATCATCGCCAGCTACGAACTGAACAACGATTATCTTAATGGGATGAATTGGCAAACCCACGCCGGAACCCCTGTCGGAGATGGTTTAGTCTTTGTCGAATCAACCGTCCCCACTTCTCCCCCCAATCAGGTTTCTTGGGAAACTCCCCAGGTGTCTCTATCTGCCGATGATTTTTACTTAGTCGCTGACGGCGTCCGTTTTGATAGTCGTAACACCCAAGTTACCCTCCATTCTGACCCAGGCAATCCCAACTACACCACCCTCGAAACGACCTGGCATGAGAAAGACCGCGAGATGCGGCTTAATATCTATTTTTATGCCGAAGACGTCGCGACTACCAATGGTACTCTCAAACAATGGGGTGTTTCTCAAATCCGTACCTACGATGGCAAAACTCCCGGTGATTGGATCTACTATGATCATCGTAACGGCATGGGTTGGTATGGTGAACCTAGGTTTATTAATCGTTTTGTCTTAACCAGCACTTCAGGTAAATACCAGGGATATCTTGTGTTCAAAAACCTCAAACTTTTAGCTTTCAAAACCCAACCTTCTCTTCCACCCATTCCCTCAACTTTCCCCTCACCGAGTCCTTCGATTATCTGCAAGAACACCTGTGGCAATGGTACCTGTGAAGAAATTGTTTGTCTCGGCACCGGCTGTCCTTGTCCCGAAACTCCCATATCATGTCCCAAAGATTGTTCTCTCACCACCCAGAAAAGTACGATTACTATTCTCGCCGCTGGGACCAAATATGCTGACCTTTATCCCACCATGGCCTTACGGATTAATGGTCGCACAGTCATGCAATGGAAAAACGTTCGTGGTAATCCATTTCTTCGCACTTTTCAAAAATTTACCTACACTCACCCTACAAAAATTTTGCCTACCGACAAACTTCAAGTCGCCTTTACCAACGATTTTAGCAAACGAGATTTACGGGTTAATTTAATAACCATTGACGGCAAAGTTTTTCAAAGTGAAAGTGCTGTTACTTTCTCTACTGGTACCAAAAGTCCTGACGGCAAATGTGCCCCTCGTTATGCTCGTTCTGAATGGCTGAACTGCAATGGTTACTTTCAATACAAACTTACTACTCTGCCAACTCCCACTCCAAAACCTACTCCAACCCCCACTCCCAAACTAACTCCTACTCCAACCCCCACTCCCATTCCTGTTCCACTCATTTCCGCCTATCCATCCCCCACAACCCTGTAAGAACTTTCCCATTGTCAGATTCCCTCGTATCCGCTATAATCCACCTCTAGCTATGCTAAAAATCGACGACAAAAGTAAAATTATTAAAAAATTTGCAACAACGAAAGGAGACACTGGATCTCCCGAGGTGCAGATTGCACTTCTCACTGAGCGCATCAAGGAGCTTACCGAGCACTTGAAGGTTCACAAGAAGGACAATCATTCTCGCCGCGGGTTACTAAAAATGGTCAGCAAGCGCCGTCGGCTCTTAAATTATTTAAGAACCAACGTCGAAGACCGTTATCGTACCCTAGTCAAGACTTTAAACCTCGTGAAATAGAGTTCCTGTCTAAAATCTCATGTCATCAACCAAAGTAAAAGCCGCCATCGGTGGCAAAGACCTTACCCTCGAATACGGTCGTTTTTCCGAACAAGCCAATGCCGCCATTCTCGTTAGTTACGGCGATACCGTCGTCCACGTAACTGCAGTAATGGGTAAAAGTGATACCACTTTGTCCTATTTCCCTCTCTCTGTCGACTTTGCCGAAAAGCTCTACGCTGGTGGCAAAATCAAGGGCAGTCGCTGGGTCAAGCGTGATGGCCGACCCTCCGATGAAGCCATCCTCAAAGGCCGGATTATTGACCGCTCAATTCGCCCGCTCTTCCCCAAAAACGTCAAACGCGACGTTCAAATTATTGCTACTGTTCTCTCTGCCGATGGTGCTAACGATGCCGACATGCTTGGCTTGGTCGGCACTTCTTCCGCTCTCCACGTTAGTAATATTCCCTGGGATGGTCCTATCGCCGGCATTCGTGTTGGGATGATCGAGGGAGCTTTTGTTGCCAACCCGACCTACGAACAACGCGCTACTTCTTCCCTCGACCTAATAGTTTCTGGTAGCAAAGAAGCCATTGTTATGGTCGAAGCTGGAGCTAACGAAGTTAGTGAAGAGGATATGCTCAAAGCCCTAGAATTTGCCCACGGTGAAATCAAAAAAATTGTCACCGTGATCGAAGATTTTCGGGAGAAAATCGGCAAACCCAAACTCGAATTTCCTACCGTGGAAATTATTCCCGCCGCGCTTAAAGCTGAGATCACCAACAAAGTTCGCCCCGACATTGCCAAGCGCCTTGGTGTCCCCGGCTGTGAAGACGGCTTAGTCGAAGATTTTGTGGCCGCCCTGGAAGATAGTTACGCCGAACAACTGGACTCTCGCCAATTAGGGGAGATTATTCACGATGTTTTGGGCGAGGAAACTCGAGCCAAAACCATTAATACTGGCATTCGGATCGATGGCCGCAAAACTGTCGATATTCGTCCACTAGAGGCCGAGGTCGATATCTTGCCTCGCCCCCACGGGAGTGCCATGTTCAAGCGTGGTCAAACTCAAGTACTTTCTATTGCGACGTTGGGCGCCCCTTCCTTAGGTCAAATCTTAGAGACTATGGAAGACGAAAAAGTGAAACACTACATTCATCACTATGCCATGCCTCCTTATGCTAGCGGTGAAACCGGTCGCTTTGGCGCTCCTGGTCGCCGTGAAATTGGTCACGGTGCCTTGGCCGAACGGGCCATTGTCCCCATGCTTCCTTCCGAACTAGACTTTCCCTACACCATCCAAGTCGTTTCTGAAGTTATGAGTAGCAACGGTAGTACCAGTCAGGCTTCCGTTTGTGGCTCTTGTATGGCTTTAATGGCTGCCGGAGTTCCCCTCAAGAAACCGGTTGCTGGGATCGCCATGGGTCTCATGACCGATGGAAAAAAGAGTGTGGTCTTAACCGATATCGCCGGAATCGAAGATCATGTGGGAGATATGGACTTTAAAGTGGCTGGAACCCGTGATGGGATTACCGCCCTCCAAATGGATATTAAAGTCAGTGGTATTTCCTTCGAAGTTCTAACCCAAGCTCTAGCTCAGGCCAAAGATGCTCGCATGGAAATCATGAAAGTCATGCTCAAAGCTATTCCCGAACCCAGGAAAGAACTCAGTAAGTATGCTCCCAAAATTGTCCAATTCGAAATTCCCAATGACAAAATTGGTGAAGTGATTGGCCCAGGAGGCAAACACATCAAACAAATCATGGCCGATTGTGGTGTCCAAGTTGACATCGATGACGCAACCGGAGTTGGTAAAGTCACCGTGAGTGGAGTAGACCCCGTCGGGATGGACAAAGCCGTCAATTGGATTAAAGGTATGGTTCATGTGCCCGAAGCCGGTGAAGAATACGATGGTAAAGTCACCCGAGTCGAGGGTTATGGTTGTTTCGTCGAATTTTTGCCCGGGAAACAAGGCCTGGTCCACGTTTCTCGCATGAGTGCGGAATACGTACAAGACGCCGGATCCTTGGTCAAAGAAGGTGACTCTGTCCACGTCTGGGTCAAAGGTGTTGACGACATGGGCAGGACTGATCTTTCCATGGTGCCTCTTGATCAACTCAAGCCCGATGCTCCTCGTCCTCCTCGCTCTAATGACTTTGGTGGTCCCCGCCGAGGTGGTTTTGGCGGGCGCAGTGGCGACCGCGGTGGCTTCCGTCCTCGCCGGTAAGGTAAGTGCTTGTGTTACCATAGATCTATGCCCGATACTCACTCGACTCAATTTGCTGCCGAACTAGTCAGTCTTAAATCCCAAATTAGTGGTGCGAAACTCCCTCCCGATTTGTCGGTCAAAGCCCTCGACATGCTTTCCCGTCTAGAGCGTATGGTCGACACTGGAGTCTATAGCGCCGAATACGACCGGAGTGCCCACTATATCAACTGGATTACCCATCTTCCCTGGGGTATTTACACCCAAGATAAACTTGATATTACTCAGGCCGCTTCTGCCATGAACGCTTCTCACTACGGTATGATCGAAACCAAAGACCGAATCCTCGAATACTTAGCTACTCTCAAACTGCGCGCAAGCCAAGGTGGTGAAACCTCTCCCCGCGCTCCCGCCATTTTCCTCGTCGGTCTGGTTGGTACCGGCAAAACCACTTTTGCCTACAGTCTTGCCAATACTCTTGGGAGAAAATTGGCCCGTATTCCCTTTGGTGGCTTGGGGAGCGCTCGCGATTTGCGCGGCAAATCCCGTCTCTTCGCCGAAGCTGAGCCTGGTGCCATTGTCAAAGCCATTCGTGATGCTGGGAGTATGAACCCCATTATTCTCCTCGATGAAATTGATCGGGTCGGAGTCGAAGAACGCGCCGATATTATGGGTGTCCTAGTCGAACTTTTGGACCCCACCCAAAACAATCGCTTCCTGGACCATTACCTTGACTATCCACTTGATCTCTCGCAAGTTCTTTTTGTGGCGACCGCCAACAATACTACCAATGTGGCAACCGCCGTCCTCGACCGCCTCGAAATCATTCAAATGCCCTCTTATACCGACGAAGAGAAAACTCATATTTCCCAAGATTTTCTCCTTCCCAAAGCCCTCAAAGACGCTGGCCTTTTAGCCTCCCAACTCACTATCGACCCTGCCGTTTGGCCGGTAGTTACCCGACCTCTTGGTTATGATGCTGGGATCCGCACCCTCGAGCGGACCATCAACGCCCTAACTCGCCGCGTGGCCAGGGAAGTTGTTGAAGGCAAGGCCCAAACAGTCAAAATCGACATGGCCAACTACAAACAATACATGAAAGCTTACTAGCCGAAAGGAATTATGGAAATCAATTCTCATCAACTTGCACCCAGCCCCAATCTCGAATCGTCCCTACCTCCCCAGCCCGCCCCTGTCCCCGATAGTCCTCTTCCAGCACCCTCTCGCTCACTCAGTCCATGGCTTCTTTTACCCATATTTCTAATTTTTCTCGGCATTTCCGGTTACCTCTTCTGGCAAAATCGCACCCTCCAATCCCAGCTTACTGCCTCTCCCTCACCGACTGCGTCTGCCATAGCCATGGCACCGACTGATCCCACCGCCGACTGGCAAACCTACATTAACAATGAACATAAAGTCTCTTTTAAGTATCCCTCGTCATGGGACTTGAAAATTGAAAACGCAGGGGACAATGACAATGGTCAAACTTCCAACACCGTACTTTTTTTAACACACGAAAAAGCAAAAATTAGTATGACATTTAATCTAGTTGGTATTGGGGGCTTAGGGATGGATCTCGAAGGAGAACCCTTCGAACTCGATGGAATAAAACTTTACAAATATCACCGTACATATTCAAACGGCAACCAGGGTATAGGAATTACAGACCAGCTCAAAAATACCTTGGGAGTATTTAAAGTTAATGGAATTACTTATTCTTTCGCACTAAGTTATCCTTCCAACGAAAATGGTTCCGCTTACGAAATCATTTTTGACCAAATCCTCTCCACCTTCAAGTTTACTCAAACACAGAATTTAGATAGTAATATCACAAAAAAAATTGGCTATATCAAATCAATCAAACCCAACTACGATAATTATGCTTTAGATATAGACTATGTTGAATGGATTAATGACAATAATGCCCCTAATGGATATCGCATAAATAATCCAATCACAACAACAGAAAAGTTATATACAGATGTTCCAGGAGCCGAACCCAAAGTTACCCTTCAAACATATACGTTAGAAACGGATGGTCAAGTCAAAAATGAATCAGTGACCTTTAGTCAGTTTTTGGATGATTTTCAAAAAAAACCAGAAAAATGGACTAATACCTTATTTTGGATAGAATCTACCAACGGAACGGTAACTAGTATAACCGAACAATATCAACCCTAAAATGCAAGTAAAAATTGAACCCAGCTGGGAAAAAGTTCTTCAAAAAGAATTTGACAAAGACTACTTTCGCAAACTCACCAAGTTTGTTAAATCAGAATATGAAAGTGCGACCATTTATCCTCCTCCTCGCTTTATTTTTCGCGCGTTCGATTTAACCCCTTTTGATCAAGTCAAAGTAGTTATTTTGGGCCAAGATCCTTATCACGAGCCGGATCAAGCCAACGGGCTTTGTTTCTCCGTTAACCAGGGAGTCAAACTCCCTCCCTCCCTGCAAAACATCTACAAAGAAATCGAGTCTGATACAGGAAAACCTCCTAGCCAGAAAGACGGCGATTTAACCAAGTGGGCCCAACAGGGAGTTCTGCTTTTAAACGCAACCTTAACTGTTCGTGCTCATCAAGCCGGTTCCCATCAAAACCTCGGTTGGGAGCAATTCACCGATGCTGTTGTTCGCGTGCTCTCCCAACAAAAACAGAATTTGGTTTTTATCCTTTGGGGTGCTTATGCTCAGAAAAAAGGTGCCGTCATCGACGAATCCCGTCACTTGGTGATTCGCTCCGCTCATCCCTCTCCCTTATCCGCTCATAATGGCTTCTTTGGTTCTCGGCCTTTTTCTCGCTGTGATACTTACTTAGTCGCTCATGGGGAAACCCCGATCTTTTGGTAAAGCAATTTTGTCATATAATTAAGAAAGGAATCTATGTCTTACAACTACCCCATCCGCATTGTCCCCTTGGGGGGCATGCCCAACGTCCACGATAACATGTATGTTTATGAGTCTGCTGACGATATTTTTATCGTCGACTGTGGCATGGGTTTCCCCGACGAAGGAGTTCCCGGGGTTGATTTAACTATTCCCGATATCACCTATCTCAAAGACAAAATCAGCAAAATCCGCGGCTTCGTCGTCACCCACGGACACGAAGATCACATTGGCGGCTTCCCCTATATCATTCCCGAACTAGGCGGGCAGATCCCGATCTATGCGAGTAAATTAACTGCCGGTTTCATCCGAGAAAAATTTCGCGAATTTGATATTGATCTTCGTTTGATCAATGTAGTCGGTGACCGCCAACCTATTCAACTTGGTATTTTTGAAGTCAAAATGATTCCCGTGACTCACTCTGTCCCCGATACCAAACACTTAGTGATCAAAACTCCCTACGGTAATATCTACCACGGCTCCGATTTCAAGTTTGACTGGACCCCGGTCGGCCAAGAACTTCCCGACATTCAATCCATTACTCGGGCTGGTGCGGAAGGGGTTACTCTCTTGCTGTCCGACTGTTTGCGCGGTGAGAAAAAAGGTTACTCTCTTTCCGAGGCGAGTGTCGAAGACTCTCTGGAACGCGAATTTCGTGATGAATCCAATCGAGTTGTCCTAACTACCATGAGCAGCAACATCAGTCGAATTCAACAAGCTCTTTGGGTGGCCAAACGCAACAACCGCAAAGTCGCCTTTGTCGGCTTTTCTATCGAGCGCAACGTCAAAGTCGCCGCCGAACTAGGATTTTTGAAAATCCCTCCCCGTCTCGTGATTGATAAACGGAAAATTGCCGCGCTTCCCAAAAACGAACAGTGTTTAATTATCGCCGGCAGCCAGGGCCAACTCGGCTCTTCCCTCGAGAAAATTGCCACCGGTGAGCACAAGGTCGTCCATCTCGACCCCGGCGACAAAGTCATTTTTTCTTCCGACCCTATTCCTGGCAACGAAGCCAATGTTTACCGCTTAGTTGATATGCTGAGTGCTCATCAATTGGAAGTCATCTATTATGATATCGCCGACGATCTCCATGTTTCTGGTCATGCCAGCAGTAGCGAGCTCATGATGCTCATTGCTATGACCAAACCCAAATATGTTCTTCCGACCGGTGGTACTTATCGGCACATGATTCAATACGGCAAACTTGCCGCCAAAATGGGGTTAGCCTCCGATCATATCTTAATGCCCGAAAATCAAGTGATTGTGCTCGAACCAACCGGTATCGTTCACTACGGCGAAAAACTCGATATCAAAAGTGTCTACGTTGAGTCCGGCCAAATCTTCCGCTCTGACGCTCCGCTAACTGATCGCAAACTCATGTATCAAGAGGGGGTAGTCATTGCGGCCATCACCATTCGCCAGCACACCCTTGACCTAGATCTTATCCCCAAGGGCTTGACCCCGCCCGTTGGTAACGATATTTTGTCTGACATCAAGGGACAATTACTTACTATCCTCAGGCCTGACGACATTACCAGAGATAAGTTGTATAGTAAGGATAGAATTGCCAAAGAGGTTAGCCGTTTATTTGTGGCAAAAATCGGCAAAAACCCCTTGGTAATTCCGATTATTATTGAAAGCTAATTCATATGTCGCATCGCCGTGGCCGCCGCAAGAAACCCTTCAAACTCAAGCTCCGCAAGGAAATTGTTTACTCTATTGTCTCGATTCTTTTTATTCTTCTCTCTATCCTCATTATGTTGAGTTTTACCCGTTCTGGTCCACTCTTGACCCAAGTTTATTTAGTCGTTTACACCGCCTTTGGCTGGACCATGCTCATCTTGCCTTTCCTCCTCTTATCAGTCGGACTTATGATGACCACTCTTAAGTGGGCGATTGCCAGCCCCAGTCTCCTTTTGGGAGGCACCTTACTCTTTCTTGGTACCCTCGGTTTAACTGGTGCTGGGGAGCTGGGTACTCAAGCAAATGAAGCCCTCTCCGCTCTTTTTACTTCTGTCGGCGCCAGCATTATCTTTTTTGCCATCATGACGATCGGTCTTATTGTTCTGACCAATACCCCGATCGAGGACTTCTTTCTCGTCATTGCTGGTTTTTTCCGTTTAGTTGGCCGGGGAGTATCAGCACTCTTCTCCCGAAAATCAGCTGTCAAACAAACCTCCTTTGATAAAAACATGACCACCAAAATTAACTTACCCGAATCAAACAAACCCGCCAAATCATCTGAATCCGCTTCTTCAGCTCCCACCAAAGAAGCTCCCCCCGATCTTGAATTTGCCTCTTCCCTCTCTCCCGCCAAAGAAGGAACTCCCGAAATCTGGAAATACCCCCCGCTTTCCCTTCTCTCCGGTGAGAAAGGTACCAAGGCTGATCGTGGTAATGTTCAAGAAAACGCTGATATTATCGAATCCACTCTTGAATCCTTTAATATTCGGGCTAAAGTCATTGAGGTGAATGGTGGACCAGCCATTACTCAATACGCGATCAAAATCGCCGAAGGTACCAAACTCAGCAAAGTCAAAGCTCTCCAAACTGATCTGGCGCTTGCTCTAGCTGCCCCGACCGGTCAAATCCGGATTGAAGCTCCGATCCCCGGTCGCAATCTAGTTGGGATCGAAATCCCCAATCGCTCCCCCGAATATGTGACTTTAGCCGAAATCATGCATCACCCAGATATGAAAAAAGAAAAATCCCGTCTGGCTGTGGGTCTGGGATTGGGAGTTTCTGGTACTCCGGCCATTGCTGATATCAAAAAAATGCCGCATATTCTGGTTGCCGGCTCGACTGGTTCTGGTAAATCTGTCTGTATCAACACCATTATTACCACTCTTCTTTTTCGCAACTCTCCCCAAGAACTCCGCTTTATCATGGTAGATCCCAAACGAGTCGAATTGACCGGTTATAACGGCATTCCTCACTTGCTTACCCCTGTCATTGTTGATGCCGAACGGGTTATTTCCGCTCTCAATTGGGCTACCAAAGAAATGGATAAACGCTACAAAATATTTGCCGAAGTAGGGGTCAGAAATATCGAAGAGTATAACGAAGCCTCCGGCTTTACTGCCATGGAATATATTGTCATCGTCATCGACGAACTCGCCGATATTATGTTGACCGCTCCCACCAAAGTGGAAGATCTCATTGTTCGCCTGGCTCAAATGGCCCGGGCTACCGGACTCCACCTAGTTATTGCTACCCAACGCCCATCCGTTAACGTCATTACCGGTCTGATCAAAGCCAATATTCCCACCCGGATTGCCTTTAACGTCACGAGCATGATCGACTCTCGGGTTATTATTGATCAACCGGGAGCCGAAAAACTTTTGGGTAGGGGAGATATGCTCTATGTCCCACCCGATCGGCCTTTGCCTACCCGGATTCAGGGAACTTTTGTGACCAACACCGAGATCAAAGGTTTAATCGAATATCTAAAAGCCACTACTCAAAAACCGGTTCAATATGAAACCGATGTCACCGAAAAGTATCTCAAGGGCGAAGAAACCGTTGCCGGTGGTTCTGGTGACGAACGCGATGCCGAATTCGATGATGCAGTCAATGTGGTCATTGCCGCCGGCAAAGCTAGTACCAGCTATTTGCAACGCAAAATGTCTCTTGGATATAACAAAGCTGCCCGGATTATGGATCAACTCGAAAAAGCTGGTGTTGTCGGCCAAGCCGAAGGGGTCAAACCCCGATCGGTTTTAATTACCAGTCTCGCCGAACTCAAAGCCCGCGAATCGACTCCCCAACCATAATATGAAAACCGCCGGTCAATTACTTCGCGACAAACGTCTCCTCCTCGAGCTCTCTCTTGCTGACATTGCCCAAAAAATTAAGGTCAAAGAATCATACCTTCAGGCTCTCGAAAACTCCGATTTTTCGTTACTTCCCTCCGGTACCTTTACCAAGGGTTTCCTCAGTAGTTATGCCAAAGTTCTTCATCTCAATCCTGAAACTATTCTCGCCATGTTCCGTCGTGATTTTTCCGAAAGCCACACTGGCGAAATTATTCCTAGTGGTTTAGTCAAACCAGTTCTGGATCGCCATCCCCCTCTTCCCATCAATCTTATTTTACTCATCACTTGTATTGTGGTTTTTCTGACCTTTTTGGGTTTCCAACTGTTTTCTTGGTGGAGTCTCCCCAAACTCAACGTCCTAGAGCCTCAGGATGGCGAGACTTACGGTGAGAAAATTACCGTTAAAGGTCTGACTGCTCCCGATGCCACCGTCATTATTAACGATCAAAAAGTTATTGTTGGCCAAAACGGCGAGTTTAGTCTTGACTTACTTTTTCCCGCCGGTACCCACCGAGTATTGATCCAAGCCCAAAGTCGCGAAGGCAAAACTCGTCTCCTCGAGCGCACCTTCACGGTTTCCAAGTAACGTGATACCATCTAACTATGGACCTGCCCCAAATTATTCTTTTGGTAGTTATTCTCACTATTAGTGTGATCTTGATCGTAATCGGGATCCAGCTCATTGGAATCCTCAAGGACGCGAAAGAAACCCTGAAAAAAACCGATCTCATTCTCGATGATGTTAGTTTCTTAACTCGCAGTTTAACTCGCGGGGGAAGCGCTCTCTCCCATGCTATTACCAGTCTCGAATCAGGCTTACAGCTTGTGGGTATGGTCACCAAATTAATAGCTCCCAAAGTCAAAAAATAATCTATGTCTGACTACAACTCTCCTCCCTCTGATCATTCCGGTTTTCTCTCCGGCCTAGCGCTGGGGCTAGTTCTTGGAGCTGCTGGCTCCTACTACCTAGAAAATACCGAACAAGGCAAGAAAATGCTTGCCAACCTCAAAGATCAAGCCAAGGATGCTGTTGAGTCAATCAAAGACAATCCCGCCCTCGCCGAGAAAATCGCCGATCTGCAATCTACCATTGACCAGGCTCGTTCAACCGTTAACTCTGCTGCCGAACGCGTGGCTGATGCCACCTCAGTAGAAACCACTTCCAAAAAAACCTTCTTTCAACGCCATGGTCTCTCCCTCAAGAAATAGTTTATAATTCGTCTCATGCAAAGTAGTGATATCCGCAAGAAGTATCTTGATTTTTTCGCCGCGCACACTCACGCCCTTGTTCCGGCCGCCCCCCTAATACCCGCGGGTGACCCGACCACTCTTTTTACCAGTTCCGGCATGCAACAACTAGTTCCCTATCTCAAGGGCGAACCTCATCCGATGGGGAAAAGGCTTGTCAATTCTCAGCCCAGCTTTCGCACCGACGACATTGAAGAAGTCGGGAACAATCGTCACACCTGTATGTTCGAAATGTTGGGTAACTGGAGTCTCGGCGATTATTTTAAATATGAGCAACTGTCATGGATCTGGGAGTTTTTCACCAAAGAAATACAATTACCTACCGATAAATTATATGTGACCCTTTTCGAAGGCAATGAATTTATTGCCAAAGACTTGGAGTCATATGATATTTGGCGAAGCCTTGGAGTTTTAGATAATCATATTTTTTATTATCCAGGAAAGAAAAATTGGTGGAGCCGCGCCGGTACTCCCGATCAAATGCCAGTAGGGGAGATTGGTGGTCCAACTAGTGAGATTTTTTATGAATTCACCAATATTAAGCACGACCCAAAATTTGGTGATGTATGTCACCCCAACTGTGACTGTGGAAAATTTCTAGAAATTGGCAACTCGGTTTTTATGGCCTACGAAAAAGTTGCCGATGGCCTAAAACCTCTCCCAGCCCAAAACGTAGATTTTGGTGGTGGTCTTGAACGTATTACGGCAGCTTCTCAAAATAATCCCGACGTTTTCGCCACCGATATGTTCACCCCAATTATTAAAATGATTGAAGATTCATCTGGGAAATCATATCAAGGAGATTTTATGTCTCCCATGCGTGTGATCGCTGATCACCTCCGCGCTTCGGTCTTTATGATTGCTCAGGGACTGGAACCCAGTAACAAACTCCAGGGATACGTTCTCCGCCGGCTTCTTCGTCGCAGTGCTGTTCGCGCTCGCCGCCTTGGTTTAGACGCCAAGAAAATCTTTACTGAATGTACACCAACTATTGTCAACCAATATGCCGAAGCCGGCTTCATTGACTCAACTGTTCTCCCCCGCGTCAAGGAAATCATCAACACTGAGCTCGACAAATTTGGCAAAGCCCTTGATAAAGGCCTCAAAGATATCGAGCGTACCGATCCCAAGCTAATTGACGCTCAATTTGCCTTTAATCTCTATCAAAGCTTAGGTTTCCCCTTTGAAATCACCCGCGATTTGTTAGCCGAAAAAAATATTGTTCTCAACCAAAGCGAGTTTGACCAGATTTTTGCCAAACACAAAGAGGGAAGTCGTACCGCGAGCGCTGGGATGTTCAAGGGAGGCTTGGCCGATCATAGTGAGACCACTACCAAATATCACACTGCCACCCATCTTCTTCACCAAGCTTTAATCGAAGTGTTGGGAAAGGAAGTTACTCAGGCCGGAAGTAACATTACTGTCGAGCGATTACGTTTTGATTACACCTATAACGGCAAGCCAACCCAGGTTGAATTAAAGCAAATTGAAACTATCATAAACGCAAAAATCAAAGCCAACCTTCCTGTCATAAAAACTACCGAAAACAAAGAGGAGGCCATCAAGTCCGGCGCCCGAGCTTTTTTTGCCGAAAAATATCCCGCCCAAGTTACGGTTTATACTATCGGAGATTACTCCAAAGAACTTTGTGGTGGTCCTCATGTCGATCATACTGGGGCAATCGGTCCCATCACCATTCTCAAGGATGAAGCCTTGGGTTCCGGCAAACGTCGCATCTACGCCAAAATAGTGTAAGCTAAAGGTATGGCAATCCCTGATCTTCTGGGTAAATTAAAGGGCAAAGGTGAGGAGATTCCTCAGACTTTTCTCGCTCTGGTTGTTACCGATGAACTTGTCCAATCCGCCGTCTGGCAGATCACTCAAGGCACTCCCGAAATTACCGCTCTCGGTACCCCCGTTGAATGGAACGGCGAAACCGGTACCACGACCGAACTTATTTCAGCCGCCGATGCCACCGTCAGTTCAGCTTTGGATGGCCTTTCTGTCGAACCCAACGAAGTGGTGGTTGGAGTAGAACCCAGTTGGGTAGATGCCCAAGGTATCCTCGGTAGTAAACGCAATCTACTCAAAGCCATCTGCAAAGAGCTCGCCCTCAAGGCAATTGGTTTGGTGGTTTTAACCGACAGCACTCTCCATTATCTCAAAAAAGAAGAGGGGACTCCCACCACTTGTATCTTAGTCAACGTTGGTTTGCGCCACATTTCCCTTCTCCTTGTTCAATTGGGCCGGATCGAAGCCACCGAACTAATCTCTCGCAGCGAAGATATTGTCGAGGACGTTGCCAGTGGCATCTCCCATTTCCCCCAGCTAGACCATCTTCCTTCTCGTATTATTGTCCAAAGCTCTCTGCAAAACCCCAGCGATGTCGTGCAATCCCTTTTAACTTTTGATTGGCAGAAAAAATTTAATTTTCTCCACATTCCCAAAATAGAAAGTCTTCCTCGCGATACCGCCATTCGTAGCTTAATTCTAGCCGGCGGAGCTGCCGTTGCCCAAGCAATCGGCTCTACCGTTGCCGACCTTAATTCCGAAGAATCTCCTGTTTCCCCCGAACCCATCGATTCTCCCTCTTCACCCGTCGAAGCTTCTGGCGAAGGCGTGGCTGAGCCCGCCGAAGACTCTAGCGAAGGTGTGGCTCCAACCCCCCTTCTAACCGCCAGCGATGTTGGTTTCTCTCTCGGAGATACCGATCCCGTCTCTTCTGAACCCATCATTTCTCCGCCCCCACCTCCTTCCCGGAAACTTCCCACTCTCCAATTACCCCACCTTTCACTACCCCAATTTTCTCTCCCTCGCGTTCATTTTTCCCGCCTACCCCTTATTCTTGGTGGTCTCATTCTCCTTGTCCTTGTGGGTTTATTCACATTCCTTTTCTATCTTTTACCTCAAGCCAAAATTACTCTCTTTTTGACTCCTACTCCCCTAGAAGAATCACTCCCGCTCACCCTCTCCTCTACCATAACTTCGCCTGATTCTGCTTCTTCTCTTATTCCCGCCACCGTCAGTACCGAAACTTTAACGTCCACTCAAACCATTCCTACGACCGGAAACTCTACCATCGGTGATCCCGCCCGTGGCACTGTTACCATTTACAATCGCACCACTCTCGTTAAGACTTTCCCCAAAGGGACCGTGCTAACTAGCAACTCGCTCAAATTTACTCTTGATCAAGATACTACCATTGCAAGTAAATCGGCCGGGACTGATTATGTCGATATTCCTGGGAAAGCCTCCGCAGCAATTACTGCCGCCACTTTTGGTACTGCCGGTAACCTTGGTAGTGGTAGTGAATTTGTTGTGGCTAGCTTTTCCAAGGATACCTACATCGCCAAAAACGAACAAGCTCTTGCTGGCGGGACCAGTCAAGACGTTCAAGTTGTGGGCAAAGAAGATTCATCTTCACTCACCAAAACTCTGACTGACACTATTATCCAAGATGCTCGTGCTAGTCTCGAATCCCGTCGCGAACCGGGTTTTAGTTATTACGTTTTAACTAGTTCACCCAAAACAGTACAGAGTGATTTTTCCGCCAAAATAGGGGAAGTCGCTAACTCTTTAACCGGGACCTTAGAACTCGAGTTATCAATTTTGCGTTACGCTAATAGTGATGTTGAAAATCTAATCAGTTCTCGTCTCTCCGAAGCCATCCCTCCTGGCTATTCTCGTCTTGACTCTTCTCCCAGTATTTCCTTAACTGACGTTACCGAAACCAAAGATGGTGAGGTCAGTGCTACCGCCAAAATCACCGTTCTTCTTCTTCCCACCCTTGATCAAGCCAGTCTGATTAATAGTCTTCGTGGTAAATCCCTCGCCCAATCAATCTCCATCCTCCAAACCTTGCCTGGTTATGCCGATGCCCAAATTACTGTCACTCCCCATTTTCTCCCTCCGCGTCTCAAACTCCTGCCGCGCAATCCCAAACACATCGAGCTCCTAATCACTCCCGCCGCCAACTAGTATGTCATACCGTTATATCAAAGCTCCCCCTGGCTATACCTTGCGTCGTCGCCCTCGCGCCCTTAATTTTCGTCTCCTTTTTTCCAGCCTCCTTTTAACTCTCGGAGTGACCGCTTTTACCTCAGTGGCTTACCCCATGCTTGTTTATCAGCTAACCTTTGCTCCTCGGTTTTCCACCGCTGCTGCTGCCAATTCCAATGACACCACGACCGTCTTACCCGAAATGGTCAATACAGCTCTAGACTACACCAACTCCGATGCCTGGTTTTCTCCCGCTACCCACCCCAATAATTCTTCCCAAATCAGTTACACCCTCTCTATTCCCCGGCTCAACATTTATTCTGCCGTTGTCAGAAACGATCACACCGATCTGAAAGAATCGCTTATTCACTATCCCGGCACCGCTTTCCCGGGGGATTTAGGTAACGGTGTCATTTTTGGTCATTCCGTCTTGCCTCAGTTTTTTAATCCAAAAAACTATCTCACGATTTTTTCTACCCTCCACCTTCTTGAGCCTGGCGACGAAATCGAAATCGTCTTTGGTCCAGCTACCTACACTTACCAAATCAAAGATATCTACGAAACTACTCCCGATGACCTCTCCCCGCTCGCCCAAAGCTATAATAATCGCGTTCTAACTCTCATTACTTGTACTCCTCCCGGCACCTATCTCCGCCGGCTTATTGTGAAAGCTGTCCTCTTATGACCCAATATCTTGGTATTGATTACGGCTTGGCTCATCTCGGTCTCGCTTTGGCCGAGCACACCCTTGCCACCCCTCTTCCCTTTCTCCCCAATGATTCAAAGCTCCTCTCTCGCCTTCACTCCCTCTGCTCTCAACACCAAGTGACTCAGGTTATTGTTGGCTTACCCACCGGACCGCTCGAACCCGCTGTCCGCCAATTTGCCCTTCTCCTTCAACAACATCTTGCCTTACCAGTCACCCTCCATGACGAAACCCTTAGTTCCTACGAAGCTCAGCAGAAGCTCCGCCATCCAGGTGTCTCCGCCCACAAACGTCGGCATGACCACTCTTATGCCGCCGCCCTCATTTTGGAAGATTACCTTGAATCTGTTAAACTAACCTAGTCTAGTCAGTTAGCTATATTACTTAATGTAAAGGAGATTTATGTTCAAAACTTTGATTGCTCCCGTTCAGGCTTGGTTACTTTCCCTGGGTCAGTGTGTTGGCTGTGGTATGCCTCTTTCCAAGGGGAAAAAGACCCAGCAAGGAAAATATACCAAAGTAACCTGTAAGTGCGGACGGATCTTTATTTATGACGAAAACACGAAAAAATACCGCCGTGCCCTTTTTAGCGAGGTTTAGTGTTCTCGCTCTTGTCGGCGCTGGTCTCTATCTATATTTTCTCACCCTGCCGGTCTCTCGCCAGGCCTCCTCTCAGGAATTCATTGTCCAGACCGGCCAAAGCGCCCAATCTATTGCCAAAAACTTGCATAGTAACCGTCTCATTCGCTCCCCGCTTTATTTTCGGCTCTTCGTTCGTATAAAAAGTCTTACCCTTCAAGCTGGTTATTATCAACTTTCTCCCCACCAATCAGTTAGTGACATTGCCCACTCTCTCACCCGGGGTCTTGCCAAGTCTACCAAGTTAACCATTCCCGAAGGATATCGCGCCGAACAAATTGCACTTGCCGCGGGACTTCCTCTTCCAGATTTTTTGGCGGCCGCCAAGGGATTGGAAGGTCAGCTTTTTCCGGACACCTATTTCCTCAAAGAGGGGATAACCGCCCCCGAATTGGTCAAATTAATGCACGACAATTTCCTCCAGAAAGCTGGCTCAGTCGATTCTTCTACTCTCATTCTGGCCTCTCTGATTGAACGCGAGACCAAGGGAGACGCCGAAAAACCCCTGGTCTCCGGCATTCTCCACAAGCGGCTTGCCAACGATTGGCCTCTCGAATTAGATGCTACAGTCCAATACATCAAAGGTTCAGCCCGTGATTGGTGGCCCCAAACCTCGCTTAGTGATCGCCAGCTTCCCTCTCGCTACAATACCTATCTTCACCCAGGTCTTCCCCCTTCCCCCATTTGTAACCCTGGTCTCGCCAGTCTTAAAGCCGCCGCTTCCCCCGAAGATTCTCCCTACTGGTTCTATCTTCACGACCGGGAAGGGGTGATCCGCTATGCCAAAACCAACGCCGAACACACCCAAAACATTCAAACCTACTTATATTGACTATTGACGAATGCTCATCGAGTGTGGTTAAATACCACTCGCCCGTGGGAATCTAACGTGGGCGTACAGGGCTTGTCCGTACGTCCATTTTTATATTTGGCGGCCATATAAATAGAGGGGAACTCCATGTCAAAGGCTAAAAGACAGTATTGGGGCAAGCAAGGTATCAACCTTCCCTCCCTCGATTTAACTTTTGTCCAACAAGAATCTTACGACCGTTTTCTCAAGCATGATATCGCCAAATACCTCCGTGAAATTAGTCCGATCCTCGACTTTACCGGCAAAACCTGGGAACTTTCTTTTCTCTCTCACTATTTCGAAGAACCCAAACTAACGGTCAAATCCGCCGTCATTAAAGGTCTTAGTTATGACATGCCCCTGCGTGTCAAAGTTCGCCTGGTCAACAAAGTGACCGGTGATGAAATCGAACAAGACGTTTTCTTGGGTGACATTCCCAAAATGACCGAACGTGGCACATTCGTTGTTTCGGGTATCGAACGCTGTGTAGTCAATCAATTAGTCCGCGCTCCCGGTGTTTTCTACGCCGGTAGTCTTGATCCGACCACTGGTCGTGTCCTCTATAGTGCCGAACTCCGCCCCATGCGTGGTAGCTGGCTCGAGATGACCGTGGGTAAAAACGACGTCCTAACTGCCAAAATCGATCGCCATCGCAAATTTTATGTCACTACACTCCTGCGTGCCCTCGGTATCGTCGATGACGAAGAGATTAAAGCTCTTTTCAAAGACGTCGACAATAATCCCGACCATCAATACATTTTTGCCACTTTAGCCAAAGATCCCTGCCACACTCAAGCCGAAGCTCTACTCGACCTTTACGACAAAATTAGACCTGGTGAACCAGCCGTTCTCGAAAACGCCAAAAATCTTTTCTTCCAAAGTTTCTTTGATGCTCGCCGCTACGATCTAGAAAGTGTCGGCCGTTACAAACTCAACAAAAAGCTCGATCTTGACATCAAAAACATTCCCGATAACCACGTCCTCCAAAAGACCGATTTGATCGCGATGATCAAATATTTGATTGGTTTGCAAAACGGGGTTGGCTCTGTCGACGACATCGATCACTTGGGCAATCGCCGAGTGCGCCGTGTCGGAGAACTCTTAGGTGCCACTGCCTTCCGTATCGGTCTGCTCCGCCTGGAGCGCAGTATCAAAGAAAAAATGTCCTTGGTTAAACCCGAAGAATCTATTACCCCCGTTCAACTCATTAATGCCCGTCCCGTGATCGCCACCATTAGTGAGTTTTTCCGTCGCAACCGCCTCTCCACCATTCTTGATCAAACCAATCCCTTAGCCGAAATCGATAATCTTCGTCGTCTCTCCGTCATGGGTACTGGTGGTGTTACTCGCGAACGCGCTAGCTTTAGTATGCGCGATATCAACGCCAGTCAATACGGTCGGATTTGTCCAGTTCGCTCACCCGAAGGCCCCAACATCGGCTTGGTTACCTATCTCTCCCTCTACTCTCGCGTCAACGAATACGGTTTTCTGGAAACTCCCTACCGTGAAGTTGTGGCCGTGAAAAAGGGTGGCAAAACCAAAATGACTGTTACCAACAAAATGGTCTACCTAGCTCCCGATGACGAACAAAATTACTACATCACTCACTCCGGCATCGCCTTAAGCGATAAAGACGAAATTATTGAGTCCTGGGTTCCCGCCCGTTATCACGGTAATTTTATCGAGGTTCCAGCCAACCAAGTTCAATATATTGATGTCATTCCTCGCCAAGTGGTCGGGACCTCAGCCTCACTTATTCCCTTTATTGCTCATGACGAAGCCAACCGTGCTTTGATGGGTACTCACATGCAGTGTCAAGCTGTCCCCTTGGTCCGTCCCGAAGCTCCCATTGTGGGAACCGGTATGGAGGGAGCTGTGGCGGAAAGTATGAATTGGGTCGTCCGTGCTCGTCATGCGGGGACTGTTTCCTACGTTGACGCCAACAAAATCGAACTTACGTTAAGTAAAACCGATTACGACAAAGCCAAAAAATCCACTTCCGCCGAAAGCGAACAAATCAAACTCGAAAAGGGTAAAGCAATTTATTCCTTGATTAAATTTCATCGCACTGCCGGCTCCACCTGCTACAACCAAAAACCAGTCGTGAAAGTTGGCGATAAAATCAAACTCGGTGACCTTTTAATCGATGGCCCCGCCGCTGATCAAGGAGAACTTGCTCTCGGTCGCAACTTAACCATCGCCTACGCTTCTTTCATGGGTTTAGGCTACGAAGACGCCATCATTATCTCCGATCGCCTCGTCAAAGAAGATGTCTTAACTAGTATCCATATTAATGAATACGAATCTGCCGTCATGGACACCAAACTGGGTGCCGAAGAACTAACCCGTGATATCCCTAACGTGTCAGAACACGATCTGCGTAATCTTGGCGAAGACGGAATTGTAGTTGTTGGTGCCGAAGTAACCGGTAACGACATCTTAGTTGGCAAAATTGCCCCCAAAGGCGAGACGGAATTAACCGCCGAAGAGCGCCTGCTCCGTGCCATCTTTGGTGAAAAAGCTCGTGAAGTGCGTGATACCAGTCTCAGAATGCCCAATGGCGAATCTGGAACTGTCATTGATATTGCCATTCTTAACCGCGAAGAAGGAGATGAACTTGATCCCGGCGTTCTCCAAACCGTCAAGATTAAAGTAGCTCAAATCAGAAAAGTCACCGTGGGTGACAAATTGGCGGGCCGCCACGGGAATAAAGGTGTTATCTCCCGGATCATTCCTACTTCCGACATGCCCTACCTTGCCGATGGAACTCCCGTCGACATTATTATCTCTCCTCTCTCCGTCCTTGCCCGTATGAACCTTGGCCAATTGCTTGAAGCCCACTTGGGTTGGGCCGCCAGCAAACTTGGCTATCAAGTCGCTCTTCCCGTTTTTGAACCCATTGCCGAAGCCAAAATTACCGCCGAATTGGAAAAAGCCCACCTTCCTATCTCTGGCAAAACCCGCCTGTACGACGGCCGGACTGGTCTTCCCTTTGACAAAGATACGACCGTTGGTACCGGCTACATTCTCAAACTTATTCACATGGTCGAAGACAAGACCCACGCTCGCTCAACTGGTCCATACTCTTTGGTAACGCAACAACCCTTGGGTGGTAAAGCTCAAATGGGTGGTCAACGACTCGGAGAAATGGAAGTCTGGGCTCTCGAATCTCACCGTGCCGCTCATGTCTTGCAAGAAATGCTCACGATCAAATCTGATGATCTTGTGGGCCGTGCCAAAGCCTTCGAAGCCATCGTCAAGGGTGTGGAAATCCCCGAAAGTACCGTTCCGGAATCGTTTAAAGTCTTACTCAAAGAACTCAATTCACTAGGTCTCGATGTTATTCCTGTCGAACCTAAAGAAGTGCTTGTTCCCGAAGAAGATATCGACGAAATCGAAAAAGACAAACAAGTTCTTGTCGACGACGAAGCTACCCCTCCCAGTGTTGCCGAAGCCGCTCCCGCCGACTCGTCCACCGAACCAACTCCCACCACCAATCTCGACGACATTGAGGGACCAACGGACGAAGAACTCAAAAAGGAGACTGAATTATGATCAAAAACATTCTCGACTTCAAAGGACTAAAAATTCAGCTGGCTTCTCCTGACACGATTCGTGCCTGGAGTTTTGGCGAAGTTATCAAACCCGAAACCATCAATTATCGCACCCTTAAACCAGAAAAAGATGGTCTCTTCTGTGAACGTATTTTTGGTCCAACCAAAGACTATGAATGTTACTGTGGCAAATACAAACGGATTCGTTATCGCGGTATCGTTTGTGACAAATGTGGTGTTGAAGTCACCCAATCCCGCGTTCGTCGTGAACGCATGGGTCACATTAACTTAGCCGCTCCCGTAGCTCATATTTGGTACTTTAAAGGGGCTCCCAGCAAACTCTCTCTTTTGATGAATGTCGCCCCCAAATCTCTCTCCGCTGTTGTTTACTTCTCTAAATATTTGGTGCTCGGAGTCGACAAAGATGCTCGTTCTCAGGTTGTCGAAGCTCTCGCCGCCAAAAAATCCGCTGCCATTTCCGAGCTCGAAGACAAGATCAAAGCCGAACTAGAAAAACTGAAAAATTCTCTCACTAAAACTGCGACAGACGGAGAGAAACTCTCCGTCAAAAAGACTATTGAATCTCTCCGTGCCAGTCTCGTTGCCGACAAAGATTCTCTCGAAGAAATTTACAAAACTGTAACCGCTTTAGCGCGCCGCATTACTCCCGGCACCGTTATTTCCGAAGACGAATTCCTCAAACTCGAAGAATACGAAGCTACCGTTCACCTCAAAGTTGGGATGGGTGCCGAGGCCATTTTGGAATTTTTGGGTACGGTTGATCTCCAAAAACTCAGCAAAGATCTCAAAGATGATCTCAAAGTTGAAACTACTCTTCTCAAAAAAGGCAAACTTGCCAAGCGGCTCAAAGTGGTCGATGGACTCAAGAACGCCGGCCTCTCTCCCTCCTGGATGGTTCTCCAAGTTCTCCCCGTTCTCCCCCCCGAACTCCGCCCCATGGTCCAGCTCTCTGGCGGCCGTTTTGCTAGCAGTGATTTAAATGACTTGTATCGTCGCGTTATCAATCGTAATAATCGCCTCAAACACTTAATCGATCTCGGCGCTCCCGAAATTATCTTGCGCAACGAAAAACGCATGCTTCAAGAAGCTGTCGATTCCCTAATTGATGCTTCTCAAGCCAAAACTACTCGCCGCCGCGTGGTTAAACCCTTGCGCTCCCTTTCCGACATGCTCTCCGGCAAACAAGGTCGTTTCCGCCAAAACTTGCTCGGCAAACGTGTCGACTACTCCGGTCGTTCCGTCATCGTGGTTGGTCCCGAACTTTCCCTCAAAGAATGTGGTCTTCCCAAAGATATGGCTTTGGAAATGTTCAAACCCTTTGTCTTGCGTGAATTAATTGCCGAAGGCACCGCCCCCAACGTCAAAAGTGCCAAGCACGCGATCGAACGCAAAGACCCCTTAGTTTTTGATATTCTCGAGCGCATTACCAAAAATCATCCCGTCCTTCTTAACCGCGCCCCCACTCTTCATAAATTAGGTATTCAAGCTTTTTATCCGGTCCTCATCGAAGGCAACGCCATTCAGCTCCATCCTTGTGTTTGTGCTGGTTATAACGCCGACTTTGATGGTGACCAAATGGCCGTCCATGTCCCGCTCAGTACTACCGCTGTCGAAGAAGCCAAGTTACGCATGTTGGCCGAAAATAACCTCCTCAAGCCCGCCAATGGCAGTCCGATCACCGTCCCCAACAAAGAGATGGCGCTGGGTTGTTATTACTTAACCAGTTTTGACCCTGATTTAAAAACCGCTCCCAGTATTTTTGCTGATTCGAGTGAAGCCTACGCCGCCCGCGAAGCCGGCAAAATTAATCTTCGCCAACCCATTAAAATTCGTCTTAACGGCCAAATCATCGAAACTTCTGTCGGCCGCTTAATTTTCAACGCCGCGATTCCCGAACAATTACGCTTTATCAATGAGAGTATTAACGCGAAAAAAATTACCGATCTCATCAAAGAAGCTATTCGCCTCTTCGATAATTCTTCCGTTGCTGCTCTAGTTGACCAAATTAAGACCATTGGTTTCCAATACCTAACTACTTCCGGTCTCTCAGTTTCTGTTCCCGATAATATTATGGTCGCCAACAAAGATCAGATGATCAAAGCGGCCGATTCGCGTGTTAACCAAATCCTCGAGACGTTTAACCAGGGGTTAATCACCGAAGAAGAAAAGCGCCGCTTGTCCTTTGAAGTCTGGATGGAAACCACCGAAGAGATTGCGACTGCCACCTGGGAAAAATTCGACGAACGTAACGCCGTCAAAATTATCATTGACTCTGGTGGTACTCGGGCCTCTCGTGACCAAGTCAAGCAGCTCTCTGCCATGCGTGGATTGGTGGTTGATCCTTTGGGCAAAATTGTGGAAATGCCGACCAAAAGTAACTTCCGCGAAGGTCTCTCGATCTTTGAATATGTGACTTCTAGTCGTGGTTCTCGTAAAGGCTTAACTGACTCAGCTCTCAAAACTGCCGATGCTGGTTACCTGACTCGTCGCTTGGTAGATGTCTCTCATACCTCCATCATTCGCGAAGATGATTGTGGTACTACTAACTCTCTCATTATTCCCGCAACCGGACTTCGCGGCAAACAATTCGAAAAACGCGTTCTGGGTCGGACTTTGGCCAAAGCTGTTAAAGATCCGCGCAAAAAAACCACTCTCGCAAAAAAAGGTGAACTTATCGATGACGCTCTCTCCGCTCGCTTCCTCGAAGCCGGGGTTACTAGTATCGAAATTCGCTCTCCCTTAACTTGCCAAGCCAGTTATGGCTTGTGTGCCGCTTGTTACGGCTGGGACTTTGGTACTCGCAAACTCGTTGAACTCGGTGTTCCAGTCGGGGTTATCGCCGCCCAAAGTATTGGTGAACCAGGAACTCAGTTAACCATGCGGGTCAAACACGCCGGTGGTATTGTTGGTTTGGACGTGACCCAAGGTTTGCCTCGCGTCGAAGAGCTTTTCGAAGCTAGAACCCCCAAAGTCATGGCACCTCTCTCGACCATTTCTGGTAAAGTCAGTCTCGAATCTGTTGCCGACGGCACCAAAGTGACCATTCAGGAAAAAGGTGGGGAAACCAAAGAAGAACATTTTGTTCCCGCTACCTTAACTCTCGCCGTCAAAGACAAAGACTTAATTAGTGCGGGAGACGCTCTTGCTCAAGGACCGCAAAACATCCAAGAAGTTCTGCGCGTTCGTGGCATGTTGGCTTGCCAAGAGTACCTGATCCAAGAAGTCCAGGCTGTTTACGAATCTCAGGGTATCCCGATTTCCGACAAACACTTCGAAGTTGTCTTGCGCGAGATGAGTAACAAAGTCAAGATTGAAGAGTCAGGTGACACCAATTTAATCACCGGTGAAATTATCGATCGTTATACTTTCGAAAATATCAACAATGGGGTGGTCGCCGAAGGCGGCGAACCCGCGACAGCAACCGCCGTCATGTTGGGTGTCACTCGCGCCGCTCTTCATACTCAATCCTGGCTCTCGGCAGCCTCGTTCGAACAAACCACCAATGTTCTCTCCGATGCGGCCATGGAAGGTAAGGTCGATCAACTCCTTGGCCTCAAGGAAAACGTTATTATTGGCCGGCTTATCCCTACCGAGCCCCAGGCTGTTGTGTTAGAATAAGGAACTTATGCCAACCGTCAATCAACTAGTTAGAATCGGCCGCAAGTTTAAACTCAAAAAGAAAAAGGGGAGTGCCTTGCGTCGTGGTTACAACGCCAAAACCCGCAAAATGGTCGAGTATCCTTCTCCTCAAAAACGGGGAGTTTGTACCATCGTCAAAACCATGACCCCCAAAAAACCTAACTCCGCTCTGCGTAAAGTCGCACGTGTCCGGCTTAGTAACAAACAAGAAGTGACTGCCTACATTATGGGTGAAGGTCACAACCTGGCCGAACACTCTGTTGTCTTGGTTCGCGGCGGTCGGGTCAAAGATTTACCGGGTGTCAAATATCACATCGTCCGTGGCAAATTTGATACCGCCGGAGTCGACAAACGTATGACCAGTCGCAGTAAATACGGGACCAAACGCCCCAAGAAATAAATTATTACCTAAATTAAAATTATATGCGTGCCAAACCCGCCAAACGTAAAGCTCTATCTCCCGATTCTCGCTACAATTCTCTCGAGGTCACAAAATTGATCAACCGCAGTATGAAAAACGGCAAAAAAGCCGCCGCTCGTCATGAAATCTACGCAGCGTTGGAACTCTTAGCTCAAAAAACCAAAGAAAAACCTCTGGATATTTTGTTAGCCGCTCTTAATAACATCAAACCCAAAACCGAAGTTCGCTCCCGCCGGGTTGGTGGTGCTTCTTATCAGGTTCCTGTCCCTGTAACTCCCACCCGCCAATTCTCCATTTCTATTCGCTGGCTTCTCGAATATGCCAACCAACGCAGTAACTCCGAATACCACACATTCGGTGAAAAACTCGCCGCCGAAATCATGGATGCCTACAACAATACGGGTGCCGCCATCAAAAAACGCGATGATGTCCATAGGATGGCTGACGCCAACAAAGCCTTCGCTCACTTCCGCTGGTAAAACTAGTTATTTCGGTAACGTGTCATGTCACAGCTTACCTCTGAAATTAAGATTTTTCCCAGCGTTATTGGCCAAGCCTATGGTGAATCAAAAAGTAGTTTAGCTCACCGTATTGCTATCGGCGAACTTCCGCCAGAATCTTTTTTTTGGCTCCAACGACTTGATGTATATGAAGGGAAAGTTGTCAATTGGTCAAATCCACACACAGTAAATTTAGCTCTCACCGCCATTGACGACGGAGATAATTCTAGAAAATTCAGTAATGAACAAGTCAATGATTTTCTTCACGCTCTCTTAAGAGCCTTTAATTCAGAGGATCCGCATCAAATCCGCGCAGTTATCCAAAAGTACCCGACGATGGTAGCTCAACCTCAAGAATTATTCGAACTTCCCGACGAGCTTTTATTTACCGCTGCATATATAGAAATTTTTGACTTTGATAGTTTTCTCGACTCAGAGTACATCAATTCCCGCTACCCAGTTTCTCCATCAAAATCGCGTAGAAACGCAAATTGTGAATAGTCGCTAGCCTAAGCACCCGCTCATCCCGCTCTCTCCATCTTTTCGCTAGTTCGGCTCTAGTTACTGTCATACACAGCTCACAATCACACGCGGTTGATACCGGCGCATTTTCTTCCAAGTGTTGTGCTTGTCTCGGATTGTAATACTCATAAAAACTATCTTGGTAGACATCAATTTTCTCTATCTCTTTCGCTTTATATACATAAAGTCGACCATGTCTAGCGTCCCGGGTAGGAAGAACACAATCAAATATTTGGTAACCCAGTTCTACACACTTCACAATATCGTCTGGCTTCCCGATCCCCAATCCATACAGAACACTATCCTTTGGCAAATTATCGGCCATCAATTTTGCGGTTGCAATGTCGAACTTTCCATCACGCATCACCCACCCGCCATAACCATATCCATCAAACCCAATTTCCGTTAGTTCTCTAATACTTTGTATCCTCAGGTCATCAAAGTAGGCTCCTTGCACGACACCAATCAAATACGGTCTACGGTCCCGCGGTATGTTTAATCGTTTACACTCTGCCAAGTAGGTCGCTTTACACCGCTTGGCCCACAACGTCGTGCGGTTCACGGTCATCAACGCTTCCTCGTAGGTCGCATCCGGTGGAGTAAAGTCATCCAAAACTACCATCAAATCGGTCCGCATCGCCATTTGATATTTAATCGAATCTTCGGGAGAAAAATGATGTTTAACCCCATCAATGGTAAAAGTCACGCCCTTATCAGTCACAGTACTATTATCTCCTCCTTTTTTTGCAATCGACATAATCTGGAATCCACCCGAGTCTGAGATCATGGCTTTATCCCAACCCAAGTGTGACCGAATCCCACCCGCTAGTTCAGTTTTTTCGGTTCCCACAAGTCTCAGTAAGTGGAAAGTGTTCACAAGTATTCCCGGTAACCCCACCTTTTTAACGTCCTCAAAGCTGAGTTGTCGCACCTCGCCCCGCGTCGCGTCGGGGAAGAATAGGGGGTAGGGTAGTGTCATCCCGTCCAACCGGCGAAAATTCTTCTGCATATCCCCGTGATTATACCTTTCCAAGATCTCTTGATCTCACCCCCGGTAATAGAGTACAATACCCCTTGCCTCATTTGTTTGAGTAATATTTATTCATTTTTAAACTTTGAGCTAAATTTATGTCTCAACTCGTCAAAACCGCCGACCGCGAACTGGCCATGGACAAGATTAGAAATATTGGCATTATCGCCCATATCGACGCTGGCAAAACCACGACTAGTGAACGCATCCTTTTCTACACCGGCAAATCCTACAAAATTGGTGATATCGACGAAGGCAACACCCAGATGGACTGGATGGAGCAAGAGAAAGAGCGGGGGATTACCATCGTCTCTGCCGCCACCACCACTTTCTGGACTCCCCAACTTCCCAAAAGTCTTTTCTCTGACAAATACCGTATCAACCTGATTGATACTCCCGGACACGTCGACTTCACCGCCGAAGTTGAGCGCTCACTCCGGGTTTTAGATGGAGGGGTCACCGTTCTCGACGCCGAAGAAGGGGTCCAATCTCAATCCGAAACCGTCTGGCGCCAAGCCGACAAATACAAAGTTCCCCGGATTTGTTTCGTCAACAAAATGGACAAATTAGGGGCCGACTTTAAAGCCACCTTGGCCGATGTTGAAGATAAATTAGGTGTCAAAACCGCCATCGTTACCTACCCCATTGGTGCCGAAAATACCTTTAAGGGAGTGGTGATGCTCCTCGAAGAGCAAGCCATCATCTGGGCTGGCGACGAAACTGGCGCCAAATACGAGATCGTGGATATTCCTGCCGATCTAGTCGATGTTATTGCCAAAGAACGCGCCCGCCTTATTGAACAAATCTGTGAGACTGATGATCTTTTACTCGAAAAATATTTAAATGGGGAAGTTCCCTCTTTAATTGAGCTCAAACAAGCTCTTCGGAAAGCCACCATCGCCTACAAACTCGTCCCCATTTATTGTGGAACTAGCTTGCGTAACAAAGGTGTCCAGCCCCTTTTGGATGGGATTGTTGATTATCTTCCCTCTCCCCTCGATGTCCCTCCCGCCGAAGGTATGGTCCCGAACTCCGACGAAAAAGTTGCTCGTCCTCCCGATGTGACAGCCCCTTTTGCTGGCTTAGCTTTCAAAATTCAAGCCGATCCCCACATTGGCAAACTGACCTATTTAAGAGTATATTCCGGCAAAATCGAATCTGGTAGTTATATTTATAACGCTACTCGTGATGTCACCGAACGTGTGGGTCGTTTGGTTCTCATGCATGCTAATAATCGCGAAGAAGTTCCTTTTGCCGAAGCCGGAGAAATTATTGGCGTCGTCGGGATGAAAGATACTCGTACCGGTGACACCCTTTGTGTCAAAGAGCACCCCGTTATCCTCGAAGGTATTTCCTTCGCCGAACCCGTGATTAGTCTCGCCATCGAACCCAAAACCAAAGCTGATCAGGAAAAAATGGGGACTGCCTTAGCTCGTTTGGCCGAAGAAGACCCCACCTTCAAAATCAAAACCAATCAAGAAACTGGTCAAACCCTAATCGCCGGCATGGGCGAACTCCAGCTCGACGTCTTGGTTGACCGGATGAAACGCGAATTCAAAGTCGAAGCCAACGTCGGGGACCCCCAAGTAGCTTACCGCGAAACGATTAGTATACCTTCCCAAGCCGAAGGCAAATACATTCGTCAGTCCGGTGGCCGCGGTCAATATGGTCACTGTTTAATTAGGATTAAACCTTTGGGGCGTGGCGAAGGCTATCAATTTGTCAACAAGATTGTGGGTGGCGCTATCCCCAAAGAATTTATTACTCCCATCGAAAAGGGTATTAAAGAAGCCATGGAAAATGGCGTTGTCGCTGGCTATCCGCTAGTTGATATAGAAGTCGAGCTCTATGATGGCTCCTTCCATGAGGTAGATAGTAGTGAAATTGCCTTTAAAATCGCCGGCAGTATGGCCCTTCAATCTGCCGTTCGCGCCGGGAACCCCATCCTTCTCGAGCCCATCATGAAACTCGAGATCACTACCCCCGAAGAATTTATGGGCGATGTGATTGGTGATGTTTCTAGCAAACGTGGTCAGGTTTTGGATACCGAACAAAGAGGTAATGCCAGAATTATTCTTTGTCAAGTTCCCTTGGCAGAACTCTCTCGCTATGTTACAATTCTCCGTAGCATGACCCAGGGTCGAGCTAATTCGTATATGGAGATGTCCCACTACGAACCCGTTCCCGGTAACATTGCCGAAAAAATTATTAACAAAGAAAACAAATAAGGAGCACTATGGCCGACGCCCAAAAATACGTTCGTAACAAACCTCACATCAACATTGGAACCATCGGTCACGTCGATCACGGCAAAACCACCCTGACCGCGGCGATTACCACGGCTCTCGCCAAAAAAGGCCTAGCCGAAGCCAAATCTTACGCCGATATCGACAATGCTCCCGAAGAACGTCAACGCGGTGTTACCATTAACCTTTCTCACCAAGAATACGAAACCGAAAAACGTCACTACGCTCACATCGATGCCCCAGGTCATGCTGACTATATCAAAAACATGATCACTGGTGCTGCTCAGATGGATGGTGCGATCCTCGTCGTAGCCGCCACCGATGGACCCATGCCTCAGACTCGTGAACACATTCTTTTGGCCCACCAAGTCAACGTTCCCAAAATTGTGGTGGCTCTCAATAAATGTGATATGGTTGATGACCCCGAATTGCTCGATCTAGTCGAGATGGAAATTCGCGATCTCTTGAAAAAATACCAATATCCCGGTGACGAAATCCCGATTGTTCGCGTCTCCGCGCTAAAATCCATCGAAGGTGATGCCGAGTGGGAGAAAAAGATCTACGAACTCATGGACAAAGTCGATGAATACATTCCGACTCCCGAGCGAGATCTAGACAAACCCTTCTTAATGCCCGTCGAAGATGTCTTTTCCATCAAGGGTCGCGGAACCGTTGCAACCGGTAGAATCGAACGCGGCAAGTGCAAAATCGGCGAAGAAATGGAAGTTGTCGGCATGGGTAAAGACAAAAAAACTGTCATTACCGGTGTCGAAATGTTTAGAAAACAACTCGAAGAAGGCCAAGCTGGCGATAACGTCGGACTTCTTTTGCGCGGCATCGAAAAAGATGATATCGAACGCGGTCAGGTTATTGCCAAACCCGGCAGTATCAAACCTCATACCGACTTCGAATCCGAGGTTTACGTCTTAACCAAAGAAGAAGGTGGACGTCATACTCCTTTCTTCTCCGGTTACAAACCTCAGTTCTACGTCAAGACTACCGATATTACCGGTGACATCAAACTCCCCGAAGGAGTTGAGATGGTTATGCCTGGCGACAACGCCAAAATGACCGTCAAATTGATCGTTCCGGTCGCGATGGAAGAAGGTTTACGCTTCGCCATTCGCGAAGGCGGCAAGACCGTTGGAGCTGGAGTCATTACCAAAATCCTCCCCGACTCCAAATAAACGAGGCATTTATTCTGCTCATGGGTTAACCCCATAGAGCAAAAAATGCGGTCCCGCCTCGGCGGGGCCGCATTAATAGTTAAATAGAAAGGTGACTAACGTATGGCCACTGGCCGCATTCGAGTCAAACTCAAATCATTTGACCACCGCGTCATCGACGAGGCAGCGCAAAAGATTGTCGATACCGCTACAGCCACAGGTGCTCGGATCGTGGGTCCCGTTCCACTCCCCACTCGCCGCCGCTTAATTACCGTCTTAACCTCTCCTCACGTTGAGAAAAATGCTCGCGACCACTTCCAAATCCTCACTCACAAACGCTTAATCGATATTGTTAGTCCGACCGGCAAAACCATCGATTCCTTGATGCACCTCGAACTCCCTGCCGGGGTAGGAATTGAAGTAAAGATGTAAGGATTCCATGATAAACATTTCTTTTGGCAAAAAAATCGGGATGCGTGAGTTCTATCAAGGCGATACTCGCTTCGCTAGTACCCTGATCGATCTTTCTGCCATAACCGACCCTTTGACCGAACTCTTCCCCATTGGGGCTTCCTGTGACCTTCAGGGGGTCAGCAAAGGCAAAGGTCGAGCTGGTGTGGTTAAGAAGTGGGGTTTCGCCGGTGGTCCCCGCACTCATGGCCAATCAGACCGTCTGCGCCGCGCTGGTTCTATCGGTCAGGGTACTACCCCTGGAAGAGTCTACAAAGGCAAACATATGTCAGGCCGGATGGGCAGTGCTCATGTCACTATCAAAAATAGTCTTATTTTGGCTCTGGACGAAACCAAAAAGATCTTAACCGTCAAAGGTTCCGTTCCTGGGCACACCGGTTCGCTCATCAGACTCACTGTTAAAAAAGCTTAATTAATCTATGAAAATCAAAGTTTACAACCTCCAGGCCAAAGAATTAACCCCTCAGGAACTCGATCCCAAGGTTTTGGGTAGTGATAACTCTCCGTTGCTCGCTCAAGCTTTGCGCATCTACCAAGCCAATTTTCATCAAAAAACCAGCAAAGTTTTGACTCGTGGCGAAGTTGCTGGCAGTACCCGCAAAATTTACCGTCAAAAAGGTACCGGTAATGCTCGTCATGGAGCCAAATATGCCCCTATTTTTGTCGGTGGTGGAATTGCTCATGGACCCAAGGGGATCCGCCCCGCCAACTTGGTTCTTCCCAAGAAAATGCGTCGCCGGGCCCTCTCAGTTGCTCTCTTAAACAAGCTCAAAGACAGTGAGTTAAGTCTGATGAAAGGTGTTAAAGAAGCTCCTACCAAAACCTCTCAAGCCGCTCATTTTCTCTCAGTAGTCGGGCACCCCAAGCGTGATGTTCTCCTTGTTACTCTCGCTCCGGCCCCCTCTCTTTTTGGTGCCGTGCGTAACTTGCAAGGAGTAACCATGAAACGGGCCTCCTTAGTCAATGCCTACGATCTCTTGGCTCACGACCAAGTCATTATGACTCTTCCGGCGTTAACTTCTATCCTTACTCGCATTAAAGGCCCGACGAGCAAATAACTATGATTTTACTTAAACCCATCATCACCGAAAAATCTCACCAGGCCACTTCCCGTGGAGTCTTTACCTTTGCGGTTCTCCCTCTAGCCTCCAAATCCCAAATCCGCCAAGAAGTTGAGACTTTGTTCAAAGTCAACGTCCTCAAAATTACCACCCGCCGTGCCCACCTTACCCCCAAAAAAACCGGCAGCCGTCGACTGGAGGGAACTGCCAAAGTTGGCAAATATGCTAGGGTTCAACTTAAAGCTGGTCAAACCATTTCCCTGTTTGATCTGAAAGAAAAGGCCTAATCTATGCTCAAAATCTCTAAACCAACCAGTAGTGGTGTCCGTCACAAAATTGATATCGAACGAGGACTAACTGCCAGTCAACCCCACAAATCTTTGACTCAAAGAGTCAAGAAAAATTCTGGTCGCAACGCCCACGGTCACGTCACTACCCGCCATCGGGGTGGGGGAGCCGATCGTCGCTATCGTTTGATCGACTATAAACGCAACAAACCCGGTGTCGAAGCCAAAGTTCATTCGATCGAATATGATCCGAATAGGAGCGCCAACATTGCTCTTCTTTTTTACCGTGACGGCGAAAAGCGCTATATTTTGGCTCCCGACGGTTTAGTTGTTGGTGCTATTGTTGTTGCCAGTGATACTGCCGAACCCAAGGTTGGTAATACTCTTCCCCTTAAGAAAATCCCCATTGGTATGCCTATCCACAATCTCGAACTCAAAAGCGGTCGCGGTGGCCAAATTGTCCGCTCCGCCGGTGGTTTAGCCCTCATCCAATCCAAAGAGGGTGGTTTTGCCACCGTCAAGCTCCCTTCAGGGGAAATTAGGTTGATTAAAGACAGCTGTTTTGCTACAATCGGCCAGGTTTCTAATCTGGATCACAAAAATCGCAAGATTGGCAAAGCCGGACGCCGCCGCCACATGGGTTGGCGTCCCACTGTCCGTGGTATTGCTCAACATCCCGATTCTCATCCCCATGGTGGTGGTGAGGGGAGAAGTGGTATTGGTATGCCCTCTCCCAAAACTCCTTGGGGTAAACCGGCTTTGGGTTACAAAACCCGCAGTCGATCCAAATACTCCAACAAATATATTGTTAAAGACAGGAGAATTAAGTAAATGAGTCGAAGTAGTATTAAAGGGCCATATGTTGATGCCAAGCTGTTGGGCAAAGTCACCAAGCAGCAAACTAGTGGTATCAAAAAACCTATCCAAACTTGGGCTCGGAATTGTAGTATTCCTCCCGAGTTCGTCGGCCATACTTTCCTCGTCCACAATGGTCGAGTTTTTAAAGAAGTTTTTGTCTCCGAAGCCATGGTTGGCCATAAATTGGGCGAGTTTTCACTTACCCGAACCTTCCACGGTCACGGCAAAATTGTTAAACGTGTCTTATCCAAAACTTAACTACTTATGCAATCTACTCAAAAATATATTCGTACCAGCGCCCGCAAGCTTCGCCTCGTTGCTGCCGCGGTGCGTCATCTTACCCCCAAAGATGCTTTGGCTCATCTCAAATTTACCCCCAAAGCCGCCAGTCTTCCCCTTGCCAAAACCATCAAAGCCGCCGTTGGTAATGCCAAAGAAAACTTTGGTCTTCCGATTGAAAAACTCGCTTTCAAAACCATTGATATCGGTGAAGGTGCTACGTTCAAACGCTTTCGCGCAGTTAGTCGAGGGATGGCTCACCACATTATGAAGCGAACCGCTCAAATTAAAGTTGAACTCAAGGAGGCCCATGGGACAAAAAGTTAATCCCTTTGGCTTCCGCCTAGGCATCCTCTATAAGGCTTCTTCTATTTGGTTCGCGCCCAAACGCGATTACCAAAAATTTGTTTTGCAGGATATTAAACTCAAGAAATTTATCTTTCACCGTCTCGCTCTCGCTGGTATTGTTAGTGTCGGCGTCGAACGCTCCATCAATACCATCCACGTGATTATCGAAGCCGCTCGGCCCGGGGTTGTCATTGGCCGCGGAGGTGCCAATCTCGAAATGCTCAAAAAAGAAGTTGAAGCATTCCTCAAAAACATTGGTGTTAGTAACACCGTCAAACTGGCTCTCGATGTCAAAGAAGTCAAAAACCCCGATCTCTCCGCCAAATTAGTTGGTGAACGCATTTCTGAACAATTAATCAAACGCTATCCTCACCGTCGTGCCATCAGCCAAGCTCACGAACGGGTCATGGCCGCTGGAGCCAAAGGAATCAAAATTCAAATCTCCGGTCGGATCGGTGGCGCCGAAATTGGCCGTCAGGAAAAATATGCGATTGGGAGTATTCCCACCCAAACTCTTCGTTCCGATATCGACTATGCCGAAGTCAAATCCTTGACCCGCTCCGGTTATGTCGGCATTAAAGTTTGGATTTACAAAGGAGAGGCAACTTTGTAATTTTGAATTCTAAATTCTCAATTATACAAACCAATAAATATGTTACAACCCAAAAAACGCAAATACCGCAAAGAATTCCGAGGCACCATGGATGGAATCGCCACTCGTGGCGCCACTGTGGCTTTTGGCGACTATGGCCTCAAAGCCCTCGAGAGTTCCTGGGTCACTTCCGCCGAAATCGAAGCCGCCCGTCGAACCATCACCCATCACACCAAACGGGGTGGCAAGCTTTGGTTGAGAATCTTTCCCCACAAACCCCTGACTCACAAAGCCGCTGGCAGTAAAATGGGTTCTGGTAAAGGTGATATCAGCCACTACACCGCTGTCGTCAAACGAGGCGTTATCATTTTTGAACTTGGTAGTCTCGACGAAGCTACCGCCAAAGAAGCTTTCCGCAAAGCCGCTTCCAAACTACCCATGATCACCAAATTCGTCGTCAGAGGAGCGATTATATGAAAAAGAACGAACGTCGCGAACTTATCAAACTTGGTAGCAAAGCTGTTTGGGCCAAAATTGCCGAACTCAAAGCTACTCTAACTACCGCCAAACTCAAGCAATCTCGCGGTGAACAAAAAAATCTGCGCGCTCCCAAACATCTTCGCCGTGTAATCGCTCAACTACAAGAAGGAGTCAAGTGAGACAATTAATTGGCACTGTTATCTCCACCAAAAATACTCTTAGTGCGGTGGTTGTGGTCGAAACTCTCTGGAAACATCCCCTTTACCACAAAGCCATCCGTCGGAGCAAAAAATACTTAGTGGAAAATATCCACAAAGCCCAAGTGGGCGATCGAGTTTCCCTAGAGGAGACTCGCCCTCTCTCCGCTCGCAAGCGTTTTACTATTACTCAAATTATCAAAAAATAATCATTATTCATAACCAACTATGATTCAACTCCTCTCCGTCCTCACTCCCGCTGACAACTCCGGCGCCAAGCGTCTTCGTGTCATCCATATTTATGGGGGTTCTTCTCGCCGTTTCGGCTATGTGGGCGACATTGTCAAAGTTGTTGTCGACCAAGCCGATCCTAATGGTTATGTCAAAGATAGTGAAAAAGTCCAAGCCGTCATCGTTCGTACCCGCAAAGAAACCAGAAGAAGTGATGGCACCTATATTCGTTTTGATGATAATGCCGCCGTCGTGATCGATCCCAAAACCAAAGATCCATTAGCTTCCCGTGTTTTCGGTCCCATCGCGCGTGAAGTCAAAGAAGCCGGTTTCGCCAAAATTGCGTCTCTCGCCACGGAGGTAATCTAATATGATCAAAAAATTTAAAAAGGGAGACCAAGTTATCCTAACTTCCGGACGGGACAAAGGTCAAAGCGGCCCCATTGTCAAAATCATGACCAAAGCTAATTTGGTGGTAGTCCAAGGTGTCAATCTCTACAAACGTCACATCAAACCCACCCAAAACAAAGAAGGCGGGATTAAATCTATCGAGCGACCCTTATCTTTTGCCAAAATCGCTCTTTTAGTTGATGGTAAACCAGTGCGGGTTGGACTCAAACGCACCGCATCCAAAGTTGTCCGTATTAACAAAAAAACCGGTAAAACTATATGACGACTGATCCAAACCTCCAAGTACGCTTTGCCCAAACCATTCGTCCAGCTCTGGGTAAATCGTTAGGATCTGCCAACTTGATGGCCATTCCTCGCCCCCTCAAAGTTATTGTCAACGTGGGAATCAAAAAATCTGATACTTCCACCAAGGATGTCGAAATTGCCCGGGGTGAACTCGCCAGTATTACTGGTCAGCAACCCAAAGTGGGCGGTGCCAAACAATCCATTGCCGGCTTTAAAATCCGTGCCGGCGACCCCGTTGGAGTTTCGGTGACTCTGCGAGGCAGCAAAATGTTTGATTTCCTCGATAAATTGTGTAGAATAGTGCTTCCGCAAGTCAAAGACTTTCGTGGGGTCAAAACCACTGCCTTTGATGGCTCCGGTAACTATACACTCGGACTTACCGAACAAATCATCTTTCCGGAGATTGATTATAGTAAAACCGAAAAAATTCACGGCCTGGAAATCGTGATTGTAACTTCAGCTAAAAACGACAAAGATGCTCGAGAGCTTCTTACTGCGCTCGGGATGCCGTTTGCCAAACTGGAAAAGGAAAATTAATATGGCTCGTATTGCGCTTATTCTCAAAAGTCAAAAAACCCCCAAATTTTCGGTGCGCTCTCACAATCGCTGCAAGCTGTGTGGCCGTTCCAAAGCCTATCTTCGTCAGTTCGGTCTCTGCCGTCTCTGCTTCCGCGAAAACGTTTATAAAGGTAATATACCCGGAGTTACCAAAGCTAGTTGGTAAAAATTTATGGTTACAGATACTCTCGGCGACATGCTCACTCGCATCAAAAATGCTTCCGCTATTAGGAAAGACGAAGTTAAACTCCCCTACAGCAAACTCTGTTTGGCAGTGGCCAAAGTTTTAGTTACCGAAAACTACCTCGCCAAAGTTGATGTTGCTGGCGAAGGGATCGACAAAGTTCTTGTTCTCAAACTCCAGTATGCAAATGATCGTCCCGCTCTCTCTTTTGCTCGTCGAATTAGCAAACCCGGTGTCCGAATTTATCATAAAACTACTGCCCTTCGTCCCGTTTTATCCGGGCTGGGAATCTCCTTGATTTCTACTTCCCAAGGGATTATGTCCAACAAAGCTGCCAGAAAAGCCAAATTAGGAGGAGAAGTTCTCGCCGAACTTTATTAACTTATGTCCAAAATCGGTCGTCTCCCCATCACTTTACCCTCTGGTGTCACTGCCACTTTGACTGGCCGTGTCGTTGAGATCAAAGGAACCAAAGGTGTCCTCAGCCACACCCTTCCATCTGGTATCACCCTAACCATTCAGGATCAAACCCTCCTTTGTGAGCGTAGTAGTGAGGCTAAACCAGTTCGAGCCTTGCACGGCACCACCCGCTCCCTCATCAGTAACATGGTCCAAGGAGTTTCCGAGGGGTACTCCAAAAAACTTGAGCTCGTGGGAACCGGTTACCGCGCTCGGTTAGCTGGCCCCAAATTGGTCCTCTCCCTAGGTTTCTCTCACGAAATCGAATATACTCCTCCCGTAGGAGTAACTTTAACTGTCGAAGGCACCAATCTTATCTCCGTCACTGGTTTTGAAAAACAAGCCGTCGGTCAAGTTGCCGCCGAAATTAGATCCTTCAGGAAACCCGAACCCTATAAGGGGAAAGGTATCCGTTACGAAGGTGAAGTTGTGAAAAAGAAAGCTGGTAAAACTGGCAAAACTGCCGCTGCCGCCTAAAACTTATGACCAACAATGCTTCGCTCCTCTCTCGTCGCCGCCGCACCAGACTAAAACTGGCTGGTTCCTCGCGCCCCAGGTTGAGCGTTTTTCGCTCCAATTTACACATTTGGGCTCAGGTTATTGATGATGCTCGTGGGATAACCTTAGCCTCGGCCTCGGACCAAAAGTTGTCTGGCACCAAACTTGCCAAGGCCGCTCTTGTCGGCGAAATAATCGCTCAAAAAGCTTTAGCCGCCAAATGCCGAGAAGTGGTTTTTGACCGTGGTAGTTATCGTTATCATGGCAGGGTTAAAGCTCTCGCCGAAGCTGCCAGGAAAGCTGGTCTATCATTCTAATTTTAAGGATTTTTTATGCAACGAAACAATAATCGCTCTCAATCCGCCAACAAACCCCCTCAAGAATTTGATGAAAAAGTTGTCCGCATTTCTCGCGTTACCAAAAAAACTAAAGGCGGCAACAAAATGAGTTTCACCGCTCTGGTGGTTGTGGGAGATCACAAGGGTCGGGTTGGCATGGCTTTAGGAAAAGCCAAAGATGTCATGAATGCGATCAAAAAAGGTGTCCGTCGTGGCAAAAAGAATCTCATCAAAGTCCCGCTTGTCGACAATCGCACTCTTCCCCACATTACCCGCATCAAGTTCGGGGCCGCCAAACTTATTCTCAAACCCGCTCCCGCTGGAACTGGTGTTATTGCTGGTGGTAGCGTTCGTGCTATCCTGGAACTTGCGGGTGTCCGTGACGTCGTTGCCAAAATCTTGGGAACCAACAATCCCATGAGTAACGTGACCGCCACCTTTAACGCTTTAAAAACTATGACCGAAACCATGGCCACCAAAACTGCTCTCGGCCAAACCAATCAAAAATCTAAAAACTAACCCTTATGAAACTACACACCCAACCCAAACTTACCACCTCCAAAAACAAGCGTCTCGGTCACGGCTATGGCTCAGGCAAAGGTGGTCACACCAGTAGCCGAGGCCAAAAAGGCCAAAAAAGCCGTGGGAGTGTCCGTCTTTCCTTTACCGGTAGTTCCTGGGTCTGGTTCAAGCGACTTCCCTTTATGCGGGGCAAAGCTTTGTTTACCGCTCGTCTTCCCAAATTAACATTTACTCTATCTGACTTAGATAAATTAAAAAGCGGCACAGTCGTGACTCTTTCCACTCTTTCCGCTCACAAAGCCAAATGCCGTATCGTTGGTAATGGTACCCTTACCAAAAAGCTTATCGTGCAAGTTCCGGCTTCGGCTTCCGCCATTGCCGCGATCAAAAAAGCCGGTGGAGAATATCGTGCCCAAGATCAGTGAAATTATCACTACCATTAAAACCAACCGCGAACTTAAGCGGAGGTTGCTTTTTACCCTTTTGATTCTTGCCATTTTCCGTCTGATTACTCATATCCCCGTTCCTGGTGTCAACGTCGAAGCGATTAAAGATGTTTTTTCCAACAATCAGCTTTTGTCACTTCTCGACGTTTTTTCTGGTGGGACTCTCGCCAATTTTTCCGTCTTAGCTTTAGGGTTAAATCCCTACATTAACGCTTCGATTATTATGCAGCTTATGACCATGATCTCTCCCAAACTGTCCGAACTCTCCAAAGAGGGTGAAAGCGGCAGTGAACAAATTAATCAGTACACCCGCATGATTACCGTTCCTTTAGCACTCCTACAGTCGGCCGCTATGTACATGCTTCTTAGGTCCGGCAATCTCGTCACCATCACTTCTCCCTTGGCTCTGTTTGCGCTCCTTGCAACCATGGCCGCCGGCAGTATTTTTCTCATGTGGCTGGGTGAAAACTTGACCGAGTACGGCCTCGGCAACGGGATCTCCTTGATTATTTTTGCTGGTATCGTTGGCCGCATTCCCCTTAGTTTCTTGCGTACGGAAGCCATCCTCTCGACTGTCAATCCCTGGAATATTTTGGCCGTCGCCGTCGCCGGCTTGGCTGTCATTGCCGCGATTATTGCCATCGACGAAGCCAAACGCCAAATTCCTGTTCAGTACTCTCGTCGCATTCGCGGTGGAGCCAGTGGAACTACCTCGACCTATTTGCCAATCAAACTGAATAACGCCGGAGTGATCCCGATTATTTTTGCCATTGCCTTAGTTCTAGCTCCCTCCATGTTGGCCCAGGCTTTAGCTAAGCTCCCCAATCCAAATATCGCCTCTGTTGCCGCCAATTTTTCCGCCCACTTTACCCCCACCTCGCTCTCCTATAATCTCATTTATTTTAGTCTTGTGGTCGGCTTTACCTACTTTTACACTGCCGTTGTTTTTGATACAACCAAAATTGCCGATTCTCTCAAAAAAAATGGTGGCTATATTCCCGGTATTCGTCCTGGTACCCACACCGCCACCTATCTGGGAAACATTGTGCGCAAAACCACTCTTCCCGGTGCAGTTTTTCTGGGTCTTATAGCCATTCTCCCTAGTCTTATCTCCGGCGCTACCGGTGTCTCGACCTTTACTGTCGGCGGAACCAGCCTCTTGATTGTTGTTTCCGTTATTCTCGAAACCTACCGCAAAATGCAATCCTACACCGTTGCCCGTTCCTACGATAGTTTTGTTAGGTAGTTTCTTTACTTACACAATTACTTATGAGAAAGTTTTATTTTACATTTCTTATTTCGTATCTGATCGGTATAGGTTTACTCTTTGTCTATGCCATGATCATGTCTCGCGTCGTTTCTCTCGTTAACCCTCAACTATCTTTGAGTCTATACATAATTGGTGTAACTACATTTACACCAATAATTATAGCGAGCATTTTTATTCTTATTTCCAGATATCGCAGATTGCCAATAATGCCATGGTATTTGTTAGATATTTTAATATTTATCCTATTTACTCCAATCTGGTTCTTGGCGCTTCGTACTTGGAGCTATTTTACACAAGGACCCCCACAGGTATCTTTTGCTCTCGATAAAAACTTTACAGCCAATGCCCTGATCCAATATTTAATGCTCGCAAGTATTCTATATCTAATAAACAGTTGGGTATTACGTAGAAAAATCGAAAATTATCGATGAATCGGGGACTATTCCACATTCCTTCCGGTACGCTATAATAACCCAGTTGTTCATCATAAGTTCATGTTAAGGAGTTTTATTATGGCCAAGAACATCATCTTTTATGCCCCCGAAGGTGCGGGTAAAACCACCCAAGCCAAAATGTTGGCCGAGAAACTTGCCATTCCCTGTCAACCCTCCGGAGATTTAGTTCGTCGCATGGCTGAAATCGACAAAGGTATTATGGGTGATATCTGTCGAGAAACCATGGCTAGCGGGCACTATGTCGGTGATTCCGAAATGTTTGTCCTCTGGAAAGCCAGGCTCAAAGATCCCGAAATGCAAAGTGGCTGGGTGATCGATGGCTTCCCCCGCAATCTGACTCAAGCCGAATTCTTGGCTGATAAACTCGACAAATACGGCAAAAAAGTCGATTTTGTTTTTTATCTCAAAGTTCGTGAGGAAGTTAGTATTGACCGCCTGCTTAAACGTGGCCGCAAGCTTCAAGACGGTTCTCTCCACGACTCCGAAGAATTAATCCGCGAACGTCTTCGACGTTATCAGGCCGAAGAAGAAGGAGTTCTTTCGTATTACCGGGCTCAAGGAGTCTTAATCGAAATTAACGGCGAAGCCGATATCAACACCGTTCACCAAGAAATTCTCTCGCACATTAACGCCTAAATCTATGAACAAACTCCACGCCATGCAAGAAGGAGGGGCTATTTTGGGCCAAGTTAGGCGTGACCTCTACGCTTTTACCCAAGTTGGCGTCACCCCTGCCGCTATCGAACAAGAAGCTCGTCGCCTGATCAAACAACTAGGGGGTGAACTAAGCTTTACCAAAGTTCCCTCCTATCACTGGGCGACCTGTGTTAACCTAAACGCCGGGATTGTTCATGGTATTCCTACCTCGACCGTTCCTTTTCGGGATGGTGACCTAATTACGGTTGATGTCGGGGTATATTACCATGGGTTTCACACCGACGCCGCTTTTAGTAAAGTGGTGGGAAATAGTACTCCCGAACAAAGGCGTTTTTTGCAAGCCGGACTCGAGGGACTTCAACTAGCCATCGACGCTGTCAAACCCGGAAATTATATTGGCGATATCTCGTTAGCGATGGACTCGACAGTCAAAAAATATGGCTATTCCACTACTCGGGAGCTAACTGGTCACGGGGTAGGGCGGGAACTTCACGAAGAGCCCATGATTAGTAATCGCGTGTTAGGCCCACGTGAGCAAACCCCAGTCATTACCCTCGGGCAGACTCTCGCCATTGAACTCATCTATGTCGAGGGTAAACCAGCTCTCTTTCTTGAGGAAGATGGCTGGACAATCTCCGTAAAAGATGGTACACTTTCAGCCGTATTCGAAGAGACCGTCCAGGTTGTCCCGGGCGGTTGTCTTATTCTGACCAATCCAGCATTGTCTCAGATTGTCTAATCTGGTACAATCCATCCTATGGCCAAAACAGGTGTCACAGAACATTTAGGGGTAGTAACAGAAGCCCTCCCTAACACCATGTTTCGTGTCCAACTAGACGAAGGATCCGAAATCCTTGCGCATTTATCTGGCAAGATGCGCATGTTTAGAATTAGTATTATGCCTGGAGATAAAGTTAAAATCGAAATGACTCCTTACGATTCTCAAAAGGGTCGTATTACCTATCGTATCCGGGAAGGCCAACTGCCACCCGCCAAATAACCTATGAAAGTTCAATCTTCACTCAAAAAACGCTGTCAGAAATGTAAATTTGTCCGCCGACGCCGCGTATTATTTATTGTTTGCGAGAATGCTCGTCATAAGCAAAGACAGGGTTAATTTATATGTTACGTTTAGTCGGTATCGATTTACCAGAGAAAAAACGCATTGAAGTTGCCTTAACCTACATCTATGGGGTAGGACCTCACCTGGCCAAGAGCGTATTAACCGTGACCAAAATTAATCCCGATACTCGAGCCAAAGATTTAACCGCGACAGACGTCGCCAAATTACAAAAAGCCCTCGAATCTCACAAAGTAGAGGGTGATCTCCGCAAAGAAATTCGCGAAAACATTCAAAGACTCAAGCGCGTCGGTAGTTATCGTGGCCACCGCCATGCTGTCGGTTTGCCAGTCCATGGTCAACGGACCCGTACCAATGCTCGCACCCTCCGCGGCAAACGTAAAACCATTGGTGCCATGAAGAAAGAAGATGCCGCCAAAGTCGCTACTCCAGAAGGACAATAACTAAATTAACCTAAACATTTTATGCCAATTACTAACTCCTCTCCCCAAATCAATGAAGGTCGTATCTACGTCGTAGCTACCTTCAACAATACCTTGATAACGATTACTGACCCTTCCGGCAACGCCCTCGCCTGGAGTTCTACCGGTAAAGTTGGTTTTAAGGGTTCGCGCAAAAGTACTCCCTATGCCGCCACTCAAGCGATCACCGCTGCCATCGAAACCGCCAAAGGCAAAGGGCTTCGTTCAGCTGCTGTCTACATTAAAGGTCCCGGACCAGGTCGCGATGCGGCCTTGCGTGTTTTACGCAATATTGGTATTCGCGTGACCGAATTACAAGATGTGACTCCGATCCCCCACAACGGGACCAGAGCCAAAAAACCAAGGCACGGATAAATATGGCTCGTTATACTGGACCCAAAAACAAAAAAGCTCGTCGTCTTGGAGTTGATTTAGGCTTAAAAACCAATCCCAAATCACTTGAACGCCGGCTCAATACCCCCCCTGGCCAACACGGGAAAAAGGGTATTCGCAAACAATCTGATTATGGAATCCAACTCGCCGAGAAACAAAAAGCCAAGGTTATGTATGGCTTGCTGGAAAAACAATTCCATAAATATTATTTGCAGGCTTCCAAAAATCCCCTGGCTACCGGCGAAGTGATGCTTTCTCTCCTCGAACGCCGACTTGATAATGTCATCTATCGGCTTGGCTTTGCTCCAACTCGTCGCGCCGCTCGTCAATTAGTTTCTCATGGCAACGTCCTAGTTAACGGCCATAAGCTCTCTATTCCCTCCTACAACGTTTGTCCCGACGAAGTTGTTTCTCTCTCAGACCATGCCGCCCAGATCCCCTATATCAAAGTTCTCTTAACCAACAAAGATATCTCAGCTCCAGCTTGGCTGAAACGTCAAGCTACTGCTGGCAAAATGCTCCGCGTCCCCGTCCGCACCGATTTAACCGAACCTATTAATGAACAATTAATCGTAGAATTTTATAGTCGCTAAAGGAGTTCTTTATGAAAGCTATGCACTTCGCCCTCAATACTCAGCAAGAAACTGCCAATCATGGCATTTTCTCGATCGAACCGCTTGAAAACGGTTTTGGCCACACCCTCGGCAATGCCCTCCGTCGTGTCCTTTTGGGAAGTTTCCGCGGGGCCGCCATTACTGCCGTCAAAGTTGCTGGTGTTACCCACAAATTTTCCACCCTTGAAGGCTTGAGCGAAGACATGGTTGATTTGATGCTCAACCTCAAAACTGTCAAAGTTGCCTATACTGGTGACGAACCCGTTACCGCCAAACTTTCGGTTAAAGGCCCCAAGGTTGTTACCGCCAAAGACATTGTCGCTCCCGCCACCGTGAAAGTTATCAATTCCGATGCGGTGATCGCCAACGTTAGTTCTGGTACCAAACTTGAGCTTGAACTAACCATCGAAACTGGCTATGGTTACTCGCCCGCCGAAGAACGTCCTTCTTCAACCCTCGGTATTTTGTCTCTTGATGCGATCTTTTCTCCCGTCGAACGCGTTAGTTATCAAGTCGCCGCCACTCGGGTTGGCCGCCGTACTGACTACGACAAACTAGTTATTGATATTACTACCGATGGAGCCACTTCTCCCTCTGACGCCCTCAAGTCCGCCGCCGAGGTCTTAGTTGCCGCCTTTAGTCAGATTATTAATCCTACTCTTCCCGACGAGCAAGTAGCTAGTTCTCTCGGAACCTCCTCTGTGGTAGGGATTGATGAACTGGGTTTACCTACTCGGGTCAGTAATGCCCTCAAAAACGCCGGTTATAATTCGGCTCAAGAATTAATCAAGGCTACCAACAAAGATCTCAAGAATGTCAAAAATCTTGGCGGCAAGTCGGTTGATCTTCTCGATGAAGCCCTTACTAGCAAAGGTTTAACTAGAGTCAAATGAAAAAACAGATTAGTCACTACCGGCTCGGGAGAGACTCCCAACAACGTCAGGCACTTTTTCGTAGCCTGGTAATCTCGTTGATCGAGAAAGAGTCTCTCCAAACCACTTTTGCCAAGGCTTCAGCCGTCCAGCCAATTTTTGAAAAACTTCTTACCCAGGCTCTTGCTGGTACCTTAGCTTCAACGCGTCGCGTTCATTCCTTCGTCCAACAAAAACGCGCCACCGCCAAACTCATCAAAGTAATTGCCCCTCGTTACTCTGCCGCCAAAAGCGGGGGTTACACTCGCCTTACCCCCATTCGAGTCCGCCTAGGAGACAACTCCAAAATGGTTCGGCTTGCTTTGACTAAACAAGCATTACCGGTGACTCCCACCAAATCCTCAGTTGCTCCAGCCGAATCCCCAGCCTCCACTCCCGTCAAAACCAGTCCTATTCTCCCCAAATTAACCGCTCCCAAAACGACCAAAGTTAGTTCTGTCAAACTCGCCCCCTCGAGGGCAGGTAAACGAGGAGATCGATGAAAACTACTTCCGCCAAAAATGCCTCTACCGTTAGAGCTTGGCATTTGCTTGACTGCCAGGGTGCAACCTTGGGTCGCTTAGCCTCCCAAATTGCCGGACTTCTCATGGGCAAACACAAACCCTCCTTCACTCCCAACTTAGATTTGGGTGACTACTGCGTCGTGATTAACGCCAAAGCCATTCATGTAACTGGTAACAAACTTTTGGCCAAAACCTACTCTCGCCACTCCAATTATCCCGGTGGCTATCGCGAAATTACTTTGGGCAAACAAATGGAGAAAGATGCTAGAAAAGTGATCGAATTTGCCGTCCGTGGCATGCTTCCCAAAAATAAACTCCAATCCCCTCGTCTTCGCCGTCTCAAAATTTATTTGGACTCCACTCATCCCCACGCCAATAACTTTACCCACAAGGAGAAATTATCATGAACTATACCCCCGCTGTCGGCCGTCGCAAGACCAGTATTGCCCGTATCCGTCTTTACGGTAAACCTTCCGTTCCCAACACCGAAAAAATCCAATTAACCGTCAATGGGGTTTCCGCCGAAGTTTATTTTTCGGGTGATACCGCCAAAGCTCTTTATCGACAACCCTTTATTTTAACCGACACTCTCAACAAATATTCCGCTTCTATTATGGTCAAAGGTGGAGGCAAAAATTCTCAACTTGGGGCTACCGTCCATGGACTCAGCCGGGCTCTCTCCGCCCTCGATCCTGCCGCTTTCCGTCCAATTCTCAAATCCGCCGGTCTTTTAACTCGCGATCCTCGTGCTCGCCAGCGTCGCCAAGTTGGCAAGGGTGGCAAATCTCGCCGCGGCAAACAATCTCCGAAACGGTAAATTTCCCTTTGTTCTATTTTGATCACTTGATTTCGGGTCCTTTTTGGGTCATATTTATATTACTGATATTATATTTATGGAGGTAATACTATGACCAAAAATATTGACAAAACCACTCCTCCCAAAAGCACTCTTCAATCTGAAAAACTTCAGGCCATTAAAGTGGCTATGGAACAAATCGATAAACAGTTCGGAACCGGAAGCATCATGAAACTAGGCACTTCCACCCACATGGATATCGATTGTATTCCGACCAGTGCTCTCGCTCTTGATTTGGCTCTCGGTATTGGTGGATTTCCCCGTGGCAGGATCACCGAAATATATGGTCCGGAAGCTTCCGGCAAAACCACAGTTTGTCTTCATGTTATCGCTGAAGCCCAAAAACATGGTGGCACCGCTGCCTTTATCGACGCCGAGCACGCATTGGATCCTTCCCGCGCCAAGGCTGTTGGTGTCAATCTTGATGAGCTTTTGATTTCTCAACCCGATACCGGTGAACAAGCTCTCGAAATTGCCGAAACCCTAATCCGTTCCGGTGCTATTGATGTGATTGTGGTTGATTCCGTAGCCGCTCTGGTTCCCAAAGCCGAAATTGAAGGGGAAATGGGTGACGCCGTGATGGGTATGCAAGCTCGGCTGATGAGTCAAGCTCTGCGCAAATTAACCGGGGCTATCAGCAAAAGTAAAGCCGTTATGATCTTTACCAATCAACTCAGAATGAAAATCGGTGTCATGTTTGGTAATCCCGAAACAACTACTGGTGGACAAGCCCTCAAATTTTACTCTTCCGTTCGGATCGATATGCGCAAGATTGGCAATATTACCGAAGGAGAGACCATCATTGGCTCCCGCCACCGTGCCAAAATTGTTAAAAACAAAGTTGCTCCTCCGTTTAAACTCGCCGAGTTTGATATTATGACGACAGGCGGTATTTCCCGCTCTGGAGGTGTGCTTGATATTGCCGTCGAACATGAAATTATCGAAAAATCTGGTTCATTCTTTAAATACAAAGGAGAAATGCTTGCCCAAGGCCGGGAAGCTACCAAAGTTATTTTGGAAGAAAGACCGGAATTAATGAAGAAGCTTGAGAAGGAAATCTGGGACAAAATCAAAACGACTGAAAAAGCCAGCTAATAGTGTAAAACATAACTAGCCATAGAACAATTTGACACTTCCGCGTGTCTCCTTCATCATAAATTTATGATCTATAATCTCATTTTTGGTTTGTCGGGTGGATTTGCCACAGCCTCTTGGGGAGCTTTCAAAGATTCTCCATACGAAAATTTTAGCTTACTTAGCTTTTTACGATCCCCCCTGATAACCGTAGTTTATTACATGGGATTATTGACGATATTCACAGGAAATCAGTCTAATATTCATAACTTTGTATATCTATTTTCCGCCATTGCGCTAGAAAGACTAACACAAGAATATTGGAAAGCATTTTTTCGCAAAAATCAAAGAAAAAATATCTATAAAATACCCCAATCATTTCACATCTTCGGAAAAGTTCCCACGTATACGACTCGAATAATTATCGGAATTCTGATCACCAGCCTCACTTCTGTAATAATTATTTTGCTTTCTTTACTCAAATATTATGGAAATTACTGGATTATCCCCTCTATTATCCTTTCCATAATACCAGCAATCGGGGGGGTCTGGAAAGATGCTCCTATTGAAGGGTTTGAGATTTTGAAATTTCCCCGTAGTTTTATAGTTATGTTTCTTTCAGCTTTTATTATTCATAGCTATACAGACAATTTAGCTATATTGATTTTAGGATCAGCTGGACTCGAAAGACTCATTGTCGAATTTTACAAAACCTTTATCATTCTCAGCACGCCCGGAAAATTTTTCCCAACCATACTCAACAAACAGTGGTATACAAACCGCACAGTATTTGTTGCCAGTTATTTTCTCTCAATCACCTTGATAATTGCATTATGGCAATAATTACGCGTCTGTCAGCCGGCAAGCGTAATCCGTCTCGCGTTAATATCTACGTGGATGGCCTCTTTACTCTTGCTCTTTCCCTTGATGAAGTGGTTAAACAGGGTTTAGCAAAAGGAGTCGAACTTTCGCCTGAGCGCATTCAATCACTCAAAGCTTTCGACGACGCCGAAAAAGTTTATGCCAAAGTCCTCAACTTTCTCTCTTTTCGCCCTCGCTCCATCAAAGAAGTCCGCGATCGGCTTAGAGAGTATCAAGTCAAAGATCCTGATCAACAAGACTCATTGATTAATCGATTAATTGACAAAGGCTATTTAGATGATCTCGCCTTTGCCCGCTGGTTTGTCAACTCCCGCAATTCGTTTCGTCCCCGCTCCGCTCTCCAGTTATCCGCCGAATTAGCTCAAAAGGGGATTTCACGCGATCTTATTAAGATGGTTATCACCCCCGAAATAGACCATTCGGCTCTTCGTAAGCTAATCCGCAAAAAATCCGCCCTCTACGATCGTTCCCATCTGGTAGCCTATCTTGCCCGCCATGGTTTTTCTTATTCAAAAATCCGCTCCGAACTGGACGAAATGGGTATTTTGGCGTAGAATAAGGACACATTCAAGAAAACACGAGTTAAATCAAATTATGTTTATCGATTTATCTTTTTTCACTCTCTTCTCAGCCTAATTTTTGGGCCTTTCTGCGTGTTTTCCTGAACCATTAAGAGTTAGTACTCGAGGTACCTATGAGCTTATTACTTAAATCATTACTTAACACCTTCAAAGCCAAAAAAGTTAGCGTCTCCAAACCTAAAATCAAGCCTCTCGTCGCCAAAAAGGTGACTTCTCCTTCTGCACCTGCTTCTCACTCCACCCAAGAATCTACCAAGCAAGCCGAAACTGCGGCCCGTGAAATTATTACTTTTGCTCGCGAAGAGGCCGACAAAATCAGAGCCAGCGCCAAAGTGGAAATGGACGCGCTCCAATCTTCTCTTCAGGGTCTCCAGCATAAACTCGAGCAAGAGTCTCGCGATTTGAATACCAGAATCAGCGAAATTAATCGTCGTGAAGAGAATATTATTCTCAAGCAAACCGAAATTGACAAACTCAAACACGACATCGAAGAACTCAAGGTCAAACAAGTAGAAAAGCTCGAAAAAATCGGTAGTTTAACCCGTGACAAAGCCAAAGAAATTCTTCTTGAAGCCGTCGACAAAAAACTTACCCGTGACGTGGCCGAACGAATCCGTAGTGCCGAAGACGAAATGAAAGAAGCTGTGGATCAAAAGTCTCGTGATCTTTTAATCGACGCCATGTATCACGGAGCCACCGAATATGTCGCCGAGTTTACGGTCTCCACCGTCAAAATTGCCGATGACGAAGTTAAAGGCAGAATTATTGGTAAAGATGGCCGTAATATCCGTACCTTTGAAAAAGTGACTGGGGTTGATATCGATATGGACGAAACTCCCGGAGTCATCCGTCTCTCTTGCTACGACGGAGTTCGGCGTGAAGTAGCTCGCGTTGCCCTCGAACGTCTCATTAAAGACGGTCGGATTCAGCCTTCTCGTATCGAGGAATATGTTGCTAAAGCCCATCGTGATATTGAAAAAATTATGTTCGAAGAAGGTAAACACCTTTGTCACGCTGTCGGAGCCTACAATGTTCCCCACGATTTAATCACGCTCTTGGGACACTTCAAATACCGTAGTAGTTATGGTCAAAACATGCTCGGTCACACCCTCGAAGAAACCCGCATTGGTATGAAACTTGCCGCCGAAGTCAAGGCCAATGTCGACGTTGTGCGCTTGGGTTGTTTGTTCCATGATATTGGCAAAATTATTACCGGTGAAGAGGGGAGTCATATCGAACTTGGTGTCAAGCTCCTCCAAAAATATAATCTTCCCAAAGAAGTCATCAACTGTGTTGCTGAACACCACGAAGATCAAGAATTTTCTAGTAAAGAATCCATTCTGGTCTATATTTCCGATGCAATTTCTGGTTCCCGTCCCGGTGCACGCTACGAAAATATTGACGAATACGTCAAGCGCCTAACTGCCATCGAAGAAATCGCGCTGAGTAAACCAGGTGTCACCGAAGCCTACGCCATTAGTGCTGGCCGCGAGGTTCGCGTTATGGTTGACCCCGGCAAAGCTACTGACGACGAGGCCACTCGTCTTGCCAGTGATATCCGCGACGAAATCAAAGCCAAAGTAACTTATCCCGGTACCGTCACGGTGACCGTGATCCGTGAACTACGCACCCAACAGGTTGCCAAATAATTATTTAGTCTCCGCGCAAACCATTTTTTGCGCGATTGAAAGGGAAAATATGAAAAAATCCGACTTTTACCAAGTAGTTGCCAAGTCCGCCCATATGACCAAAAAAACCGCCAAGGACGCTATTGATACCTTCCTTTCCGAGGTTGTCAAAAATCTCAAAAAAGGTGACAAAGTTGTTTTGTCGGGAGTAGGAACCTTGTCAGTTGGCAAAGTGGGACCCAAAGACGTCGTTCCTTTCGGCAAGTCTGATAAACGTACTACTGTCAAAGCTCATCATGTCGTGAATTTCAAAGCTGCCAAACCTCTCCGCAAAATCATCTGGTAAGATAGTGCTATGCCCACTATTCTCTCTCAGAATCTGCGCAAAGTTTACTCAGTTCAAAAAAAACGCCCAGGATTATCCGGTTCGATCAGAGATCTAATCTCTCCCATCCACGAAGATAAAGTGGCAGTCAAAGACGTCTCATTTGTCATTGAGGAAGGTGAGCTGGTGGGTTTTATCGGTCCCAATGGCGCCGGCAAAACTACTACCCTCAAAATGCTCTCAGGTTTACTCTACCCCACGGGGGGCGAGGTCCGTGTTCTTGGTTTTGATCCTTGGAAAAGGGAGCACAATTTTCTCAAATCCATTTCCCTAGTCATGGGTCAAAAAAATCAACTATGGTGGGATTTGCCCGCCATTGAGTCATTTAATCTTGCCAAAGATATCTATGGTATCGATGGCAAAGTGTACCAAAAAACGCTCGACAAACTAGTCCAAATGCTCGACATCGGCGACGTGCTCAATGTCCAGGTGCGCAAATTGTCACTTGGGCAGCGGATGAAAGCCGAACTGGTCGCAGCCCTCATCCACTCCCCCAAAATTTTATTCTTAGACGAACCCACAATCGGACTCGACGTGGTCATGCAACAATCTATGCGAGTTTTTTTGAAAGAATACAATCAGACTAACCCAGGATCCATCATTCTAACCAGTCACTACATGGATGACGTCAAGGAACTTTGCAAAAGAGTCATTATTATCGACCAGGGTAGCATCCTCTACGACGGACTTTTATCCGAGGTAATCGCTCGCTTCTCCCAACACAAAATCATCGAAGTCATTACTCCCTCTGGTACCAAGACTCACAAAGTATTACGAGCCAAGGTTGCAGAAAAAGCTGCGGATCTTCTCAAAGATCCCCAAGTTATTGACATCAATATTAAAGAAGTAGAAATTGAGGATGTAATCCGCCGTATTTTTGCTGGGGAGAAGAAAGACTAAATAGTCCCGAACATTATAATGCAAAAATACTTTTCAATTTTCCAAATCACCCTCCAAGAAATCTTTACTTATCGCCTCAACATGATCATGTGGAGAGTGCGTCAGGTTTTTGTGTTTCTCATTCCTTTTTTCATTTGGAAATCGGTGCTTGGGACTGGCGGCGAAATCTATGGTTACTCATTTGCGGCTGTCATGACCTATCTTTTTGGTACCACTATTCTGCGCTCACTCGTCATGGGTTCGCGTACGGTGGACTTAGGTTGGATGATCAATAGTGGCTATCTCACTATTCCCCTCATGCGTCCCCTCAATACTTTTGGATTATTTTTTGTTCGCGATCTAGCCGACAAATTATTCAATTTAGGATTTATGTTTCTTGAGCTCCCTCTTATTTACTTCATTTTTCACCCCCCCATTTTCCTCCAATTCAATCCGTTACAATTATTTTTAGCTTTTAGCTCTGTGCTCTTCGCTATCCTTATTTATTTCTTTATTAACGTCATTTTTGGCTCCTTAGCTTTTTGGTCCCGTGACGTTTGGGCGCCGCGTTTCCTTCTCATGGTTATTATGGAGTTTGCAACCGGTGCCATGTTTCCCCTCGATATGCTCCCCCAAGTTTGGCAACGTGTCTTGGCTTTCACTCCGTTCCCTTATCTCTTATTTATCCCGCTCAAAATTTATCTAGGTAGCGGTGCTTCTGCCCCCCTTCAACTCCTAGGTAGTTTTGTTTGGTTGGTCATCTTGGGATCACTCGCTAAAATCATTTGGAACAAGGGTATTAAATCTTACGAGGCCGAAGGCCGATGAAAATACAACACCTTAAAGCCTACGTTCGTGTTTGGCTCAAACTCACCATCCAGCAATTTCAGAGCCAGGTAGCAAATGCGCGTGGTGCCGCCGCTCTCTTTATTTTTGGCAAACTTTTCCGTCTGGCCTCCGCCTTATTCTTAGTTTATGTGGTAGTAGGTAAAGCCAAGTTGATTGCCGGATACTCACTAAACCAAGCCATCTTCCTCCTCATGCTTTTCAATTTGACCCAAACCATTAGTCAATTGTTTCTGCGCGGTGTTTACCTGTTCCGCCAAAAAGTCGTAGATGGTACTTTTGATTTTTACTTACTCAACCCACTCTCTGAGTTGTTCTACAGCCTTTTCTCCTCTACTGATCCGCTCGATATTATCGTTTCGATGCCTTACTTCTTCCTAGTTGGCTGGGCTTGGGTCAATACGGGGTATGCCATTACCTTGCCAGTAGTATTACTGTTGCTCGTTATTATTATTCTCTCTACCCTCATGGTGACAGCCTGGCATATTGTGATCATTGCCGTTGGGGTGAGATATCTCGAAGTCGATAATACTGTCATGCTTTATCGCGACCTCGAACGCATGGGTTCCTTTCCAGTCTCCATCTATGGTAAATTTGGCGAAAATCTCTTAACTTATTTTTTCCCCTTTGCGCTCATGGCTACTATTCCCGCTCAGCTAGTCTTTGGATTATTTAATCCGTGGTTTCTTTTGCTCTTTGCCCTCTTCGCCTTTATCCAACTCCGCCTCTCGCTTTGGTTCTGGCACCGCTCCCTCCTCTCGTATTCCTCCGCCTCCTCCTGATCCAGTATGATACAATCACCAAATGGCCATACTTGAGGTAAAAGACCTAAAGAAAACTTTTAAGCAAACTCCCGTGATCAAAGGGATTAGTTTTGACATGGCCGAAGGAGAGATTTTGGGTATCTTGGGTCCCAATGGAGCCGGCAAAACCACTACCCTCCAAATGATCCTAGGGATTCTCACCCCCACCTCTGGCACAGTCACTATTTTTGGCCAGAATATGCCGCAAGACAAAACCTCGATCATGGAACGGGTCAATTTTTCTTCAACCTATACCGACCTCCCCTGGCGCCTTACCGTTCGAGAAAATCTCATCTGGACCTCATATCTCTACAATATCCCCGATCGCGCTCGTCGGCTCGATAAAATCAAAACAATTTTTCGCCTGGACAAGCTTTGGAACCAATCTACCAGCAGTCTCTCGGCCGGTCAGCGCACCCGGGTCAATCTTTCCCGCGCTTATGTCAACTTTCCTCAGCTCCTTTTACTTGACGAACCTACTGCCAGTTTGGATCCGGAAGTAGCCGCTTACATCCGCGAATTTTTTGCTGATCAGCGTACTCGCTTTAACACCAGTATTATCCTAACTAGTCACAATATGACCGAAGTTGAAAATCTCTGTGATCGGGTCTTGATTCTCAAAAACGGGCGGATTATCGGCAATGATACGCCAGGCCGTCTTGCCAAAAAGATCGACGAAACCCATCTTAATCTCCGCGTCACCAAGCGTGCAGATATTCTTGCCCAATTAATTGAAACCAGCAAACTTAAATCTGTCGAAACTGATGGAGTAACTTCGATTACTCTCAAAGAGAAGTTGCTCCCACTTTTCCTTTATGAAGTAGCCAAAAACAAAATTCATTACAGTGAAATTACCATTGACAAGCCTACCCTCGAAGATTATTTTCTCCGTATTGCCAAAGGCAAAGATCATGGCAAATCCACCGGAGGTGATCTATGAAACTTTATCGTCTTTGGGGGATAGCTCTCCGTTATCTGTTTCTTTTCCGCCACTCGCTTGATCGGCTCTCCGATGCTTTCTTTTGGCCCGTTGTCGATTTAGTCCTGTGGGGCTTGACCAGTCGCTATTTTGCCTCGACCTCCTTGGCTGACAATCATCTGGTTTTGGCCTTCTTGGGAGGTATTATTCTTTGGATTTTCCCTTGGCGGGGTCAGTACGAAATCTCGGTTAATCTTCTCGAAGACCTTTGGAATCGCAACCTCGTCAATCTTTTTGTCTCTCCAATTCTTTTCCTCGAATGGATTACCACTCTCCTCCTCCTAGGAGTTGTCAAAGCCTTAGTTTCTTTTGCTTTTGCCGGTTGTCTTGCTTTGCTTCTTTATCAAGCCAACATTTTCTCGTTGGGTTGGTTATTACTGCCTTGGGGAGCACTGCTTATCCTTTTCGGCTGGGTGTTTGGACTCCTCATTGCCGGCATTGTTATGCGCTATGGTACCCGGATTCAAACTCTGGCTTGGACCGCCATTTACATAGTTGCCCCCTTTGCTTGTGTCTACTATCCGGTCTCCATCCTCCCCCCCTGGGCTCAAACCATTTCTCGCTTTGTCCCCGCCTCGTATGTTTTTGAAGCCATGAGAACAACCCTTGCTGGCGGCACAGTCCCTCTTACTAATTTAATCTGGCCACTTATTTTATGTCTGACTTATTTCCTGCTCGCCGCCTACATGATTCACCGGAGTTTCTTGCACATCCTCAAACGGGGACTAATTTCCGTTGAATAAATTATGGGTAAATTACTCTGTATTGTTGGCCCAACCGCTATCGGCAAAACCGCTCTTGCCCTCCATTTAGCTGCCAAAGAGCCGTCAACTCTGATCTCGGCCGATTCTCGTCAGGTCTATCGTGGGATGGATATCGTAACCGGCAAAGATCATCCAACCAATACTCAACTTTTTGGGATTGATCTCGTTGCTCCCGATGAATCCTGCTCAGTCTCTGTTTGGTATAACGCCGTCATGCCGATCATCACTCAATCTTGGGAAGAGGGGAGACTCCCCATCGTTGTTGGCGGAACCGGCTTCTATGTTCATGCTCTCACTCATGGGATCCATACGTTGTCCGTCCCTATTAATCAGGAGCTTCGTAGCCAGCTGACAACTCTTTCGTTACCTAAATTGCAAGCCAAGCTTTGTGCTATCGCCCCCGCTCGTTTTTTTGCCATGAACCATTCCGATCAATCTAATCCTCGTCGCCTCATTCGGGCAATTGAAGTGGCTCTTTCCTCTTCGCTTTCCCCAACTGTTAATCTTTCCCTTCCGCAAACTCAATTAATTGGCCTGCGCTATTCATCCTTAACTCTGCAAAAAGAAGCTATCCGCGCCCGCGTCCTCTCTCGCCTCCAAACCGGTGCCGTCCGTGAAACCAAAAAATTACTGCAAAAATACCCAGCTAACCTTCCCTCCCTGACAGCCATTGGCTATCGCAGTCTAATCGCTCACCTAACAGGCAAATTATCCCAAGCCGAATTGATCGATCATTGGGTAGCGGGAGAGCTCGCCTATGCCAAACGCCAGCTAACTTGGTTTCGTCGGGACAAAAGTATACAATGGTACGATATCGACAAGGAGGATTATGACTACCCAAAGAATTGACATTTCCAATCGAACTATCATTTTTAGTGTTTTCTTCTTGCTTGCTCTCTGGCTCCTTTACCAGATTCGCAGCATTATCATTTTAATATTTATCTCCTTTATTTTGATGACTGCCGTTAACCCCCTAATCAAATTAGGCAAAAAAATTCGGATTCCCTCACTTCTTATTATGTTGGTGGTCTACATTGGAATAATTACTCTCCTAACTACCGTCGTGGCCTCTCTAGTTCCTGCCGTCATTGAACAGACCCGTGGATTAACCCAAATGATTCCCATTTACCTGCATAACCTCGAAGGGGTTTTTAACACTCAGTTTGACCCTAGTGTCGCTGGCAGTTACTTTAGTAGTATTCCCAGTAATATTCTCAAACTCGCCGCCGGTCTCTTTGATAACATTATTAACATCTTGGCCGTTTTCTTTTTGGCCTACTATCTCACGCTCGAACGCCCCCATCTCCACAAATATCTCTTGCGTTTCTTCCCACGCGAGAAAGCCGAAGAACGCGCCGAAGGGCTCGTTCTCGCTGTTGAGAGTCAAGTCGGTGGTTGGGTTCGCGGTGAACTCTTGCTGATGGGGATCATTGGCCTCATGACCTACCTCGGACTAATTTTGCTTGGGATTCCCTATGCCCTCCCCATTGCCGTCCTTTCAGGATTACTCGAAGCGGTCCCCAATATCGGGCCAACCATCGCGGCCATTCCGGCGATTTTAATGGGTCTGACTGTCTCTCCCATCGTTGGATTAGGTGCCTTGGCTATGAGTATTTTGATTCAACAACTAGAAAACAACCTTATTGTTCCCAAAATTATGCAGTCAGCGACTGGTACCAAACCGTTGGTAACCATTTTAGTTTTACTAATTGGTTATACTCTTGGCGGGATTGCGGGAGCTGTTCTTGCGATGCCAGTCTTTTTAACCATCCAAACCATCGTCGTTGAATATAATAAAAACTAGTTGAGGAGGTTCTATGGATATTTCTCTTTGGCAGCAAGCTTTAGTATCGGTTTGGCAAAATACCATTGGGTCCAGCTTTGCTTTTCTTCCCAATCTAATAGGAGGACTACTGGTAGCCTTACTCGGTATCATTATTGGTCAGTGGGTGAGTACCTTAGTTGTTAAAGCTCTTCAATTACTCAAACTTGATTCTTTCATCAAAGACACCAAATTTAAGAACTTTCTTCTCAAAGCCGAAGTTACCCAGAAGCTCGAAATTATCATTGGCTCCATTTTCAAATGGTTGATTGTATTGACTTTCTTTATTGCCGCCACCAATATTATTGGTCTTCAAGCCGTCTCGGCTGTTTTGGGCGGTATTCTCGCCTATGTTCCCCATGTTCTCTCAGCTGTCATTGTCCTAGCCCTGGGGGTTCTTTTGGCCGGCCTAGTGGAAGGTTTCGTCAAGGGGGCGTTGGCCTCAGTTGATCTCAAAACCTCCCGCCTCATGGGCAAAATTGCCAGTTACGCCGTCATTACTATCGCTACCTTAGCCGCTTTCTCCGAACTCAAAATTGCCGAAAGCTTTGTTAACATCCTCTTTATCGGTCTCATTGCCATGTTGGCTCTTGGGTTTGGTTTGGCCATCGGCCTGGGTGCCAAAGACTTGGTCGGCAAAATTCTCTCCGACTGGTATAAAGACGTCCAACACGACCTAAAAAAATAATTCTTCATGACTATTCTTCACAGCCTTATTCTGGGCATCATTGAAGGTTTGACCGAATTTTTGCCCGTCTCCTCAACTTTTCATTTGATTACTGCCAGTCGGCTGCTTGGTCTTACCCAAACCGAGTTTATCTCTCTTTTTGAGGTAGTTATTCAGTCTGGCGCCATTCTTTCTCTCTTATTTATCTATACCAAGACCTTATTACACAATTCCCGCTTGCTCTCTCTCACCATAATTTCCTTTGTCCCGACCGCCATCCTCGGCGGCCTCCTTTACCCCATTATTAAAGGAACTTTTTTTCTCAATTCCTCTCTCCAACTTAGTGTCTTTATTGCCATTGGATTAGTCTTTTTTCTACTGGAAGCTTTGCTTGCCCGCAAGCACTTGGTTCTTCATTATGAACTTGCCGACTTAACCAATCAGCATGCGGTCTTAATTGGCTTTGCTCAAGCCTTAGCGATTATTCCCGGAGTTTCTCGCTCGGGTATTGTCCTTATCATTATGCTTTTACTTGGTTACCGCCGTGACGAATCCGCCCGCTATACATTCCTTCTCTCTATCCCCACCATTCTTGCCGCTAGCGCCCTTGACCTTTATCAAGGCCGTCACTTATTTATCGGTAGCAGTCCTTATTTTCTTCCTCTCCTAATTGGTTTTGTCAGTGCCTTTATTACTGCCTACTTTGTCGTCCATTGGCTTCTTTTGTTCCTTCGTACCCACACCCTGAGACTTTTTGCTTGGTACCGACTGATTGTGGGAACACTTCTAGCTCTTTAGGGTAAGACTTTAACATTGAGTGGATTTGCGTAAACCGGGATTAATCCGCCACTAGCACTGAACATTTCCATCCGGAGGAGCTCCAGTGAGCCGATCCCTGGATAACTCACCGTAAAGAGAGTTGTTTGAGTACTGGTTAATTCTCCCCCCGCCTGCCAGGTAATCTGCATCTTTTTGCCCAAAGAATCGGCCCCCGCCGTTTGCGCTGTGACTTGCACGTTATCCCCCGGTGTAATAATCAACGGTTCACTCACGTATCCCAATTCCACCATTCCTCGCACTGTCCCCGCGGCGTTACTGACATATACTGCTACCTTCCCGCTCTCAACCTTCCGCAGTCCTACTTGTGCCGACCTCGTGACGTCATATAGTAGCAAGTTGCCTTCCCAGTCAGCCCGATTCCCGTTCACGGTCACCCAGACTTTGCCAGTGCGCGCCGAATCCGGGATTTTTACTTCCAGTACACTATTACTCCACCTGACGATTGCCGAATCCATTGCTTCCACATTTCCCACATACACTTTGCTCCCCCATTTATACTCGCCAAAATTCGCTCCCAAGACTACGACCGTATCTCCAGTTTTCCCAAAAAAAGCGTTGACTCGTTCAATTCTGGGGGGGCTACTGGGATAATTGGGTGGAGGTGTCACAACTGGAGCTTCCACTTCGCCTGCCGCTCCCGATCGATTTTCCGTATCTTGTTGAGCTAATTGGATTGAGAGGGGAATAATCATCACCAGAAATAAAATCACGTTAAAACCCACAATCCGCTTCCATGTCAAAGTGTTGTTAACTCGCTCGTAAAAATTTTCCGCCATATTTCTCCTTATTATATCCCTTATTTCGCTTGACCCTTAATAGTAATTACGCGGTCCTGGTGGTCAAAATTAATCGTAAAGTCATCGAACAAACCCTTTCTTCCCAGAATATAAGTGGTCGAATTGCTCTCTGTAAAAGTTGCGGGGAACTCAATCTCTTGCCCAGCTAACTGAAGAACAATCTTGTCCAGATAAGCAAATGCCGGGACTCCTGAGAAACCCTGCAAAGTAATCCGCTTGGCTTTGGCCAAATCCACTCCTGTATCATGTGCCGCCTGTAAAGGTAGAGTTGAGACAACCGCTCCCGAATCTAGTAAAAACGTTGTATCCACATATCCTGACAAAGTTTTCAAAGGCACCGTTACCTTGGGTTCTTGCACAAACCCAAAGTTTTCATACAAGGTATTTTTATATGGGATTTTGTACTCTATCTGTCCAAAACTATTGTTAATTGAAACTTGGTTTACTTTCCCGCGCCCCACTCCTCTAATCAGCAAAAACACTCCAATTACCCCCGCAAACGCAAACAACGAGACAATCTTTAAAATTGCTCCCAATTTAGTCCCCGCTTCAATTCCTTCATCCAATCCGTGTGTGTCATAACTTATACTCGCCATGTCTTCCATGCTATCATATATCTTATGCCATTTGCATCTGATCTCGCTCTCGCCTATGCCCTCGCCGGGCTTGCGCTTTTAATTAACATGCTTCTTCTCGTCTGGGTTGCCAAACTTTCTCGCCACTATAACTCCCTAACTCATGGAGTCGAACCCAAATCTTTGATGCGGGTCCTCGAAGGTATCCAGCGGACGCTCTCCGAACATGAAGCTCGCAGCCTAACTACCAAGGCTGACCTCAAAAAGCTTACCGACGCCACTCGCCTCCATTTACAGCACTTGACTCTTAAACGCTTTAATCCTTTTGGTGATACCGGCGGCGATCAAAGCTTTATTTTGGCTATTCTCGACGGTAATTCCGATGGAGTAGTGATCACCTCACTTCACAGTAGAGAAAATACTCGTTTCTATGTAAAATCAGTAAAGGGTGGGGTCGGTATCGATCACCCACTTTCCAAAGAAGAGCAGAAAATTATCAAACGCTAAAGGAGCCCGATTCTTATGAAAAATCCACTCATCAAAGGTCTGTTATTTGGTTTACTTGCCTTTTTGCTCTCAGGTGGTGCCAGTTACGCCACCACTCTTTACCTCTACTCCTCCGATTCTGGTCCCATTTCTCCTGCCGCCACCCCTGGTATTGGTGGTGGGTTAAATATTGATCCCAATGCTCTCAAAACTGCCGAATGCCCCATTAATGGCGCGATGTATACCGTGGCCGAACAAAAAGTCTGGAGTGCTCGTCGGCCTCTTTATGTGATGATTGAAAATTCAGTCGATGCACGTCCTCAATCTGGACTGTCTTCTGCAGACATTATCTACGAAATGGTAGCCGAAGGCGGGGTCACCCGTTTTGGCGCCGTCTATCTGTGTGGAGTTTCAGCCCAAGATACCATTCTTGGCCCGGTCCGCTCGGCCCGTACTCCCTTTGTCAATCTTGCTTCCGAATACAACTATCCGCTCTATGCTCACGTCGGTGGAGCCAACTGTAGTAGTGCCGATGGGGGTAAAACCTGTACAACCGATAAACGTGTTCAAGCCTTGGAACAGCTCTCTTCCTATGGTTGGGTCGGCAGCAAAGGTAATGACTTGAACCAATTTAGTATCGGCTTTCCCACCTACTGGCGCGACTACGAGAGGCTTGGTCGTACGGTAGCCACCGAACACACCATGTATAGTAGTAGCGAAAAACTCTGGAAGTTTGCTGCTGGTCGGGGTTGGACCAATAAATCTCCTGATGGAAAGCTCGAATGGAAAGATAAGTTTGTGCCCTTCACCTGGAAGGACGATGCCAATTCCGATAAGCGTGGAACCACCAACACCATTTCTTTTGGGTTTTGGGAAAGTTATCACGACTTCGACGTCACCTGGAATTATGATGCCGGATCCAATAACTACTCTCGCACCAATGGTGGTTCTCCCCACCAGGATTTGAACAACCAATCTACGCTAACCGCCAAAGCTATCGTGATCCAGTTTGTCAAAGAATTGGGTCCCTTAGACGATCACAAACACATGCTCTACGAAGTGATTGGGACCGGTAAAGGCCTGCTCTTCCAAGACGGCACCGCCACCGAAATCACCTGGAGCAAAAAAGATCGCGAGAGCCGCACTGTCTTTACCGACTCCAAGGGTAAGAAAATCTCTTTCAACCGCGGCCGACTCATGATCGAGGTTTTGCCCTCCGATAACGAAGTCAAGTATTGATTTGACTCAGTTCGAGTAGTTTGATCTATCTTTGTACACGAGTACTTTTGCTGTACAATTTCACTATACGACCGAAGGGAGTCATATGGCCAATTTAACTGATTTCATTGTTTCCAAAGTTCGGATCAAATTACTCGAAGTTTTTTTGGGTTCTCCCGCTGACATGTTCTACATTCGAGAACTCACCCGCAAGATTGACGAAGAAATTAACGCCGTCCGGCGTGAACTCATCCACATGAACGACTGCGGTATGGTCAAAGAAGAAACTCGCGGCAACCGGCGCTACTATACCTTTAACAAAAACTATCTTTTTCACAAAGAACTAATGAGTATGATTGGCAAAACCACCGGTCTCGGCAAAGCCATCAGTCACTCTGCTCCCAAGCTGGGACACATCAAGTTTGCCATGATCTCTGGGCGCTTTGTCCGTCACATGCCTCGCGCCAAAGATACCGTCGATCTTTTGCTCATTGGCGAGATTATCTTGCCCCAGCTCTCCGAGTTAATTAGAGAGCAAGAAGCCGTGCTCGGCCGGGAAATCAACTATACAGTTATGACCAACGAAGAGCTGGAGTATCGCAAAACCCATAACGACCCCTTTATTGGTCGCATTCTCGAAGGTTCTCGCGTCATGATTATTGGTGATGAAGAAGATCTAGTGGCATGATCACAACCAAAATAACCAAAATCGGTAACTCCAAAGGTATTGTTATCCCCCATGAAATTATCCGCGCGCTGGCTCTCGAAGAAGGTGATCCCGTGGAGCTAGTCTACTTAGAGTCTACTCAAATCCTCTCGGTCCGTTTCCCCCATACAAAACAGCTAAAACTAGCTGCTTAAGGTATACTTATTTTCTATGAAACTCCGTCGCAATCTCTTTCTTATTGGTCTCCTAACCGCTTTGGCGCTTGTTATCGATGCTCCCAAAAATTATCCTGTCAACTTCTCTTTTTTTGGCCGCCCCATCTCGTTTGTGATTACTAGCCCGACCCTAAAACTAGGTTCTTGGGAGCGCGATTTAACTATCAAACAAGGACTAGATTTGCGAGGTGGTACCGAAGTTATCCTCGAAGCCGACATGAGTTCTCTTGACTCAGCCGATCGTACCGATGCCCTCGAATCCGCCCGTGAAGTCATTAGTCGCCGGGTCGACCTTTATGGTGTCACCGAATCCACCGTTAAAACCTCTATCAGCGGTGATAGCCATCGCATCCACGTTGCTCTCCCCGGTGTTGATAATCCCGAACAAGCTCTTGCCCTAATCGGTAGCACCGCACGACTTGATTTTCGTGAACTCCCGGTAGCGACCGACAGCGCCCTTTACTCCGACTTTCTCTCCACCGGTTTATCCGGCAGCGATCTGAAAAAAGCCAGTGTGACTTTTAGTTCCAACACTGGCAAACCCGAAGTATCCCTCCAATTTTCCGAAGCCGGAGGGGCCAAATTTGCCGAAATCACTGGTCGTAACATCGGTAAACCACTCGCCATTTTCCTAGATGACTATCCTCTCTCCGCCCCGGTGGTCCAAGCCAAAATCGAGGGTGGCAATGCCGTGATTACCGGTGAGTACACGCTTGACGAAGCCAAAAACCTGGCGATTACCCTCAATGCCGGTGCCCTCCCAGTCAAAATTACTGTCCTCTCTCAGCAAAACATTGCGCCCACCCTGGGATCCGTCAGTGTCACCAAAAGTCTTCGGGCCGGCGGAATCGGCTTGGGGCTGGTAGCTATTTTTATGATTTTTAACTATGGCTGGCTGGGCCTTGTGGCTGACCTCGGGTTGATTATTTACGCCCTCCTAACTTTGGCTATCTATAAATTAGTTCCAATCACCCTCACTCTCCCTGGCTTAGCTGGTTTTCTCCTCTCTATCGGGATGGCCGTCGACAGCAATATTCTGATCTTCGAACGCATGAAAGAAGAGCGGCGGAAAGGTAACAATCTTCGGGAAAGTATGGAACTCGGGTTTGGCAAAGCTTGGGATGCCATCAAAGATGCCAATATCGCCACCCTTATGACCACTTTTATTCTCTATAATCCTTTTGAATGGAGCTTCTTAAACAGTTCCGGTCTGGTGCGCGGGTTTGCTCTTACCCTTTTCCTAGGTATCGCCATCTCCCTCTTTACCGGCATCTTTGTCACTCGCAATCTCCTGCGTGCCTCTATTATTAAGGACAAACTATGAACGATAAATTAGTCATTCTCCAGCCCATGAAATATTACTGGGCGTATTTTCTGCTCTCCCTTATAGTTATTATTCCCGGATCCTATTCCCTGATTCGCTACGGCCTGTCTCCCTCCATCGATTTTACCGGCGGCACTACCTTTGTCTGGCAAGGCGATAATCTATCTCAGGTCATCTTGGAAGAGCGTGCCAAGGAACTCAATATTTCGCTCGAAAGTATTGCTCAGTCAGGTAACACCTGGACTCTGGCGACCCCTCCTTTGGCCGAAGGGGTTTATCAGCAGTTCAAACCCCTAGAAGTTCAGGAATTGTCTTTTGCCACCGTCGGTCCTAGTCTCGGCGCCGAATTAATCAAAAAAACTATTTATGGGATTGCGCTCGCCGCTCTCTTCATCCTGACCTATGTCGCTTATCGTTTCAAAAATTTCAAATTTGGGGCTTCCGCCATTCTTGCCATGTTCCACGACTCGCTTGTTTTGCTCGGGGTCTTTTCCCTCTTGGGTCATTACTATCAGGTCAAAGTTGACACTCTCTTTGTCACCGCCCTGTTAACCATCCTGTCTTTTTCGGTTCACGATACCATTGTGGTCTATGATAGGATCCGCGAACTCAAAAAGAAACACGGATACCTCGAATTTCCTGATCTAGTTAACCGTGCAGTGGTCGAAACCATGGGCCGAAGTCTCAATAACAGTTTGACTATCATATTTATGCTCCTAGCTATGTACTTGCTTGGCGGAGAGACCACCAAATGGTTTATTTTTGCTCTTCTGGTTGGGACTGTTTCCGGTACCTACAGCTCTACCTTCACCGCCGCGCCAATCCTGATTTTGTGGGATAAACTCAAAAAACCTCCGGGTCGGTAGTAAGCCAGATTCTGTTTCTCGGTAATCATTTCTCTATGCCCGCAAACTTTAGGACTCGTCCGCCTTGCGGCGAGACAGGGGAGTGTTACCCGTCATCCAATTCGTCGGTTGCAGCGGGGAGGATTGCCCGTTTCACTTCCGCGTTAGCGGAACTCGTCTCTGTTGCTCTAAACTAGCGGTTACCCGTGCTAGCTTACGCTAACCACCCTACACTCTGCTGTCTGGACTTTCCTGACAACCCCGCCGCTCGAGAGCAGCGTGGGTCGCCCGATCACCCTCCAACCCGAAGGTATGCGTAGTATATCAGAAGCTCTATAATAATAATTTATGACTTGGTATTTATACACCGTAATTAGCATTTTTTCGATTGCCATTGGTAACTTATATCAACGAATCGCTATGAAAGAAGAAGAGAGCAATCCTTATGCAGGTTCTATAATTTTCCAATTTGTCCTAACAATTTTGACCGGCATCTTTGCTCTGATAAAAGGTTTTGAATTCCCTCCCATCAATTTAATTGGATATTTTTTAATTAGCACTTTATTCTATGGTTTCGGGACCTTGTCTTATTTTCACGCACTCAAGCATATTGAAGCTTCCGAGTCCACCATTCTCACCAGTATCGGAGGTATGGTTACGATAATTTCTGCATATATATTTCTCGGAGAACGTTTAACGTTATTTCAATTGCTAGGATTTGTTTTTATCATTGCGTCTGTTGGAATTGTGTCGGCCAGCAATAGGGGAATTAGGTGGAATCGCGGGATAATTTATGCGATTGTTGGTACATCATTATATGGCCTAGCCGTAACCAATGATACTTTTATCCTCCGTTCGTATGATGCCATTTCATATACTCCGGTCATCTCATTTCTCCCCGGTTTATTACTTGTCTTACTCAAACCTTCTTCATATAAATCAGTTATTGAAACTCTCAACAATAAACGTATTCGACCACTTTTCCTCTATTGTTTCTTTTACGCAGTGCAGGCAGTTACCTACTATTTGGCCTTAGAAAGCGGTGCGATGGCTTCACAAATGGCTATTTTATTCAAAACCGAGATTATTCTTACTATCATTCTAGCAGCCGTTTTTCTGCACGAGCGTTCTCATTTACTGCGTAAATTTGTCGCTACTGTCCTTGTTCTTGTTGGTGCTTATTTTCTACTTTGACCCCAGCTCTTTTACCCGCTTCTCTAAATACTCTTTCGTATTTTTACTACTATCCTCGATAATTTCCTCAAACAAAGTGTCAAGGATCTCTCCTACTTTTTGACTTGGCTTTATCCCGAGTAATTTCATCACCTCGGTCCCATTAATTTTCATATCCTTGAGCGATAACGGCTCATACAGTTGCTCCCCGATCCGCTTCTGCATCTCCGTCAGCCTCCAGCTGGTTGTCTTGCTCCCGCTCCCCACCCGGTCTCCGATCCTTAGAGCAATAATGTCGTGAATATTCTCTACTCCCACTCGGCGGATGAACCGGCGGATCGCCGCATCCGTCATCTTGGGGTCATAGGTAAACATGTGCCAGCGGACCAAGGTAAACACGCGGTCCTGATCATGCTTGGACAATTTTAATCTCTCGGCAACTTTTTTCGCTGTTCTGGCTCCTTTGACCTCGTGACTATGGAAAGTCACTCCTCTGGGTCCTTCCGCTTTGGCTACCGTTGGCTTATCGATATCATGTAGTAATGTTGCCAAGCGAACGACCGGGTCTGGTGATGTGCAAGCGCGCAGTGCCTCGATCGAGTGGGTATACACATCGTAAATGTGGTGTCCTGCCTGTTTTACATCCTTAGTAAGCAGTAATTCCGGGATCACAATCTCTAAAATTCCGGTACCCGCCATCATGATAACTCCGTCGGCTGCATGCTGGGTAGCAAGCAGTTTCATCATTTCCGCGCCGATCCGCTCCCACGAAATCTCTTTGAGGTTAGGCACTTTTGCCTGTAAAGCAGCGAGAGTTTTTTCTTCGATCGCAAACCCTAGTTGGCTAGCAATCCTAATCGCTCGCAGGATTCGTAGGGCATCTTCGGTAAAGCGCTCTGTTGGGTCTCCCACCGCTCGAATCAATTTTTGTTCTAAATCTTTCTTTCCTCCGTACGGATCCACCATTTCTCCGTTTGTCTTCATCGCCATCGCATTAATCGTAAAATCCCGTCGTAACAGATCTTCTTCAACAGTTTTACCCCACACTACTTTGTCTGGTCGGCGTTTGTCACTATACCCAAACTCTGTGCGGTAAGTCGTAATGTCATACAAGACGTCTTCATTAATTATTCCTTCATCCAGTCCAAACTGTTTCCGCACATGCTTGCCGGCCACTTTTACCGTCCCATACTCGTTGTCATAAAAACATTCCGTAAACAAAGGTTGAATCTGTTCGGGCGTTGCATTAGTAGTCACATCCCAGTCGTAAGCCGGAATTTCTAGCAGTAAATCTCGTACTGCTCCTCCGACAATCCAGGCTTCATAACCCGCTTTCTCTAGGGTCTCGACGATTTTGGTGACTCCCGCGTCCAATTTAAACTTCATGCCCCCATTATACCCGCTTCTACCCATTCTAGGTTAAAATAACCCCATGGAGATCCGTGTTAAAACCAAAGTTGAGGGCCAAGCTTCCGCCGAGCATATTCTTCAAACGATTCTCAAAAATCGTGGCTACTTAACTTCCAAACAACAAACCGAATTTTTGCATCCCCCCGCTCCCACCCTGGCCTATCTTCTTCAAACATCCGGTTTGAAAAAATCTTATCTGCGCCAGGCCCAGCAGTTGTTGGATCAACACCTTGTGCTTGGTCACGATATCTGTGTCTTCGGCGATTATGATGCCGACGGAGTGACGGCAACCGCTGTCATGTGGCTGGCGCTAACCGCCTATGCCAAAAAAACTGACTCCACCTCTCGGATCTTACCCTTTATCCCCGACCGCCATCGCCATGGCTATGGTTTGTCCGATTTGGCGGTGAGTGAAGTTTTGGATGGTTCAGCTTTCAAGCTCACCCAAATCCGTGATTTTGCTCCCCAGCTCATTATCTCCGTCGATACCGGCATTGTCGCCCACTCTTCGATTGACCGTTTTCGGAAAGCCAAGCGGGACATTCTTCTCACCGATCACCACCAGCCAGAAGTTACTTTGCCCAAAGCGAGCGCCATCCTCCACACCACCGCTACTTCCGGTGCTGGTGTCGCTTGGCTCTTTGCCTACTTTCTACTTGGCGAGCAAGCCCTCGCTCTTTTGGATTTGGCCACGATCGGGATCGTTGGCGATATGATGCCCCTAACTTCGCTCAATCGCTCGCTGGTTGCCGCCGGTCTTCACGCTCTCACCAAAACCAAACGTCCGGGATTATTGGCAATGAAACAGATGATGGGCATTACCCAAAAACCGATAACCACCTATGATCTTAGCTTTGGTTTAGCTCCCCGCATCAATGCTTCCGGTCGGATCTACAACCCTCTCGACGCTCTCAGATTGCTTTGTACTCACGACTCACATTTGGCGGGTGAACTCGCTGTTAAAATCGAATCTCACAACCAGGATCGGCAGACCTTGACTGACCAAGCTTTAACCCAAGCAGTCGCACGCAAATCTACCCACAAAATCATTGTAATTAAAGGGGATTATCACGAGGGAGTCATCGGCTTGGTGGCCGGCAAATTAGTTGAAATGTTTCACCGTCCCGCCGTGGTGATGTCAGTGCATGATAATCTTGTCAAAGGTTCCGCTCGCTCTCTTCCCGGCATCAATATTACCGATCTCTTGCGTTCTCTCCCTACTCCTTTCTTGGGTCTGGGCGGTCACGCCCAAGCCGCCGGCTTTAGTTTGGATGTTTCCCAGGTCAAAACTTTTACTGCGAAACTCGAAGCCTTGGCCAATCGATTAATTCCCGATTCCGCCCTTGTCAAAACCGAGCACGCCGATCTCTCTCTTTCGCTCAACAATTCTTCCTTGTCCTTGGCCAAACTACTCCACACTCTCGAACCTTTTGGCATCGGCAATCCCAAACCCAAATTTTTGTTTACCGATTTGACTGTCTTAGAAGACCGCGCTCTCGGTTCTGAGGGGAAACATCACAAGCTAACCGTAGAACAAGAGGGGATTACCCGCGAAGTTCTATTGTTCAATACCAAACACCACCATCCGCTCAAGTACCTCAAGTCTCTGATATGTACTCTCGATATTAATCTTTGGCGTGACAAACAGTCGCTCCAACTCATTGCTTCCTATGTCGAAACCTAAGCCAACTATTTTCCCCCTCTCCCGCCAATTATTTGCTCTTGGCTGTCTGTTTTTGCTAGCCGCTTATCCCGGCCACAACCGTTTGCAGACGATAGTTCTTACTCCCGGGCCCCTCAAAAACTATGTTTTAGGTGAACTGAACCCGGCCGTTTATCCCGTGAGCGATAAAACCCCAGTTCCCCCGACATTAGCTCGCGGCATTGTGATCCAAGATATAAGTAGCAAATCCCTGCTCTTTTCTCGTCAAGCTGACGTTCCTATGCTCCCAGCCAGTACCACCAAAATTATGACCGCGTTAGTTGCCCGTGAGTATTGGACCGATCTAAATACTGTCCTAACCGTCAAAAACGAAGACCGCGCCATCGGTCAAACAATTGATTTGGTCCGAGGTGAACAGCTCACCATAAAGAGTCTCCTCCAAGGATTGTTAATTCACTCCGGTAACGATGCGGCCCTCGCCCTCGCCGATAACTATCCCGGAGGTTACTCCGCTTTTGTCTTGGCCATGAATGCCAAAGCCAAGGCTCTTCACTTGGATCATACCGTCTACAAAAACCCGAGCGGCGTTGAGCAATACGGTCACGTGACTACCCCCCGCGATTTGGCCATTCTGGCTGGGGTTGCCATGACCGATCCTTTGTTTGCCGAAATTGTTGGCACCCGTCAAACCATCATTTCTGACACGACCGGTAACATAACTCACCCCCTCACAACTACCAACGAACTTTTAGGAGTTATCCAGGGACTTACTGGTCTCAAAACCGGTTGGACCGAAAATGCCGGGGAGTGCTTGGTTAGTTACGTCAAACGGGATGAGCACGCTGTTATCCTGGTCGTTTTGGGTTCCACCGATCGTTTTGGCGATACCCGCACCCTAATCGACTGGGTTTACTCTCATCACACGTGGCAAGAGCCTCGGCTCTAGTCTATAATTCACGGTATGCGCACCAAAATTTCGGCTGTTTCAAAGTCCCTTGGCCAAACCGTAACGCTTGCCGGTTTTGTCCATTCCCTCCGTAATCAGGGCAAAATTGCCTTTCTTCGTTTGCGCGATGACTCGGGTTCCCTCCAAGTAGTTATCCTAAGTAGTAATGTCGAGGCATTTTCAATTGTCAAATCTCTTTCCGTCGAATCCGTCGTCGAAATAACGGGGTTAGTCAAAGCCGCTCCCCAAGTTCCCGAAAAACTTGAACTCGAAGCCCAAGCTATCACCGTGCTTTCCGTCGCTGATTCATCGCTCCCCATTCCCGTTTCTGCCGAAAAGGGAGCCGTTGATGTCGATGTCGCCAAACGTTTTGATTGGCGCTGGCTTGACTTACGCAAAAGCGATTCTCACCGTATCTTCCGCGTTTGGACCGCTCTGGAACAGGGGATGCGCGCCTATTTTGCCGAGCATGATTTTGTTCAAATCTATGCTCCCAGTCTGATGAGTGCCGCCAGCGAAAGCGGGGCCGAGGTCTTCGAAGTTAAATATTTCGAAACCAAAGCCTATCTTGCCCAGTCTCCTCAGTTCTACAAACAAATGGCAATCGCCAGTGGTTTTGAAAAAGTCTTTTTGGTTGGTCCGGTTTTTCGCGCCGAACTCAGTTTTACGACTCGTCACATGACCGAGTTTACCGGCTGGGATTTTGAAATTGCCTACATTAATTCCCATCACGAAATTATGGATACCCTCGAAGCCTCCCTCAAAGCTGGCTTTACCGAGCTCAAAAAACAAGAGCTTATCCAAGAATCTATTTCTTTTCCTTTCGCTCGCCTTACCTTTACCGATGCCAAAATCCAGCTTCAAAAATCTGGCATTACTAGTGATAAGCCCCACGATTTTTCTCCTGACGAAGAACGGGAAATTTGCCGATTGGTCAAAGAGGATTCTGGCAGTGACTTTGTCTTTATCTACGACTATCCCCCCGAGGGCAGGGCTTTCTACCACATGCGTCACACCGATAATCCCGCGCTAACCCGTGGTTTTGATTTGCTCTACAAAGGGGTAGAAATTACTACCGGCGCTCAACGGGAACATCGCTATGATGTCTTAGTTAAGCAAGCCAAGGAACGTGGTCTCACCGCCGAATCTCTATCCGACTATCTCAACTTTTTTAAATATGGTTGTCCTCCTCATGGTGGAGTTGGGATCGGTCCGGGTCGGATTGTTGCCCAAATCTTGGGTCTCTCTAGCGTCAAAGAATCTGCCTTCCTCCCCCGTGATGTCAAACGTCTCCGCCCCTAACTTACTCTACCCATTCATCAGCCAAAGCCGGTACATACCCCACAAAATCACTGTCTCCTCGAAATACGTAAACTGGCTGCATAAATTGTTGAGGCTGTTCCGCATCATAATATGCCAAGGTAATTTCGCGGACTGTCACTTCTTTGGTCTCTGGTTTGACCGCCACGATATACCCCCCATTGCTCTGCATCCGCTTCCATGCTTCACCCACAGTAATCAGTGGATACACCGCTGATGTTTGCATATCAACCGGGAAGTAGTTGTAATCTAGCTGGACAAACTGCCGGTCATCTTCTCTCTGTAGTGCCAAGATTCCCGAAATGAGCCCTCGTTCCGCTCGGGGCGAAACTACCGGTGTTTCATCGACACTTTTCCGGTATAGATTGACTTGGACAAACTGAGACTGCGACAACGATACCGCTGAGACAATCTGCCCATTCTCGGCCTTAAGGTTCTGCACAGTATACGTTCCGGTTTTGATATCTTCCGGCAATAGTTCTACCCGTGACAAAAGGTTGTAAATTCGGTCAACCGCCTGGCTTTCATTATAAAAAATTGTGGGAGTCAAATAAGACGGGTCATCCTGCCACTTGCGGTTCATCACAAAAGCTCCGGTAATAATATCGATGGTAAAAGACGAAGGGACTGGACTGTTACTGTCCCAGCGGTAATTGCGCTCCGTCAGCTTCTTGGGTTCCTGGATAAAATTAAGCCGATTAGCCACTGCCTTGGCCATATCATATGCCAATAGATTTGGTTTTTTGATCGGCATAAAAAACACTGTAAATTGATTAGGTAAATTTGTTGGGAGCGTTCCCGTCCTAGTTTCTAGCCGGTAGGCGAGGGGGACGGTTGGTTTTTCGGGGAAAATCAATTTCGGCAACTTACCAAACTTCACGTCTGGTGGGGGTGGAGGAGGGGGATTAAGTTTTTTGTAATAGGAAATAGCTCCGCCAATCACTAGTCTTCCCACCATCAAAGCTACTATCCCGATCCCTCCGTACTTAATGACCTTCCTTGCTAGTGCACTCCCTTCACCCAAGTTATTCATCCCTCTAGTATATAATAACTCCATGACTATTCGTACTCGCTTTGCTCCTTCCCCGACCGGCTTCTTACACATCGGCAGTCTCCGTACCGCCCTCTACGCCTATGTACTCGCCAAACATTCTGGTGGGGATTTCATCCTGAGGATCGAAGATACCGACCAAAAACGCGAAGTCGAAGGAGCCCTCCAATCACTGCAGGATGTGCTCCACAAGTTTGGTCTCCAGTGGGACGAATTTTATATTCAATCCGCTCGCCATCAAACCGGCATCTATCAACAGGCCGCCGAAAAATTAGTCAAAGATGGTCATGCCTTCTATTGCCAGTGCCCAGCCCGCAATGCCCAATCTGATGGCTACTCCACGCTCATGCGTGACCCCTGCCGCGATCTGGGACTAACCAAGGGGGCGATCAAACTCCGCGTCCCCGATAACGAAACCATTTCCTATCACGATTTTGCACATCGCAAAGAGATTAGCTGGAGCAGTAACCAAGTCTATGATGCCACCTTACTCAAGTCCGATACTTTCCCGACCTACGCCCTAGCCGCCATGGTCGACGACCTCGACATGAAAGTTACCCACATCCTGCGGGGCCACGATTGGTTGCCTTCTACCCCCATCCACCTTTTAGTTCTTCGCTATCTTGGGGGGGAGCAGCCCCAGATCGGGCATCTCACCGATATCCTCTCATCGACTACCGGCAAAAAACTTAGTAAACGCCGTGATTCGGTCTTTTGTGAACAGTATTTAGAGCAAGGCTATCTTCCCGAGGCCATCCTCAATTTTGTGGCTCTTTTGGGCTGGGCCCCCAAAGATAATCGTGAGCTCTATACCCTGCCTGAGCTGGTCGAGCACTTTGACGCTCAAGGCTTTCAAGACGCCAATCCGCGCTTTTTCCTCGACAAACTCAATTGGTTTAATGGTCAGTACCTCCGCCGCAAATCTGATGCCGAGCTCTTGCCCCTCGTCCGTCCGCTTGTCCCCAATTCGGTTAATGATGAGCTTTTGCTCCAAATTATTCCTCTCGTGAAAACTAGAATTACTCTTCTCTCCGAATTCAAAAACCTGGCGGAATTCTTTTTCACGGAGCCCAAACCCTCTTCTTTTACTCCCGAAGATTTAGCCTATCTCAAGATGGCCTATGAGATTCTTACAACCTGCGACTGGACCAAGGAGGGAATTGAATCCAACCTGGTTTCTCAAGTCAAGGATCATGGCTGGAAGAATACTCCCTTTTTTGCCGCCCTTCGCTTAGCAGTTACCGGTAAACCCGTTTCCCCCCCGCTCACCGAATCCATGCTGATTTTGGGGCGTGACCTAATTCTTGAGCGTCTGCAGAAAGTTCTCTAAACTCATTAGTTTGGCCTCAGTTTCGTTTCTTTTCTTGACCTCAATTTGCTCTCCCGTCTTTTCCGAAACTACCGCTCGGTAGGGGATCCCGATCAAGTCCGCGTCCGCCAATTTGGCTCCCGCCATGACACTCTCTCGATCATCATACAAAACTTCGATTCCCGCTTTGGTTAGTTCGTTGTAGACCTTGTCGGCTTGTTTTGTCACGGCTTCATTCTTGCCGGCAATGGCCACCAAGTGGACCTTAAACGGGGCCGCTGATTCTGGCCAGATAATCCCTCGCTCATCGTGGAACTTTTCGACCAAGACTCCCATTGTCCGGCTGATCCCTATCCCGTAACAGCCCATGATCGGATATATTTTTTCGCCTTTGCTATTGGGGATGGTCAGCTCAAACGCCTTGGAGTATTTCGTCCCCAAATCAAACACATTCCCCACTTCCGAAGCCATGGCCGCTTTGAGTTTATCTCCGCTGCACTTGGGGCAAGAGTCCCCCTCTTTGTAAGTTTTGATATCGTCTACATTGACGCAGTAATCACACTTGCTGCAATAGAGTATCGGCGCTTCCCCGGCGTCGGTTAGGACTTCAAACTCGTAGCTGATTTTGTCGCTAAATCCACCCCCCGAAGCCTCCGTCGCTTTGGCGGTTAGTCCTAGTTTCCCAAAGATTCGCATATACGCGGCTTTCACCTTGGTATAGTATTGTTCAAAGTCCGCCTGGTTCTCATGCCAGCTGTACATGTCTTTCATGAGAAACTCCCTGCCGCGCAGGATCCCGCTTTTACTCCGTAGCTCATCCCGGAACTTCGCATTGATATGGTAAATTGAGAGCGGCAAATCATTTTTGCTGTGGATCCATTCTTTGGCCAGTGGGGTAACTGTCTCTTCATTACTTTGGGCTAGGGCATACTCGCGTCCCGTCCGACTTTTAATTTTAAACAAAACGTCACTCTTGTCCCAAGCCCCAGTTTGCTTCCACAAAGCCGATGGGTGCAAAATCGGCATCAATACTTCTTGTCCGCCGACATTGTTCATTTCTTCCCTGATAATTTGCGAAATCTTGTTTAGGACCCGGAGTCCCAACGGTGTATAGGTATACACCCCCGCCATTACTTGCCGGACAAACCCCGCTTGTACCAGTAGTTTGTGGTTGACTGTCTCCGCCGAACTCGGTGCCGTTTTAAGTGTCTTGCTAAACAATTTTGAATACTGCATAAAATTCTCCTCAGAATTAGTATAACCTACCTCCGACTACCGCGTCAGCTTTGTCGGGTGTGATCAACACACACTCATGATTCTCGTCCGGTACACCTAGCGTCAAACATTCCGACATAAACGGGCCAATTTGCCGCGGTGGGAAATTAACTACTCCCATGACCAACTTACCCATTAACTGCTCCTTGGTGTAGTGTTTGACTAGCTGGGCACTTGATACTTTGATTCCTATTTCTTCCCCAAAGTCGATTTTCAATTTGTACGATGGTTTCCTGGCTTCTGGAAAATCCTCTACCGCCAAAATTTTGCCCACTCGAATATCAATTTTGACAAAGTCATCATATGTTGCCATATATTTTTTCTCCTTTGATGGTATTAAATACAAAAAAACCCTTGCACATCCCCGAACCAGGGACATGCAAGGGCTCTCTCGAGCGGTACCACCTCGCCTTTTTACTTGGTTTCCTACTTCTCGCGTAGGCTCGGTCTACTCATCGCAGACTGCTCAGGGGCGGGAAACCCCGTCAACGCATTTATTAACTCACTTCATTATATGGTACTCGTCAACAGTTCAGTAAATAGAGGTGCCATTTGACTCTCCGTAATGGAATGCAAATCAATCGTAACCTGCTTCTGTATCCACTCCTCAAACCAATAAGTCCAAGCGTACCAAGTCGGGCTGGCCACTCCTCCATAGCGCTCTTTCAAATCGTCGATTCGTTCGCGGTAGCTGACAACTCCCTTGGGTGTGACCCGGCAGTCTGCATACATCAAAATGATGGCCGCGGTACTGGCTCTCTCTAGCTCCGCTTCCTTCGCTTCCGCAAAATAAAGTTTCTCCTCCTCAGCAATTAACTCGGTAAATTGATTTAACCCGGCTTCCTGCAAAATTCCTCTCGTTGCTTCCTGGGCATTCTCCCCATACTTCGCCCGATATTGTTTTTGGATCTTTTTCCATTCTTCTATGTTCTCAATTTTCCCAAAATTTGGATTGGTCAAATCAAACTTCACGATATTCCCGATGTCATGGATCAAACACAATTGGGTGATAAAGATGGGGTCACACTTGCTCTTCCAATGCTTCGCGACCGTTCTCCCCACTGCTCCCACCCGTAACTGATGAGTAACCAGCTGCGGCATATTGTGGTATTTTTGATAAAGTTCCTCAATCTGCACGAGCATATGCTACCATATCTATATGACCCCCAAACGCACTCATTACAAATCCCCCTTTGCCGAGTACTTTAACTACCTCTCCCGGATCGATCGGGGTAAACGCTATTCCCAGGAGTATGGCTCAATCCTCATTCTTTCCTTAGTTGAAGAAGTCGGCGAAATTGCCCGAGCCTACTTGGCCGAGCACGGCCGCAAACCCCTCAATCTAGCCGCCCAACGGGATGAATCCTACGAACAAGAACTCGGGGATTTGGTAGTCACTATTCTAAGAATTGCCCGGATCAAAGATATCAATCTCCACGAACGGATCCTCGGTTCCCTCAAAAAAATCGAAGCCCGCAAGCGTAAACCCAAAGAATAATGGTGCTAGTGATAAAATACGTCTATCTCTGCCGAGTCGTCTAATGGTAGGACAGCAGTTTCTGAAGCTGCTTATTGGGGTTCGAATCCCTGCTCGGCAACAATGAAACCAACCAACATCAATACAATCACCAATATATTTCTTATTATTGGTTGTTTCGCACTTACGATCGACTTTGTTCTAGCTACACATCTAGGACTTCAACTTAGTTTCTCTACGTTGATTAATGGTTGGACTAGATATGGACGACATCCAGTCTGGGTAGAGTTAATTGTCATTACTTTACTTTTTTGTACACTCCTTAGCGCGCTTATTGCTTTCAACTCTAAACCAAACACACGCGTAAAACTACTTAAGTATCTCGGAAGCAACAATGACAAGCTTTTTCAATTTGTTAATCCCTATATTATAGCTTTCATCGATGCCTTCATATTCTACAAAATTTTAGTAATGTATTTACTTGGTAGATACTAAAAAAAAGTTCCAACATCGTCCAGGAGACGCAACAAATGATTATTGATTCACATGTCCACATTTCACTTTACGAAAATAATGCTCAATCTCTCGAAGAAAGCAGAGATTTGTTGTTGCAAGAAATGGCCAGAAACGGGATTGAGTACGCAATAGTTATTCCTGATAATTTAGAAAATAAGGACGATATAGCAGATCTTGCAAAAGCAATCGAACTCACCAATGGGTATAAGGAATTTTTTCTTTTAGGGAGCCCTCAAATAATCCAACGGGGAAACAGCGAAATACAAAAGTATCGAGAATTACTAGAAAGTGGAACTGTTAAAGGCATAAAGCTATTTCCAGGCCATGATCCCTATAATCCAACAGATCAAAGATGTCTGCCATATTACGAACTTTTACAGAAATTAGGTTGCCCGGTAGTTTTTCATACCGGCGATATTTCTTCGGATCCAAATATTCAAAACCCCCTTTTCTATAATGACCCAAAATATATAGTCGAGATTGCCGATAAGTATCCAAAATTAAAAGTAATCATTACCCATTATTTTTGGCCCAAGATTGAATATTGCTATGAAATCACCAAGAACTCACCCAACATTTATTTTGAATTGGCTGGGACTGCAGACCCTGAAGTTCTAGAGAAAAGTGGCGGCATTGAGAAAATGATAAATGTACTTGAAAAAACCATTCAGAACAGGCCAGACAAAGTTATTTTTGGTACTGATTGGCCCATGTGTGATATCAAGAAACAAATTGATTTGGTAAAATCTTTAAAAATAGATGAAGACGAAAGAGAAAGAATTTTTAGTAAAAACGCGATAGAAGTTTATAAACTTCTAATTTAATAGTGTTTAGCTATGGTGTCGTAGGATCCTAGAGCTGCCCACCCAATCCCTCGACAAAAAGAGAAAACTCCAACCAGTGCTACAATTTCCTCATGAACTACAAAATCATTCCCTACGAAGAACGGTATCAGAAACAAGTAGTCGACTTGGTCGGCAGTCTCTTGGTCTACACCGGGACAATCTCATCCTCAGATTTACCTATAGACGACGAGGATCTAGATCACATTACGGAAGTATATTCTGGTCGCGGTGGTTTCTGGCTCGCCGTCAGCGAAGATCAAGTTATTGGTACAGTCGCCCTCAAAGACATGGGCGATAACACCGTTAAACTCAAGCGCATGTTTGTCCAATCAGATTTACACGGGACGGGAATTGGTGAAGCCCTCCTCCAATCCGCCCTCACTCACGCGCAAAAGCAAGGATTCACCAAGATTGTTCTTAACACCAACGAACATATGACTCGTGCCCATCACTTTTACGAAAAACATGGATTTAAAAATATTGGCAAGACTGGTACCCAATTGCACTACGAGCTTGAACTAGTATAGTTATTATGATGAATCAGCATGACAAGTTTATGCTTCTGGCATACCAAGAAGCGGGAAAAGCCAAGCAAAGAGGGGATTGGCCGTTTGGAGCCGTCGTTGTCAAAGAGGGGAGAGTAGTCGGGGCAGGCTATACCACCGATAAATCCGGCGGAGATGTGACCGAGCACGCCGAATTGGTTGCCCTCCGCGAAGCCTGCAAAAATCTGCACACCAACGATCTGCATGACTGTACTTTTTATAGTTCCAACGAGCCCTGTGCCATGTGTGCCGCCGGTATCTTCCAGGCCGGGATCGGCAATGTATATATCGGCGTATCAAGAGATGATCTGCCTCACCTTCTCCGCCCCAGGAAACTGCATATCGAAGATTTGGCCCAAGATTCTGGGCATGAAATCAAGATCCACCGAGGGATCCTCAAAGACCAGATTCTCTCACTCTTTGACGATATCCAGAAAGAATAATTTTTTTATTTTCTTGCGCGAGTCGCTGATTTATTCTAGAATCAGTTTATGACTACTAAATCCAAACCCAACATTCTTTCCGTCGCCGGTCCCAACTCCAAGTATCGAATCCAAGGTGCCGCTCCTGCCGGCTTTTGGGCTGGCTTGTGGCACGGGATTATCGCCCCCATGGTTTTCTTTGTCGGGTTGTTTACCGACAATGTCAAAATCTACGAAACTCACAACGCTGGCCGCTGGTATGACTTTGGCTTTTTGCTCGGTATCGGCGCCTACGCCAGCAAAACTATTAATTATTGTCGTTAGGAGATCGTATGATTGATAAGAAAAATTGTACTGAAAAATGTTGTGGCAAATGTTGCTCCCCCAAACACTACGGCGGCAGTAGTAGCAGTGCTGTCTATGGAATTGGGATTATCGGCGCGGCCTTCTATTACTTCCCTCACATCACTAACCTGACCGGATTTTTCCTCGCCGTCGGCAAAAGCCTCGTCTGGCCAGCCATGCTGGTCTACCAAGCTCTCTCTTTGCTGAAACTGTAATCAATTCTCTTCCTCTAGATATTTACTTCGATTTTTGAATGTGGAATAATCACTGCTAATGGGAAATAAACTAATTTCCACGTTCCTCTTTATCCTCCTGATAATTGTCAGTTTGAGTTTTGCTTATTACTACGGTACTCAAAAGCCGGACCAACCCCTGCCTTCTCCCACTTCTACCTCGGAATCTACTCCCATCCCCCAAACATCCTCTCTCCCATCTTTGGTTCCTTCTCCCACCTCCAATATCCCCTCTGGTTGGGAAACTTACACTAACTCAGAATATGGTTTTGCCATTTCCTACCCATCTTCTTATCAGCTTTTGACCGATCGCAACAATCTCTATGGGTACCCCAACGGCATCGCTTTGATTTATGGCGGCGGCCAATCCTACGATCTGATCATCGAACACTGGGATAGCACTTCGGCCTACGAGCAAAAATATCCCAATCAAGCCAACCTTACCGTGAAGAAAATTGGCAATCGTTATATTTCTTTTCTCAACAATAACTCTGACCCCAAAATCGATGATATTATCGCCACTCTTAAGATCACTATCCCGTAATAATCGTCTAGGTTGAACTAATTTGCCAAATCTTTCTTATCGAAAATCAATTCTCTTCGGGGGGAGGTCCAGGGGGCAAAAATTCGTCCCCGCTTTCAGTCTTAGAATACTGTTCTGCCTTAAGCCACTCAACGTACGTACATCCCGTAGCTTCCCGTTTCTCTCGGTCCCACCCGGCAGTACTGCATTTCTTCATTTTCTTCCCCGCGGCCGTGGTATATAAGACCAGCTTCTTTCCGCATTCTGGGCAATCCTCATCCAATTTTTCCGTGGTGCCATTGATCCATTCGATATAATCACAGCCTTCCGCTTTCTTCGTCTCTTTGTTCCACACATTGGTACTACACTTCTTCATCTTTTTGCCAAACCGGGTCACATTGAGGACCAAGGGACTCCCACATTTGGGACACTTCTCGTCCAGTTGTTGGGGTTGAACTTCGAGCCACTTCACATAATCACAGCCTTCGTTCTTGTGGGTTTCCGAATTCCAGCTTCCCTCACTGCAGCGCTGCAGCTGCCGCCCAGTTTTGGTTTCGGTCACTGGTCCGAGACTACTTCCACACTTTGGACACTTTTCTTCCATAGGAGTCATAATAGGCGTTATGGCCTACTTTGTCTATATGCTGCTTTGCGAAGACGGGAGTTACTACACCGGGATCACTAATGATTTAGTCAAGCGCTTTCGCGCTCATACCCAAGGTTTAGGTGCCAGTTATACTCGCAGTCACCGCCCCGTCAAAATAGTCTACCAAGAATCCCTCCCCGACAAATCTTCCGCCCTCAAACGTGAACACGTAGTTAAACAGCTTACCCACGCCGAGAAACAGCTCCTGTGTAAAGCGTATGTCCCCCAATCTTGATTAACTCGACTTGGGGGAAAATCTGTTTGAGTTTCTTTTCAAACTGGGTAAAGTCGCGCTCCTTAAAGCTATGTGACGCATAATTGATAATTACTTTCCCTGTTGGTTTGCTTGCCCGGCAGATATCTTTTAAAAATTTCTGTCCCCTCACAAACAAGGGGATTCCGTCTCCGTCGTACACATCAACTATGACCAAATCATATTTGGTATGGTTACGCGCCACAAAATCTTTGGCATCCTGGATAATGATTGATCGGGTAGGGGAGCTTTTAATCCCAAAATATTCACGAGCGACTCCAACTACCTCCGCTTCTAACTCCACGACAGTCACTGTATAGTCCGATCCAAGTATCTTTACCGTATCTCCTCCCCCCAGTCCCAAAATCAATCCTGTAGCTTGCGGTGGTAGATCCTGTGCGTTGGCTCGCTTCAAAACTTTGGTCCACAGCCTCCGGTACCCCCGGTTTGATTGTGGGTAACCGTTCATGTCCAGTTTGCGTTCTCCCCACATCTCCCTGACTTCGATCAAACTACCCCGGCTCGTTTCCTTTCGATATATCGTTATTGGCAGTAAATAAGACAACCAAGTCATAGATAAAGGCATTATACTTTGAAAAATCCCCCTCGGTTTACACCAAGGGGGATTTCTTTTTTGCTAATTCCTAATTTCTAAAAGATCTTAGTAGCTAGAACGGCCATATCCGCCGCCACGATTGTTATCGCGAGAGAAACCTCCGCGAGAACCACCGCCAAAACCACCACGACTGCCTCCACCAAAGGAAGATCCGCCAGTGCGGGGTTCCATCGGACGGGCTTCGTTGACCACGATTGCGCGGCCATCCAGCTCCTTGCCGTTTAATTCGGCAACTGCTTTTTGGGCTTCTTCGTCACTTGACATCTCAACAAAGCCGAAGCCTTTTGAGCGTCCAGTTGCACGGTCAGTGATGACGCGAGCAGACGAAACTGTTCCTGCCTGGGAGAAAAAAGCTTGTAATGAATCGTCAGTTGTAGCCCAGGCTAGACTGCCGACAAATAGTTTGGTTGCCATGTGAGGCACCTCCTAAAATTGCGTGCCAACACTTTACGCTCAAACTAACAGGGAATTACTCACTGGATCGTTGGGAAAAGCATGCGCACATAAATAACTAGTTGCTATTATAACACACCCTTAGGTATTGTCTATGGAGACAGCAAATCCACCAACTTGGCGACAAATGATTGTTGAGTTGTAATGACTTCTCCCGTTTCTGCCGACACTATTGCCGTCACCGGCTGATTGATCGGAATGAATGCTAACAAATGATATTCTTTTTCTCCTTTTATTTCGTATACCGGCTCGTCCTCTTGTATTATTATTTCTACTCCGCCGTCATCTGTACCGGTCTGGTTTACACTACTAACAATTCCCGTAGCCAAAAGATTTTGGACTGCCTGGTCAGGCAGTACAGCGACTATTTTGGTGCCTTTCGGGGTTGTAATCATAAGCTGATTGGTTTCTATGTCTATCGAGAGTGGGAATCTTGTTGTTGCCTGAATTTGGTTGCTCCTAATCGTCCGCCTATCACTGTCTGTTTCTATACTAATACCTGACTCGGTTGCATCTTCTTGCTCGTCCTCGGTCTCTTCTTCGAACTCATCTTCCTCGTTTTCTTCTGTCTGTGCTGTCATTACCCCGTTTCTTACTTCGTACTTGATCTTGAGATCATCTTGTTCAATTTCAACTTTAGTTACCCCGTCATCTTCAATCTTAGTTTTAATTTTTTGTCCGTCCACAGTTTCAATTTCGGTTTCTTTTTGTTCTTCTTCTGCCTGTTTTTGTTCCTCTCCTTGCTGTTCAATTGTATTCTTTATCTCTTCTTGTTCCCGTTCAGTTTCCTGTATCTGGGTCTCATCCTCCTCCCCCAAAATCGGATTTTTTTTCTCACTTGTTGCCCAAAAATCATTAGTAGGAGTACTGTTCATTGACTGAGCCTGCACCAGACCAAATAAAGTTATGGCACCAACTATACCTATTAACGGGAAAATAAACGCTGCTTTTTTTCTTCTCATATATATCCAATCTGCCACATTTATATCACCGTGTCAACCCATACTAAATTAGTCTTAGTTTAATTTGGTATATAATGATAAATCATGAAAGGTTTCCTCAGCTTTATTCGCGAACAAGGTGTTATGGGGCTGGCCGTTGGCTTCATTTTGGGTGGAGCCATCTCCAAAGTTGTCTCCTCACTGGTTACCGATATTGTTAATCCGCTCGTGGGTATTCTTCTGGGCTTTACCGCCAATTTGCAAGATGCTTCATTTTGGCTGGCTGGGTCGGAAATTATGTGGGGTCACTTTCTCGCTGTTCTGATTGACTTTGCCATCATCGCCGCCGTAGTCTACTTTGGTGTGCACGGCCTCGGTCTCGACAAACTCGACAAACCCAAAGAACCCAAAGAGAAGAAAAAATAATCATGCGGCACTTATTTCTCACTAGTGCGATCGGGACTCCCAAAGTAGGCGAAAGTATCCGCGCCAAAATTGGCCATCAAAAACCACTCAAAACTGCTTTTATTACCACCCCCATCGAAGTCGAAGACATGACTGATGATCGGTGGTACCGTGATGATCGCACCGCCCTTACCAACAATGGTTTTGACTTCTTTGACTACACCGTAACAGGCAAATCTCCCAAAGATTTTGCTCAGGATCTTTCCTCAATCGATGCCATTTATGTTTCGGGCGGTAATACCAATCACCTGCTAAAAGAGTCACAGCAATCTGGCTTTATTCCCTTTATTCAAAATTTTGTCAGTTCCGGGAAACTCTATTTAGGAACCAGCGCCGGCTCAATTATCGCTGGACCCACTCTCCCTGCCTAATTGTGGGGTGACGAAGACAAGGCTCCCAGTCTAACTGATTTTGCTTGTTACAATTTGGTCAATTTCACCCTTCTCCCCCACTGGGGAAGTGATTTTTTTCGGGACTCATATTTGGGTAAACGTCTGTCTCAAATTTATGTTGACTCTCTTCCCCCATTCATTGTGTGCAACGACCATCAATACGTTGAAGTCAAAGATGACTGGTACCAAATAGTGGATGTTACGAAAGC
>Ga0209727_1000097_pt1 | contig 106410 bp, 90 predicted proteins | sample RifGroC1_FD_183995 | JGI IMG/M metagenome (GOLD analysis project Ga0209727, IMG submission 183995) | Groundwater microbial communities from Rifle, Colorado, USA - Groundwater C1 (SPAdes) (version 2) | ecosystem: Environmental > Aquatic > Deep subsurface > Groundwater | place: Rifle, Colorado... | reverse complement strand
CTCAAGAGGGCACTTTTGTCTTTTAATTGCATGTTAATAATATCCTGAACGCAGACAGATTATAACAGAAGAGTTGACGAACCCTTCATAGGAAATAAATTTTCCGGAGCTGATTTGAAGACAAATTTTAAAATCTGCTAGCGAGCCAGAGTTTGGTGAAGTAGATGGTAAAAATTATAGAAACTACCGTGACACATTACCAGATTATTTGGTGTACAAACCAAACAGAATCGTTATGAAAAACGGAATGCCACGGAAGACTTTCAGGTTTATTCCATGGGTAAACCTTTGATGAAAATTGTTGGTTAAACCAATATATTGTTTCCCCCACGCTTCTTAGAACCCAAAAAACGGAGATAATTAAAAGGAATAGATACCAGTCGTTAAGTAAGTAAGAAATTAGTGAAGCGACAATCCAAAATGGGCCAAAAACGACTGCATCTCCCCAAGCGATAATTCCTAATAGATTAAGGTGTGGAGTAAGTCCGTAGGCATTCTTTCGATATTTACACTCGTAATATCCCTTCGCAAATACTACAAGATTTACCAGAGCGTAGACAAGAATCGCTAGCTGCTGCCAATTCTCCATATCTGAATTGTACCTCGGAGTTAATTTGAAGACAAATTTTTACGTAAGTTCTAAATCCAATCGCAACCCCCTGAGGTAAAATATTTAGCTTCAAGGGGGTGAAAACACATAAAACATAAGAAGATACAAGATTTCGAAAGAGACAGAATTGCGGTCTGGAAGAGCGAAGGAATTTCAAATAAGGTCATCGCCGGAAGGCTGGAAAGAGATATTTCGACCATAGGCAGGGAAATCGAAAGAAATTCCTTCTTGGGCAAGTATTACGTGGCCATTCACGCCCAAAACCGATGGATAAAAAGAAAGTCTCTGGCTGGAAAGCGCCATCCTTTAAAAAACGGGGAAGTTTTTAAATGGGTAGTAAAAAGACTGGTTAGGGGTTGGTCTCCCGAACAAATTTCAGGCAGAATGAAACTCGTTTTTAAGGCTGACCTGAAAATGAGAATTTGCCCCGAAACTATTTACTCATTTGTGTATTCAAATGAGTTTAAGTGTAGAAAGTTCTGGGAGTATTTTCCCAGAGGGCACAGGGTCAGGAGAAAATGGCATGGCCGAAAGGTAATTTCAGTCTCAATCCCATACAGAATCTCCATTCATGAGAGACCTGAAGTGGTAAATCAAAATCTTGAATTTGGTCATTTTGAAGGAGATTCTGTTGAAGGGAGAAATCATAAATCAGCCGTACATACAGAAGTGGAAAGATTTTCCAGGATGTACTTTGCCTTAAAAGTGGAAAAAATTTCTTCCGGAGAAGCCTTAAGAGCGCAGGAAAGAATCTTTTCTGGACTTCCGGTTAGGTCAGTTACTTTGGATAATGGCAGGGAAAATCACCTCCACTTTAATTTGGAAAAGTTGGGCATAAAAACCTATTTTGCCGACCCATACTCAAGCTGGCAGAGAGGTTCAAACGAGTATCATAACGGGCTTTTCAGAAGATACTTTCCTAAAAAGACCGACTTTGCCGAAATAACTCAAGAGGAGATTGATGATTGTGTGGAGGAGATAAATAACACTCCCCGAAAATGCCTTGGATATTACACGCCGTATGAGGTATTCTTAGCTAAGCTAAATAACAAAAGGGTTGCGATTCAACCTAGAATGTAGGTTACTATGTCCCAGAAGTTTTTTGTGATATAATATGGTTACTTAAGTTTCGATTGCCTCTACTTAGCTAGTTAACACTTCTAAGGGGAGAAAGTCTTCAACATAAGTAAAAGGTGGTGATAAATAATGGCAAAAAGATTATTCGTAGGGGGACTCCCTTACACAGCTACAGATCAAGAGTTAAAAGATTTCTTCTCATCCGTCGGCGAAGTTACATCCGCTACGGTTATTGTGGATAAATACACTTCTCAAGGAAAAGGGTTCGGATTTGTTGAATACGCTGATGATGCGAATGCAGATAAAGCAATTCAAACACTCAACGGAACCGAAATGGGTGGAAGAAAAATTGTCGTCAACGAAGCAAGACCTAGGGAAGAAAGACCCTCAGGGGGCGGCGGTTATGACAGAAGCGGTGGCGGTTACGGTGGAGGAAGAGGTGGGGGTGGAAGAGGAGGGGGAAAACGTTGGTAAAAACCAAAGACTCGGGAAAAATTATTAAAAATCCCTGCGTGAGATGCGGCAAGGAAAGAATTGTCGTTAAAACCTATAAAGAAGTTGTCGGTAATTCCGTGGTGATAAACACTCTCACCGCTTGTCCGGACCCGGATTGCCAGTCGAGAATCGACATCCAACTGGCAAAAGAAGAAAGATTTAGGGCCGATATGAAACTGGCGAGCGAAAGAAGGCTTTTGGAGCAGAAAGAAAGAAGGTTAGAAGCCTTAAAAAAAACTTCGTAGTCGGGTCCTTTTGGAATTATTTTAACAGCCTTTTGCCAACCCTCACCGAAGATAAATCTCTTTCCGTCACTTCGGCAAGCTTGGCATCAGGATCAAGTAGTATTTTCCCCTTTGGCCAAAAGCCTAAAATGTTTAAGCTCTCGTAAACAAACTGTTTTCTCAATTTCTTAAGCTCCCTGGCCGTCTTTAACATCCTTAAGTATTTAAGGATGTTTACATAAAGCTCGGGATGTCTCTCGCCTTCGTGGGTGGTGCGCCCGATTACTTCCATAAAATAGTAGGCCAGGACAACTTTCTTGAGACTTTTTCGAATTTCGGAAAAGTTATCGATTATTTCTGCCTCGGTCATCAAATCAAGCCCTCGGCCGCGGACAACCTGAAACTTTATTTGATTAAAAACCTCGATGTGTCCTCTTTTTTTACTGATGGGGCGCCTGACTCCTTTGGCAATTAGGGAGAGCCTACCGTGGTCTTTGGAATAGACAGAAAGAATTCTATCAGCTTCGGCATAACTGCGCCGGGTCAGGACAATTCCTTCGTCGCTAAAGGCCCTAGGAGTCATCCTTTAATTATATACGGAGTCTAAATTCTTTGTCGGACTTAAGAAACTCCTCCTCTTCCCTCTTCCCAACTCTAATTCTATAAAGCGGGGAGTCCGTGCCGGGTTGTTTTTGGATAAAAAGGGCAAGCGCCTCTTTTTCTTTGAAAGGAAGCTTGTATTTGACCGTTACTTTGGCAATGCCTTCGGGTCTTAGCTGGAAGAATCCCGCAAAAACGGTCTTGCCGAACTGCTCATAGGGTTCTTCTTTTGCCTCTACTCCGGTAAATTCAATCAGTTCGCTGCCTTTGGGTACGTAGATTCTTACCCAGTTGGGCAGAACCGAATTCAGCCAACCGTCGTGCTTCATCGGGTTTTTATATGTTATCGTCACCGTTTTTTCAATCGTCCCGTCTTTGCCGGCCGTTATTTCCTGCTCGACCTCCTGGGTGACGTAAAGGTTAGACTTCCTGCCGCCCAAGTTAGAATCGTTGATGTGTAGAAAGTCCCCCGAATAATCTTTTATTCTTCCGGCAATGTTAAAGTCTTCAACCGCGCTCTGGGCCGTTTCGTCAAACAAGTAGAAAAGAACGTGCTTCTCAATTACCGACTTGAAGGCGGCTTCAAAAAGATTGGGCAGTTTCTCCTTGGGCTGGCCCATGGCGTTGGCCAGGATTGAGTTCATCAAAGGCCCGATTATTTTCTTGCGATTGTCATAATTCGGCGGCGCATAGATAATTTTCCCGGTTCCGGCGGGGTCCCAGACAACCGGCCCTTCGGTGTCAGCAAAGGACTCGAGTTCATAAATAACCTGGGGGCAGTCACACTCGGGAACTATCTTGGTACTAAAGTTGCCAAATCCAGGAACGCCGATCTCTCCGATTGCGTCTAAAAGATTGACCAGTAGGTGGGTGTCAACGGCAATGACCCCGTCCACTCCTTTGATGCCAGCTTTGGCTGCTTCTTGGCTAAAAAGCGCCATGCTTTCGGCAAAATCCGGGGACCAGTTCATGTCTCTTAGCCGCCAACCCTTGGAAAGGGTGTAGGGGCCTTTGATGTAAGCGGCAATGGGATCGGGAACGGTTAGGCTGGGCCGATAATTATCGTCGAGGTTATAGATGTCGTTTGAGGAGACCGGCTCAAACTTAGCTTTATCGACTTTCATGACCGAATAGGCAGTAATAAATCCGCCCGTGGGCCGGAGTTCCTTGTCGTTTTGGAAAAGAACCAGATAGCGCCTCTCCTCGTCAATCCCGAGTAAGTAGGGTGAAACCTCGAGAAGCGGTTTGGCGGCGCTCACCAAAGTCGCTGCCTCATCCACCTGGGCCAAACCTCTTCTGATTTTTTCCCTGACTTCCTGTCCCCGAAACTTGACCGGGTAGCGGTTCGGGTCGATATTGGCAAGCTCCTGCCTAGCCAGGGTTATTTTTTGGGAAATTTCATCAGCCTTGGGAATAAGATCCGGAATTGCCTGAATAAGAAAATCGATTCTCTCCTGAGCCGTTTTGGCTCCGTCGCTCTCGGCTCCCTGTACCTTTCCTCCCGTAAACCCTAAGATGTCGGCGTAAGGCTCGATCGTGACCAAAGTTATTTCGGCCGCTTCAAGCCCATAGCCCCCGGCTTTGATGGTAAAGTCGGCATCGCTGACATATAAACCCAAAAAGGGAACGAATTTGGCCCAGGCGATCAATCTAAACGAACGGGAGAGCTCGGTCAAAGAAGCCTTGGTACTCCCCAATTCCGTCTTGATTGCGTCGATATTCTGTCCCTTACCGGCTTCGACAAGTTTCTCTGCCGCGGCTTTTACCTTGATCGCTTTGCCGTAAATTGTATAAGCGGGAACTATGAATGCCCCTAAAAGTAAAACCAATCCGATGCCAATGCCAGCCAAAATTTTAACACCCCTACCTTTGGGTAAATTAATCCTGAACCTGGGTTTTTCGGGGAAAGAGGGCGGCGATTCCGGAAGGGAATTTTCCGGTTTTATCTGGGGAATCGCCTCTTCCTCTTTGGGTTTATCCATATATAAAGATGATACTAAAAATTGGCCCTTAGCCAAAGGGGGAATTCTAAACCGCTCCTTTTCCGGAAATCATCACCCATGGTGTTTTAAGAAGAATAAGCATATCCAGCCAAATTGACCTTTTTCTGGCATAGTAAGCATCCATTTCTATTCTCTTGTCAAAATTTACCTCGCTTCTTCCGGAAACCTGCCAAAAACCGGTAATGCCGGGCCTAACCGACAAGACTTCGTTAAGAAGTTTTTTTGTCTGGGGGTATTTCACGGTCTGCTCCTTCAGCTCATCCGGATAATAAGGTCTGGGGCCAACGATACTCATCTCTCCCTTAAGAACATTAATAAGCTGGGGGACTTCGTCGATAGAATGTTTTCTTATAAATTTCCCTACCTTTGTAGTCCGCGGGTCTTCGTGGAGTTTGTAGCTTGATTTTCGGTATTCTTGATAGAGTCTTTTGAACCTGGGGTCTTGGCGGAGCAAGTTGTGGGCGTTGACGATCATCGAGCGAAATTTATAAGGGTAAAATAGTTTGCCGTCTTTGCCAACCCTTTTGGGGGTATCGGCAAAAACCGGGCCAGAGGAGCTAATTTTGATGGCGATTGCTGTCGCCAAAATAACGGGGGAAAAAAGAATCAGAAGAATGATGACTCCTAAGATGTCAATTGTCCTTTTGATAACCTCGAAATACATTTCTGGGCAGGAATGAATTATACTACAAAAGCTCTTTTTGCTTCTCTTCTTTGAGTCTCTCGACAATCTGCTTGACACTTTGGGCCTGACTTCTTTTGCAAACTAAAAGGATATCTTTACTGTCGATGATGGCAACGTCGTCAACATCGATAACCGCGATTAACCTGCCGTCGGTCTGGATAAGGGCATTAGAAGTACCGATGTTTATTATCCTGCCCCCTGGCTCTTCGCCGTCGATCATCACGTTGCCGTCTTTGTCTTTGGGGAGGTTCTCCCAAACCTCATTCCAATCGCCGATGTCCGTCCAGTGGAAATTTCCTTCAACCACCCAGAAGCTTTTTTCCTTTTCCGCCACCGCGTAGTCGATGGAAATTTTAGGCATGGCCTGATACGACTTTTTGAGGACGGCTGCCTGCTCCTTGGTGCCGATGGCGTCACTTATCTCGGCCAGAGACTTGCTTATTTGGGGAGCGTGCTTCGCAATTGAACCAAGGATTGAGTCGGCTCGCCAAACAAATTGGCCCGCATTCCAATAATAGTTACCCGATTCGGTAAATTTTTTTGCCAGATCAAGCGGGGGCTTTTCCACAAATTTTTCCAGTTCATAAAATTCTATGCCGTCCGAGGTTTTGAGCTTTTTACCCCTTTTGATGTGCCCATAACCGGTGTTTGGATATCTGGCTTTGACCCCCATGGCGATTAAAACTTTCTGCTCGAAGGCTTCTTTGGCCGAGGCCAGAAGCGTCTCGAGATACTTTTCCAGAGGATCAACCAGCCTGTCGGCCGATTCGGTAATGATGACCGCCTCGGGGTCTTTTTTGAAGATAAAAGTCGCCCCCAGACCGTGGGCGGGCCCCGTTTCCTTTCTGGCCGGCTCGACAATGACGTTTTCGGGCAAAAGACCGGGAACCTCCTTTAGGGCTTCTTTTTTATAGGCTTCGGAGACCGTCACCACAAAAATTCTTTCCCAAGGCAGGACATGATTAAGTCTGCCAACCGTGATCTGGGTCAACGTCTTTTTGTCAAATAGCTTGAGAAATTGTTTTGGCGTTTTTTCCCGCGACTTTGGCCAGAGCCGGGTTCCTCCCCCACCGGCCAGAATCAAGGCGTATAAATGGTCTTTATAATTTCCCATTGATTTTGGCAACAAGCGCCTGAAACTCTTTTTTAAACCGTTCTTTAGAAAATCTTTCAGCATTCTCCCTTAATATTTTAGCGTCAAAAGAGATTTTTCCGAAATTTTTTATTGCCTGTGATAGCGCCGAGACCGTCTGTTTTTCGAAAAATACCCCTGTTTGCCCGTCAACAACCGTGTCCAGCGCTCCTCCCGCCTTAAAAGCAATGACCGGTGTCCCGGCTGCCTGAGCCTCGACGGCCGCTATCCCGAAATCTTCCTCCTGCGGGAAGATAAGAGCCGCGCACTTTCTATAGTAGTCGGCCAGCTCTCTCTCTGTCAATTCTCCTTTAAACCTGACATTGTCTTTGGCCATTGCCTTTAACTTTCTTTCTTGGCTGCCTTTCCCGACGACGATCAGGGGAAGGCCGAGGAAATTAAAAGCCGCCACCGCCAAGTCCACTCTTTTATAAGGAACCAATCGCTCGACAATCAAAAAGAAATTCTCGCGAATGGAGGGTGAGACTAACGTAAACTTGTTGGTCTCAACCGGAGGAAAGATAACGAGCGAATCCCGGCCGTAATATCTTGAAATTCTAGCCTTGACCGCATTTGAAATAGCGACCATAACGTCCGGCCTTTGGGCGGCTATTTTATCCCACTGCCTAAGGTAGGCAACAGCCGGGGCCGAGATACTCCTTAAGAAAGACCCCTTGGGGAAATAAATGTCATGACCGCTCCATAAATAGCGCGTCGGCGTTAAACAGTAGCAGAGATGGAGAGTTCCGGGCCTGGTAATTATACCCTTGGCCGCTTCGCTGGTGACGGAAATTACTAGGTCATACTCGCTAAAATCAAAACTTTCGAAGGCTAGGGGAGTGAGCGTCCCCAAAAATTCGTGTTTATCCTGCATCAAAGGAATTTTTTGCAGGAAAGAGGGGATGACCAAAGGAAAAATTTTGGCCCACTTCGCTTTTTTAGAAGAATAGACCGCGGTGTAAAGTGGCGCTTCGGAAAAAATCTCATGGAGGGCGGTTAAGACCCTCTCTGCCCCACCCCACTTATTGACCCGATCGTAGACTAACGCAACTTTCATATACTTTTAGAGTCGTTCTGGCCATTTTATCCCATGAATAGCGTCTTGCAAATTTTTGAGCCTTTTTAATCAAGTTCGCCCTTGCTTCAGGGACCATTGAAAGAACCTCTTCCATCATCTTTTTTATCGAAGAGGAAGAAAAAGGGTCAAAATAAATTGCAACGTCTTCATATGTCTCTTTGAATACGGGGATATTTGAACAGAGGGTAAGGGTTCCACACAAAATTGCCTCCAGCCCGGGCAGACCGAACCCCTCGGAAAGAGATGGAAACAAAAAGCCCAGAGAATTTTTATACAAGATTCCAAGTTCGTGGTCCGGAACGAACCCCAAAAGTTTTATATATTTTGCCGCACCCATCTCATCGACCAATTTTTCCAGCTTTTCGGTAAAGGCACTTCTGGCGCAAACGACTACGAACAAGACCGGTTCTTTTCTTTTCTTATTTAGCTTGAGGCTCGCCTCAAGCGCCCTCTTAAGGTTTTTGTGGGGGTAGGCGTTTCCCGTATAAATAAAGTAAGGTAAGTTAATCCCGAATTTTTCTAAAATTCTTTTCTTGTCTCCCCTCGGGGGAAGAGCGTCGACTCCCTCGTGGATAACGGCTATTTTATCCCCCCCAATCTTATAATATTCGATGATTTCGTCTTTGACCGCATTTGAGGGAGTGATAATCATTTGCGATCTCCTAACGGCAAAGGCAAAAACACCTTTATAACCCAGTCTTTTGACAAAATACTTAATCGGGGAAAGGGTAGTTGCTTCCAAACCTTTTTGTTTATGCATCAGTAAGTCATGGATGGTCACGACAAATTTTCCTCTAAAGCTCACCGGGACATTAAAATGCAAAAAATGAGTTAGGTCCGGACTGACCTCTTTGATTATTTTGGGCAGGAGTCTTTGTTCGTTAAAACTATAGTGCGGAATCTCTGTCAAAACTTTATTCCAGTTTGAAGGCAGGTTCAACTGACTAAAGTATTTCTTCCTGAGAAGGATGTAGTAGTCGTTTTTCCTGTCAATCTTGGCCAGAGACTTTATCAGCCCGATCGTATAGCGGCCGATGCCGGTATTTTCCAGGCCATAAAATCTGGCGTCGATAAGGATTTTCATCTTCGATGTAGGATTCTCATTTAGGCTTTTGCGACGACACTTATCCATCTGACGACTTTAAAAATTTTGATGGCGATAATCATCAAGAAGTTAAATGCCAGCGGGTATTTTTTCCATAAGTTCTTTCTGTAAAACCTTTCCATGGAGGCAACTCCGGCGAGTCTTATTTTCAGCCTTTGTTTGGCCGGAACTTTGTGCTTCCATTTCTTGCTTTTTCCTTTGGTGACGCCCTTGACGTGGATGATGCTTACTTCCGGATAATAAACTATTTCGTATCCCGCCGCTCTTATCTGCCAGCAAAGGTCCAAATCCTCCCCGTCAAAAAAATAGCCCTCATCAAACCAGCCGACTTTGTCCAGGATTTTCTTCCAGGAGAGGAAAAATGCTCCTTGGATGGCATCAACCCCGTGTGTGGCATCTTCCGGGATATAGCCATACCAATACTTGGCAAAAAGCGGGGATTTGGGGAAAATTCTGTCTGATTTGAGAATAAGGTGGGTAAATGAGACCCATGGAGTCGGAAAGCTCCGTCTCGTATCCTTATCCATTTCTCCGCTCGGGAGAACCAGTTTACAGGAAACGGCCCCAACTCCTTTATTCTCTTTCAGATATCTTGTTGTTTTGAGAAATACACCTTTCGTAACAACCGTGTCGGGATTTAGAAAAAGAACCATCTTTCCCCTGACTAAATTTTTGGCTCGATTGTTGCCTTTGGCAAAACCATCGTTCTCCCCTTCTACCAACCTCACCCACGGAAATTCCCGGCGAACCATGTCGGGGCTGCCGTCGGTTGAAGCGTTATCCGAGACAATGACTTCAAGAGGAACTTCATTTTGATATTTTTGGATAGAGGCAAGACAACCTCTCAGAAGCTCCTTGGTGTTGTAGTTTAAAATGATGACCGAAAGCTCGAGATTACCTTCCATAGTATTTGGCGTATATTTTATCCAAAAATCGGCTCATTTTATACCAGCTGAACTTTTCCTCTACCAGCTCCCGGGCGCTCTTGGCAAGCTTCTCCGCCTGCCTGGGACTTTTTAAGAGATTGGTGGTAGCTAAAGCTAAGCCCTCCGGCGTGTCCGAGACCAAAAGGTGCACCCCGTTTTCTGCCTCCAAGCCCTCAGCGCCGACGGTTGTGGTCACAAGCGGTAGTTTAGAGGCCATGGCGGCAAAATGCTTGAGCCTGGTGCCGCCGGGGCCCCTTAAGGGCGAGACGAAAACGGAAGCTTCAAAATAGGCTTCTCTTATCCCCTCTTGGTCGTCTTCTTTTAGATTATCAACAAGAATTCTTTCTGACTTTCTTTTGATGATTGCATCAGGGATATGCTGTCCCACAATCCAGACTTTGGCGGAAGGAAACTTCTGGTGGATTCTTGGATAAACCTCGTCAAGTAGAAGTTGGGCGGCTTCGACGTTTTGGAGCCATTTAAAGTTGGCCACAAAAAGAATCTTGGGGGCCTCATCCTGCCAGCTTTTTTTGACTTTAAAAAACTCTAAATCTACCCCATTCGGAACAATGTCCACGTCGAGTCCCGGAGCCAATTCCAACATCTCTTTCTTGTCGGCCTTAGAAACGGCCACGACCCCGTCGGCCTTTTTCCAGAATAATGTCTCCCAGTATTTGAGCTTGGTTAAATCAATCGAAAAAAGGAGGCGAAGAATCGGATTTTTTAAACTTTCGACGTAGTGCTTATAAACAAGATATTCAATTGTCTGCTCAACCAAAAGAATTGGAATATCCGTTTTGGGGATATGGGGCATGACGTAAAAAGTTTCGGCGTGGATGAGGTCGTATTTGTCTTTGGCAAGCTCCTGGGAAATGGCCGACCTCTGCCTGGGAGACAGATTTCTTATGACCAAAAAAGGATAGGGCCCCAAGCCCGTCAAAAGAACATTCCTTAGGGTCCAGGGGGATTTTGACCGCTTGAAAACAAAAACCTTCTTGCAGTACTTTTTGAGTTCGGGAATAAAGCGTCTTTCCTCATCCGTCTTGATGAGCGAAAAGAGGGTAATTTCGTGAGCTTGGCTTAAGTGCTTAATCAAATTATAGGAACGGACCTGGCCCCCGGAGGAGGGCGGATAGGGTAGATAGGGCGTCAGCATCAGTATTTTCATCGCTTTTTATTTAGATCAAAAATAACGTATGACGGGGTTTCCTCAACAACTCTAAATCTTTCTCTAATCATCTTTGTGTCCGGGTCGTTAAGTGCCACCGACACGTAATAATCCGCCCCTTTTTTGATGATATTATCAATTGAATCGTCGATGGCCGGCCAACCCCACCGCTTGGTCTGATACAAAAAGGCCGTATCGCCGTTATACGGGGCGATCACCCAGGCATCTTTGGGAGTCAATCTGTCGACCGCAGCCCCCGCCTCCATAATTTCCGGCTTGTTAACTTTATAAAACTCTTTGACTTGTAGGGTGGAGGTAAAAAACATGACCACCAGGGAAAAGACAAGAAGAAGCCTTGCGGCCCACCTATTGAATTGTAAAGAGTTCCACATGTTGATGGTTCCAAGTGCCATGGTGAAGGAAACCGCGGGGATAACAAAAATCTGATAATAGTCGTGTCTGACACTGGCTGTGGCAAAGGTGACCACATAGAGAAGCATGCCCGTTAGAAAGATTTGGCTAAACCTGGTTCCTCTTGCTTTGCCTAAAAGGCCGAAGGCGAAAATGATTAGTCCCCAGCCGCCAAGAATCAGGTGCCCCAGCCTTTCCCCGAAAATCCACCGCCAAAATGAGGGTCTAAAGCGAATGCCGTCACCATTAAAGGCCCAGGTAAAAAACGGTATCCCTTGGGGATATTGGTTTATCCAGACCCGCCAAATAATAAACGGCGCCAAAGCAAGATTCACAAAAACCAGAAACCTGATTAGAAGCCTCGGGGTTTTATAAATGGTCTCAAGTCCGTATTTTTTGTGGGCGAGGAAGATAAAAGGCAAAATGTAGAAAAACGTAAACGGTTTGATGAGCATCGATAGGCCGAAAGCAAGGCCCGAGAGCGATAGATATCCCAATTTTTCTCTGTCCAAAAATTTGACAAACAACCACAAAGAAGCCAGGGCAAAGGTGGTCGCCATGGGCTCCGGCAAAATGACTCGGGTAAAGTAAATGTTATAGGGAAGAAAGGCGAAAAAGAAAGCCGCCAAAACCGCCGCCCGCTTCCCCATAAGCTTCTTGGCGATAAGAAAAATAAAAACGGTTGAGGCAAGAGCCGAAGAAATCGAAGTCAGCCTCCCCCAAATTTCGAGGGACAGGCCCGGAAAACTCTTGGCTAAAAAGGCGTGGACGGCGTTAAAGACCGGAAACTCAACGAATCTGTATCCTTTCGGGTTAAAAATTCCGGTTTGGATGCTGGAAACGTCGTGGTAGCGAGGGTAAAGAAGGTTAACCCCCTTTTCTACGAATGTCCTACTGACGGAAGCGGTATCGGCCTGTCGCCAAGAATGCCAATCGGCGATGGGATTCCCTATTTTATAAAGCCTGGAGATAAAGGCAAAAACTAAGATTATTGAGAGTAAAATATACTCTTTTTTCTTTAGCTTTTTAATTCGTTCAAATATTATCTTCATTTATATTCTTTCTAGCCATGACTACCGCAATTCCCATAAGCAACCAGAAAATGGTGGCGAATTTTGAGGCCTCAAAGACATCGATAAAGAAAGCGTTGAGAAAAACCCCCGGCAGGGCTCCCATAAGCCCGCCCATAAAAGCCAGGCTTACTCCTTGATAATACTTGGTTACCGGCAAGATCTTACTCAAAGAATGAAAAATTCTGGCAAAAAGCAGCCAGAAGGCCAAAAACCCCAAAAGGCCGACTTCGCCCAGGAGTCTTAAAAAATCATTGTCGGTTGCTAGCGTTATTGAGGAATACCCCGTACCCAGTAAGGGGTTTTTCATAAAGGCCCGAATCGCCCTGGGCCACTCAACGTTAAGCCGGATTGAAGTCGAGCGGTCTTCAAAGACGGGCGGCGGCGTCGGCGTGGGAGTCGCCGCCCTCTTTTTTGGTATTTCCGTTTCTTGAGCATAGATAAAGGAAGGAGAAATGTTTATCTGCCTGGTTGAAAGAATCTTTTTAGACGTCACCTCGATAATTCGGGTGTAGCGTGCCAGTAAATCAGAGGAAAAACTAAAAACGATAAGACTTACCAGAATAACAATGGGGATAGCCTTAATCTTTTTTATCAAAACAAGAGCCAGAGTAACGCCCAATAGATAAGACACGATGGATATTCTCGAAACGGCGTTGGCTAAAAGCCAAAGTCCGGAAAAAATGACGACCAAAAGGAGAATTCTTGCCGTTATTTTTTTAACCACGAAGAAGAGGGAAACAAAAATTGGCAAAAGTAAAACCAAAAAAGTGGCTAAGTCGTAGTGTCCCGCAAAGGTCGAATTGATATGGCTCCCGGGGATCCAACGCAGGGCCACCCCTTTAGAATACTCTTCGTTTTGGGTAATGATGACCGGCCAGCTAAGGTATTTTTGGCCGAGGCCGTAGAGGAAAGCCACCACCAAAACAATCATTAAAACCTTAAGAAAAAATTCCAATGTTTTCTCTTTTTTATCCCGAAAGTAGAGTAAACCTAAAAAGAAGGGAATAAAATACTCGATGCGCCTCATCCAGTGGAGAAGCCCGATGTGCGGAACCACCGTTTGGGTAATGAGTATCCCTGAAAGAAGCGAGATCAGCCCCACCCCCAGCAGTATTGCCACCGAGCGTTCGATTTTTTTGGCAAAAAGCCTTTTCATTTCCGGCAAAAAGGCGATCAAGAAAAGTATGGCAACCGCGGCCATCAAAAAATCTTCAAGTCTGACCGAGACATAGGTTCCAGGAATTCTGATGGCGGGAAACTTAGGATAAAGGGGTATCGCCGCCAGAAGCGCGGCCATGCCGTATTTAAGTAGGCGCTTAGATTGTTTTAAAAGCTTTGACATAGATTTTTGAAACATTGAATTTACCGACTGCAGCATAAAGGACGGTGCGCAGGGCCACGCCAAACTTAAGGATTAAGGTCAGAATCGGCAGCTGCCAGGCAGGATAATGTTTTTTGTAAAAAAGCTTCAAGTTTTCAAGCTCATAGACCATGGCTCTTTCGCTGCCGATTGTCACCTGCCCGTAATGGACTATCTTCCATTTGGGCAGATACCAGGTCTCCCAACCGGCTTTTGCAAACCTATATGAAAGATCTACCTCTTCGACATATAAGAAGAAGTCTTCGTCAAAAAACCCAACTTCATCCATCGCCTTTTTCCTCATCAGATAATACGCCCCCGTCAACCAATCCTGCTGGTGGGGCTTTTTAAAGTAGCTCTCGCCTTTATAAAAGGGCGACCAACCATGAAGCGGATGATAAGGCTTGACCAAGGTATCAACTCCGGGAATATCGTCAAGAAAGCTCATCCAGGCAAAAACCCGGGGTAGGGTTGGAAAATAGCCGCCGGAGCCCTGATAAGTCGTCTCGTCCGGATTTAAGAGAGCGCAGCTGGCGACGCCGGCCCTGGGGTGGGCATCCATCCAGCCTATCATTTCTTTAAACGTCTTCCTGTCGATGATTTTAGTATCGGAATTTAATAACAGCACATACTTGCCCCTAGCCACCCGCATGCCAAAATTGTTGTTTTGACCAAAGCCGCGGTTTTTTTCCTTCCTTATCAGTTTTACCCAAGGGAACTCTCTAACCACCATCTCGGGCGTACCGTCGGTCGAGGCGTTATCGACAACGATGACTTCGCTGGCGATGTCTTTTAAAGCGGCAGAAACGGACTCGAGGCACTCTTTGAGTAAAACTTTGATGTTCGTGGAAACAATAACAATTGAGATATCGGGCATATCAAATCCTAGCCTTTCTGAAAAACCCTAAATACTCTTTAAAGACAACGACCATGGCGAAAATTGTCGAAAGACCCAAGACTAGCCTCAGCCAAAGGCGACTGGGGACGTACCTAACAATTATTTTTTGCCGCCAGCTTCGACCCGCAATCTCAATGGCATCTTTCGGGTCTTTCGGCTCAAAACCATTAATAAAAACGGATTCTCTCAAAGGATGAACAATTTCTTCTAAAAAAGTACTTCTGGTTTGGTCCCTAATGATGGTTCTGGCCTCCTCGGGGGGATAATTTAGTCTAAAAGCAGGCGTTAGCTGATTTTTGTAATGGGACATGACTTCTTCCCTTGTTAAATTCGTAAAGTAAGCTCTTCTCAAAGACGTTTCCGTATCGGCCGGTTCATCCGATTGAAGCGCATCAGGCGGCGGCGTTGGGAATTCCGGATTAGGAAGGGATAAATAGGCAAAAAATAAAAGCGAAAATGTCAAGAAAAGCAGTCTCATTGGAAAAGTCTGGCCCGGCCGAGTCGATATTTGAGATTTTTGTTTTTTCTTTCTCCGATTACTTGGGCCGGAACTCCTCCCACTATCGCAAAATCGGGAACGTCCTTGGTCACAACCGCTCCCGCCCCAACGACCGCCCCCTTCCCAATTTTTACCCCGGGCAGAATAATTGCCCTGGGACCAATAAAACAAAAGTCTCCTATCTCAACAGGCTCCTCAATTGCGCCAAAGTCTTCCTTAGCCAAATCGTGCTCGGAATTATAGATCATGACCGACGAGGCAATGTCGACGTGGCTGCCTATCTTAAGAGCGGCTCGGCCGTCTAAGAAAGCGTGGTCGCCCACGATTGTGCCTTCTCCAATTCTGATATTGCCGGGATTAAAAAAGCTCGCCCACATATGAAGGGTCGAACCACTGCCTATTTTCATTCCGGCGAGGGTGTAACAAAGTTTCCTGAACGAATGAAAAGGAACGTGTCCCGCCCACCTTAAAAGCATGAGCTCAAAATCGAGCCAATAGTTACAAATTCGGTTAGTCATTTTCGGGAAAGCCTGCCCTAAAGTAAGGGGTTTTCCCATTCTGTCTCGAAAAATTGCCATTATTTTGCTGCCTTTTCCAATATTTGCAGGGTTTCTCTGGCCGTTTTCTCCCAAGAAAACTTTCTAGCCTGCTTGATCCCTGCTTCGACAAGTGTATTATACTGCGCCTGCGTCATTGAAAGCACCTTTCTGATGCCTCCCTCGATACTATTCGTATTGTATGGGTCAACCAAGATGCCTGCCTTTCCTACTACCTCCGACAGGCTCGCGACATTAGAAACGACAACGGGAACGCCCGAGGCCATGGCATTTAGCGCGTCCAGTCCGAATCCTTCCCAAAATGACGGCAGGACAAATAGCTTGGCGCCCTTAATCAGTCCCGGTTTATCCTCTTCGGGAACGTAATCCGTAAAAATAACATCTTTAGTCAGGCCCAATTCTTTTACTTTGGCGAAAATAGACTCATATAGCCACCCCTTTTTGCCGGCGATAACCAACTTAGTATCGGGAAAGCCCTTCTTGACCCTCCTCCAGGCTACCAGGAGCCCGACGACGTTCTTGCTGGGCTTAAGGGTGCTCAGGTATAACACATAGTCGTTGACTATAGAGTACTTGTGAAGGACACGTCGCACATCATTTGGGCTTATCCCGGTATGAAATTTCTTATTGTCGTAGGCAAGAAGCGTAACAAAAGTTTTTTTTGAAGCAAACGGGTAATGTCGTACAATGTCTTCCTTTGTACTATTTGATATGGCTATGACCGCTTTTGATACATATAGCGAATAAGCACTCCAGAGTTTAAGCTGCCAAAAGTCATATTTTTTAAATTGTCCCGAAAATTCGAGGTATCCGAGGTCCATAATCGAGCAGACTCTGGGAACGGGCGAAAAAGGGGGTACATAGTGGCTTGACGAGAAAAAAATGTCCGGTCTGGGCTTATCAGTGAACAGCTTCGGGGTCAATTTTTTAACTATCCATGCTCCCCCACCGGGAATAACTTTATAGCTAAAGCTTTTTGTGGGTTTGGGGAGGTCGGGTAGGGGTAAATTTTTGAGATAAACTATGACCTTGTGCTTATTTTGCCACTGACCCTGTAGTTTGTAAATCCCCCAGAGTAAATTGAAAGCATAAACATTAACTCCTACCTTCGTAACTATATTCGCTTCGTTTCCGTCGATACCGATAATCATTTTTTAGCTTCAGAATAGACATCAAGCGTCATTTTGGCCGTCTTTTCCCAAGAAAACCGACTAACCCGGGCCATTCCCTTCCTGGAAAGTCCCAATTTACCTCTTAAGGCTCGTCCTATGCCCTCTACAATCGATTCTACCTCATAGGGGTCAACTAGAACGGCTGCACTCCCGGCCACCTCAACCATCGAGGAGAGATTTGAGGTAACTACCGGCACGCCGCAAGCAAAGGAGTCCAAGATGGGAAGGCCAAAACCTTCGTATAATGAAGGGTAGACCAAAACTTCCGCCCCCGTATAAAAAGCCGCCAACTCTTTTTGGTTAAGTTTATCCTCTACCAGCCGTAGTCCCCTCCTTGGTTCTACTTCGAACCTTGGCGTGACAATCACGACCAGTTTTAAATCCTCCCCGGCCCTGACCAGGTCGAAGGCTTTGATAATCCTGCCGATGTTTTTTCTCGGGTTCGTCCCGATTGAAAGAAGATATTTGCCGGTAATATTGTATTTTTGTTTAATTCTGGCAACGTCTAGGGAGCTTACCGGTTTGATAACACTCGCTTCCGGAATAACTCTCACGTTGCCGGTGTCAAAACCGTAAGACTCCATCTCTTTCTTGGTGGCCTCCGAGGGAACGATAACCCTGTCGGCCTCTTTTTTAACCCACTCAAGCCTTCTTTTGTGGGCTGCATATATTTTGGGGTGGGTCAGTTTTGGGAATCTGATTGGCGCCAAATCATGGATGGTGGTCACTTTAAAAGCTTTTGAAGGCGGCTGGGCCCAATCGGAGGAATGGAAAACGTCAACAGCCCCAATCAATTTCTCTATGGAAAAAAGATGAAGCCTGTTCCAAACTAAATCAGCCAGGGTCGGCGGAATCGGCAATATTTTACTTTCGAAAGAGCCCGAAAGACCGCCGACAAAGGAGTTTAGTTCCCCCATTCTTCTCAAGGAACCGCCGAAAAGCTGATAACGATTGTCTTTGTCGATTTTCAGAAGGTTCTCCACCAATTTCTCGGTATAGTGTGAAACGCCGGTTCCATAAACTACCGAGGAGATGTCAATTCCAATTTTCATTTTTTGGGAATTAATATTTCATTGGCTCCTATCTGGTCAATTTTAATATAGCGCTCCTCGATGAAGCTATTTATTTTTTGGGAAAAATCTATGACTTTCTTTCCGTCAATTATACTGGAAGTATCACGGACAACAACTTTCGGGATATCTCTTTCAAGGCCATCTAATATTCTATCTTGGGCAACTACCATGTTCCAAAAAACATTTACTGTAAAGACTCTTCCTGCCGGAAGTCTTTGACTCAAAGGGTAAAGGATGGGCTGGCTTCCCATTATAAATATCCGCTCATCACTTCTTGTAAGCTCCTTAACTTTTTGGGCTGTTTTAAAAGTTACTTCGTCAAAAAAATAAACTTCCGAACCGACATGCCCCCTTAAGTAGGTTGCAAAAAGAAATATTCCGAGAAATCCGTAAGCTGCAAAGATTAATCTGGTCTTTTTATTTAAAGAAGCTACAAAACTCCCCACAAATAGCGCGGCAAACGGGATGGCCGGCTGAATATGGATAAACTCAAAACGGGTAATTGCTCCGACCAGAGGCAAAAGCAAAAATAAAAACATGGGAACCGCAAATTTCCTTTTTATTCCCCCCAAGAGTGTCCAAAGGCAAGGGATAAAAAGATAGAAAACCGCCAAAACCTGCCTCGGGCTGGGAAGTTTCTTGGCCATTTTTGCATAGACCTCGAAGTTAAATCTAAACGTCCAGTAGAAAAAATCCTGAAGCAAATCTTTTTTCAATATCCAAATCACCAAAAAACCTAGGGGTAGGAAGGAAAAAAAGGAAAAAACCAGAACTTTCTTCAGAGACTTGGTTTTAAAATACAAATAAATGGCCAAAGCCAAAATAAGAGGCAAAATAATCTGTTTAAAAAAGAAGGCTAACCCTAAGGCAAGGCCGGAAAGGACGAGAAATTCGACTCTTTCTTTTTCAAAAAACTTATAAAGACCAAAAAACGAAAAAAGGAGAATCGGAGCCAGGAAGGAATCGAGCCAAAGAACCCTTCCGTCAAAAGGAACCTGGAAAAGGACAAAAAAGAGGTTGGGAACCAAAAAAAGACTCTTCCCGAAAATCTTTTTGGATAAAACAAAGATGAGTAAATGGCTCAAGGCCACGCTTCCCGTCAAAAAAAGCTTTGCGGAAACCACACTTGTCAGCCCTAAGTCATAAAAATTAAAAGGAAGCATCAAAAAAGACGGAAAATGCTGGTCGAATATATCCTTGTAGGGTAGGAGTCCTCCTTTGGCCAAGAAGGGGTAGATAAAAAGCTCGGGATATGGGAAAAAGACAAGTTTAGAGATTATAAAAAGATGGATAAAGACCAAAACAATCAGGAAAAATTTTTCTTTCATATCTTAAAATATCTCACCTGTCCCACTCCCCTGAAGTTATAGACCGCTTCTTCCTTAAACCCATTCTCCTTAATGACGGTAATTGAGCGCCTTTGGGGGTCCGTTAAATCAACCAAATAATCAAAAAAATAGATTCCTTCTTTGCCCTTTATAACCTCTTTTATTTCCTGGGACATCTTTGAGTCGTTTGATAAATCTTTTTTGACTCCAACTGCCCTTTTTGGCTCTTTGGCATACCACCTGTATGGAGCAAAAGGCTCGGGGAAAACCGTCACAACAATTTCGTTGTCGGAAATCTTTTCTTCTACAAACCTGACAGCATTCCTCCAGTCCTCCCTCCAAAATTCATCCCTGAATGCATAATTACCCCAGAAAAAAACATTTAAAATCAAAACGGCGTAAATAAAAAATTTGGAGTACTTTATGGACAAAAGTCCGAAAGAAACCAAAAGACAAAAGGCGGGAAGAACAAACATCAACCTGAAATAGGAAAAGCCGGGAACAAAAAGGGATCCCAAAAACGACAAAAATATCGGAACCAAAAGCCAAAAAAACAAAAACTTATGATTTCCTTTTTGAAGCCAACTTCTGACAAAACCAGCTATAAAAGGGACCGAGGAGAAAACAACAATTCCGAAATAAACTCTTGACGGAGAAAAAGAAATTCTTCCTACTATAAACTTGGCCCATATCAAAAGTAGTTCTTTTAGATTCGTCCCTCCCAAAACCCTTGCCCAGCCCGGAAAGGATAAAAGATAAGATGCGGTTTGACTGCTCTGGGTCTTAAGAATAGGAAGCCAAAGCAAGAAAAAGGCCGACAGGGGAACAAGAGAAACCAAAAACTTAACTAAAGCTTTTTTGTCTTTTCTAAAAAGAAGGATTAAAAAGAGAGCCGGTAGAATCAAAAGCGGTAAATAGTCGGTTAAGCCAATAAAAAGTACGGCCAAGGAGAAATAGCTCCATTTTTGCTTTAAGAAAAAATAAAACGCGAGACTTACCAAAAAAGTCGTTAAGGCATACATTCTTACCTCTTGGGAGTAGTAAATGTGCAAGGGGGATGTGGCAAAAAACAAAGAGGAAATAACGCCCAGGGCTTCCCCTTTTATTTCCTTTCCGATTTTATAGACCACGTAAACTGTGGCAACTCCAATAACCACCGACAAAAGTCTTAAGAAAACTTCCGTATAGCCAAAAGGGTAGACCCAGGCTTTTAAAAGAAGATAATAAAAGGGCGGATGGGTGTCTCCAAGCGAGAATGAACTGATAAGGCCCCAGAAAGAATAATCTTTGACTGCCAAAGCGCTAATCGCCTCATCCAACCAAAGGCTTTGATTCAGGTTAATAATCCTCAAGACTAGTGCTAGTGCCAATGCTGCCCAAATCATCCTTGTTTCTCCCAAACTTTAATCCAGGTAGTCGCCCTGTAAACAGCCATCAGATAAGAGAGAATAAAACCCCGCCAACCATCTAAAAATCCTTTTTTATAAATAAACCTCCTGAAAAAAGAGAGACAGGGATCAAAGAAAAATCTGAAGAAAGAAAATCTCTGCCCTTTGGCTATTTTTTCCTCCGCCTCATACTGCGAATAACTATTGAGCATTAAAATAAAGTCCGCTACCGTTTCGTAGGAGTGGTGAATCTTAGCCTCTTTCAGTTCTCCCAGCTTAGCCTCCAGAATTATTTCTTCATGAATCTTTCCCGCCCACTTCCCTTTGTCCTTCTTCCAAAGCCAAATGTGTTTATCCGGGCTCCAGCGGGTGTGCTTAATTTCCTTCCCCAAAAGAAAGTTGCGCCTGGGGATTAAATACCCATCAAAACTGTCTTTGGCTATCGCCTTTTTGATTTCGTCTTTTAACGGGGTGGGGATTTCTTCGTCCGCATCCATGGCCAGTATCCATTTCCCCTTGGCCATTTGACTGGCAAAATTTTTTTGATTAGCAAAATTATCGAAGACTCTTACAAAAGTCTTTGCTCCCAAACTTCTGGCAACCTCCAGGGTTTTATCTCTACTTCTAGGATCGACAACCACCACTACCTCATCGGCCAAACTATGGACTGAATCAATGGCACGGGCTAAATTTTTTTCTTCATTTAGGGCGATGATTGTGACCGAGAGTTTCATTTTTTAAATACCATGAAATGCCCTAAAGCAAGGTTCGGGAAGAATCTATTTCCCAAGACTTCAAGTATCCTGGGTGTGATGATTTTTATTGGGAAATTCCACCCTCCGAAAAGAAATGAATCTAGTCCCTCAAAGTGAATCAATTCAAGATTTTTCCCTATCATTTCCAAAATATTTTGCCTTCTAAAAAATCTTATGTGTTCTTTATTAATGGGGTAATTTAAAAGAGGGGAGGCTCCGGTAAAGAATAGGCTAAGCCTCAGTTGAAGAGCCCCCGAATTCGGATAGGTCAAGAGTAAGTAACCGTCCGGCCTTAAAACTCTAGCCGCTTCCTGCAAGACCTTCTCGGGATAGAAAACGTGCTCCAAAACCTCCGAAGCAATGACAATGTCGAAAAAACTGCTTTGGTAAGGAATGACTTCTTTGTTTAAGTCAACCACTCTTGCCTCTTTTAAATATCTTTTGGCTCTGGTTAGTTGTTTCTGGCTGATGTCTATTCCATAGAAACCAACTCTCCCCAAAAGGTCTTTGACTAGTAAATTTTCATAAATGGCGTCTCCGACTCCAATGTCCAAAATTTTAATTTCACTCTTTTTGATGCTTCTTATCAAGACGCTTAGATTTTTGGCTACGGTTACAAATCTGTCGTCGTAAGATATCAGGGCCCGTAGTCCTGACCTTTTGATTGAATACTTTTCCTTGGGGTTATAGGAAAGTCTATCTTTCTCTTGGTAGAAGGCTGTAAGATCCATCATTTTTGACTTCGACTTCCCAATTATACCCCGAATTGGCCGTCAGAACGATTTTTTTGTCGGAATAAAAGGAAAGATGTGGAAGACGGCTGGCTGCAAATTCGTAGGGTTTAACTAGTACACTTTCACCAAAAGGAACCTTATTGTTAATCTCTTTTCCTATTTCAACAGCCAAAGAGTCGACTCTTCCATTTTCTAGGGCTGAAAGAAAAGCGCCTCTTTCAAACCAGACAGCTACCGTTAAAAGAATTAGAAGAGCAAGAGTATAGAATCTATTTTTAAATAGACTTAGTGCCGCAACAGAAGCCGAAAGACTGATCAAGCCTATCAATCCGTAAATAAAATAGTTATGAATAAACGCGGCGTTGGGAAGGCTAAGCGGATATAGGCCTCCCCAGATTAGAAGTCCTAAAAAAACTTTTTTTGTATCCTTTCTCCCTTTCCTGAAAAGGAGAACAGACCCTAAAAAGCTAAAAAGAAGTAGAGATACTGTAAAAAGACTAAAACTCCAAAGTCTTAGCCTGTCAAGAAACTCAAAAAAGCCAAAAGGCGTCAAGGCAGCCGTTCCTCCCATCGAAGTCCTTTGTAGGGCAGCTTCTAAGAATCCTCCGCCAAAGGCCGAACCGGTAACAACCAGAATATGTAAAAAATGAAGTCCAACCAAGCTTATTCCCAATAACCAGATATTAAGAAGTTTTATCTTTTTGACCTCCTTGAAAAGAATGACGGTTAGGGCTAAGACAAGAAAGACCCCCGACCAGTTGGTAAGAAAAGTCAGGGTCGTGCCTAAGTAGATTAAAAACCAGCCTCCCTTTTTCTTTTTGATAACAAGTGAAGCGCCCAAAAATGTCAACAAAACAAAAAATAAGGCCAGGGGCTCATGGACCGGGTTTTTACCGAAATAGCGAATTATGGGAGTGGCCAGGGCTAGGATTGACGCCCCAACGCCCACCCTCCAGTCAAACATTGTGCGACCAATAAAATAGAGCGTGACGATGGCGCCAGCGGTTGCCAAAAGCGGTATTAAACGGGTCGCCCACTCGTTTATGCCAAAAAATCTGTAACTAACCGAAATTAAAATGGGTAAAAGCGGTTGCCAGTGGGTATAATAACGAAAATCGGAAGGTTCCACTTCCCCACTATTCTCCACCTGTGCAAATCGTGTCGTGAAAAATCCGTACCTGACGTAATTTCTGGCAATGTTTCCATATCTGGCACCATTCCAATCATGAAGCCCGATAAAAGGCTTCTTTAGATTTCTTCCCACAACTAGAATTGCCAAGATAAATAAAACTACCGAAATTAGAAAATTTTTGAAGTTCATTTAATCAAACTTTTGAATAATTCTTCATACGAAGATGTAATTTTCCCCCAATCAAATTTCTTTGCCTGACTGACCGGTCTTTTCCCCCACTTAAGCCTAAAAGCACTCGTTGCTTCATCCAGCCAGAGGGACTGGTCTATGGTAATAAGTCTTAGGATAAGTCCCAAAAATAAAATTGGAGGCAAGACAAACTTCTTCATTTGGATAACTTCAAAAATTAAAAATCGGGGCCGGGAACGCAAAATGGATTTAATCATCCCTATCAAAATGGAGATCGGAAGAGACGCACGGATAAGAGCTACTAAATATCCCAAGGCGCCTAGTTTATACCGTCTTTTGCCTATCCATTTTGCCTGTTTGAAGATTTCTCCCAAATTTTCCGGATTTTTATGATAAAAAATCGCTCCCGGAGCCGAAACAGCCAGATAACCAAGTTTGTCGTATAAACTGTAATCGTCCGTGTAGCCTCCCGGGGTAAATCCTCCTACCTTATCGAATTCCTTCTTTAAAATTGCCCGAAAAACCTTTTGCGTGTCGGGATAATTTTGGGGGGGTCTCCTCGTATCCTCCCAGTTCTGGTTTATGTTCCAGCACCTTACCCAAAGATTGTCCCAATTGGAAACGTATTCGTATTTTGAGAAAGTTCCCTTGGTTTTACCGGAAACAATGGGTTTAACAAGATTTTTCAGGAAATTCTTGTCAAAAGTCATATCCGCATCCACAAAAACTAAAATCTCTCCATTTGCGTGTTTTGCCCCCAAATTCCTTGCCGCCCCAGGGCCTTTGTGCTTTTGCCTAAGGGCTTTTACTTTTTGGCCAGAAATTATTCTAAGAGTTTTATCACTCGAACCATCGTCAACTACAATTATTTCGAAATCCGCATAAATTTGATTCTTTAGTGACTCCAAGCACTTACCGATAACTCTTTCCTCGTTATAGGTAGGAATAACTATTGAGACCTTCATGGTTTCTTTCCTAAAAGCATGTTTAATCCCTCTTCAACCATAATAGCGGGCCTCCAACCGAGGATTTTCTTAGCCAATTGAATATCTGAACCTTTTCTTCTCTCTTCATATTCGCTTCGGGGGTTAGGAACGATATATTCCGGCACCCCTTTGAGAAGATTTACTATTTGATTCACAGAAGTTTCCTTCGAACTCCCGATATTAATAATTATATTTTTCCCTCTGGGTATTTTGGCCATCATGGAGAGCAGATTGGCCCTAGCAACATCCCCCACGAAAGTAAAATCTCTGGTTTGTTTGCCGTCACCATAAACAGTTAATCTTCTTCCTTCTTCCATCTGTTTTATAAATTTTCCCAAGACTAAAGCATAGACCCCCCTATCCGGCTGTCTTTTCCCATAAACATTAAAATATCTCAAACTAACAATCTCCATCCCAAAGTTCTGAGCATAAAACGTGCAGTATTTCTCGGACAGAAGTTTCTGTAAAGCGTAATGGGATATCGGATTTGGTTCCATCTCTTCCTTCATTTTGAAAACCCTTTGTTTGCCGTAAACGCTTGATGAGGAAGAATAAATAAAACGGGGAACGTGTCCGCGGTTGGCCGCCTCGAGCATGCTGAGAGTACCGATAACATTGACTTTGTGTGTGCCAATCGGATCCTCGATTGACCTGCCTATTCTCGGCCACGCTGCCAGATGAAAAATACACGCCGGCTTTATTTTTGAAACAAGATTGATAACTTTCCGGGCATCGGTAATGTCAACTTTTATGAAAGTTGCTTTTTTGTTTATATTTTCTTTCCGACCCGTAGATAAATCGTCAAAAATTACTACCGAAAAACCCTTCTTAATCAGCAAGTCACAAACGTGACTGCCGATAAAACCCGCCCCACCGGTAACTATTACTTTCCTCATTTCGTTATCTTTCTAAACAATTTCTGATACTGACTGGCTATTATATCCCAAGAAAACTTTCTTGCCTGGTTTTGGGGCCTTTTCCCCCACCTTAGCCTCATTGCGTTTTCGAGAGCGATTGCGTAAGTTTCGGTATTTGTCGGGTCAACCAAAACTCCCGCCCTGCCGACAATTTCTCGCCTGATGTCGTCTTTGTTGGCAACAACGGGTAAACTTGATGCCATCGCCTCAACCAAAACTATTTCGAATGAGTGAAAGGGTTCGGAAGCAAGCGTAAAAACATCTACCGCCCGATAAATTTGGGGCATTTCGGAGAAAGGAATTTTGACTAGCTGGAATCTTTTACCCAAAAGTCTTTTCCCCAACCACGAGAGTTCCCTTCGTAAATCCCCATCCCCAACCACGAGTAAACTCGCATTACCAAGATTGGCCACGGCTTTAATGGTTAAATCTATTCTTTTTGACTTGGTTAAAGCACCGACGCAGAGAATAATTGGCTTTGGCAGATTGGTCTTAAAAGTTGGTCCATTTGCAGTAAATCTCTCGGTGTCTACTCCATTAGGAACATAAACCGTTCTTATCAGCGGGTTTACCTTTTTGGCCCAAAGCTTGGCCTTTGACGAAAGGGCAACGAAGGTATCAGGGAAACACCATAAATTGTTCCTTTCATCCCATCCCATTCCGGCCTGGCCCGAGATAACCATTTTCCCCCTGTAAACCCAAGTCGCCAGTCTCATCAAAGCAGGCATCCAACCGCCGTTGACCGGCACGACAATATCAAATTTTTCTTTAACAATCTTTGAGAGAGTTTTCAGAGAAAAACGAAAAACTAGTCTATTCCAGTAATCAAGAAAAAGAAGGGAAAGAAAACTTCCGGCCCCGCTTTTTCTGGCCCAATCAATTTTCATCGGAATTTTTTCCACCTTGTAATTCTCTTTACCCGATGGTCCTCCAGACTGAAAAACTACAACTTCGTGCCTGATGGCTAACTTTTGGGCGACCTCTTTCACAAAAGTTTCGGCTCCTCTATCAACCAAACCGTTATACATGTTTAAAAAGGCAATTTTCATATATTTTTACCCAGCATGGAAAGGCTTATTCCCTTCCCCATTAAGGTAACAATTAGCGCTCCAGGGGCAGTAATAAAATCTTTGACAAAGCTTCTGGGGCGAGTCAGAAGTTCGTGGTATAACCCCCCAACTGGGTTCCCCCAATCGAAAATTCCCGAATGGCTGCTTTCAAAAATAACTTTAAAGCCTGCCTTTTTTATGACCTTCCTAAGGGTTTTCGGCTCAAAATGGTAATGGTGCTCTCTTGGAGCAAGATATGGCCACCTTTTGCCTAAAATCCTGGATGACAAACTGCCGAAGTTGGGAACATCCACAAATATTTTACCGCCTTTCTTAAGTAAAGTCCTGGCTTTTTTCAAAATATCTAGTGGGTTCTCGAGATGTTCAAGTGTGTGGTTTAAGATAATCAAATCAAAATATCCTTTGGGTAAACTGGCCTTTTCGAAAATTTTATTGATTACCTTTATCTCTTTCTTTCTAGCGGTCTTAGCGGATTTTGACGGCTCAACTCCCCAAACTTCCCATCCTTTTTCTTTTAAAATAGAAAGAAGGATCCCCACGGAACAGCCAATCTCTAAAACCTTGCCCGGTTCTGCAAAGAATTTTTCGATTATTTGGATTCTTTTTAGAAAAATGTTCCTAAAACGGGCCTCGAAGTCCTGATATTCTTCGTCCCGGTGATACTTTTTATAGTCAGGCTCTTTGAAATTTTCGGTTTTAACCAGCCCACATCTTCTACACCTCACGATATTCTTCCCTTCCACGCTAATAAGTTTCTTAAAATGTTTACCTCCACAAACGATACACATTGAGCTAGTAACCGTGTTTCGCATATTTTAAAAACGATTTCCTTCTTAACCTTTTTAGGGGGGTCTCAAAAAAGGCCCGAAAATTATATTTAAAACTGGTGGGCCTCCATGGAGAAGGAACTGCCTTCGGCCTCGGTCTAAAAAGGGCCTCCGGATAATAAAAGTCCGGTGGAAAACAAATTCCTATTTCGTGTTTTATTTTTTTTAGCCGATAAGGGACCTGACTTTCTTTGGCTAAATCGGAACTTCTGGGAAGATGGGTAAAATGAAGATAAGGGGTATCTAGAAAAAATATCTTTTTCCTGTCTCTTTCTTGAATCGGCCTATCCTGATTATCATAATAACCTTCGTGTCCATAGTCTCCTGATACCTTGAGTCCCGGAATTTTGGTTGAAATAGCCCTTAGAGCTATATGTCCCTTTCTTCCCGCCAGCTCATACTTTCCCGCTTTCTCTTCCTGATAATGATAAACGTCTCCGATTAAGTTTATGGTTCTAACCACAATCGACTCATAATACTCGCCTTTTTCATTTATCAATCCACAAAGTTTTTTAATAGAGTCTTCCCACCAAACTTCGTCTCCATCAAGAATGATTATCCAGTCTGCTTTTGTTTGATTGATCATTTCCTGCCGAGCCAGAGAATACGTTTTCGGGGAAAGAGGGCCGTACTCCCTTAGGGTGATTTTGTCTCCATAGCGTTTTATTGCCTCTTTTACAATAGGAAGGGTTCTGTCGGTGCTCTCAGCATCCCAAACCAATATCTTATCGACCCAACCAACGACAGAATTTAATGCGTACCAGATGTAATTTTCTTCGTTTTTTAGCAAACAGTGTACCCAAATTGATGGGGTCATTAAGGCAAAGCAAATTCCCTCAAGATTTCTTGAGCTCTTTTGTCCCAATCCCAATACTCCTTGACTAGAGCGATTGCGTCTTCGGTTGTCCGCTGGTAAAGATTTTTATCATCTAAAAGCTTCAACACCAACTTCGCGTAAGTATTTAAGTCCCCAATGGGTGCTTTTAGGACCCCCTTCGGATAGTAAGTTTTTAAAGCTTCCAAGTCGAATGCAACTCCTGGCATACCCCAAGCCATTCCCTCCGCGCAGCTCATGCCACCAGAATCGTAAACAGCAGAGTGCATAAAAATTTTACTTTGTTGAAAGATTCCAAACTTTTTAGGACCATCAAGAAGTGTTCCAGTGAGAGTGATATTTCGAGTAAGCTTTTTGGATTTTACTTTTTCTCTTACCTCACTCATTAGGGGACCATCCCCGATCATGACCAGCTTTGCGTTCGGCCGAGACTTTACCACCCTTGACCAAATATCGACAAGCTCTAAAACTCCCTTTTGAGGATGGAGCCGGCCAAGAAATACCCCGTCAAAAATTTTATCCACCTTTTTTATCTTTCTGGGGATGTTAACACCGCCTCTGACAACAATTACCTTTTTATCCTTATTCTGTTTGGGAAACCTCCTTACATCTGGTTGGCTGGTAACACAGACCTTATCTGCAAAAATTCTGGTCAGCCAATAGATAGGCTGTTGCTGTAACCAGTAGAAAATGCCTTTAATTGTAGGCAGTTGAAACCCTCCCTGTTCTCTAAATCCGGTAAAGGGACTTGGTGCCCCCAGATAATATGTCGCCACCCAGGTTACTTTTGGAAAGCGCAATTTCAAAATCCAGCCGGGGATTGAGTCCATCCAAAAGTCCGAGGCCGAATAAACATAGGTTGTGGGGTCATTTTTTAGTCCAAGCCTTAAAGATTCAAAGATTGATTTTACGATTCTGGCTAAATAACATGCATAAAAACCGAGTTTGCACCAAAAATTAATCTTCCAAAGCACAAATTTCAGATTTTTGGATTCCTGCAAAGATTGTCTTCTGCACATCTCTTTCCCTTCCTGCCAAACGTAAATTTTAATGGGAAAAAATTTCCCCCATCTCTTGGCCAGTTCTATAAAAATTCTATCTCCCCCGGAGAACCCAGGCCCTAAGGTGGCCATGGCAATAATGTGGAAACTTGAAATCTTTTTCATTCTGCTCTCGAAGTATATATCAATTTAGCGACCTTTTCTCCCAGTTCTACTGCATAGTTTGTACCCCTATCCCAGGGATAAACTTGTTGAAGGAAGATAATTGCTTATATAAATAATTCTATCTCCGCCATAGACTTTGGGGTCAATAAAGTTCGTCTGTTCGACTATCCCCAGAAAGGGGAAAAATTGCTCATTTATATTTAGCCAATATATTTTGTCTTTCAAAAATTGTTTTTTTAAGGACAAAACCAAGTTGACAGCTCCAAAACCTTTCAAATTAGCAATTTTTTTCTTGTATCCTTCTGGCAGGCCCTTGCTAATTTTAAGAAAAAAGGGGGTAGGAAGGGTACAAATTATTCTCTCAAATTTAAAACTCTTACCGTTCTTTGTTCTTAATAAAAGGCCGCCATTTCTTTTTGAAATCTCTACGACCTCCACCCCATAGAAGAACCTTCCTCCGAGTTTTTTAACATTCTTTTCAATACTTTTTGCGAATGACTCAAAACCACCTTCCGGGTAACCCAATTGGGGACTCCTTTTCTGGACTCTAGCCCAAAACCAAGATGCGGGAATTTTATCGGCATATTTCCCAAATTTCTTTTCGAATAGAGGCTGCCACAAAACTCTCCAAGATTTTTCCCCCATTGTCTTTTTTAAAAAAGATTCGGCGGTAACTGCTTCCAAAGGTTTCCAGAAAGGGGTAATTTTTAAAAAAAATGTAGATGCTCCAACACGCAGGCGGTCAATGAGGGAGAGTCTGTTGAAACAAAACAGGCTTAAGGCAGAATCTAACTGATAAAAGTTGCCATCGATAAAGACCGATGTTTTGGGTCGTTTAAAAATAATCTTGTGCCCCACCTCTTTCGCCAAATTTCTTATCGCCCAGTCTGAGACAAAGAGATGGTGGTAGTGCTTTTCCATGGTCCATTTCCAGTGAGTTTGCTTAAACCCGACGGCTAGACCGCCTGGAACCCCTTCCTTTTCAAAAACATAGACTTGATGGTTCCGCTTTGAGAGTTCATAGGCCGCTGCCAAGCCGGAAAAACCGGCTCCAATTATTCCAATTTTCATAAGAGTTTTTTCTTAGTTCTGGTAAGAAAGAGGGAAACTAGAAGCAAACTTACGGCTAATAAGCTCACGATAAGAGCCCGATTAACATATTTTTGGGGAGAGAATGCTACTTTGTAAACACCGTCTTTTTCAATCGGAAAACCATTCAAAAGACTATAGATCGATATACTCTCTTCCCCCTCCATTCTCCAGAGTGGGTCATAACTAGTGGAATAAACCAATAATGTGGGTTTTTTGATACCCGTCACCCTAACTTCATAATCGGTAGGGTTGATTCTCTTGTAAGAAAGGGAGGGCTCTTGAGAGGGGTTAAAAATCTCTGGCAGGCTAACTGCCTTGTTATTTAAAGATATTACTTCATTTTTGGATAAAAGAGAGTCGGTGTTGTCGAGTGCTCTCCTCCACTGCTTTTCGGTGATAACAGCTATTGTATTGATAACCTCCAGTTTTCCTTGTGTCTTGATATCAATTGGTGATTCTGAAATCAATCTTCCGATTTCTACCCAAAGGAAATCTGCTTTTTCATATTCTTTAGTCTTGCTATTTTGTCTATTCTGAGAGGTATTGACAGAACCTATTAGACTCCCCCTTTGATAAAAGTCAATCTTTCCTCCCAGGCTACTTTTCATTACCCTTGCCAAAACAATATTATTTTTAGTAATTAAATTACTTTCGACTTTTAGCTCTTTGGGGCCTTCGGCAACAGCCCAGCCGCCCCCATAATCGAAGTCAAGGTTATCTAGTCCATATTTCTCTTGCAAAAAATTCCTCCAGTTAACAACATCCGAGCCGTCTCTTTTCCACCAACCCGTATCATCAGGAGAATCTTTCAAATTACGGGCAGGAAAGATAAACCCATTTTCTAAAAGGTTGGCCGCTAAATCCGTACTTTCTTTCCTGTTAAAGATTATTCCAGTAAAATTTTCCTTTTCCGCAATTCTCGCTCCCGCGACTTGAGATTCCGAAAAAACCAAGGCATTTTCGGACAGCTTAAATCCGCCAATTTTGTTTAAGGTGGAATAGACATCGTCGGATCCGACAACCAGCCAGGTATTCGAAGGAACAAAAAATTTATCTTGGTGGCCGGAGGTTGTAAGAACGGGAACCGACGAGTCGACATCGGCAGGGATCACCCACGGCTGTTTGGCTAAAGTATTCAAAAACCAGTGATAGTAATCTACATTATCTGGCTTTAAGTCGGTTCTCCTCACGTCCGGATAAGGATAGACTATGTACCCGATTCCGGACACGTCAAAGAGTTGGCCCATATAATCGGCCCTAAGATAATTAAATAGTTCATAACTTCCCGACACGCCGATGGCAAAAGGTCTTTTCGACAACAACTGATAGGCGTCAAGGGCAGGGTGATTTTCAGAAACGAATCCAAGTGGAGCAACTGTCGGTATCCAGAAAGTTCTTGAGAAAGCCTTATCTGATGAAATCTCATTGGCAAGCTTAAGATATTCCTTAAGATATATTGGTTTTGAAAATGTTCCAGTCATCTTGTCCAGCCAAACCGGCCTAATTAAAAAGAGAAGATAGCCAGCCATCAGCAAGAGAAATAAAACTCGTAATTTTGGATACTTAACTAACCGTTTGCTTAACGCCTCAATGGTGAATCCAAACAATACGCTATAAGCAAGGACGATCAAAAAGAAGAACTTTGTCGGGTCACGGAAAAATGAAAATCCCGGAACTTTGGAGAAAAGAAATGTGTATATTTCTCCTAATGGCGGATTTACTCCCTTGGCTAAAAATATTCCCAAAAGAGCCACTGTCAACCAAAAGGCAATCTGCCTGTCCTTCCTTTTTACTATTGGCGCAAGAAAAACAAGAAGGGGTATCAAGGCGAATTCCGGCAAAATTGGCGTGGCTTGTCCGAAAATATTTTTATACCAATGTGGAGATATGAGAAAAATTGAGTGGCCGAGGTTAGCAAAACTAAATAGTTCGGCCCCTCCCGCGTTTCTCAACGCTTCCGGCAAAATATTACCTCTAGCCACTAAGGCCGGAACTAGCCAATATAGGTGGGCGGAAATGACAAAAAGTGACGCCACCGATGCCGTAATAACTAAATTCTTCAGCAAATGAAGTTTGGAGTCTGAAACCAAGAAATCAAAGACTGCCTTGAGGATAAAGACGATGGCTAACAAAAGAAAAATTCTAAGATCGAAGACAGAAATTCCCAGCAGTACCAGCGTTAGGATAAGCTTGGGTCTTAAAGATTGGGAAGAAAGAGAGTTATTGAAATAATAAACTGCTCCAGGAAAAAGAGAATAAGCCAGGGCGAGGGTTATCTGTCCGCCGTCAATAAGAAGGAGAATATAGGTATTAGAAAGATACAACAAAGTGCCGAACAACCTCCCCCAACCCTCGACTCTATAGCTTTCCAGCAATTTTGATATTCCCCAGATAGAAAACAAGATTGTGGGTAAAAACCCGAAAAGCATCATCTGATAAGTAAAATCGACTCCAAGTTTCCCAAAAAGAGAAAAGAAGGGGTGTATAAACCATCCGGCCAAAACAAAAATTATTCTCTGGCCCAGTCCGTCTCCCGTAAAAAAGTCCCTAAAGGTGGGCGGCAATAAGAAATTATCATTGAGACCCTGGCGATATAGATGATGCAAATCGTTGGCTACATGAGGATATGGCAAAAAAAGTCTCCAAAAAACGAGTAGGAGAAAGAGAGATAATAAGAGCTTCTTATATTTCATCTTTATAAGCCAATAAAATAGGTTATCGTGCCGAGCACTAAAGATGCGAATGATATCATCATCAAATTTAAGGCTGCACCCTGGTGCTGAAAGGCGGCTAATAAACTAGCGAAAATTATCAGAAACAATCCTAAAACAAAAAATGTTCTGGAGTTAATTAACTTTTTAAGCATTCTTGTTTCTTGAAAATGAATTGTGGGCCTCAATTAAAAGTAGCGCAATTCCCACCAGAAAAACGACAGCCCATAAACGCAAAACTACTTCCGCCGCAACGCTTGCTCCAAAAACATTTAAGACCGCCCCCAAGACAAGAAAAACCATGCTCGGGTAAAGAAGATGCTGATTTTTTAGCCTAAAAACCCAGCAAGTATCGACAACCAAGGCAAACCATATCCAATATACCCCCTCCCAAAACGGCGTATAAAATCTAGGACCCACAAAGAGAAATTTAAAAGAAAAAAACATCACGAAAAGCAAAAAAAACGTCACGAAAGAAATTACTTTCAGTTTATTTTTCATTGTCGTTTTCCATTTCTATTTAAATATAAATAGACAATACCACCAACGGCAAAAAGGCCAGAAATCAGATAGCCCAGAGAGAGAATTCTCTGGGGCCAATATTCAACAACAAGGTTGTAGTCACCATTTTTATCGATATTCCAAGCATTCGCATAGCCGTTAACCAGATAGTGTTTTGTACCCAACAAAGGTTTCTTTCCCCAAGTGGCCCACGGCAAAGAGAGATTTTCCCGACCTTCATAGATTTTCCATCCAGGATTAAAGAGCTCCGAAAATATCAATGTGAACGGACCGTTTGCACCTTTAATAGAAACTAGATATTTAGTGGTGCTTATTTTAGTAGACGCCATTTCAATTTCCGGCAATTTTGAAGCATTCATGCTGCCAGTATTTCTCAGAAAAGGCTCCCTGGGTAAAGCTTTTTCCACTTTTAGGTTTTTAATTGCCGCCTCGCTTCTTCTATTGAATTTCTCTCTAAGGCCTATATCCAAACACTTGGATTTGTTAAAACTGAAAAGTTGCTCGCAATCGTTCCATGGCTCAACGGTAATAATCAAATCGGCAAAATCCGCATAGCCTGCTGGTGCAATCTGTTCGCTAAAACTCCTAAAATCAAACCAGTAATTATCTTGGGGAGAAGTCTCTTCATAAATTCTCTGAACTTTTCCATCAATGGTTTTGTCCGTATTTTGAACAAGAGAAACTTTAGGAGAGAGACCGGAGCGTACGTCATAATCAAAAAAGACATTATAAGAAACTCTAGGGTCAAAATTTTTTATCGAATATTTTATCCCTTCCGGATTCCCAACATTATTGATAGAAATTTGGTCTTTGAAATCTACCAGGTTTTTTGACCCGGTTAGATTAAAGCCAATCTCGTTTATCCCTTTGTCGAAATAAATCTTTTCCAAAGTAGGATAGCCCTCGTCTGAAAAAATAAAACTTTTAATCTTTATCTCCTGGTTGATTTGAATTGGCATTGAAGAGGGAAGGTTAAAATAGGTTGACCATGATTTTTCCGGAAAAACAAGCTCGTATTCGCCCGGTGTGCCAACCTCAAAATGATAGACAACTCTATCGTCTATTGGGAAATCGTCCTTTACGGCAACCTCGTGGGTCGGCATAATCCCCAACTTCGAAGACTTTTCCCTAATTAGTCTTTGGGTATCGTCTATAAAAGAAACCATCTGAGCATCTCCGGCAAAGGATTTTTCCAACTCGTTTAACAAAATTAAATGGGTTTCGAAGGCCGTTCGTACGAAATCTTCTCTCCATAGACGCTTACCCTCTTGCCACGATAGTAAGCGAATTTTGTCCAAAGCCCCGTCAAGCGCATTTCTATACAAAGTCAGTGATTTTTTTACCGCCTCTTGATCCCCTGTCTCACCGGCAAGTTTCGCCTCTACAACTCTTTTCCCCAATATCATAAGTTCATATTCGGTCTTACTGGAAAGTTCCAACGTCAATAGTTTTGTCAGTTTTTCTCTTAAAAGGACTAGGGGGTAGATTCTGTCTGTCGGGGTCCGCTCTACAAAAGGAATGATATTTGAATCGTTGGAATAGGACAACGCGTTGGGACCTTTTAACTTAAATATTGCGCTAGGATGAAACAGGCTTGTTTTGACATTCCCTTGCAAGCCATCTGTTCCCGCCAAAACAAGAAAGTCGTTTCTTTCTGCTTTGCCCCAATAAATATCTTCCAAATCCCCGATTCTATTCGTTTCAATTGGTTGTCCACCGATAAAAAATTTCGGCAGAAGCGTATCTGCAGAAAATTCGTAAAACTCTAATCGATCAAATTTTTTAGCAAAGAAGAGTTTGGCCTCGAAGGTATTGACCCTCTCTTCAAGAAGCTTTTCTAAAGTCGCCGGATCCCTCATGTTAGAAAGTCTAAAATCGAAATCCGGCCTAAAAAGTATATATCTTATATTAAGTAAGCGAGCGATTTTATAAAAATCAACATGTTCTATAAAAAGTCTTTCAAGACTGTTGATAATGTCTTGAAAATAAAGTGCCGTTGTCCCATAGGAAAAACTGGGCTTGGAAAAAAGCACCGCAGATTCCTCAACCCCGGCATAGCCTTTTTCCCAATTATAAAAGATTCCTTCTCCCCCTATCGGCAAGGACATAAAACGAAAATCGTCCCCCACGGAAGACAACCAACCATCGGCTTCTTGATAGTATTGGGGCACTTTAACCTGATAACCTACCTCAAAATTGTTTGCGGGGGGATTATAGCTTGTAAAAACCAGGCCCGTAAAAAACGGGAAACCCATAAAAATAAAAAGATAGAAAACGAAAAACACTTTGGTTAATGTTCCAAACGCCCTTCTTATCTTTCCCAAACCCAATTCGATTTCGTATACCGCCACACCAAACAAAGGAGAAATCGACAGCGGTATTAAAGGTCCTAATTTTTCAAAAGGATTTCTGAAAAACTCAAGGAGTGAAATCTTCTTAAATGCCAGATAAAACAATTCCCCCAGGGGCTCCGAGGTGCCCTTTGAAAAAAAGACGGAGATGACAAAAAGCAAGAGCAAGAATTTTATACCTACTTGGTTTCTTTTTCTTATTGCTATGAAAAGAACTAGAATAATGACCAGCCATTGCAATATCAAAGACAAAGGATGGCTGTAAAAAAGGGGCCAACGAAAAGGGATTGATGTCGCGGTCGTATAGAATGTCCCATGCTGAAGAAGCAAAATGTTGGAAATTTTACCCAAAGATTCGCTCAAGGATCTAAGAGTTTCTAAATTTCCCGAAGCGGTAAAAACCGAGCCGGAAACTTCCGCGAACAATCCGGAAAAACGATAGTAGATCTCCTGGGAAATCCACCAAAAGTTGGCAATCGACCACAATAAAATTGTCAAGAAAAAATATTTCAAAACATATATATTTCTTTGGACAAAAACAAACTGGAATAAACCCGTTAACAAAATCAAAAACCAAAAAAACAAGCTTTGGGCAGGAGCCGCGAAGGCATAAGAGAAAATTGCCGTCAAAATCGCCAGTAAGAGAGAATACCGATAGTCTTTCAATTTCAAGCCCCTTATAAAAAGAGCTAGTCCAAGAGGCAAAAAAGAATAAAAAAGATTGACGTTGGGAAGAAATCTATTCCAAATATTCATAATGCTGTACGGATTGAAAAGATAGAAAAGGGAGGAAAAAACCCACAGCTTTTTTGGGGCTTCCGGAAATAGTTCCGAAGTAAAAATGTACATCGAATAGAGGGTTAAGAAGGCCATTCCCATAAAAAAGAGGGCCTGAAGAATAAATCCCGGAATAGATATTCCTTGCAGAAAGGCTAAAAGTGCAAACATCGGCGCAGCGGCAACCGTTAACCCTGATGGCATTCCAAAAAAAACTTCAGCCCAAGAATCCTTACTCATCTCAAACATCCTTTTCAGGCTATAGAAGGCCGCACCGGCTTCTCCTCCGCCGACGATATTGCCACCCCTAAATAAAACCGAAATGATTATTAAAGATAGGAAAAGAAAGAGAGCGGGAGGCTTACCAAAAACTTTCTTAAATATCCTCGCTATTTCTTTAGCTTTTTCCATTCGACATATCCTTATAAGCCACGAATACGTAATCGGAGATTGACGGGAAAAGATAATAAATTGGAGTCGCCAGAATATTAAATGTATAAAGAAGTTTCCTGATAAAGTCATTTCGAATCGTATGCACCAAACCTTCTTCTCCCAACAACCAAGACCAGCCATAATTTAATGTTTTATAACCGCGTTTTTTGAATTCTTCTGGAGTAAAAGAAGATAGGTGAATTTGCAACTCGTTTCCGTCAACCGCGGGGTGGTACATCTCGCCGATGGGGGATGCAATTATAATTTGTTTTCTGGCTATCTTTTCCATTTTAGCCAAAAGTTCGAGTGCGTCCTTCTTGGGTAAATGCTCGATAACGTGCGAAGAAAGGACGATATCGAAAGATTTTGGCTTGAAGTTTATCTTTCTGACATCCTGGATAATAAATTCATCATGCGTCTTTAGTTGCTTCGCTTCTTCAATGTATGGATTAAAAAGATCAACTCCGACCGCCTTTTTGACCTTCATCCTCATTTTTATAAGAAGCATCGGCTTCCCTTGTCCACAACCAACATCCAAGATGGTTCTTCCCGACTTGTCTATCGCCCAAACAATCGGGTCCGTCCAGGCCATAAGAAACATTTTAATGGGATATAGTTTTACATCGAAGTTTTTATAAAACTTTCTTAGACCGAGAAAGGGAAAAAGTATTGCGTAACCCAAGCCCGACAAAAGCCCCAACCAGTATCTGACCAGAATATCGAATCTTGCCGTAGATAAGATAATCAGACTCTGGCTTAGGGCGTACCCAGGCAGCATCACCCAAAAGAAAAAGATATTGTTTGGAAAAGGAGAGTGTTTACGCATAAAGATTATTTTGTTTCTGGCAACACGATAGGCACGCTCGGGAGAGGTAATTCCCAACCATTCGACCCTGGGATGAACAAAAGTTTTCTTAAGTCCCTGGTGCCAAGTTTTGGCTCTCGAAAAACAATAAAGTTTATATCCCGCCTCTCTTGCCCTTAAGGAAAAGTCGGAATCTTCATAGGGAATAAAATAATCCTCATCATAGTCTCCTATTTTTTCGAAAACTTCTTTCTTCACCATCCAAACACAGCCGCACATTCCGACTTCTCTTAAGCCTTCGTACTGGCCTTTATCCACCTCTCTCACTCCTTGGGCTTTAAGGCGGCCGGTCGTTAAGTCAATGTCGTGGCCCGCACCCTGAAGCATGTTTTTCTTCTGTTTGTCGTAGACCAAAGGCTGAATAATCCCCGCCCCGGGGGCGTGTGCAAAAGCCCAAACCAGTTCCTTAACCATGTTTTTATCGGCATAAGCATCGTCGTCCGTAAAAATTACATATTCGCCCGAAGATGCTTCCAGACCCCTGTTTCTGCCTTCGGCAGCGCCCAAGTTGGAATCACTGGTAATGAGTTTGATATTTTTATATTTCTCGGGAAGCCAGGTTAAAACCGGAGGTTTTGAGGCGTTATCAACGACGATTATCTCGATATTTTTGTAAGAGGATTTAAGATAGGAGGCCAAACACTCTATCAAGTCTTTTTTCCTGTCTTTGGTAACGATGACGACCGAAACTTTTTTATTCATTTTGCGCCTCTTTTCGGCAAAAACAACAGGTTATCATATACTAAATAGTAGCTAGCCCGCAACTTGTGTCTTTTTGTCCTTCCGTCTTCCATATCATAAGCCAAGTATCCTAATTTTTCCAAAAATTTGATGCAGGCCAGGCTCCCATTTTTAGAATGAACCTTTTTGTCCCCTATCTCTATCGAGATTATCGGTTTGTCATTTTTTATGACCGTCGGCATACCTTTCAAGACGCTAAGCTCCGCGCTCTCCGCATCAATCTTCACAAAATCGGGCTTTAACCTAAAAGCCTGGCAAAAATCATCCAAGCTAACGGCCTTGACCCGAAGTTTATCCGGAGCAGCCTTTTTCAGGTATTCCGCCGACATTCTAGCCTCTGTATAACTGTTGACTCCCGCATAAAACGGCCCGTAATCCAAAAAGTTCAAATCTTGGGTTTGGGACCAGGCCGCAAGAGGAAAGGCAGAAACATTATTAAATTTTTTGACGTTCGAATAAAGAAGCTCATAGGTAGAGGGTGTTGGCTCAAAAGCGAAAACCTCTCCTTTTTCCCCAACCAGCTTTGACGCCAAAACCGAATAATAACCCACATGGCTGCCTACATCTAAAAAGGTCATTCCCTTTTTCAAATATTTGGAAACGCTTTGAGTTAAAGATTCTTCCGAAAATCCGTAAAGATAGAGATACGAAAATACCGGTTCCGGAAAAAAACCGATTATATCCCTGCCAAAAAACAGCTTCGCTTTCCCTTTTATTGGTTTTCTAATCAAAAACGCTAACCTGGTCAGAAAAACGTATTTAAAAATTTTGAGAGGGCCGGTTATTAACTGAAGAAAACGACTTCTTCTACTGAAGGCTAACCTTTTTTGAAATTCTTCGTTGTTTATCATTCTTATCTAACCCGGGGTAAAGGGACTTTTATTTTTTTATCAACTGGATAAAAATAGCCTACGAAGGTTCCCCTAACCAGCTCCAGCCATTTGAAAAAAATGCCGAAACGAACTGCCTCGAAAAAATAATAAGCCAAAAGGGGAACCAAAAACAAAGTATAAACAGAAATATTTCCGTGCTTCCTCATAAAAAGAGTCCTGTTTCTGCCTAAAAGGTAGGCCCTTCCGAGAACCCTGGGCCTCCAAACTTTCGGGTCTTTAGATTGGTCGTGATAACAAACAGCCGAAGGTTCATACCAAGTCTCAAATCCAGCCTTTTGCGCCCTCAAGCAGTAGTCCGGGTCAAAATAACAAAGAAACCAATCTTCGAAACAGCCAATTTTATCGACCAGTCTATTTTTAAAAATCATCACCGTACCGGAATTTTGCACCCTTCTGGCAGTCAAGAAATTCTTTTTAGCCCCCCAACCGATAGATACCTTTCCGGTGAATAAATCCACATTGGCTCCCGCCTGATTTACCCAGTTTTTATCCGAAAGATACAAAACCATCGGCGTAACTATTCCGATTTCTTTGTTAGATTCCAGTTTTGCAACCAACCTAGAAATCATATCTTTCTCGACTACCACATCGGAGTCCACCATTAAAACATGGTTCCCCTTTTTAGCGTGGGCGAATCCCAGGTTGTAGCAGCCGGTCTGGCCGATATTTACCTTTCCGGCATCGATAAACCTTACCCAGGAGTATTTTTCCTTTCCCTCCTCTAGAGTGCTGTCTTCGGATCCGTTGTCGATCACCAAAACTTCAAAATCCGAAAAGTCGGATTTCTTCAAAGAATTGAGAAGCCGGAAAAGCATTTTTTTACAGTTATAGCTGGGAATCAAAACCGAAACTCCGGAATGTTTTCTCATCTTAGGTTCTTCTTCTTAAAAGCTTCGCCACCATTATAGCGGTTAATACCGAGGCTGTAATCAGCGTCACCCTCAAACCTTCGTCTACATAATCCTGGGGTTGATACCTTAGATATCCCTCATATGTCCCTGTCTGACTTAATTCCCAAGCGTTGGCATAAGAAAAGACCGTTGAGTGTGTCTGAATTTTCTCTCTGTCTACAAACAGTTCCCAATCGGGAGCGTACATTTCCAAAAAATAGATATCGATTGGTTTTGATGCGTTCTCTACCTTAAACGTATAGAGCGTCGGGTTAACCTTTTTGTAACTGACTTTGGTGTCGGGCGAATAAATGTGGGCAACCTTGTCCGAAAGTCGAACCTCGTATATGTCCAACTGGCCAAAGGTTTTTACTTTTTCTATATTCTTCTCTCGGTCCAAATATTGGGCAGTCTCTTCGGCTCCCTTCATTCCACTCAATGTCTCGTCCAAATCACGGTGCAAAACTATATATCGAACGTTAAGCTTTTCTAGCTCCCCAGATAAATCTTTGGAACGAAACTCGGATTTAAAGATATCTGGATCCGGCCCAAAAACATCTTTTTGTAAAACTCCGAACCTTTCCAGTAAGACGTTGTAGTAAATTTTATTAAATCCCGTATTGCCCCCGATTGAAGGGTTTGAGAAAATAAAGACACTCGGGTCTATTCCGCGGTAAGGATGTCTCCAGGAAGTCAAAACGCCGTCTCCTGGATTTAGCGGCAGTTGAATAATTCTAGAATTTGAATCCTGGCTCTGAATCCAATCGTCAGCCTCTTTGTAATACATGGGAACTTCTATCCAAGGATTTATTTTTGTTCCCCCGGCAAACTGCCCGGTCCACATGGGCCAAACATACAAGCCCAAAGTCGGAATCACGAACGCCCAGATAAATAGTCTGTGATTTGTCCTCTTTAAAACCGAGATTTTGTTTTTAAAAAATCCATAAATTTTATTTGAAAGTTCCAATACTCCCAACGCAAAAAAGGGCGAATAGGCGAGGGTGAGAACCAGCCCCATTTTCTCATAGGGATTTCGGAAGGCCTGAAAGAAAGAAATGTTTTTGAATAACCAAACAAATAGCCAGCCAAACGGTTTATTGGTACCCATGACCCCAAAAAGCGATATTAAAAAAATTGACGCATAGAAACCGAAGCTTCTTAATTTTTTGAAAACCCCAAGAGAAAAAATTGAAATCAGAGGAATCAACCAACTCAAAAGCTTAAAAGGAAAACTTAAATATGTATCTCCATATAGTCCTGTAAACAAAAATTTATGAGTAAGTCTGGCTACAACCGTGAGGGGAGATTCCTTGCTAATTCCTTTTAAGCTCCCCAAATTGTATTCTATGTTCCCTAACTTGGAAACATTGGCCCCGAGCGTTTTGGAATAAGGCCAAAGCCACCACGAATTGGCAAGTAACCAAAAAATTACCAAGAATAAGGCGCTCAATAAAGTAGCCGATATCTCTTTTTTGTTCCTTCTATTTATCCAAAGATTAAAAACCACGTAAGTAACTACGGGGACCCATAAAACCAGAACTTGGGTTGGAAAAACAAACGCGGGAGAAAAAATATAACTTGTCATGACACCCAGAACAAGATAGATAAGATTTTTTCTCTTAATCCCCAAAACAAAAAAGAGTAGAAATAGAGGGACCAGCGCAAAGGCGAAGAACTGGGCATAAATTCCCCTTCCCCAAATTTGTACCATCGAAAATGGGTTCAAAAGATAAAATATGCCCGACAAGAATGCCGTATATTTTAAGGTTTCTTTTTCCAACTTCTCTCCAAGGGTTTCTTTAATCAAGTAAAAAACCGAGAGAGACCCGGTAAAGATAAGTACAAAAAAAGTCAGAGCTTGAAGAACAAATGAATTAACACCCAACCGGAACAGAAACCCGATTACGGAAAAATAAAAAATCCTCGGCAAAAGTAAAACCTTGGGATATCCACCATACGACTCAATCCACACATAAGACGCCTGGTCGGAATGACTGGTAAGATTGTGAAAAGGAAGCCCTTCCTCCCCACCCCCAAACATAAGCCCCTGACGAAACCAGATAAAAATGATAACCAGGCTTAGAAAAAAGATTCCCGGAAAACCAACCAGATTCCCCAATTTGAATTGAGTCTTAGTAGACACTTTGGAGAAAGTATATTATAGTTTGGGTGCCTCGACAATTAATATTGATGAACAAAAAGCGTATTTACTTTTTTGTCGGAACAACCGCGGAGCTTATCAAGCTCGCTCCAATCATTCGCGGGTTTAAAAAAAGAAAGATAAAATTCAAATTTATTACTTCCGGCCAAACAAAAGTTCTTTTTGAAGATTTAAACGGATATATAGGCAATATCAAGGTTGACATCGCCTTCAAAGAAAAGAGTAAAAAATCGTCGGTTTTTCTTTTCGGTGTCTGGGCACTGCGAACTTTTTTTACGGCTTTGATTTCTTTGGGTAAAGAGTTTGAAGGATTAAACAAAGAGAATTCCTATTTCATAATACACGGCGACACCGTCTCTTCGCTTATTGGCGCTTTAATCGCAAAAATATACGGATTGAAACTGGTTCACGTCGAATCGGGATTGAGGTCTTTTAATTTTCTAGAGCCGTTTCCCGAAGAAATTTGTAGATACTGCATAATTCATATTGCCAATATTCTTTTTGCTCCGACCGAATGGGCGCTAGGTAACCTTAAGAGCCTTCCCGGAGAAAAAATATGTACAGGGGAAAACACATTGATAGAGACATGTTGGTGGGCAATAAAAACCGGGGCAAATTTGGGCGATATCGGCAAATCCAGAAAATATTATATTTTAACCATGCACAGACAAGAACACATTTTATTTAGAAAAGAATGGACAAAAGATATTTTGAGGTATGTAATCAAAAACACGAACAAAAACCTTGACTGTATACTTATTAGCCACCACCTGACGGCAAGTTTTCTCCAAAACTTTAACCCACAAAAACTAACTGAAAGCAAAATTACGGTTTTATCCCGTTTGCCTTATCTGAAGTTTATGAAACTGATGAATAAGGCCGAGTTTATCGCCACAGACGGATGCACAAACCAAGAAGAAGCATATTATATGGGCCTACCTTTGTTGGCTTTACGAAATCGTACGGAAAGAATAGAGGGGCTTGGTCAAAACGTCGTGATAAGCAAAGACAGCAAAAAAAACATAAGGAAATTTATTCAGAACTACAAAAAATTCAAAAGAAAACCGGTAACAATTAAGAAAATGCCTTCAGAAATTATTGTTGATTACCTTTTGAAAAACCGTGAAACCCTCCATAAGTGAAGAATCAAACTTCCTGAAGAACTATCTTTATTATTCTTTTGACATCCTTAAGCGCCAAACTTCCATAAAGGGGGAGACATAAAATTTTATGGGAAATGGCCGTGGCGTTTGGCAATTTATAAATTTTGGATTTCAAGTAAGGCAATTCGTGGCATGGCGGGTAAAAATATTTTCTGGCACGGATATCATTGGACAACAATACCTCGTAAACCCTGTCTCTCACGGCTTGGCTGGAAAAACAAACGGGAAAATAAGGATAGTTGTATTCCGTTAATTTCTCTGCAAGTTTTTGCAGTTTGAACTTTGAACCATCCTTAAATGCGGAAGAATATTCTTTATAAATCTTTCTTCTCCCGGTAAGCTCCTTCTTAAGACCTGGGATAATAGAAAGGCCCATTGCCGCTTCGAGCTCGTTCATTTTCGCGTTTATCCCGGGAGTAACCACAACGTCATATGTCTGAATCCCATGGTTTCTCATCAAATCGATTTTTTCGTATATTTTTTTGTCTTTTGCGACAACCGCCCCACCCTCGGCTGTTTGAAAAACCTTTGCAGCATGAAAGCTCAAAATGCTTACGTCTCCCCAATCGAGTATCGATTTATCGTTGTATTCAACTCCGAATGCGTGAGCGGCGTCGTAAATCAATTTTAGCTTGTGTTTTTGGGCAATTTTTTCTAATGCCCCAACGTCGCACGGGTTTCCGAAAACATGCACAGCCAGTATTGCCGTAGTTTTCTTTGTAATCTTTTTTTCAATCTCAACGGGGTCGATATTAAAAGTGTCGGGATTTATATCTGCAAATATCGGAGTTAAACCTTCCCAAAGCAGAGAATTTGTCGTTGCCGGAAATGTAAACGGGGTAGTAATAACTTCGCCCTTCAAACCCAAAGCCTTATACGCTAATTGGAGTGCTAATGTTCCATTCGCCACCACCAACAAGTTTTTAATTCCTAAATATTTCTCCAGTTTCTCTTCTAACTTAACACTCAATTCTCCTTTATTGGTCACCCAATTGCTTGCCCAAATTTTTCTGAGAAATTTAAGATATTGGTTTATCGCTGGAAGTCTGGTTTTAGATACCGTTATCATATTAAATTAAGTCAAGCCAATCTTTTTGCGAAATTTTTCTTATCGGTTTTGCAGGAACTCCATATGCCAAGGTGTTGTCTGGGATATCGTCAACAACTGCTGCTCCCCCACCGATGAAAGAATTTTTACCAATTTTAACATTTTGAATTACGGTGGCGCCTATACCTATAAATGTTCCTTGTCCAACCTCTACTCTCCCCCCCAAACTCACGCCTGGGGATAATGTTACAAGGTCCCCCAAGACCACATCATGACTTACGGTTGAACCAATATTGATAAGTACATGTTTTCCTATTTTGATGTCGCAGGTCAAAACTACTCCCGCACAAACAGTCGCACCCTCACCAATTTCTACATTTCTTCCTTTCAAAACAGATTTGTGTACCAGGGTATCATAAACAAAATCGTATTTTCTTAACTTATTCAACCATTCCATTCTTTTGAAGGAATTTCCAACAGCGTTGATTAGGCGGGTTTTCTTTGAAAGTTTGTCCAGTAGTTCAACTCCGAAAATTTTCTTACCGAGCAGCTTATTTTGAGTAACTCCGTCGGAAACGATAAATCCTCTTACTTGCTTTGATAAACCGTTGTCTATGTATATCTGATAGGTCTCTCTGGCTTGATTTCCTGCTCCTAAAATGTAGTAATCTTTTTTCATTGTTTTCTAAGGTCTTATTATATCTTCGGCGGCCTTAAATCGTAAATTGTCCCGAAATTTTTCTTCTTTGTAAACCTAGAAAATAGACAACAAACGAGGCTGCCTTGATTAACAAAAAAGCCAAGAATAAATCGATATTTTTCAATGTCCTTTTCCAGTTTCCTTTCTCCATAATTATTCCGAACAGACGATAGAATGGGCCGTACTGTTTCTCTACAATTTCATGAAAGAGCCTCGGATTCTTCTTTTTCCATTTTGTCTGATATCTCTCGCCACCTTCGATATAGTTTGTTTTTTTTGTAATATACTGCCATAAAGTCAAATTTTCCTCGTGGTGATATACATGTTCCTTCAAATGTCCAAATTTCGCTCCGATATCTTTTAATTGTAAATTCAAATCCCAATCTGCTGGTCCGGATGAGAGACTTGGATCGTATTGATTCGCTGTTTTCCAAAAAGATTCCTTTTTAATAATTCTTGCAGCGGCAACAACAGAGTTTTTATAAAAATCATCCTCGAAGTTTCGTACTTTTGTTAAAAACTTGTTTTGTGCAACAATTCTGTAAGGAACATACCACGCATCTACTTCTTGGTTTTTTGAAATTTTCTTTATAAAATTTTTTATTAGGTTAGGACTTAGCTCTACGTCTGAATCAAGAAAAAAGAGATAACCTCCTTTGGCAATTTTGGCTCCCAAATTACGCTGCTGACAAACTATGGGGGGCTTACCCCTAATTTTTAGTATCCTTGCTCCGTATCTTTCCGCAAGTCTTATTGTTTTGTCGGTACTTAAATTATCTGCTATGATTACTTCGTAAAAATCCCTTGGACAATTTTGATTTTCTATGCTTTTTAGAGTAAAACCTAAAACCTTTTCGGAATTGCGTGTCGGAATAATAATTGAAACAAGTACCTTCTTCATATGAGGGCTGAGAAGGTTTTTATTATCGGGGAGGCGTTTTTTTCGCCATAGCGTCTTTCGGCAAAACTTCTACAGTTTCTTGATAGCTTGAAAAGGACATTCCTGTTATTATAAAAATATTCGACGGCTTCTTTGATGTTTGTAGGGGAAATTTCGATAAATTTTCCGACAGACTCATCCATCGCCTCAGGTATGGCTCCGCGTCGGCTTGCAAGAACCGGTGTCCCACACGCAAGGGATTCCAAAACTACCCTGCCGAAACCTTCTTCGTGGGTAGATGGAACGACCAAAAGATCGGATGCCGAATAATAAAGAGGCAATCTGCCCTGACTGACACTTCCAAGATAAATCAAATTGTCTCTTGATTGGGTTTGGACATTTTCTTCCAGGGGACCAGTCCCCGCAATTGCCAAGGTAATATTCTTATCCCATTTACTCGCCGCCTGTAAAAGTTCATTTACTCCCTTTTCGGGAACCAATCTCCCTATAAACAAAACAACAAAATTCTTGTTTGACCACAATTTTTTTCTCGCATTGGAAATTCTCTTAAATTTATTAATGTCGATCCAATAGGTAAATACTTCAGTCTTCTTTTCGGGGACCCCCAAACCGCTTATTTCCTTCCTCGATTGTTTCGAAAGGGTTAAAACTCTATCCGAGCTTCCAAAAATCCAGGTCGCAAACTTCCTATAAAGTCCTTTTTCGGGAAAGTTGTATATTGAGTGGGTCGTGGTTATAACCTTCTTTCCGAAAACCTTTCCCCAGAAAACCGAGACAAAACCTGCAGTCAAACCGTGTGAATCAATCAACTGAAGTTTGCTGCCCTTAAAAATCAAAAAAAGCGGAAGAGCTATAAAAAGTCCCGGAATAAGATATAAAAACTCAAGCGCCGGTACTTTAACTAGTTTATAAAAAAGCTTTCCAAACCAAGGAATTCTAAATATTGTTATTCTTTTTCCTTTTTTTTCGTAAAAAGGAGCTCCAACATTCGTAGTAATGGGTTTATAAGTAAGAACCCAAACCTTCCAGCCATTTTTGTCCAAAACATCTACCAGGTCGTCAAAGTGTGTTTCAACCCCCCCGACGTTAGGCGAAAAGCCTATCGAAACTAAAAGAACCTCTTTCATTTTTTTAAATATTCGAGTACTTTATACTTAAGGGTTACATACCCATATATAAAAGTAGTACTCAAACACATTAGGGGATGGACAAACCAGGCAACATCAGGAATTCTTATAAAACCAATTAAGGAATCGGCCAAAGGCTTAACCAGAGTCAAACTATAAACAACAAAAAAAGCCACACCCAATTCATCTCCGGGTAGTACGACGCTCCATCTTCTTTTTTTTGTATCTTCGAAATGGTACATTTCTACAAACTCCTTGCGTCTTTTCATAAATTTCCAAAAGCCTTTCGAGTGCGTCAGGTGGATTATCGAAGTCTTCACAAACCCAAAAATATTGTGACCGCTTTTTGCCACATCAAACATTACATCAATTGGATAGTGGTGTTCAGCTCTCGTGTCGGCATATTTATTAACAAAACTTCTCCTCATTAAACAGCCGTTAGTTCCTATTGAGGGGAACTTTCTGGGATCTTTGGAAAATTTGACTAAAAAGTAGTCTCCTTTATCGATAGCTTTCCCAGTCAGGCTCCAGGCCTTGGAAGTTTGCGGCATTCTATCAGCCTTGTGGAGATAATAAGGAAGGGGTTCGCTGGTACCAAAAAGGGCAAAATATCTATCCATAAGAACATATTTCTTGCTGTAGTGGTAATAGCAAGTATTGGTAGCAACCATTTTGGGATTTTCCAAAAGGGGCCGGACCATTCGTCTTAGCCAATTTTTGTCTGGCAAGAAATTGTCGGAATCTAAAGTTAAGACCAACTCGCCAGTGGCGTTATTATAAGCAACTCCCCGGTTATATTCAGCATGTTGTTTTTCCTGGGGAATACTGATAACGCGTGCTCCGTATTTTTTTGCAACTTCCAGAGTGTTGTCGGTTGAACCCCCGTCCCCCAAAACTATTTCTATTTTTTCTTGGGGGTAATTCTGTTGCCTAACCAAGCGGAGACATTTATCCAATATTTTGGCGGAATTAAATGATGGCGTAGCCACCGAGATTGTTGGCAAAGATTTGCTTATTTTTTGTTCCATATAAAAAGAAGTAATTTATCCCACACCCAAAATGGGAGATATTTTTGAAGAAAATAAGTGATTTTTGCATCTCTGCCTAAAATTACTCTTCCGGGTGGGTGCGGACTGTCGATTATTTTTCCAATTTCGGTTACCACGTCTTCTTGCGTAATCATTGACAAGAGAATCTTAAGTAAAAAGAACTTTTCTCTAGCCGAGCGGTGGGGCAAACTTTTTCCCTTTAATGATGTTGACAAGATAGCGCCGGGTGCAACGTTGGTCACGCTGATGTTGTCCTTAGCCAGCTCGTATCTTAATGCTTGCCCCAGGGCCTCGAGGGCAAACTTGGAAGAAGAATAAAGCCCAAAGTTCGGTAGGGAAACCAAACCGTTAAGGGAGGTAATATTAATGATTTTTCCAGACTTACGGCTTTTCATTCCGGGAATGACCAGGCGCATTAAACGAAATGCCCCAACTGCATTGGTATCCAAAATATTTTTATACTCTTGTGGTTCGAAGTTGGAGGTGGATCCTGCCAAAGAATAAGCTGCGTTGTTTACCAAAACGTCAATTTTTCCCTCTTTATTGAGAATGTCCCCTACAGCTTTTTGGCATTCAGAATCGTTTGTAATGTCTAGCCTAATTGGATGAATAAACTTATTGGAAACCTGAATTTTTTCTAGATCTCTGGCTCCCGCATAAACCTCATGCTTTCCCGAAAGATTTTGGGCAAGTTTCTGCCCAAGGCCGGAGGAACATCCTGTAACAAGTACTATTTTTCTCATTTGAGTCCCATTTTAGGATATTTTCAGGCAAATTAACAATCAGTAGCGTTCTTTTAACTTTTTAAATATAGACAGAATGTCATTCCCATTTCTGAAAGAAAAAGATACGATGCCGTAGACGATAGAAATTGGAATCAGTAAAAACAGCAACAATTTGTTAGAGATTGAAAACTTGAGCTTTAGGTTCCTCTGTAACGATAATATTGGAGAAAAAGTTGTTGGCCGTATTATCAGAGGCCGAAAACCGAGTTCACCAGTTGCCTTTTCAAGGGTTCTTTTATTAAAAAATATTATATGACCGCCCATATAAGTCATGTACCAGTTGGTTCCAAACATTTTGAAATCCAAACTTTCTATGTTTGGTGTTCTTATAAAAAGTAGGCCCCCCGGCTTAAGTAATCTGCGTGAATCTTTAAGAAGACTTCTAAATTCGGTCGTGTGTTCTATGACATTTCTCAGGATAACCAAATCAAAAGAGTTATTTTTCAATCCCCCCAGGGACGCAAGTGTTTTAATTCCCAATCTCCTTTGGATTTCGATCCTGTCCGCGTTTTTCGAATACGCATCAAAACCGTATTTGTTCCACCCCGGGCCTAATGCGGAAAGCATTTCGCCGCTTCCGTATCCAATATCGATTATTTTTCCCCGTTTGATATAACGCTTGATAAACCTTGCCTCAGCAGCAAAAACCGCGTTGTTGTAAAAATTTAATATTTTTCCTATCCAAGACTGATAGCCCAGGCGGTATTCGGTAGAATAAATCTTGGATAGCTCTTCTTCGTCAGGCATCGGGTTTACAAAAACCAACCCGCAGTTCTCGCACTTAACCAGATGGTTTTTGGATGTCAGTATCGGACATTTACTTTGACCGAGATCTTTGAACTGGCTTTTACCGCAAAGGTAGCATTTCTCGACCTTATGGAACTTTTTTATCTTCATTATTCTTTCTTAAACTATACAATATTATTTATTATCCCCACTTTCGTCAAACCTTAATTTGTATAATAATCTATCAAACACATGAAGCTATTCAAGAACACAAAACCTTTGGTAAGAAATTTACTTCTTCTGGGGATAATTTTCTTGGTTGGGTTTTTTGCCCTCAGACACACCTTTTCCTTGACGCTCGTCGGAGATGACTGGCTTGCTTTTTATAGATTTCAATACCACGTCGGAAAGTGGTCAAATGGGCAGTTGAACTTTCTGACTTTTTTTCTTACCCCCTATGGTGCTCAAGATCTTACAATGGGGCTTTTAGCCAAGATTTTCGGCTATAATTCTTTGGCTTTCTTTATTGTTTCCTTTTTATTAAGGGGCGGGGTTTCTGTAGCACTTTTTATTGTTATTAATAAGCTGGCCAAAAATTCCATCGCCGCATTTATCTCTGGCCTTTTTTTCTTTGTCTCTTCCGTAGGCCTTGATGCAACCAGTTGGGTCTTCAATATGCCTTCCTATGCTTCTCTTATCACAATCTCTTTCTTCATCTATTTCTTTATTAAGTCCCAAACTGAAAGAAAACTTCTCTTTGCCGGATATGCTGCCGTCTTTTATTTTTTGTCATATCTTTTAGCTCCTATCCGAATTCATGGTATCCCTATCTTTGCGATTGCTCTCGAAGTGTTTTTTATACTGAAAACTCTCTTAATATTAAAAGAGAGGAAGTATGAACTAAAAAAAGAGCTTGTTATAGTTATTTTACGCCAGCTATTAATGGCTGGCGTCCTTATCGGAATATTATACATAGGCGCCTCTCGCGGAATCGGATCTAATCTAACTCAAAGGATTAAAGAAGGATACGACTATATATCTCTCTCGGCAAAAAATGGAGACTTTACTTTCTTCCTAAATCCAGTAATCATCTTCGGCAGATTTTTTCTTCCCGAAACGGTTCTGCAGAGTCTTTTGAAATCTCTATGGTTTCTACCCCAGCGACCCTTTTGGCTTTCATTGATACTTTTTTCTCCTTTTATCTACTTGTCTGCAAGAAACCGAAAAAAGGATAAAAATCTTGTCTTCATCGGATTTCTCTCCCTTCTAATAATTTGGACATTAATCGTGAGATCGATTCTTTATTTAAAACCAAGCTATCTAGATCCTACTTTGGCAATACCTGCCTATTTAGGCGGATACCTCGTTGTTTTTTGGTTCTATTTACTTATTACCAATATTCGAAAATCTTTCTCAACGATTCTCTTTGCCTCCGTGGCTTGGACGTTTTCCGGATTTCTTTTTCCATGGCTTTGGACGCCAAATTCTCTTTTTGGTACTTTTCACCGGTATCTGATTATGTCGAGCCTTGGAGTGTCTATCTTTTGTGCGACTTTATTTCTGGCCTTCTCTCACAAAAAAGTTAAGTGGCTAGTTTTCTTTATCTTGGCATTACTTATTGGGATTCAATTTGATACTACGAATCGTTACTTTTCCTATCTTTCAACGGTCAGAAACAGAGAACTCAATGACAAAATCTGGACAAAATTATCCAAGATCGAAGCGGTAGGGAAAGAAGAAACACCTCTTGTTTTCTATTTCGAAGGGGAAAATAACGCCATAATATATTACCTTATTACCTTCGGCTTCCCTCCCCACGTTGGAATCCTTTACGATATTAAGGACTTAAACAAACTCCCTGTACCTTTAGACCGCTGGGAAGATGCAGTAAAAGTAATCTCAACGGGAGAGAACCTTCCCGCGTATGGGTACAAAGCAAAACCCACCCCTGTTAAAAATTTCTACGCTTTCAGACTAAAAGCAGATGGAAACCTGGAGGATATAACAGCCGAAAAAAGAACAGAACTTTCAAAAATCCTTTTAATCAAAAATTCTAGATAACCTGTACTTATCAGGTTAATGGATAAGAGGAAGGAACTTTAGCCTCCACCAACCAACAACGCACATCTTGGCCAAGGTTAACCCATGCTGAAAAGCTTTCATTTTGGACTTTCCCGCCACTCTTTTTTGATAATGGACTGGCATTTCCATAATTTTTATTTTGTTTTCTCCCGCCCCGAACAAAAGATCAAAATCTCCCCAAGATTTTCCGGTAAGTTTTATTTTTTTGAGATCTTTTTTAAAGAGTGCTTTTGTTCCGCAAAGGGTATCCGTAATTCTTGTTCCCAAAAGCCAAGTAAAAATCCAGCTAAAAACCAAATTTCCGAAAAGATTCAGGCTCCTCATGGCCTGATCCTCCATCGGATAAATCAGCCTGGTTCCGTTGACTAAAACTTCCCCTTTTTTAGCCAAGACGTCATAGAATCTCTCCAGCTCTTCCGGAGGGACCGCCATATCAGCATCCAAAATCATAGCGACATCCTTGGTTGCAGCTTCAAACCCTTTTTTGATTGCATACCCCTTTCCCCTGTTGGGTTTATAGGAAACAAGCTTGAGATTCTTATGTTTCTTTTGAAGAAGTTTAACAATCGTGGCTGTTTTATCCTTAGAGCCGTCATCCACGACAACAATCTCGGTTGCCGTCCCCAACTTGGGAACTCTTTCCACACAAGTTTTAATGTTTTCTTCTTCGTTATAACAAGGAATAATAACCGAGGCGGAAAGCTTTTTAGTTTTCTCAACTTGAGATTTCTTGGCAACGATATATTGCTCTAAACAAAAACTAGAAAGAAATTTTGTCTTTTCAAAAATTCTGTTTATCAATGAAGAAACGATTGGAATATGAACAGGAAGAATAATCTTGTACCCCGAATTTATTATCTTGTAACTCGAAAGCTCTACAATGTTTTTTAAATCTGGCATTCTCAGCCAATTTTTCGGAGGTTCTGCCCTTTTAAGATTAAGTCTTTCTAAAATCGAAAGTGTGATTTCCCATTTCGGATTTAAGGAAGTAATTATTATCTCGGAAGAATTTGAAATAACTTTCTTAACTTTCTCAAGAACCGTTTGGATATCATAAAAGTGATCAACTGAATTGGGAAAGATTACATAATCAAATTTTTCCTTAAGTTTTATATCCTCCGGTTTCATATTTAAAAACGTAAAATGCGGATAGCGCCGGGATGCGGAGTGAAGAATATTTTTGTCGGTATCAACACTTACCCCACTTTCGGGAAAAAGCCCAGCTAAGATGTCCCCTAACCCGTATCCTACCTGAAGTACTCTTGTCCCCTCCGGAACAAAGGACTTGAAGATGTTTTTGAGGGAATTGTGGAAATACCAATTTCTTTCCTTCCAATAATCGAGCGTTTTGGTAATTCTAAAAGAGAAGATGTCTTTTGAAAACGCACTATTTTTGACGATATCTTCAATCGTCGCATCAATGTCGTATTCGTATTTCCAAGTCGGATAATGGCTTTTGAATTTTTCCACCGAAGAAATATACCAAATGTGGTCTCCCTTTCGATTCTGATCCGAATATTCAATCATGGCCTTTTTCCCGCTTAAATCCTCAATCTTTTCAATGGCCTCCAAAATAGAAGCGTTGGCAAACCTGCCTCCACCCATGTTATAAACTTCTCCCTGGCGAGGATTTTGATAAAAGTGGTGAAAGGCATTGATAAGGTCGTACGAGTGGATATTATCCCTTACTTGCTTTCCTTTATATCCGAAGATCGTATATTTTTTCCCAGTAAGAATTGATTTAACAAGATAAGAGAGAAACCCATGCTGCTGTGTTCCTGCATGTCCCGAACCGGTAAGACACCCTCCTCTAAAAACTCCAGTCATTAAATTAAAGTACCGACCGTATTCCTGAACCAAAAGATCCGCCGCCGCTTTTGAAACTCCAAAAAGGGAGTGGGTACTTCTATCTATCGACATTGTTTCATCGATCCCGTTATAAAAGGGGTGACTTCTTTCAATCTCGTATCGTGTTTTTTGCTCAACTAAAGGAAGTTCGTTGGGAAGATCACCATAGACTTTGTTTGTGGAAGTAAAAATAAAAATTGCCTCTGGGGCAAATTTTCTAAGAGACTCGAGAAGAATAAGTGTGCCTTTTGCATTTACATCAAAGTCGGTATGGGGTTCTTTGGCCGCCCAATCGTGAGATGGCTGAGCCGCAGTGTGGATAATCAAATCAAATTTATAATTTTTAAAAACTTCTTCGATCTTATCTAAATCCCTAATATCGTAGTTAAAATGTTTGTAATTTTTATAAGTGTTAACTAATTGTTTGACACTACCTTTTGTACTTCCTTCGTTTCCAAAATAGTACTCTCTCATATTATTATCTATTCCCACTACGTAGAAACCTTTTTCGCAAAAGAAGTGTACAGACTCTGATCCAATTAATCCTCCCGATCCAGTTACTAAAACATATTTTTTATATTTTGCCATGACATATAATACTCGCCAATGTTATTAAGACATTAGCAATAAGTCAAATTTTATTTTAAGATATCAGTGCTTTGGTAATTATTACAGGCGCTACAGGTTTTGTAGGAAAAAGACTTATTAAGTTGGCGGTACGTTCCTATGGCAAGAAAAATATACTCTGTTTGATAAAAGATACTGGAAACTCATTAGAAGATGAAGGAAGAAAACTTCTCAAAAGAATGAAATTAAAAACCCACTACGTCAATCTGGTAACAGGAAAAGGCCTAAAGAACTTACCAAAACATCCGGAGATCATAATAAATTTAGCAGCAGCAACTGATACTGCAGTCTCAGACCATAGATGCAACGATGTCGGTGTTAAAAATCTAGTAAAAGCTTTTGAACCATTAGGACCAAACACACATTTTATTCATATCGGAACAATGGTAGCCATGAGTGGGCGGATAAATTGCGATAGGCCTTTCAACAAGTCAGCACCACTTGTACCAACAAATGAATATACAAGGAGTAAAACACGAGGCGAGAAACTTTTAATATCAAAAAACAAAACTGATAAATTTCGATTAAGCATTTTAAGACCAAACACAATTTATGGTAGTAGAATGAGACCTGATAGTTTATTTGACTTTCTAAAAAATCTTATTTTAAAAAAATCAGTCCTGGCAAGGTTAAACTGGCCAGGTTTATCCAGTCTAGTTCATGTTGATGATGTAGCTCAAGCAATTATGTCAGTTTCCAAAAAACCCCCTAAACCAGGAGCCAAAAAAATATATCTGCTACATGGCGAACACTTAACTTTAGCTCTAATAAGCGCCTTATTACATAGAACGATGGGTGTTACTTATAAGTCAATCAAACTACCAAAAATGTTCTGGGGAGTATGCAAGATAGGAAGGCTGTTCATTCCCCTATTTGAAAGGATAACTAATCTTCGAACATATAATCTTTTGTGGAGAGCTGGTCTAATAGTTGATGATGTGATTTATTGCAGAACAAACGATCTCCAACAGTTGCTATCACAAGGAGAGGTTAAAAAACTTACAGATCATATCCACGAAGTTATAGTTAAAAGTAAAAACTAGCTTTATCACTTGCCACCGTATTTTTGTTAGGTTAATATTCGCATGTAATGAAAAATCTATATGGACTTATTCTTGCAGGTGGATCTGGAACTCGACTTTGGCCAATCAGCCGAGATTATTATCCAAAACAATTTCTAAAATTGACAGGGGATGAAACTTTAATTCAGCAAACATTCTTAAGACTTAAAAGTTTAATTCCTCCCGAAAAAATATATCTTACAACAAATAGAATTTTTGTAGATGAAATAATAAATCAACTAAAAAAATATGGGTTCCACAAAAATAATGTTATTATTCAACCAGCGGATAAAAATACCGGACCAGCAATTGCTCAAGCCACAGCGAAAATACATGAAAAAGATAAATCAGCGATTATAGTCAATTGTCCCTCAGATCATATAATCAAACCGAAAGATAAATTCTTTTCTTCCTTGAAGATAGGTTATAAGCTTTCTCAAAAAGGTTATCTTGTAACACTTGGTATTAAACCAACTACAGCAAATACTGAATATGGATACATCTTCCCCAATAAATCAGTTGTGGAGATTATCAAAGGGCAAAAAACTTATAAAGCTGGTAAATTCATCGAAAAACCTAAATCAAATAAGGCACGTTCCTTAATTAAAAATGGTTCACTATGGAATAGTGGAATATTTATCTGGCAGGCAAAAACTATTTTAGATGAATACAAAAAAATAAAAAAAATTGTATATAACTCAATTGACTCAAATAAAAAATATTTCTCGCTTAAACCATCTGCAATTGATACTGATATTTTAGAGATATCAGATAAAGTTTGGGTTGTACCCTCAAATTTTACATGGAGTGATATAGGTTCGTGGAAAGCCTTGTATGAATTATTAGATAAAGACTCCGAAGGAAATATTCTTAATAAAAGAGTGGTTTCACTTAACTCAAAGGGGTCCTTAATTTATGGAACAGAAGATAGAACCGTTGCAGCTATTAATCTTAAAGATTTAATTATTATTGACACGAAAGATTCAATTTTAATAGCTAATAGAGAAAATGTTCATGAAATTAAAGCGGCTCTCCAAATCGCAAAGACAAAAGGACTTGGAGAAGAAACACAAAAACCTCTTGTCAGCATAATTACCCCTGTATTGAATGGAAAAGACTTCATTGGAAACTCAATGCTAAGTGTCTTTAATCAAAATTATAAAAATATCGAATACATAGTAATTGATGGCGGCTCAACGGATGGAACACTTCGAATAATTAATAAGTACAGATATAAAATAGAACATTTCCTATCAAAACCAGGTGCAAGCAATTTTGAAATGATTAATAAAGGAATCGAGCAGGCTAACGGGGAAATAATTGGAATACTCGATACAAATAATTCATATATTGATAATGAAGTGATAGCAAGTGTTGTCAGAAATCTAAACAAATCTAGTTCAAAAGTATGCTGGGGAGATGTCGTTTATACTAAAAGTAAATTGGATAATAGGGTAGCCATGTATTGGAAGTCTTCGAATTACAAAAAGGGGTTATTCAAAACCGGATGGTTCCCCCCGTTTCCAGCCCTTTTTGTTAAAAAATCGATTTATAAAAGACATGGTGGATTTAATACCAAATTCCAAATAGCCGCAGATTACGAACTAATGTTAAGATTATTAGAAAAGAAAAATATAAAAAGCAGCTACATACCTCAGATTTTAACCAAAATGACAGGTAAAGGTTTGACTGTAAAAAGCATCTTAGACAGAATAACTGGAAATATTGAAACCTATCAATCATGGAAAGAGAACAAACTCAAAATAAAACCCACATTTCTTTTTTTAAAATATTTCAACAGAGTCCATCAAATTTTTAAAAAGAATGACTTGTGAAAAAGAAATTTGAAGATTATAATAAACCGATGAAAGAGAGAATCTTAGTTGCAGGCGCGGGTGGATTTATCGGCCACCATATGGTTCGTTACCTCAAGAAAAAAGGTTATTGGGTTCGAGGAGTCGATATTAAACTACCCGAATATTCCTCCCCTGATGAGGCCGATAAATTCTACCCACTTGATTTAAGGGAACTTCATAACTGTCTAACAGCAACTGTCAGAATTGATAAGGTTTATCAATTTGCTGCAGACATGGGAGGAATGTATTTTATAACAAATAATAAAGCTCTTGTAATGAGAGATAGTGGATTAATCAATATGAACATGGCAGAGGCATGCAGAATTAATAAAGTAAAAAGAATATTCTATTCTTCATCCGCTTGCATATATCCAGAATTCAAACAATTAGATTCAGAAGTCACTCCTTTAAAAGAATCAGATGCATATCCTGCTCAGCCTGATACAACTTATGGGTGGGAAAAGTTATTTTCCGAAATTCTATACAAGAGTTATGAATCAGATTACGGACTAGAAGTAAGAATTGCCAGATACCACAATATTTATGGACCTGAGGGAACTTATAAAGGAGGTAGGCAAAAAGCACCAGCAGATTTTTGTCGACAAGTGGCATTAGCTGGACCTAAGGATAAAATTCAGCTTATAAACGACGGTTTACAGACTAGATCATTTTGTTATATTGACGATTGCGTAGAAGGAACTTATCGCCTGATGGAATCTAATTTTGCAGAACCTTTAAATATAGGCTCTGATCGATTAGTAACCATTAATGAACTGGCGGATATGGTTTGTAAGGCAGCAAACAAAAAACTTGGGAAAAAATATAATCCAGGACCACAAGGAGTAAGAGGTCGCAACGCCGACTTAACTTTATGCAAAAAGGTACTTAAATGGGAGCCCCAAGTGTCTCTAGAGATTGGTTTAAAAAAGACCTACAAATGGATACAGGCTGAGCTTAAAAAAACAGGTACAGACAAGAACAAAAAACTTAAAGTTTACTCTTGAACTTTGGGTATTGGTATATACACTTCATGATTTACTGGAGAAAAGAAACCGACAACGGTTCCACAAACTAATTCCCACCATTTAGGGAAAATATTATATTTTATTGACTCTTTTAAATAGTATCCAAGTAGAAACGGCAAAAATACAATGTAGAGTAAAATATTCGTTCCGTGTTTACGCATAAAAAGTGTCCTGTTTCTCCCCGAAAGCCAAGCTCTTGATAGAATTCTTGGTCTCCACAAATTATCGTCTTTGGGCTGATCGTGATAACAAATAGCTTTAGGTTCATACCAATTTTCAAAACCAGCTTTTAGAGCCCTAACACAATAATCAGGATCAAAATAACACATATACCAGTCTTCAAAGCAACCTATTTTATTTACCAAATCTCTCGTAAAGAGCATCACGGTTCCGGAGCCTTGGACCTTCATTGCTTTTAAATAATCTTCCTTCTTTCCCCAGCCAATACTTACCCTGCCCGTTTTCAAGTCAACCTCAGCTCCTGCCTGATTAATCCAATTCCTATCTTCAAGATAAAGAATCATTGGAGTGACTACACCAATCTTCTTTTTTGACTCGGCCCTTTTTACAAGTTTCATAATCATATCTTTCTCAAAAACAACATCTGAGTCACAGTACAACATGTGATTTTTGGGGTTTGCGTGTGCAAATCCGATATTGTATCTTCCAGTTTGGCCAACATCGATTGGCCCTGAATGAAGCCACTTCACCCAAGGATATTTCTTTCTTCCCTCAGCAATCGTATCTCCAGAATCTCCAACTATAACGATGCTTTCTACATTTGAATAACCTGAGTTCTTAATGGAATCTAGAAGCCTAAATACCCTTATCTTATCGTTATAACTCGGAGTTAAAGTTGTAACACCGATTGATTTTTTACTCATATTGTTGGTTCATTTTACTATATCCTAGATATTAGTGAAGTACTTTTTTCAATGCTTTCTATCCAAGAAAATTTTTGACTCCATTTTTTAGCATCCCTACTTAACTTCGAATACAGTCTTTTATTTTTATTTAATTCTAGAATTAAATTGGCTAATGAAGCTGGGGTTTGATTGTCTGTCATTAAACCAGTCCGCCCATGAACTATTGCATCCTTAATTCCTGAAACCTTATACGCAACCGTTGGAGTGCCAACGCTTCCTGCTTCTATAATTACTAATCCCCAACCTTCATGAACTGAAGGAAACACTAGTAAATGGGCTCTTGCCAGTAATTCAAATTTCTTCGTGTCTGAAACATAGCCCCAAAATTTAGCCTGAGGACACAAATTTTGCAGATATTTAATATATTGTGGATAACTCTTGCCAACTATCCAAAACTTTGTATCTGGAAGTTGTCTTTGAATAATATTAAAAATGGCAATAGCATCTTCCACTCCCTTATCTTTGGCCAGAGCTGATAAATATATCAACGTATAATCTTTTTCTCTCGGAACTTTTGGAAGAACTTTAGGAAGCAGTACACCATTTGGAATTACTGTTATATTTTTAACTCCCCAAGCTTTTAAATCAGCCTTAGTTGATTTAGACACCGTCATAAATGGAATTCCGGTATAAAAAAGCTTAAATATCCAAGGCTCTACTGTCTTTCCAAAAAAGCCGGCAATTTTATTAAATGGCCATGGCCAAGGATTAAGCGCCCAAATTTTCTGTGCAACTTCATGTATAAATCCGAGTTTTTTGCCTTTAACAAAAAGTGGCGTAAAAAATGGAATTCCATGAAATTGATCGATAACCAGATCCGGCTTCTGCCTCAACCCCATATACCATTGGAAAGCCTCCAGCCTTACGCCAATAAATGCATTACCACGCCTTATTATTTTCACTCCGTCCAATAACTCTTCCTTCCTTGAACCTCTATAGTAAGAAGTAAAAAGAGTAACTTCATGGCCAGCCTTCACCCAGGCCTTGGCATGTTCGTGTGTAACGATTTCGGCTCCCCCTTCATTTGGGTGGCCCGGACCCCGCCAAGAAAAGATGACCACTCTCATTTTTTCACCCTCCAGATTTGCGCATTGGCATTTTCAAAAATCTTCTCAACACCAAAGTCTCCGGGAGAAAAAGGCAATTTTTCAAGATAGCTTTCAAATTTGACCAAGTAAAGATATTTTGCCCCGGTCCTTTTGAACTCTTTGATTGCCTCTTCTCTATCTTGAGTCTGGAAGATAATTGAATTATAAACGATTGGCTTGCCGGAAAAATTAGCAACGTAACCTTTCCTTCCTGAAAAAGCAGGGTGTTTTAGGGTTGTATGGTATTCACACTGCAAACACTCTCCCTCAACAACCAAAACCTTTCCTCTTGACTCACTGCCTAGATGAGAAAGAGCGTCAAGTTCTCCCTGGGGGATAAGATATTCGACTTTCTTCAAATAGTTCCAACCTTTGCCAGTAAGAAGGTAGAAAAACGCCTTTTTCTGTTTGAAAAAGTGAATCGCCTCCGAAGAATAATCCCTATAAATAAAATCGGTAAAAGGAAATGCTTCTTTAGGAATTATTTCATAGCCTTCTTTGGTCTTGCTAACCTCGACAAGTGGATTCCCTTTCAAAAACCGAGGAAGTTTTATCCCCTTCCCCTTAAGCAATATCTTTTTCTCTTCAAGTTTTATCTCGGTCCCAACTGGTAAGTTCCAGACCTTTCCTTTATCGTTTACTTCATCAAGTACCGAGGGGATGTAAATATAAAGCTGATTCTCCCTATTGGGGGAAAGGAGATACGGATCGGTCGTTCCTTTTCCATAAACCCTCAGGTCAAATATTTTGATACTGTCCTCTTTTTTAACATAACCAATCCTATATCTGACCGACTGATACCATAAAACCTCTTTATTCTCCCCCAATAAATCTTTGGTCTTAGTCACGTGAGGAAGAAATAAATCTGGAAACTTTTCCCGATACCATTCACTAAAATCTTTCATATTCGTAACTTCAAAGCCTTCTTTTTGAAGTTTGCTGACTATCCCCATCTGCTCGGCAAACTCCCCTTCGTAGGCCTCCGGCGTAAAATCTCCCTCAAGTCCAACCGTTACCTGACCAAACTCGTTGTCCCCCTTACCAGCGTATAGCCTGACCAGTTTTTCAAAATACTCGGTGGGGAGATTAGGAGCAGTTCGATAATCTTGGGTACTATAAAGACTACTTTCGTATCCCCTTAGGGGGTCTCGAGGCGCCCACTGGATGGTCACCAAATCAAGTTTTTCCTCCTTAGAAGGAGCAGGAATTCCAGGATGGTTTTTACTCGGATAAAAAGGGATTGACCAGGGCTGCCCCCAGAGCTGATAGCCATCGGTGGAAAATTGGTCCGAAACTCCCAAATTGCCGATTATCTGGTATTTGTCTTTTAGGTAGGCAAGGGAGAAGCCGTCCGTCCACCATGAGCCGACTGACGTAGGATAATAACCAAATCTTTCTTTAAACTTCCCAAAGACAGTGTCTATTAAAAGTTTTCTTTCTTCCTGGGTATAACCCGAAAGAAAAACAGAAGTTGCGTGATGCCAAAAGCCCGTATCGTGATAGGTTACCCCGGCCTCCTCAGCAAGGCGGGGAGAAACTTCTAAGAATATTCCTACTTCTTGAGTCTTTTCCATTCTCTTAATAAGACTTGATATTCCTTGATGGTCGATAGCATCATAGGTCAAAAGCCAGGTGGCGGATAAAGAGTATCTTTGAATAACGGAGTATTCAGCTTTCAAGCTAGCAGCTGGGTCGGGTGCATATGAAGAAATCCTGATTGGGTTAACAATTGTAATGAATTGGTTTTCTTGGTTGGCCCGCAACTTCTGAGGATTAAAAATAAAAAGCGAGAAAATTGTCGCTGCTGCCAAAATTGTTCCGATTACCCTCATTTGTTGTTAAGAGTCAGATATTTAGGAGTAATCCAATTCTTCCTGTTAGAACTATCATAGTAACGCAGAATCCGTAACCTGTAAAAAACTGCCATTGTATCCCAAAGCATATTAAACACGGTTTTGATGAATCCTTTTGAAGCAATAGTTGAGGCACCTCCGAATTTCATTTTAAGCTCAACCGGCGCTTCATAAATTCTTTTGAAACCTAAATAATTGGCGACGGAGAGCATTTCGATATCGAAAGCAAAAGCTTTTACCAAGAGTCTGGGTAAGGTTTTTTCTAATACCTCCCGCCTAAAAAATTTCATTCCAACTTGGGTATCTTTGACATTTAGGCCAAACAAAACTCGGGCCAGAATCTGATATCCAAATGATAATAACTTTCTTTGCCAGGGATAAGCCACCTTTGAAGCGGGATGTCTTTTTGAACCGACAATTATATCGGCGCTATACCACTCAAAGTGTTCCAGAAGCATCGAGAGGCCGTTGGGGTTTAGCTCAAACCCTGCATCGATAAAAGCCACTATATCTCCCTTGCTTTTTGCCATCCCGAAACGTACGGCGTGGCCCTTTCCTAAATTCTTTTTGTACCCGACAACCTTAATTTTGTCTGGAAAGAGTTTTTCGACTTTCTTGGCTTTTTCAAATGTTCGATCGACTTCTCCATCCACAACACAAATAACTTCGTAAGGGTATCTTATTTGATTGAGAACCTTTATAACACTTATAAGATTTTTCTTGATGAACGTCTCGGCTTTATGGGCAGGGATAATAACTGAAATAAGCCGAATTTCAGGCTTTTGTTTTGGTCTTGGAGGTTTCATACCCAAAGTATATTAGCAGAGACACGAGCAAAAAAGAAGCTGAGATGATGTTGACTGTTATCACCTGAAATATTGAGCTATGGAAAAACCAGATACCAAGAGCCTGCCCCAAGGCAGCCAAAACAACCAAAGTCCAAATCCTCGTGTCTCCTTTGGATAGATAAAAACCTGTAATTAAAGACCCCGATGAAAAAATGGCCATGAATAATCCAATCCAGACAAGATATGGGGATGCTTCCAAAAACTTATCTCCATAGAGAATTTTCAAGGATAACTCAGGGGCTAACCAATAAATCAGAAGAACCAGTAAAGAAATTCCCAAAGTGAAAAGTAAACTTAATAAGAAAATTTTTTTATAATCTTTCCCTTGGGATTGTCTTTGGGAAACTAGTGGAAACATAACCGCCCCCACGGGTGCCGTACCGAAAAAGATTATTTTCCCCAAAGTTGATAGGGCAGCATAGATACCCGCACTTTGGGCCTCGAAAAAATGTTTAACCAGGATAACGTCGGTTGAATATAAAGAATTTGTTGAAAGAGAAACCAAAAATATCGGCCCCGCGTACGCAAGTATCCTTTTCCCCAATGCTCTCGGCCCACTGTCTTTTGAAACTTTGTAATCCTTAAGAAAATATCTATTCAACCATAGCCCGAGTGCTGCTGATATGAAAAGACCGAAGATGGCTCCAAAAACAGAAAAACCCAGAGCTACAAAAAGAATCCCCAAGGCTAAACGTCCCGCCATGGAGATGTTGCTGACGACAACAACCCTCCCAAATCTCAAAAGGCCCTGCAAAAAAGACGAATAAATAAAACTTAGAAGAAAAACGGTAATAATTGGCCCCAGAAGCACCGCGACGGAAAGGCCTATCTTAAGAAAGCCGGCGATAAATGGGGAAATAGCAGTTACGAAAATTCCTACAAAAATTGCGATTTGAGAGCTTCTGGTCGTAAACCACGAAAAAAGCATTTTTCTTTCTTTCCTGTCTGCCGAGGAAACGAACTTAACTATTACCAGACCGAAAAAGCTAAAAGAAACAGCAAAAAGACCGATAAGGGAAACCACGGCCGCAAGTTCTCCGTAAAGTTCCGGCCCGAGCATCCTGCCTATAACCAAGTGGTAGACATAGGCAATGAAATTGGCAAGATTACTTCCGAAAATCATAACGGTGCTCCCGGAAAAAAGCGGGTGTAAAACTATTTCTTTTATTCTTCTCATCATCTAGGAAATCCAATACCCTCGGGTAAAAAGCATTGTTGCCGTTAAAAGAAGAATCCCAAGAAAAATAAAAATCAGTAGCCGCTTGAGTGCGGAGGTTCTTGCAAGATACCTGGCAAAAAGGAGAAAGGCGGGAAACAAAACCAGAACGTATCTCGGGAGAGAAGAAAAGCTTCCTGAAAGAGTCGGCAGTAAATACCCACCCAAAAGAAAAAGCGCATAGCTTAAGCGGGCCCTAAAAAGAGCCCAAACGGATACTACTATAAATAATATCGAGACTATAAATTCCATCAGAGTTGAGAAAGTAGCGGGAAAATAGGAGTAATCGAGGTTGGGTAAAATCTTGAAGATGTAGCGGTAGAAAACTTGGGGAAGAATTATCGGTGTTGCCGACCTTTGTTCTCCAAAGCCGGGAAGGGTTTTTAAAAAGACAAAGGGGTCTCCCCATCTAATCTTTAGATAATACATATAAGCAAGAATTCCCAGAGGGATAAGGAAAAGCCAAAGATATTTAATTTCGAATTTTTTTCCTTTTCCTTGTAGCGCTTCAATCCAAAAAATGGGGAAAAGTAAAACCCCGATGACCCTGGTTCCCGCAGCAAACATCCCTAAGAAGGAGGCCCAAAACCAATTTCTTTTTCTTGCAAAATAAAATGCCCAAATACTTAAGGCCAAAAACAAGCTCTCGGTATAAACAGCGCCCAAATAAAAAGAGGTGGGAAAAAGAAGAAGAATGATGATGGCAAACCTGACAATTTTCTCTTCAAAATCCAACTTAAGGAGCTTATAAATGCCGTATAGAGCCAAGAGTAAAGCGAAGTTTGAAATAATAAGACCCGCCAAATTTAAGGAGACCAAATCCCCCCCAAAAATTCTTCCGACCGTCCTTATCAGTAAAGGATAAAGAGGAAAAAATGCCTGCTCTCCTTGTTCATAACCGTTCCGGGCAATTGATAAGTAGTGCTCACCGTCGAAATTGCTCCAGGCCCAAAACCAAGGAGCCTTTAAATAATTGGCCAATTCCCCTCCCAAGAATTTTTTTTGTAAAGGAAAAAACATAGTTGCTGCAAATAAAAAAACAAACAACGATATTCGCCAAAGCAAAAAAGAGGAAAAGATAAACTTGAATTCTTTAGATTTCATTGGCTACCTTTTTATAGACATTGGCAGTTTCTCTGGCTGTTTTTTCCCATGAGTAATTCTTTACAAAAACTTTAGCTGTCTCTGTCAATTGATTTCTCAAAACCTCGTCTGCCAAAACCGTCGAAATTTTCTCGGCCATGTTTTTGGGGTCTTTAGGGTCGAAGAAAACGCAGGCCGGCTCCCCAATCTCAACCAGCGCCTGGACCTTAGAAGAAATAACGGGACAGCCTGATGCGAAAGCCTCTAAAACCGCCAGTCCAAAGCCTTCATAGAAAGACGGCTGACAATAAAGAGTCGCCAAATTGTAAATTACTGCCAAATCCTCATCGGGAACAAAACCGACTCTGATTATTGAAGGATCGGCCCCAAATTTATGTAAAAATCTGACAAACGGCCTATTTTCGATGTGTTTTCTGCCAATTTCCTCGCTTTTTGCCTGCTTGCCTACAATCACCAAAGGAATGTTCGCTTGTTTACAGGCCTCGGCAAGCCCAAAAAGATTCTTGTTGTAATTAACGTCGCCGACATAAAGGACGAATTTTTCCGGTAAAGAATACTTATCCCTTATTTTTTGAAGCAAGCTCTCGTCTTTAATTTCTCTAAAAACTTCCCGCGGGGCAAGATAGATAATTTTTACTTTATCGGGAGAAACATCCATCAACCGGCAAATGTCTTTTTTTGAAGTTTCCGAAATTGTAATAATCGCATCCACGTTTTTAAGAAGAATTTTTTGAATGAAGAAATTTAGTCTTCCCTTTATGCCCGGGGGATAATGTTTGGGATAAACTAAGGGAATCAAATCGTGGATTGTCAGAACAACCTTTTTTGAAGGTTTCTTGAAAGGAAGCGTCAGAAAAAAAGGATTAAAATTCGGGATATGGGCAATGTCGTATTTCGAGAGGTCGTTCTTTGAAAAATCAATGACGTCAACCTCAACATCTTTAATTTTTTTAAGATGTTTTATAAGATGACCCGTATGGGCCCCGATTCCTCTTACGGCGTGCCCCGTTACGAGCGGTCCAGAATCGATAGCAACTTTCATACAACGTTAATTATACTTCGTATAATGTTACTCATTATAAACCCTAATACTCCACCCTTACATCTTTGCGGCGGTAGTGTAAATATAGCCTAAAATTGTGGTAAAATAGAAGGCAGTTATGTCAAAAATACCAAGAAATCTGCAGTCTGTTTTGTGGTCAAGAGATATTTCCAATCTCGACCTCCAAAGGGACAAAAATTATATTGTCCACCAAGTTTTGATGTATGGATCCCTAAAGGATATTTCTTGGCTTAAGCAAACTTACAAAAAAACTACATTAAAAATATCTTTATAAATGAACCGCGAAAACTTTATACAGAATCTAGCTTCAATTTTGTCAAAAATTATCTCCTTAACATTTCTGAACAGCTAAATAAAGCTTACTATGTCAAAAATCTACCCAGAAATATTAGACCGTAAAAGACAGCAAATCTTTTACAGTTTTAGAAAAGTTTCGACTAAATATGATTTAGCATCTAATAAAGTACACACAATCGGCAGGCGTGGCGAATGGAAAGATTATGTTGATCTCTTTTTTCTTTTAAAACAAGGGAGATTAAATATCCAACGAATGATCAAGGAAACTGAAAAAAGATTTTGAGATTGAATTTATTGGAAAACCAACACCCAGAGAAGAAATCCAAGAATACTTCAAGAAACTAACAAAAAATCGCCTTTCAAAAATTTAAGTTTTTAATCTCCATTGCCAATATTTGTAATAAGCAATTGGAAAGTGGAGTGACGAAAAAAGACACCAGATAAATCCCCGCATCCCGTCCAGAAAACCCTTGTGTCTAAAATAAAGGTTTAAAAACACCAAAAAAGGTCTAATGAAGGAGAAGAAAAAAAGGGTAAAAATATTTTTGGGAAGCCTTTGTTCTTTAAATTCCGCTGCCTTTAAGTCCGTATAGCGGTTGAGCCGAGACAAATATCGTTCAAGCGTCGGTAAATCGTGGTGTTCCAGGTTGTTGGCTAACCAGGCCACTTCACCGTCCACCTCTATTTGTTCGTGAACGCTAATCTGGGGAAAACGAGCCTTGCCTTTTTTGACAAGCCTGATGACTCCGTCAGGATAGACTCCCGCATACCGGAGAGGTTTTCCTAAAAAATAGTTCAAACGAGGAACAAAAAAGGCAATCACCTCCCCGGTGTCTTTGCCGATCTTTCCGTCCCTCTGCTCTACCAGTTTTTGATGACGAATAAAAAGTTCGGGAGGAGCTTTCGGCTGCTTGTTAAAAGTGACGAGCCGTCTAATCTCGTTTGCCAACTTGCTCGTAACGACTTCATCGGCATCGAGCTGGAGTATCCAGTCTCCCGTTGCTTTCTCAAGTGCCTTTTGTTTAGTGATATGAAAAACATCATGGTGTGGTTCTAGATAAACTTTGGCCCCATATTTTTTGGCTATTTCTCTGGTTTTATCAGTCGAATACTCATCAACCACAATAATTTCATCGGCAATTGCCTTGATCGATTCGAGACAAGGGCCGATATTTTTTTCTTCGTTTCTTGTAGCCAGAACTACCGATAATTTAGACATCTTAGTTGGCGACCGCCTCGAAATATAAGTATCCATTCGAACCGTATATCTTTTTAACGATGTTTGCCTCGGCAGGAATTTCTTCATCCGTGCCTATAATTAAAGCATTCGGATTTTCCGGCCTTATTTTATCAAAATCGACCGTCTCAAAATGAAATTTGTCAAAATCCCTGACCGTTGAGAACCCGAACCTATCTCTTGGGGTCAAGACATGACCCGACTGAAATCTTTCGGGGGAGAATTTTAAGGAATAACCGTCTGCGCCGTAAAAAAGAAGAAGAATATACGGCTGGTCGTATCTATCGGTAATCCAGATTTTTTGATACCTGTCTCCATTTTCCTTTACATAAGCCGCTAACTCTTTGACTCCGTATTGAGAAGAGAATGGGTATTCTTTGGCCAGATGCACCCAGTACATATGTTCATATCGTAGGAAATTCCACAATATGAGAATGGCCAACAACCAATGACTAATAACCAATAATTTCTTACTTTCCTGATTCCTTAACCAAGACAAAATTGTTACTAAACCGTAAGCACTAATAATTGTCAGGGGAATAACCATGTTTTGGGCCCGAAGCGCATGGGGAGATTGGAAAGTAAGGGCCGCTGCAAACGGTGCAATCAAAAGCCACCATAAAACAAGACTCCAATTTTTAGTATTTTTGGCGATGGCAAAAAGGCTTACGGCAATAAATAGCAGGTCGATTAGATAAAGCACGCCTGTTTCCGGCACTTTATTTCTTTGGATATCGTCTCCCGAAAGAAAAAGAAATTCCCCCCAAAAATGCTCGGCCCAGTTTTGGCCAAAAGCCAGTCCGTAATTAACGGCTTTGTTGTGCAGAATCTTTGCCCCGAGGCTTTGGAAATCAGAGTGCTCTCCCCTCTGCTCGTTAATTCTCGATAAAGGACCCGTGTCGGCAAAAAGCCCAACCCCCGCCGCCCTTGAAACGACTGCTCCTTTTGTCATATCTCTCGCTAATGGGAATAAAAGAATAACTCCCACGGCAACTGCCAATGATAAGGTCTTGATATTTTTTGTCAGCTGCCTCCAATAAATAACCAAAAGTCCAAATCCTAACAAAGGAACAATTATCCTCGCGGCGTGATAGGCATATAAGGATAGGGTCAGGGAAATAATCGAAAATACGTAATATTTAGGTTTTTCCAGGGCCTTCAAGAATAACCAAACCCCCAAGACGATTAGAAAAGTTGCCGTATTTACTTCCCAACCTCCCCGCGAGAAATGAAGGTGCCAGGGTGAAATCGCCAAGAAAAGACTGGCGACTAGTGCCAACCTCCCGTTTTTAAATAATTCCTTGACCAGAAAATAAAGAACCAAAACCGTAAGAACCCCGATAAGGGCCCCGGGAATTCTTACGGCGAGTTCCGTAAGCCCCAAGAGCTTTACAAACGGTAAGACCAAATAGAAGTAAAGTCCTGGTTTAAAGTCGTTGAAAGATTGGAAATGGATGGGCCAGGGATTGCCGTGTTCGTCCTTCCCGGTCTCAATTAAGGAATAGGCGTTATAACCTATCGCCGCCTCGTCGGCGTTAAGAGCCGGATAATCGGCAAGCCTATAAAACCTCAAAACGAAAGCCAATAAAACTATGAACCAGATAAATAGTTTTTTCATTTCACTTCAATCACTCGAAAAGCTGTATTAAGACCATCCAAGTACTTTATTTCGGTGATGACTTTAAAAAGATTCTCGTCTTTTGAATCTTCCGGAGGAATCCTTATCGTGTCGGCTACAAAAAGGGTTCCGTGCTCTCCCCGGTTGACCGACCAGTCGATCGGAGCAAACTCGATATTGTCTAATTTGGTGACATAACCGACGTCTCCTTTATATTCGCTCTCGACCAAATTTGCCTGTTTTTGATACTTGGCTGGGTCATATTTTCCGTAGAAAAGAAAAAATATATAAGGTTGGGCAAAAGATTGTTGGACTTTTATGGTTCTGTAATTTTTTTGTATCGGCGTTACCGTTTCGACTATTTGTTTATAGCCGTACTCCCAATATTTGGAGTTATGTTTGGGGACATGAACAAAATAAGAATCGAGGAAATAGACAAAAGCAAGAACGTAAACGGGGATAAAAAGAAACTTAAAGTTTTTCTTGGATAGAATTTTCTCTAAACCAAAGGCTAAAAGGAGAACCATAGGGACGACCATATTTAGGGCCCGAACGGCGTGGACTTGGTCCCGAGAAAGCACGGCCGGGAGTGAAGAAAAAACCAGCCAGAGCCAGAGAAAGGCCGTCTCTTTGGTCAGTCTCCTTCTTACCAGAGCTACAAAACCGATGACGAGAAGAATTAGATCGGTCAGGAGTAGCATCCCCTGATAGGAGGCTGAGTGCCTGGGGTTTGGCCAATCGCCCTCGAAGAATAAGAACCTCCCCGAGAAATGATTAAACCAGCGGCCTGATATCGCCCTGGCAAAGTTTAAAGTTTCGGAATGGAAAAGATAATAGGAGAGGCCCCCAAATTTTTCTCCCCCTTGGTCCAAAAAGGCCTGGGTCTGTTCTTTGGGTCTCGGGTAAGAAAATAGACTGAAAATGGTTAACCTTCCCGTTTGCCCCCGAAAAAGACTCAACAGAATCGGAAAAGAAATTATTAAGCCGAGGATTAAAGATAATCCCAAATTTTTCTTCTCAAAACGAATTAATTTTTTGAAGTAGAGAAACACAAGTATGAGTAAAACTATTCCGGTTGAAAGTTTTGCCCCTTGATAGGCTAGTAAGGTGGAGGCGAAAAAAAGCGCCGAAAGGGGCAGTAACTTCTCTTTCTCAAAAGACTTAAGAAAAAAATAAATTCCGGCCAGGGCCAGGGTCAGGGAAACATTTACCTCCCAGGCACTCCTTGAGAAGTAAATCGCCCAGGGGGTGACGGCCATAATAAAGGAACCTATCAGCGACAACTTTTTTTCTTTAAAAAGAAGGTTTGAAATAAGAAAAACGAGATAAACCGATATTATCCCGGCTAAAGCCGAAGGAAGTCTGACCGCAAATTCATTGAGTCCGAAGATGGCGACCGAGGGAACGGTCAGGTAAACGTAGAGTCCGGGCTTATAGTCGCCGAAAGATTTGAAAATAACCGGTAAAAATTGTCCGTATTCGTCTTTCCCAGTCTTTAGTATCGAATAGGCATTGTAACCGAGCGATGCCTCGTCTTGGGTCAAGTGAGGCGGCACACTCGAAAGATTGACAAGTCTCAAAGCGGCCGCCAAGACCAATATTCCAATCAACAACCAGTTTTTAATTTTCATATATTTCAAAGGCCGCCCTTCCATCTAAAAAGTTTATCGTTTCCAGATTCTTCCAGCCCGCAGGATAATTTCCGGGACTGGTAATAAGAAGGCATTTTATTTTTCCTGTGCAATCCACTACCTCTTTTTTGCTCTCCAGAACAAAAATTCCTTTTTCCTTCGGAATTTCCCAGTCATTGACAAAATAGAACTTATCAAACCTATCCACCCAAAACCAATCGGACTGCTCAAATCTTATCAAGTTTGGGTCTTCCCTAAATTCTTCCGGCTCCCAGGGCCAGAAGAAAAGGAAAAACTCGTGCGGCTCTCCGTATTTCTTGGTCACAACTATTTTGTCATACTTTGCATAATTTTCTTTTGAAAAAGCAACAGCTTCCTTGTAACCATATTGCCAGGCCCAGGAATAACTCTTTCGATAATCCAAAAAATAAGTTTTGAAGTAATTTTCGGCAAAGACGATAAGCAAAATTATGTAGATTGAGGTTAACGCCCCCCGAGAAATCTTTAGCTTTTTAGTTTTTCCCAAAAAATAAAAAAATCCCAAAGCACTGACAATCATGGGAACCGGAAGCATGGTGATTGCTCTTAAGACGTGTGGCGCCTCGCGGGTTAAACTTGAGGGAATTGGAGCAAGAAGAAGCCAAATTAACAGTAAAAATGATTCTCTGGTCCGATTTGTAAAAAGATAATATAGCCCCAAAACAAAGAACAACATATTAACGGTATAAATAAGCCCGTGGTCCGGAACATTAAATTGATAGTGGGTTCCACCCTTAGTAAACAAAAAGCCGAAAGAAAAGTGAGAAAGGTAGTTTCTGATAAAAGCTTTGGCAAAGAAGGTTCCCTTGTTATAAATCAGTCTTGAGACAATAGGTGGGTAGATGGAGCTGGCCCGCTTTTCGTTGATTTGGACAAGGGCTCCTTCGTCAATGATTGAAACCTTTCCGTATCTTGCCAGCCCGACGGGGCTAACAAGTTGTAAAAGCATCGGGATGAGAAATAGGACCGTAAGGATTAAAGAAAAAGCGATAGGTCTTCTACTGCCTTCCCAGATTTTAACTAGTTCTTTCCAATAAAGGGCGAGTAAGACGATGAGAAAAAGCGGAACGAAAATTCTGGCCGAGTTGTAAGTCCAAACCGAAAGCCCAAGAAGAAGGGCTGAAATGGGCAAATACCGATACTTTTCAAGGCCCAGAATAAACAAATAAATCCCCGAAACGATAAAAGAAAGGGCAAGGTTTGCCTCAAAAGCGCCCCTTGATAAAAAGAAACTCCAGGGCTCGATCGCCACCAGAAAGGAAGATAAAAGCGCCGCCTTTTCGCTAAAAAGCTTTTTGACCAAGAGGTAGCTAACGATGACTGTTATTATCCCCGCCAGGATGGAAGGCATTCTTACGGAGAAGGCACTAAGTCCAAAAATCAATTCGGAAACTGCCGTCAAGTAAATATAAACCGGCAGTTTGTAATCCCCATAGGCCCTAAAAATCGCCGGCAGCGTCACTCCCCATTCGTCTCTCCCCGTTTTTAATATCGAGTAGGCATTATAACCATGGGATATCTCGTCCCAATTAAGGGAGGGCGGCACTTTTTCGATAATCACCAATTTTAGAGCTATCGCCAAAGCGACTATCAAAAGAAAAAGCGAATTCTTTTTAAAAAAGTCCCTCATCTGTCGTGGGCCGTCTAATTATACCGAACTTATTGCGAATTATTACTGATAGTCTTAATTAGGTAAAAAGCGGGTTCTCCGCTGGGAGAATAGACCGTCTTTTCCAGATTCAGTTTTGGGTCCCCCGAGAATTCTGACGGGTAAAGCCGATTAGAAGAAAAGATAAATAACGTATTTTTATCCCCTCGCTCACTCGGCCAGTCGACGCTTCTTACTTCGAATCGGCCAACTTTTTCCGGCCTTAAGACATCCGGAGTCTTATAGTAGGCTTCACCAACCTTAGAGGCGGCGACCGTCTGGTATTCCGAAATTGGTATTACCTGGTTAAAAAGCAGATGGATGTAGCTTTCGGTATTGGGGTCATCAATAACTACCTTTAAAGTTGAAGGCTGCTCTTTAATAAATTGACTTACCTGGTCATAACCATAGTCCCAGTCTCGCCACCTAGTAATCGGGGTCAGCTCCAATAAGCCAAAAAGGTAGGCAAAAACGGAATATAAAATGCCAACCAAAGAGACAAGGATGACCAGGTTTTTCATTTTACTAATTAAGGAAAGAAGGTGCCCAAAACCCAAGGCAATGAGCAAGGTGAGGGGTAAAAATAACAAGATGGCTCGATAGGTATGAAAGGGGTCGGCCGTTAAAGCCGCTGGTATCGGCGCCAGGGCCAGCCAGAATAAAAAATATTTGGACTCTTTGAACTTTTTCTTAAAAAACGTCCAAGCACCGATCAGTAAAAACGGTAATTGCCATATGTAAAAGACGCTATAGCCTTCGACCCTCCTTTGGGGATTATAGTCATTCTGCCAAAATAAGTTGCTCGGCGAAAAGTAATGCCAATACAAAGACAGAAATTCTCTTGGAACTAAATAAAGCGGAGGAGCTTTTTCTCTTGAGAAAAGACTGACACCGATGGCTCGATGGTACCCGGCGGGAGAGGCGGTCAATAAGAGTTGCGGCAAAGACAAAAGTAGGGCAAAAAAGAAGCCGAAAATCCACAGCCTCCATTTTTTCCACCAAGACTTTTGACTCAAGATGGAAATGCCAACAAACAAAGGGGCAACCAATCGGGGGGCCTGGTAGCTGTACATCGAGAAAACGAAAAAGGCAAGACTCAAGAAGAAGTACTTCTTCTTGTCCGTGTTGATAAATCTCAGCCAGAGATAAATCCCGACGCTAAAGGCAAGAAGGGCCAAATTCCCTTCAAAGGCACCCCGGCTATAGAAAATGGCCCAGGGCGAGACCGCCACCAAAAGCGCCGAAACGAGGGCTACTTTTCCCGACTTGAAAAATTCCTTGGCGATAAGAAAACTGGTCAAAATAAGCAGCGTCCCGGATATGGCGGAGAGAGCCCGGGCGGCTATAACCGTCGGACCCAAAAGGAAAAAGATCGGGAGAGACAAATAGACATAGGCCGGCAGGAAAAATACCTCAAAGGAGCGGAAAATTATTGGAAATTTTTGTCCGTATTCATCGGCGCCGGTAGATAAAAGCGACCAAGCGTTAAATCCGAGGGCGGCTTCATCCCGAAAAAAGCCCAGGCCGTTGTCGCCTAATCGATAAAAGCGCAAGATAGCACCAAAAAGAATGATACCGGCCAGTAGGGCTACGACTAGTTTTTTGCTCATCGCAGGATTCTCCATTTTTTTTGCCAGGTGGCAACTTGTCTCCCTCCCAGCGCCATTAAAACGATGAAAGGTACGGCAAGCGGCAGGGTCTGCGTAAAACTCCTCCACTCAAAAATAAATACCGCCAAAAGAGCCAACCCGCTATAAACAACCAAAAACTTTTTGTATTTATTAAGATACGGACTTGTAAAGCCGATGATAAAAAGCAGGAATTGAAAGAAGAAAAACTTTTGGCGCTCTTCGACCCCAACCCGCTCCCTTGGGTGTCCCGCAAAAAAATAATTGCCGATATCAAGGTTCTCCATAACAACCGACAATCGCTGATTGACCGCTTCCCTTGGCCAATTGACGAAATAGACCGTTAGGGGCGAGGGGGCAATTTTGCCCCTTTTCCAGATGACATTTGTCCTTGATTCTTGGATATCTTCACGAAAGTTGGTCCGGAACAGGTCTTTAGGAACGGGCAGTGACCAAAGCCAGGGTGTAAAAAGTAGAGTGAGGATAATCCAAATTGCCATTCTTTATTAAAAGCTTCAAGAAAACCGTACAATCTATTGTACGGATGAATTGAAGCTGTATCAACATCTTTCCTTAGGGATGAAACCGCGGACCATAGTCCGCGGAAGATGTTATTATGATACGGTATACTGACATTGAAAAGAAGGCGGGCGCCAAGATGAAAATATCAGTCATCATCCCTACTTTTAACGAAGAAAAAACAATAGAAAAAACGCTGGATAGGGTCCTTGAACAAAAAGTCGTCGGCGAGACAATCATTGTTGATGACGGCTCGCGGGACAAAACTGCCAACATTTTGAAAAAAAATCAATCACGCGATCCAAGGATTAAACTAGTCTTTCATCAAAAGAACCGGGGCAAGGGGGCGGCGGTGCGCACGGGCCTTTCTAAAGTTTCCTCTGACTATGTCTTAATTCAGGACGCTGATTTAGAATATGACCCCATTGAATACAACAAACTGATAAGCAAAGCGTCCCCAGGCCGGGCGGTCTACGGCTCAAGGCTTTTGACAAAAAACCCCCACGCTTATGCTAGAACGTATTTAGGCAACGTTCTTCTTACCGGCCTTGGCAATCTTCTTTTTGGCATCAAGCTGACGGACTCGTACACCGGTTACAAACTTTTGCCGACTAAAATAATGAGGGCCCTGAATCTTTCCTCAAACGGATTTGAGCTGGAAGCCGAGATTACGGCCAAGCTTGCCAAAAGAAAGATACTCATCATCGAAGTTCCAATTTCATTTACGCCAAGAAAATATGAACAAGGGAAGAAAATAAAAACCGAAGATGCCTTAACCGGAGCCCTGACCTTTCTCAAGGTGAAATTCGGCTCATTTAACTAACGGGTCAACGATTAATACCAGTGGGGCTTGATTCTGGTAACCAACGGTCTTGACAATATTGCTACCTACCTTAAATTCCCAAGCTCTTCCGACCACCAAGCTTTTCTTGCCTGTCCTGATGATATCCTCCAGGTTGATATCGCCGAAAACGTATTTGCCCAATCGATAACTACCCAGCTGGTCGGTATAAATCACCCCGCTCTCTTGCTGTTGTTCGGCCCACTTAAGGGAAGCCTCTTGTACCAACCTGGGGTCTATCTTTTCGTAAAAGGCGACCCAGATGTGGGGTACGCCCAAACTGCGGCTGACGACGACTTGGTCGTATTTTGCCTGGTTCTCGTTTATATACGACACCGCCTCCCCCATGCCATATTTCATCGATTCGGCTCCCTTGGCCGGGGCGTGATAAAGGTAATCTTCAGAAAAACTGACAAAAGAAAGGCTAAAAACGAAAATTACTCCAGGGACGAGATACTTGCCGATATTAAAATTTCTAAATTTAGTTTTTAAGACCCCTTGCAAATAGACCAGCCCGTAAGCCGAAAGTATCTGGATGGCGGGCATGAGAACCGCCGCCCGATTGGCCGCATAACCCGACCCTTTGGTCAGGGCGGCGGGGATGGGGGCGAGAACTAACCAGAGTAAAATAAATTCGACACCTTTAAAAGACTGCCTTTTAACAATCGCAATGATGGCCGCAATCAATAAAACTATTTCGAACAAATAGAGCACTCCCCGGCCGGAAATCATCCCGTAAGTCCACTCGCCCGCCCCCTGAATAAACAAGAAGCCGGGTGAGACGTAGGTTAGATAGTTATGCGTAAAGGTCCTTAGAACATAAGTTACCTTATTTGAAAAAATTCTTGAAGCCCAATCCGGCAAACCCTCCATCACTCCCTCGTATCTTCTATCCGAAACTGAGGCCCAATTGTCGGTTGGATTGAAAATGGCCAAATCCGCCCCCCGGGTTGCGGCTCCGCCCCAAAAGGCGGTAGACAAAGATACTCCCAAGAAAAGAAGGAAGATAAAAACCGGCAGTTTGTATTTTGCAAAATCTTCAAAAAATTGCTTTCTATTTAGAAACACCAAAGCGGCCACGATTAAGGGAGTAAAAAGCCTGGCCGGATGATAGGCAAAAAGATTGAGCCCAAAGAGTACTGCGGCGAGCATCATCATCTTCGAATTTTTCATTCCTTCTAGAAAACCCCAGACCCCGAGTGGAATAAAAAAAGTGGTCAAATTGGCTTCGAAAGCTCCCCGCGACAGCGATATATGCCAGGGTGACAAAGTCAAAAATAAAGCCGAATAGATGGCCAAATTTTCATTCTCGCTGAGCTTTTTAACCATCAGATAACAAGCCAGTATGGCCAGGGTTCCGAAAATTGCACCGGGTAGCCTAACGGCAAATTCATTCAAACCAAAAATAGAGACCGAGGGGATGGCCAGATAAGAATAAAGAGGGAGTTTATAATCGCCAAAGCTCCGGAGCGTTAAGGGAAGAGTTTCTCCCCACATGTCTTTGCCTGTCTTGGCAATAGAATAGGCATCATAGCCCAAACCCGCCTCGTCCTGGGTGAAGCCGACGGGGTACTTATCCAACCAGAGAACTCTCAAAAAAAGAGCAAGAAGTAAAATCGCAGGCAAAAGGATTTTATATATACTTCTCATCTCTGGTTCTTACAGTATAAACTAAAGTTGCCCGTAGCGGCACATTTTCTGGCCGGATTAGTTTTATAGCCAACGAAAACTATATACCCAATCGGGTCCCTAATTTCAAAAACTTCCGTCAGAAAGTGTTCCTTTTGTTGACTTTCTGAAACCGCTAATTCATCCCCAACCAAAATTTGTTCTTTGTAGATGTCTGTTTTCCATTCGATATTTCGAATTTCCATATTGGCAAATCTATATTCCTGTTTAAAATCAACCATTGAGTAATAGTTCTCACGTACCTTAGGGTCAACCGATCTCTGAAGTTCCTCTGGCGGGTATTCAAGAAAATAGGCAAGTTCTATATAGGCCGGTTTTGTTCGCGACTGGTCTATGACGAATTTCTCATTTGGCCTCTTTCTTATTTCTTCTGCCAGAGGCGAAAAGCCGTATCCCCAAATTTTCGCTCTTTCTTTGGGGAAAAGAACAAAATAGGACCGCCAGAGAAGAAGGAGAGAGAAGACGGAAAAAACCAAAAAGGTCAAAGACCAATAAACAATTTTTCTATTGTAAATTAGCCCGTCTATCCCCAGAAAAATTATTAAAGATAAAGGAAGAAGAAGCGGCAATGCTCTTTGTGAGGAAAAAGGGTCTCCTGATAGTGCAGGAAAAATCGGTATCACCAATGTCAAAAGGGAAATAAACTTTGTCTCATCGGTCTTGATGCTTTTAAAAAGACGGTAAATACCATAAAGATAAGGAATGACCATCCAGAAATAAAAAACAGAAAGTTCGGGAATAGAACGTTGGAGGTCGGGGTCTCCCAGGAAAAATAGCGACCTTGGGGAAAAATAAGACAAATACTGAGACGTAAATTCTCTGATGAAAGCCAAAGGAACCCCGATAAAGGTAGGGAGAAAATTTGCAATTTTTTCAGCTTGGGAGAAGATAGCACCTTTGTAAAAAAGGGTACTTTTTGTAAAAAACGCCGGCGTAGAAAGAAAATAAATATTGGGTAGTTGAATGAGGAAAGCGAGTAAAAGAGAGGAAGAGAGATATTTTTTCGAAAGAAACAAAACTTTTTTAAAGACCAGCAAAAATAAAACCGCAATAATAGGGACGAGAAATCTTTCGGTATGCGCTCCGTAGGAAGAAAGACTCAAAATTGGAAATCCTAAAAGTAAAAGTTTCGGTTTCTTAAGACCCAGCCAGAGATACAAAACTCCCAAAGAAAAAAGAGCAAACCCGATATTCATTTCGTAGCCTGCCCTGCTATAGAAAATAAGCCAGGGTGAAATTGCAAAAAGGAAAGCTCCTAAAAAAGGAGTCAAGGGCGACCTTATGATTTTTAAGGATTTTATGAAGAAAAAAACAGCAATAACAAGAACTAGACCGCTTATTCCCGAAATTACTCTAGGAGAGGAAATCTTGAGTCCTCTAAAGTAGATTATAGGAACCGTAAGATAAGTATGCATGGGCGGAGAGTACGAGCCGAAAAATCTGAATGCTAGAGGAAATGGTTTACCGTACTCATCCTTCCCGGTCTTTAGTACCGAATAGGCGTTATACCCACTTACGGCTTCGTCTACATATAAACCGTTTGGGATTTCGTCTAGTTTATAAAAATAAAGAAATGCCCCTAGCGCAACAATTAATAGAAACGAGATGGTTGCGGCAAAATTCTTAATAAAATGCATAGGCTAAGGTCTGGGCCAAAACCAATAAAAACACTCCCATGCCGGCGGCGACGAACTTCATTTTGCTAATCTTATATTTCTTGGTTACGAACTCGAAAAAGGAATAAAGACCCATCGCGGCAACGACAACAATAAACGGAAACAAAGCAATTGTTCCAAGTTTATTTGAAGGCCCCATGAAAGAAATCGCAATGACGGGAATAATAAAACTATAAAAAATTATCTTTCTGTCTCTTTTTGCCAAACAAAAAATACCATAGAGGAAAAAAGGGAGAAAAATATAAGGAAACTTTTCAAACTCAACGGTTCCTATCCTTTCTCTGGGATGGCTTGCAAAAAAGTAAACGTTGGGGTCAATCGCTTCAGAAAAATTTCTCATCACTCTGAAAAAGGCTATCGACTCCGCTCTTCCTTCAAACCAATGTGCAATCGGTATCCATATAGCTTTTGTCCCAATATGAATTGAGACTAAAGGGTACTCTCTAAGTCTCATATCCCGAATTCGTATTTCGTCATTTGAAAGGGAAGTTAGTGACATCCTTGTGGTCGTCCCTATCTGTACTGCAAGAAGGGCAGAAAACAAAACCCAAAAAATAATTTTCAAAATCGCATAACCATGCAAATAAAAAAAGAGAACCGATGTTACCGTCAGCAACAATATGGCAACTAGCGGGCTAGAAAAAAATATTTTCCATAACCATATATTTCCCAAAAGAACCAGAAGAAAAATCGCTTTTTTCATTGAGCCAAGGTTCCAGAAAAAAGGTAAAAAGCCGGTTCACCCGAGGGATAGGCAATTGCTTTGATCAACTTTAGCTCCGGCGGGGTCCTAGTCGGCTCCATAATTAAATTTGCGCCTATTTCTTTAGCGACAGCCAGGTATAAGGTTTTGTTATCAATGACTTTGCCTAATCCGTATAGGCCGTCTTGCGACGAGCCGAAATAAAATTTATCGATATGGGAGACTTTGCCAAAACCGGCAAGCTCAACATCGTTGCCAATGGGAAACCGGCTTTGCCATTTATCCGGTGGGTACTCATACCAGCCTGCAAAAAATATCCAAGGCGGCTCGTTGGCGGTGGAAATAATAACCCTGTCGTAGTCTTTATCTATTTGTTTAATTGTTTGAATTGCTTCTTTAAAACCAGCATGCCACCACCTTTCAGATTCCCATGGATAATGGACCCAATATTTATGCTGATACGAATAAAAACCCAAAAGAAAAAGGGCTAAATAACTTCCTACAAATAATAATCGCGCCTTGCCTTTTAAGGTGTTTAGGGTTTCGTTAATGCCATACGAAATTAGAAAGATCAGTGGCGGAAGAATTAAAATCAGTCTGGTGGCGTGCTTACCCCCTTCCCTGGTAATGGCTGAAGGGACTGCCCCCGCAAGAATCCAAAAAAGCAAGAAGAATTTTATCTTTTTGTCTTTAAAGCGCGTTGCCAAAAATATTAGCCCCAAGATAAGGGCGATCGACTCTATTTTGTAAAATTCCCCCAGGCCTATTGAATGGCGAAGATTTAAGTCCCCTTTGATAAAAAGAAATTCTGTTGAGAAAGATTCAAAATAATTCTTTATTACATTTGCCCCCCAAAATGTAAATTTGTTATGAACTAACCTATCGAAAAGCGTTGGTGTCAGGCCCTCTCCCATCTCACCTCTTACTCTGGCATCAATCAGCCTGCCAAACCCAACCTCGGGTTCTGTGGTGGGGTCGGTAAATATGCTGATGTAACCGAACCGTTGGGTTCCCCCACCTAAAAGGGTGCTATAGGCAATTGGTCCCCCGACAGCAAGCAATGCAAATAACCCGTAGAGAAGGTATTTCTTGGGAAATGAGAGAAGATCTTTTTTGTAAAGAAAAAGCAAAAATACTAAAAGAATCGGGGTAAAAAGTTTAGCTGTAGAATATACCCACGGAGTAAAGGCTAGAATTGCCATAGAAAGCCAGAGTATCCGGGGATTTTTTAGGGATTTGAAGAAAAAATACAAACCCAGCAGTAAAAGAAAAAGTAAGAGAGTCACTTCAAAGGCCGCCCGAGAATATTGGATGTGCCAGGGAGAAAACGCTAAAACGGCGGAGGTTAAAAGCGCCAACCTCTCGTCTTGAGAAATTTCTTTTATCAATAAATAGAGGGCCCAAACTCCCAGAATTCCAAAAACTATCGCCGGTAGTCTCACTCCCAGCGGACTAATTCCGAAGACGGCAACCGTTGGCACGGCGCTGTAAAGGTAAAGTGGGGTTCGCCATTCTGCCAAAGACTGGAAGTGAATTGGCCAAGGATTTCCTGAATAATCTTTCCCCGTTTTTAGTATCGAATAAGCATGATAGCCCACGTCAAGTTCGTCGCCAAATAAAGATACCGGCACCTCGTTTATCCTCCAAAGCCTTAAGAGGGCGGCAACCGCCAGTATGAAAAGAAGAATTTTCCGGGAGTTCATTAGCTTAATTGTATCACTGGTCCTGAAAATAAAGGGCCAAAAGTTTTTTAGCTTTTTTTGAAAATCTTTTCCCATTTTTGCCCGAGCCAAAGAATTGTATTGATGACGTAATGCGTAACTACGCCGTGATAAATTTTACTTCCGGGAATAAGTTTTCTCCACTGGTTTTCTCTTTTCGCCATCTTTTTAAAAGTAGCGCCGTGATAATGCATTATTTCCGAGCTGGGCAGATAGTAAACTTTTAGACCCGTCTGCCAAACCTTCCGGCAATAATCAATGTCCTCGAAATAGGCAAAATATCGCTCATCAAGCATCCCTGCCCTTTTAAAGGCCGCGGGGGTAATTAAAAATACCGCCCCGACGAGAGCGTCCACGGGAATTGGTTTTTTACCTTTAGGTGCAAACTTTTTAAAATGCCCTTTTTGCCCCAAGAAATATTCTTTGATGGCATTGGTCATTGTCGGAAAATGAAAACAGGAGGATTGAAGGCTTCCGTCTTTATTGAGAAGTTTTGACCCGACAACGCCGGCGTCGGGAGTATCTTCGGCAAATTCCACCAGTTTAGTCAAGGCTCCTCTTCTTACAATGGTGTCGTTATTCAGAAGAAGTAAGTATTTGCCTTTAGCAATTCTTATACCCTGGTTATTCGCTTTGGCATAACCTAAGTTCTCCTTATTTTTAATAAGCGTTATCAACTTCCTGCTCGCCAGGTTTTCCAAAGCTTCGACCGACCCGTCCGCAGAGCCGTTGTCGACAACAATTATTTCCTTTTTAGTTTCGGGCCCTTCAGCTAAAGCCGATTTTATGCAATCAAGCGTCAGCTTTTTTGTATTAAGATTAACGATTATTACCGACAAATCTAGCATTTCAGAATTTTGCAAAAATTGCTTCATCCGAAACCTTTCCTTCTCTTTTCTCTTTTGACCTCGCCTTAAGGACCGTGCGGATTCTAAAAAGGGCCATCAAAATAATTCTCAGATAACCCGGGTGCCCCGCTAGTCTTTTTAGAAGTCCGAGTACGTGTTTTCTGAAAAGATTTGGGCTTATTATATTTTTCCAGAGGACCAAAAGCTGGTTTCTTTCTCTTATTCTCTCTACATATTTTTTTGAAAACTTGCTGATGGTTGATTCGTGTTTGTGAACGACGTTTGCCTCAGGTTCCCAAAGGTTCAACCAACCTCTTTTAGCGGCCCGATAGCACAAATCGATATCTTCCCAGTAAAATGGCGAGAGTAATTTCTCATCCATCCCGCCCAACTTCATCCAATAACTTCTTCTAAAAACCCCGCTTCCCCCACTGACCCAAAAGCTTAAATGGGCTTGGATTGTTTCTTCTCCGGGAGCTATTTCGATATAACCGTCTTTAAAGATGCCCCTCGCCCAGGCATATCCCTTTTCATGAAGCGAAACGGCAAAAACTTTTTCGTCTTTGAAGTGGGAAAAAACCGCCACCAAAAAATCCTGGCTCGGAATAACATCGGTGTTCATTAAAACCACCAAGTCTCCTTTAGCTGTTCTTACTCCCGTATTAACGCTTGCCGAAAAACCTCTGTTTATTTTGTGTTTAATCAGTTTTACTTCCGGAAAATTGTTTTTAATAAGAAAGACACTTTCATCTACCGAGCCATCATCGACGACGATTACTTCTATAATTTCGTTGAGGGGATTGTCTTTGGCTTTTAGAACTGACGGCAAATTTTTCTTAAGAAGCTCTTCACCGTTAAAATTGGGAATCACAACCGACACTCTTAGTTCTTGGTTATTTTGCATATCTTTTCTGTACTCTTATTTCACCAAATCTTCTTTCTTCGACCAGCTGGCTCCTAACGTCTTCGGCCCCTAATTCATAAACCAAAAAATGCTCCGGGATTCCCTGCATCGGCTCGATGATAAAAAAGTGTAATTTTGTCTCTTTTTGGGCCAGGGGCAGATTATTTCCAAGTTGATCCACCTGATCACGCCCAGTCCACTCGGGAAGATAACCGTAATTCCCTTTCCCATACCAATTGTAAAGGTAGGACCAGAGAGTATTCATGAAAAGGGGTGAAGTAAAAGTATTAATGCTAAAGGAACTTCCTCTTGACTCCTGATAAGTGTAATTGACCACTTCGAGTTGTCTGGCTAGGGTCATATCTTTTTGTATGGCAAAGTTGGTCTGACCTTTCTTGTTTTCCTTAAAAATAAGGCCTAGGTTGGAAACTACAAGTAATAAAAGGAAAAAACCAGCTAAGAACCTCTCCTTTTTTAAAAACTCTTCAACAAAAATTGCAGCTAAAATAATTATTCCGACTTCAAGTCCGGCTGTTAAAAAAGGTGTGCTGATTCCTCCCAAAGAAACGATAGCCAAATGAGAAAGTACATATGAGATAAGAAAGGGCTGCCAGGAGATTCTCCTCTTTACCTTCTCTTTCCTCCAGTTTTTATAGGCTAGGACAATAATGACTATCCCTAAGAAACCTCCATACCCGACATTGGAAGGAAGAAGCGTTAGTGAGAATACTCTTCCCATCTGATTAAGATAAAGAACGATAAAATCCCCCAGACTCCTGAATTTCACGAAGACGTCTTCGGAAAAAAATATACTGGCAACTGCCGCTATCCCCTTAAAACCGAACTTCATTTCTGCCAAAATGATAGAAGAGGCGGTTGCAAGAAAAACGATTAAGAAAACCAGTAAACTTTTTCTTTTAATCCGGGCTCTTTCCACCCAAAGCCAGAGTAAAATGGGAATGAAATGATATCCGAGAAAAATCTCCGCTTGCATAGAAAGACCCAACCCCAAACCTGTAACAACCGGTCCCCAGGCCTTTCCCTCGGCAAGCCACAACCAAAGACCAAGGTAAATCAGAGGAACTGTCCAAAGTGCAATTGAAGGGTTCGAAAGCCAGGCCGCATACTGGCTAACACCAAAAGAAATTGCGTAAAAAAAGGCGGCCAAAAGGGAAGTCTTGGGCTTTTTAGTTATTAGCTTGGTTAAATAATAAACGATCAAGACCCCTAAGGAATTTAAGAAGGCCAGGTAAGCTGAAGCAACCAAAGGGCTTCCCTTGCCTAAAAGATAGGCTGGGGCCAAAAGATAATAGTAAAACACACCGTGGAATAAGCCCGGGGTGGACGCTGGAGGACCCAGTATCTTAAAATCTCCTTTCAGAATCGCATCGACAACCCAGGCGTCCCGGGCCATATCGTACATGAAAAGAAGACTCCCTTGAGGCAAAAAGATGACCCTGAGAGCCAGTGCGAGTACAAAAATAGCAAAAAGGGCAATTAAAACTTTCTTTTTCATTTTTTGATTCTTTTCTGAACTCGAATTTCTCCAAAATTCTTTTCTTCCAAAAGGGTCGATTTTGCATCTTCCGACCCAATTTCAAGGGGAAGATACTGCTCGGGTATCCCTTGTGGCGGCTCGATTATAAAAAAGTAAAGCTTGGTGCTCGGGGATGTTGCCGCAAGATTATTCCCAAGTTGTCCAATCTGGTCTCGTCCGTGCCATTGGGGGAGATAACCGAATTTGGCCTTCCCATACCAATTATAAAGATAACTCCAGACAGTGTTCACCCAAAGAGGAGAGGTAAAAGTGTTGATGCTGAAAGGCTCACTTTTAGATTCCCTGTAAGTGTAATCTACCGCTTGCAACTGTTTAGAAAGTAGCATGTCTTTTTGTATTGCAAAAAGTGTCTGCCCGTCTTTATTTTGAGCGGTAATATTTGAGATGTTCGAAATAATAATCGCCAAGGTTAAGAGGATTGCCAAATAGCGGTTCTTTTTCCAGATTGCCGCCAGTATCAGGGAAGTCAAAATGACCGAAGCCACACCCAGTCCAACCGTCAAAAAGGGAGTGCCAAATCCCCCCAAGGACACTATTGGTAGATGGGCCAAAAGATAAGTTGCCAAGAATATCTGCCAAGATAGTATTTTTCTTCTATGCTCCTCGTACCAACTTTTCATCAACCAGAAAAGTCCGATTACTCCCAGTGCTCCTCCAAACCCTGGGTTTGAAGGCAGTACCGAGTTGGTAAATGTTTTTCCGTACTGATTCAAATAAAGAACGATAAAATCTCCTATGTCTTTGGTTTTAGTGTGGGCATCTTGGCTGGATAAAAGGTAGGAAATTCCCCCGATTGCTTTGAAGTTAAATTTAAACTCAACCAAAATCATTGTCAAAACAGATAAGGTAAAAGCCGCAATGAACATAAATAAAGATTTTCTTTGAATCCTTCTTCTTTCAACCCACAACCAAAAACCAAGAGGTACTAGATGATAGGCTAATGAAATGTCTGCCTGGATAGTCAGGCCTAAGCCCACGCCGGCCAGGATGGCTCCCCACCTTTTGGCCTCTTTAAGCCATAACCAAAGACCCAAATAAAATATCGGAACGGTCCAAATCCCGATGGTCGGATCGGATAACCAGACTGCGTACTGGGTAGCTTGGAAAGAAATTGCAAAAAGAAAGGAGGCTAATAAACTAACACCTACCCTTCTAATTAATAAATAGGTTAAAAAGTAAACAAGCAAAACCGTCAAGGCATTTAAAAGTGCTATCCAATAAGCAGCCGCTATGGGGTTTCCTTTCCCGAATAAATAGGCCGGTGCCAAAAGATAGTTGTAAAAAATTCCATGATAAAGGCCAGGGGTAGAAGCAGGAGGTCCCAATATTTTTAAGTCGCCCCCTAAAATCTGCTGTGTTACAAGGGCATCCCTTGCCTGGTCATAGCCAAAAGTTAGGGCAAGGCGCGGAAGATACAGAACCCTTAGGATAAAAGCCAGAAAAAACAACAGAGAAAGACCAACGATTAAATATTTTCTGTCCATTTGCTTTAAACTAACCAGGTATGATTTTACCAAATTCTTTTGCAAAAGCTTCATAGCTAAATTTTTGGCTATCCTGCCTGGCCTTCAAAGAAGTTTGTCTTAATAAACCTTTTTCTTCAATAAGTTTTTTTGTCAGGCTAAGAAGTTGCCCGGTTTTACTCCACAAAAATCCGTTTTGTCCATTGACAACTATTTCTTTGTGGCCGCCGGCACTATAGACAATGGGGACGGTGGAAGCCGCCATAGCTTCCATGGTGGTTATTCCGAAATGTTCAACTTTTTCGGGTTCCTTTTTTTCGTTGACTCCGAAACCCGCCGCCGACCAAAAAAACTTTGCCTGACCGTAAAGTTTTTTTATTTCCTTAAATGGCGGGCTTTTGACGATCTCAATTGGATAGCCTAAAGAGGCCTTCTCGAGTCGGTCCAAAAACTCATCCTTACCTACTTCAATTCCTCCGGCTAAAACAAGCTTCCAGTCTCGATGGCCGCCATCGTAAAATCTCTTAAAGGCCCCGATTAAAATATCTTGTCTTTTTGATTGAACAAGAGTTGAGAAACGACCCACGTAAAGGATGATGTTTTCTTTTCTTTTTGGTTTTATCTTTGTGACGTCGACTGGGGGGTAGACGACAATACTCTTTACCCCGTATTCTTTGTCGATGAAAGTCTTGGTAAAATATGAATTGCAAATAACTTTCCCAATTCTAAAAAGTTTCATTCGGTTTAGAAGAGTTCTACCGCCAACGTTGTGGAACGGCACCTGAAAGTGAAGGAAATTTTTTCGGGCAGCAAGGGTGGGGATACTTCCGTCCGAAACCCAAAAACAGACTTCGTAACCGTCTCCTCTTTTGATGTCTTTGACGAAATTCACTCCGGTTAAATCTATCCCAAACCTGTCTTCCAATTTCCTCCTGATGTTTTTTGACTTCCACTCAATGTCGACTCTAAATCTCAGTTCTTTGAGAACGGTGACAAAGGCCATGGTGTAGCGCTCCCCGCCGCCCATGGTGTCTAAATATGGATTAAAAATAGCCGCTCTCATTTTTTTACCTTGATTTGCATTTCCCAAAGTTTGGCATAAGTAATCATTCTTGAAAATGTCTGATAAATGATTTCAATCACGCCAACCGTCCCGTCCAGAAAACCCATTTTTTTAATACCCCTATCCCAAACCTCCCTGACACCAACCGATAAAAATCTCCACCACGTCATTTTGGGGTGGCCTGCGTCAAATAAAAGGCGCGCCTCAACCTCTGACCAATCGTTTGTCTTATCCACCATCTCGGTTAAGCTCCTGTGTGAAATATGAGTCAGCGGTTTTTTGAGTTTCCCGACCTTACCGATTATTTTGGGTTGTTCATGAAGCTCCCCCTCCCATTTCAAAAGAGCCTCTTTTTTGATCAACCTTAAGACAAAATCCGGCCACCAACCTCCCCATCTCATTTCGTGTCCCAGGAAAATGTTTCTCCTGGGGATGGCGTAGGCGGTAAAATGGTTAATGGTTGATGGTTGATGGCTAATGGCTGATTGGATTTCTTTTCTAAGAAGGGGGGTTACCCTTTCATCCGCATCAATGTATAATAGCCAGTCGCCAATTGCCTTTTTTGCTCCAAAATTTCTCTTTTCGGAAAAGTCTCCAGAGAAGGTGAAAACTCTGCCTCCGGCTTTTCTGGCCATCTCCCTCGTTTTATCACTGGAGTTATCATCAATAACAACTATTTCATCGGTCCAGTTGATTGAAGCTAAACAATCAGCCACCAGGTTCTCTGAATTTTTAGTCAGGACGATAGCGGAGATTTTGGTCATTTCGTTCCCCAACTGCTTTTCCCAAATCTACCCAAAAAGAAATCTCTCACTCCGATTTTCTGCCACTTGCGCCCCCTTAAAAGAAGTTTGAGACTTTCTTTGATTAAGGCGAGCTTAGTTCTGGCTCGTCCGTAGCGCATCCCAAAATCAAGTCTGTTTCTGGTCAAAAAATAGTCGTTGAGCTGACTGCCTATCCCCGATGCTTGAGAAACCTTGTGCCAAAGATGGGTCGCCGGAGTATAAACAACTTTCCAGCCGGCTCTCCTGGCTCTTTCGGAATAGTCGGCATCCTCCCAGTAAAGAAAATATTTCTCTCTTAAGTAACCGATATCTTTAATTACCTCTCTTCGAATAAGAACGCAGGCGCCATTGGCGACGCCCGTTTCCTCTTGGTCGTTGTACTGACCATGGTCGACTTCGTCCACGCCCCGATGAAACGTATAGATATTATCCCTGTCGATAATCCCACCCGCATACCAGAAAACTCTCCCTAGCTCGCTTTTTTGATAACGGTCTTGATGAAATTCGTAGCCTCTGGCAAAATACATTTTTGGGGAAAGAAGACCTATTTTTTTGTCCCGCTCGGCCACTTTAACCAGTTGAACGAGCATGTCTTTAGAAAGAATGAGGTCGTTGTTCATCAGGAGGACATAATCATTCCCACTCTTAAGCGCGACTTTGATGCCGATATTGTTGCCGGCCGCAAACCCCAGGTTTAACCCCGTCTCAAAAAAACGGTAGCCCATGTTTGGAAGCCGATATTTCGAAAGTTCCTCTTGGGTATTGTCTTTAGAGCCGTTATCGACAACCAGAGTCTGGGCCTCTATGCCTTTCGTCTCAAGTTTTGCCACGTCAGCCAGCTGCTCTTTGGTCATCTGGCAGGCATTCCAGGTAAGAATGACAATCGATACTCTAGGTTTTCTCTTAGGCATTTTTGCTCAAAAACTTTCGAGAGATTTTATCGGGGAGGGAGGCAAAAAATCCTTTTGACTTTATTTTTGTATCTGAAATCCACCACTTAACTTCTTTAATTAAAGAACCAAATTCCTTATCTATCTCTTGCACGGAAATTGCCTGCTCCATAAATTTTTCTGCCTGCCAAACCTTAAGATAGACGATAAGTTCCGAAAAGGCCTGGAGTAGGGAAAGGGCCAGTCCGTGCAGTCCGTCTTTATAGCCCTCCCCGGCAAAATACCGACTTAGAAACTCGTTAACGGGTTTAGATATTAAATCTTTCCAAATAAATTTATGCTTTCCTTCGATTAAGATTTTCGCTTGGATGGAGCTGTAGCGGTTCATTCTTTCTAAATATTGCTCGATGGAGTTGTAGTTGTGGTGGATTATTGCCAGTTCCTCTTTTGCAGGAAGGTCGGCCCCCATCCCCTGAGTGATGGGAACCGAATGGATGAGTTCGTTCCAAGCCACATGGCCCTTTTTAAAAAACCGGATGTTATAATCCGGCCACCAACGCGAATGTTTTATCCACTTACCAAAAATTATATTTTTACGCGGAATTCGAAAGTAGTCGGCTTTGGGGCTCTTTACTATCTTTTTTAGTTTTAGGGCAAGACCTTTCGGAATCTCCTCGTCGGCGTCAAGGACTAGAACCCAGTCGCCCGTGGTTTTGCTTATTGCGAAATTTCTGGCCGGTTCAACGTAGCCGATTCTTGTATGCTCGTAAACTCTGGCGCCAAACCTCTTAGCCACCTTGACCGTCTCGTCCTCAGACTTCATGTCAACCACGACTATCTCGTGGGCAAGGGTTTTAACCGAGGCAATGGTCTTGGGTAGATTTTTCTCCTCGTTGCGGGTATTGATGACTACCGAAATCTTATCCACAGCTTCAATTGTACCACTTATGAGGCTAACCATGAATAAATAAGGATTACCTTGAATAACGAAGGATTACCTTTCGACTTTGTAGATGTCTACCTCGGAGTTCTCAAAAATCTTTGAAATTCCGAGTTGCCCTTCTCTCAAGAGTGCTCTTTGGCCTTTTATCCAGTATATATAGGAAATGTTGTTTTCTTTCAAAAAAACTCTCGCCTCGCCGGCTTCAAAACTTTTAAGAAATTTTTCAACCTTAAGCTTTCTTTCTCCCCACGAGTAACCCGTTATGTCCAGATTTACTTCATCTTCCAAAAATACCGGTTTTTTGGCGAAAGCCGAAACATAAGCGGTTGATTCATAAAGATAAAGAGGTCGAGGAGGATTTGCTTCGGCTTCTTTGGCCTTAAATCTGTCAAACGGATAGGTCAAGATAACTCCTTGGGGTTCTTTGACCAAGAATGAAAGCGCTTCAAGTTCCTCGTTCGATATCTTAGCCGGGGGCCTTGCCGGAAGATAATGGGCTAGCGTTCCAAGAGTAGTGGGGACCGTGAGAAGAATAGTCCCGACTATCAAAACAGACCGTGTCAACACCGTCTTGGCCTTGGAAAGAATTTCTCCCAGAGCTACCCCCGCCAGAATTCCGGAAAAGAATAAAGAATAATAGAAAAACTGGATTGTATTCCAGGGAGTTCCCGCCTGGAGAAAAAACATTGGCATCAGTCCACCGATGACTATGAGGCTTATGAAAAAGACTTCGACGAAACCTATTTTCTTTGGGTTTTTTATCCATCTCCAAACCAAAATTTCTTTGATGATTCTGGTTCCCATGTTGCCTACCCAGAAAATGGCAAAGGCAACTAAATATGCAGGAACAGCTTTAGCCCAAATATTTCCCAATCGATAATTGGTCATGGCCGAGCCGAATCTCAACCACCCCAGTCTGTCGGTTAAACCCATCATTGTTTCCAAAAACCAAAAGGGCTTAAAAACAACTAAACTCCCGGAGTTTTTATTAAAAGGAAGAAATAAAAGAACTGAAACAATCAGGCTGCCTGAAAATACTTTTAGTAAGCTCCAGTCTTTTCTTTTCCATAAGTTGTAACTTGCGGCAATTGCTAAGGCCCCTAAAGCCAAAATTCCCGCGTAGGCCTTTATTTGGATTAAAACTCCGAAGCAAAGAATGGACAGTAACAAATTCTTCTTTTTCAAAAGAAAAATAAGGCCGCTTAACAGAAGCACTAAAGAAAGGGCAAAGGGAGGGTTAATCAGGGTCGAGACAGACTGTTGGGCCCAAAACATGCTCTCTCCGCCGATTCGTCCATCTCTTATTAAAGTTACGACCCAACTGAAACTTCCTCCGAAATAGACAAAGAAGGTTGCCCAAAAAGCTTCCCCACGCGACTTTCTCCAAAGAAAAACAAATTTATAAGTAAGAATACCAATCAAAACAGCGAGGACGGGGGGAATAATTTGAAAATACAAATTAACAATGGGGATAGTTGTCAGTCTATTTAAAAAAGCAAGAATTAAGTCAAACCCGACGTGGTAATTTTGTAGAGTCTCCCCCGAAAAAACAGGCATCCCGTAAGAACCTCGGGATAGACTCTCTGCGAGAGCTATATGCCAAACTCCGTCGTGGCCATTCGGTCCCCAAAAACCCATACCATATGGATAGACCAAGCCACTTTTTACCATGGTTAACGACCAGATTAATGTTCCTATTAAAATCAGGGAAATTTCCTTGAAATTAAGTTTCATTTATTAAAAGCTTCAAGAAAACCGTACAATTCATTGTACGGATGAATTGAAGCTGTATCAACATCTTTCCTTAGGGATAAAACCGCGGATTTTAATCCGCGGAAGATGTTATTTTGAGAAAAAGGTTGAAATACTTTTTCTGACGTCGCTGACGATGGAGACCCCGACTATCAGATATATCGAGACCCCGTAGATGGCTATCCCGAGGGCGATCAAAAGCCAAACAGACGTCAGACTTGAAGGTAAAAAGCCCCTGACAAAAAAGAGGGCTATGGCCATGACTAAACTTGCCGCCAGGGGCCTAACGACCGATTCCAAAATGGAAAAGGCAACATAGCGTCTGGCGATATAGATTGCAACCAGCGAGCTTGCCCCCACCAAAGCGTAGCCGAAAGCGGCCCCATTGACGCCGTATTTTAAAGCGAGCGCGGGAACAAATAGCCAAGTGAGAACCGTCCACATAATCATCAGCTTAAAAGTTACCTTTATCCTGCCGATTGCATTCAAAAGATTCGTCAGCTGTGTCGCGACCGCGGCAAAAACGGTATTGATTCCAATCAGTGAAAGGGCCAATAGGGCCGGTTCCCACTTTTCATAACGCGGGATAATACTCACTAGGATGGGGGCCAGAATCAAAAGCCCGGCCAGGGTAGGAAAAACAAAAAAACAAATAAAAAATATCGAGCGACTCACCGCTCTTCTTATCTCTTCCTTCGCCTCCTGCATTCTGGCAAAGGCCGGGAAAGTGACCTTTAAGACATGGTCCATGAAGAATCTCAAAGGGGCGTACGCCCACTTTTGGGCCCATCCCAATAGACCTATTCCTACCGGACCCAAAATTGTCCCCAAGACGACCGTCATGCCGTCGTCTTTGAGTGTCGCCAGCAAAGTATTTGCCTGATAGGGAACGCCATAGGGCAAAAGTCTTTTGAGAGAGGCCCTCGAAAGCGCAAATCCGGGAACCCAGGGTTTAAGAAAATAGACGGCGGAAAGTCCAATCACACCCCTCAGCAAAATCGCAATTGAAAAACTCGTCACGCCGAAACCTTTCCAGGCCAATATCACTGCTGTGATATTGTAAGCCAAATTTTCCAAAACTTGCGGCAAAACCAATTTTCCGAATTCAAGCTCACGCTCAAGAAGAACGGAAGGGATGGTCTTTAAGGAAGAGAGTAGAAGGGAGGCCCCCAAAGCGTAAAGAAGAAATCTTCCTTCCGGACTTAGGTTATAAATCCTGGTTAAGGTCGGAGTTAGGGAAAAAAGGATTAAAAGAAGAATTAAAACAAGACCCTGCTGGATAAGAAATGTCGTTCTTAAGTCCCTCTCCTGGGGTACTTCTTTCTTTTGGATGAGAGCGGCGGCCAGCCCGACATCGGAAAAATAAGCCAGGAAATTGACGATGGCAGAAACTATCCAAAAAACCCCGAATTCGGCCGGTTCGAGAAAGACCGTCAAAAAGCCGGTAGCAACAAGCGAGAGAGCGGAAAGAAGGAAGGTCCGGCCGGTAAGAACAACAATTCCTTTGACGGCACGACTCTTGACAGCCTCAAGAGAGATTGCCATGCCTTGATTTTAACACTCCCACCTTCCTCTTCCAAAAAGGAAAGGTCAAAAGGCCGACCCAAGTTACCAATGAAATTATGTTCGATGTGGTTCTTACGGGGGTGTTATAAAGTTTTAGGTAAATCTCATGAGACCCCTTGGGTAGCTCAATATGCATTCTCCCCCAACTTTCTCCTTCGGGAATAAAAATTCCGACCTCGGCTCCGTCGACAAAAACCCTCCAGTTAGGGAAATAAAAAATTCCAATCCTGACCAGGGCTTTTTTAGATTCTACGTTGGCCTTAAAAGCCGCCCAATTAGTCCCCTGATTTTCATCTTCAACCGAGGCAGTCCCCTCAATGACATCAACCATCTTTTGCCTTTGTGCCTGGGGGGCCATTTTTGCCGTTTTGGGCAAGTAGTCGTAAATCCCGGCCGTCTGCTGAATTCTCCACGCCTCACCAGAGAACTTCTCGGCGTCACTCACCGGTCCTCTCCTTTCAATCCTGAAAAATTCCCAGTTCCAAATAACGATCGAGAGGAGCAGCAATGCCGGTGCTATAAAAAGAATTTTCTTCTTTTTTTCAAGAACAAGAACCAAGGCCCCGGCGACAAAGGAAAAGGCAAAGGTGGTGATTGTTAAAAATCGCCAAGGAAATTGGAAAAATGCCAGGATAGGAATCCTAAGCCAGATAAAAGTCGAACGGGAATGGGCCATGAAGGCGGCGGCCCAGCCAATTACGACCATTAAGCCGACGACAAAGGTAAATTTATCTAATTTTTTAGTCTTTCTGTATCGATAAAATAAGTAAAGAATAACTAAGATAGAAGCTACCCAGTGAAAATGCCCGATCGGGAAAGCCATTCCGTCGCCTGTTCCGAAAATGGACCCCCCGTAACCCCAAAAACGGGAAAGAAGCATTTGGTTTAGTGAGACGAAATGCCCGGAGTAGTCGTAATATCCCGAAATTAGAGTATTAACTTGAACGTACTTCTGCTCGATTAAGGCGGGTATGGTAAAAAATGCGGCCAGGCCAAGGGCTAAAATTCCGCTAACGGCCAGGTGGGGGAGTCGATTCCATTTTTTCTGTCCGACGAATAGCAAACACCAAACTGCAAATACCGGAGAGAACATCAGAACCATAAGATTGTGCGACGTAAGAAGTCCGAACCAGGAGAGGGCCAGCGCAACTGCCCATTCGGTGATATTTTTCTTTTCATCTATTAGCCGGTACGACGTCCAGAGAATAAACGGAAACAAGGCCAAAGCCCAAGCTTCATTCATTGCCCCCCTGACATAGATATCAAGGGCATGATAAGGGGCCCAGATGTAAAAAACGGCCGAGATAAGCCCCCCGGTCCGGCCGAAAAATTCTTTTGCCAAAAAATACATGCCTAGGCCCGAGACCAACAGCGAAAGAGAGAAGGTAAGCTTAGCCGTATCGGTGAAGGCAAGTCCGAAAAGCCTAATTCCCTGCCCTACCAGATAGGGGAGAGGCGGATAAAAATTAAAAAGGGGGAATCCAAAACCATAGCCCATATCGGGAACCCAGCGGCAAGGGATTTGCCCGTCAACAAAGCACTTCTCCATCTCAAGTTGCCTCATCATTTGCAAATCGTCGTGCATTGGGAAATAACCGGGAAGAAGGAGGGTTCTGACCGCCAGCAAACTAAAAATAACTATCAAAGCAAGGGGAATAAAATCCTTGGAAGAGAAAACCTTTTGAAAAAACTTCATATCCTTTAGTGATATTACAACTTATTTTACCTCAAAGAAAAGAAGTGCTTCCTGGGGCCCGTAAATAATGTATTCTTTTGTCCCTTCGGTTCTTAATGCCTTAGGATAGGCGGCGATAAGTTTTAAGCCCAGCCTTTCCGGGTCTCCCTTTAGTCTGGTATTGTTAACCACAAGATAGGTCTTATTGCCGGCCTTTTTAGACTCTTTGAGCGAGGGGTGAACCTCTTCAATAAAGATGCCGACCCCGATTACGGTTATCTCCGGAACGTCGTTAAGATAGATTTGCAAGCCATCCGGCAGTGTCCCAAAAAAGCCTTCGGTCCCGACGACTATCTTTGCCTCCGGATCTTGCCTATATTCCTCCTGCAAAATTTCGGCAGCTTCTTTGATGCCGTACCCGGCCGTCCATTCTTCCAAATATCCCGTTCTTTCGCTGGTGGGCAAATCTGCCTTCTCGGGGGCAGTCAAAAGAAGATAGTCGAATTTAAACGCCTGAAAAAGAAGAATGATTAGCCCGGCTACTAAAATTTTTGATAGTCTGCCCCTTAAGAGAAAGGCCGAGGCTGCCAGGATATAAAGATAAGGCAAGGAAAAAAGGATGTATCTGGCGGTAAATACCTTGGCGAATTCTGCCTGAACCAATATCGGAAACAAAAACCAGACTGAGATTAAGAAAATCTCCTTGGGATACTTTTTAAAGTTTAAAAGCCCGACCAGGGCAAAAACCAAAGTCATGCTTGGCCCCATCGACCAAATCCATTCGAAAGACCTGGTCATAAAAGGAATAAAGGGGTCTTTTGGGTTTGTCCAAAAGTGGCTGATGGGAAAAACATAGTCTTTGTTTCTTAAGGCAATCATCTGAAAGTTGGGGCCCAACCTAAGAATGTTAGACAAACCCCACCCGATTGCCAGCGTGACCAGAAAAAGCGCGAAGAGTTTAATCAAATGAATTGCTTTTTCCATCTTTCCTTTGGGAAATCTGGCCAAAAGCCAAGTCGTAGGAAGCATGAGTGCGTAAAAGATGGCCGGAGACTTGGTCAAAAGTCCCCCACCCAACCCAAAACCTGAAAGCATGGCAAAATCCAGTCTTAGGTTCCTTAACGCGACCAAGGCAAAAAGCAAAGTCCAAACCCCGAAGGCAGAAAGTAAAGAATCAGCCAGGGCCATCCGGTCAAAAAAGAAGCTAAAAGGCGAAACCGCATAAATTAGGGCAGCCACAAGCGCTACCTTTTTTGATTTGAAAAGAACGTAGGCGAGTAAAAATATCCCGACCAAAGTTGCTGCCCCGGAAGCAATGGACACCAGTCGTCCTGCCAAAAGTGGATCTGAGAAAACCTTCAAAAAAGGGATGACTAGCCACATAAAGAGCGGTTGTTTTCCGTCGGATAACGGCAGAAATCTGAGGGTCGACTCCGCCCTCATGACTTGGGCCCATCTGATATAAATTGCCTCGTCGACGAAAACGGGCAAAAGAGTCAGGTTATAAACCCTGATAAAGACGGCAACCAGGAGGGTGGCGCTGCCTCCGAAGAGATACCACTTCCACTCGTTAAATATTTTTCTCATAGTCTGTATCTTCCCAAAAGGGCATTGACCCTCACTCTTATTAAGTCCCTAAGTCCTTCCCAGGAATCTCTCAAAGGATTTATCCTCTCAGATTCTTTGTGGTGCCAGTCAACTTTTACTTCTGCTACTTTCAATTTTAGCTTGCGGGCAATGTAAAGAATTTCCAAATCAAATCCGGCCGTTACTCCGGCGCCTTTGGAAACATGTTTTTCGTTAAACCCCGATTTAATCGGGGTAAATATTTTCATCCTTTTAAAGATTTTTTGGGCGGCTTCTTTTCTAAAGGCTTTGAAGCCGCACTGGGTATCGCGGTAAGGAAGCCTCAAGACCAAAGTTCTCAAAACGGCAAATCCGTAAGCCATGAGTTTCCTGACAAGCGGTGCCCCTTCCCGACCGGCTCTGGAGGCGATGACGATGTCGTAGCCCTCGTTAAACTTTGGCAGGAATTTTTCGACCTCGGAAATTGGTGTGGCCTGGTCCATGTCGGCGAAAAGCACAACGCCCCCCCTTGCTTTAAGTACGCCGGCAATAACCGTACCCCCTTTGCCCCGGTGCGGTTCGGCCAGTACCCTAAACTCCTGGTGTTTTGCCGCAAATTTCCTAAGAAGCTTTAGGGTCGAGTCGGTCGAGCCGTCATCCACCAGAAGCACCTCCCAAACAAATTTTTGTTGGGAAAGATAGTCAAAAACCTCATCGAGAACGCCTTTTTTGAGACTTTTGGTCTCATTAAAGGCAGGGATGACAACTGAAAGGTATGGTCTTTTCATAATCGCATCCTTCTTTGCACGGTTATCCCCCCAAAACTAGCTCCTTGCTCCGCCTTGCCTATCCCCGCTTGTCTCTTCAGCCAGGCGTCAAGCCTCTCCGGATGAGATGGGTCGACTTCATACAAAGTATAAAGTAAAGGAACCTGGGTCTCGACGGGCTGACGTGCGTATCTACTTCCCCCGTACCATTTGAACAAATAGTCGTAGGCGTAAGGGATGACCGGAGGTACATAAATATCTACGTTAAAGTTTTTGTCTTTTGCGTCCTGATAAATCCACTCTATTGCCTTTTTTTGATTAACAAAAGCAACACTTCTATCGTCCTCTGCCCTATCGGTCAATGTGGCATATAAAGGGAGTAGGTTGTTTGAAAGGAAAAAGTAAAGAAAATAGACAACAAAAACTTTGCCCAAAAAGAACTTCCACAACTGTCCCAGGGTAACCGCCAAAAGAAGAATAAAAATAAGGTAGTATCCAGTCAGATAATAATCGTAAATGTTCCCGAAATTCCCCTGGAAGAATATGAGCCCCAAAAATGGAGAAGCCAAGAGAAGAAGTAAAACCTTTACCCTATCGTTTTTCAAAAGCACCGAGAGATAATAAACGAAGGCAAGTGCGATTAGCGAAAGAATTATTGTCTCTTTCTCATAAACTCCGTAAAAAATCTTATTCGAGACAACCGAGTAATAAAACTCCATTTTATCAAGAACAAAACGCCAAGTCGGAGGTGCAAAGCTTCTCTCCTCTAAAAGAAATTTCTTGATATTTCCGGATAAAATCCCTGCGTGTTTAATATCGAAAAGCAGCAGTGGCAAAAATGTGGAAGCAAAAGCGATAATCGAAAAAGTTATCTCTCTTCTCTTCGGCAAATTTTTCCTTTGCCAAAGCGCAAAGATAAAAAGAGCAGGAAAATAGAAAAACTCACCGGCCGAACCAAAGTGGAAAAGGGATGCTCCCGCCACAAATGAAATCACAATCCAGGCCCAGCGCTTTTTCTCCATCACCAAAAACATCATCCAAACTAAAATCATGCTCAAAAGGAACATTGGGGTCGGATTGGAAAGCCAACGAGAGGCCATCATTAGTCGATATGAGAATCCTCCTAAAAGAACTGCAGTAATACCAGTGGCTTTGCCTTGAATTTTTAGACCAAGATGATAAATGAGCCAAAGAGAGACAACCGTCGTTAGCGCCAGAAAAACCGAAGGCCAAACGGGAGACCCTTTACCTAAGAGGTAAAAGGGTGCAATCAAATAATAATAAAGGGGGCCTCTAAAAATTCCTTCAATGCCAGTTACGGGACCAATCAAGAAAAATTTTCCCTTGTTTAAAAGGTCCCAAATCACCAAAGCGTCTCTCCCTTGGTCGTAATAAAAACCCAAAAGAGTATCGATTCGATAGACTCTAATAAAAAAAGCAGCCAAAAGTATGACCGCCAGTATTAAATTAAAAGGAGTCAGTAGGGTTTTAATTTTTATTTTCATTGACAAGCCTTCTGGCTACCTCAAGAACTTTGATAACGGCCGTATCAAAATCTTTTTCGTAGAGCTTAGCCCCCGCCGCCGAGAGGTGTCCCCCGCCACCAAGTTTCTCGGCAACCTTCGAAACATCAAAACCGGTTCGGCCCCTAAGGCTTATGGACAAAACTCCTTTATCCTCCTCAACCATAATCATCCCGAAATTTGTGTTCTTGATAATCGGTGCAAAAAGAGACGCGGCCGATTCTTTGGCACTGGCCGGATTGTCAAAGTTTTTATAAACCTCGTGAGGTATTGCCGACCAAACAAATTTGTGCTCCTTGTCCCATTCCATCCTCTTTAATATTTCGCCCCAGAATTTTACTTTCTCAAAAGGGTAGGATTTGAAAATGTTCAAAATTATTTCATTTTTATCGGCCCCTTTCTCCATCAGGAACTGGGCAATTTGGAGTGTCCTGGCCGTCACTGCCGAATAGGCAAAAACGCCGGTATCAGCAATCATTCCGGCAAGTAAGTTTTGAGCCATGCTCTTAGTCACACCCGTTCCCCAATCTTCAAAAATGTCGTAGAGAAGCTCCGCGGTTGAAGAAATTTTATCATCGACCAAATTAATTTCAGCAAACGACTCATTTGTTCTATGGTGGTCGATGACAATTTTCTTAACTTTTGGCAAAGGCCTATCCCTCTTTTTGGTCACCATGGCAACATTTCCGGAATCAAGAACGATAAAAAGGTCGTAAGGGGTAAAGTCGAATTTCTCAAAATCAATCTTTTCGACCTTTTCCGAAAACGGAAGAAATTTCAAGTCTTCGGGTAATTTATCGGGGCAGATTACTTTTACGTCTTTAGCAAAAGAAACAAGGACTTCATATAATGCCAGGGCGCTACCGGCACTATCCGCGTCCGGGCTTCTGTGACAATTGACCAAAATTTTGTTTGCCTTCTTTATCTCTTCTAATATTTTTTTTGAGAGTGGGTAATTCATCTTGTATGAACTCCGATTTAATCGGAGTGAACTAATTTATAGACGGTCGCCCCAAAAACTTCCCATTCTCCGGCTATTTTACTCCAACCAAAGTTGGCCACCTCGGCTTTGGGATTTGTTGTTGGCTGGCATTTCTCTTTCGGCATCTCGCAAACGACGAAAAGCTGATTGGTTATCGTCTCCGGCCTTTGGGCATCGATATCAATAACCGGGGTTTCCATCTTTTCCAAAAAATACTGATAGCCGTCTTCGTAATTCCTTTCGGCGATAACCGCCAGATTAAATTTTTCTTTCCCCGCTTCCTGCTCAATCTTTTTAGCTACTTCAATACTTCGTTGTAATTGCCGGTTTGGAGGATACTTCAACGGTGAATTTTGCAAATTTACAAAGAACAATAAACCAAGAACTACGAACAACGCAATTTTCCCTATATCCTTTGTACTCTGTACTATGTACTGCGATATTCCTCCTAAAAGGAGGAAGGGAGCACTAAAGAAAAATCCATAATAGTGGTCATAGATTTCCTGCTTATAAAGACCCAGACCGATAAGGGAAGCGGCCAGCCAAAGGCAAAGGAGACCAAAAGCAGCTCTGGTTTTGCTATTTAGAGAGTTTCTTTTTGCGAAAACGAAAATGGACAAAACGATCATCGCCAGAAAGGTTATTTTCCCGACGGTCTCGTTCTTGCCGGCGAGAAGTCTAGTTGTAATATCCTGAGCAAGTTCGGGCATCTTAGGAATTGCCTTCCACGGTCGGGCCGAAACCGTCGTCTGCCTTTCGATAAAGAAAGTTCTCATGGCGGCAAAATTTCTCCAGCCGTGTCTGGCATCAAAAATTACAATTGGAGACATAAGAACAAGAAAAAGAATTATTCCGTAGATTGTGTTTCTAACGAAGTGTCGGACACTTTCGGATTTTCTGATTTTAAAGAAAGTTAAAAGCCAAGGGACGGCCACCACCGGAGTTAAAAGCAGTCCCAGGTAGTGCGACTGAAGGGTAAAGGCCACCCCCATCCCGATGAGAGGAAGCCAGATAAATTTCCTCTCTTGCCAAAATTTCCAAATTCCCCAAATGGTCAGCAGCGAAAAAAAGGGCATGATGTTGGGGTTCCATGAAGAACGGGAATAGATAATGACCGTCGGGGCGAGCGCATAAAAAAGGGCGGCAATTATCCCGGCTGTCTTCCCAAACCAAACTCTGGCGATATACCAAACAAAAAATACCGTTGCTACTCCCAAAAGAGCAATCTGAACGGAAGGACCAACCGGCGAATAATTGGCGAAAAATAAGGCGGGCGCCATCAGATAGTAGTAGAGCGGCCCCAAATACATATTGCCTATCGAAGTACCGGGACCAATCAAAATCGGGTCAAAATTAACGAGGAGACGTCTAACGATAATTGCGTCCCGGCCTTCGTCTCCCAAGAAAGTCATGTATTCCGAAATTCTATAGAGCCTAAGAAAGGCGCCGACAAGAAGGATGACCCCAAGAAAAATGGCTTCTTTGGGATTTTGTCTAATCCAGTTTTTGATTTTTAGCACAATTTTCCCCATAGTTTAAAAAGATCAAGAAAACTTTTAATAATCACGTTTAATTTTCTGCCCGTCCCTACTCCTCTAGGGCGAGGATAATGGGTCACGGGAATTTCGACAATCTTAAATCCGCCTCTTCTCGCTTTTATCAATAGTTCGCTTGAAATGAAGGCTCCTCTTTCGCTTTCAAGTTTCGGAATGGTATCGATTACTTTTTTGGAAATAAGTTTAAAACCGCAGTCGATGTCTCTTGCTTTAAGGCCAAAAAGGGCAAAAACGGTAAGTTCCCAGAGCCGACTGGTTAATATTTTAAAGAACGATACTCTTCTTTTTTTATAATAGCCGATAACCAAATCTGCTCCGGTTTCTCTCTGCTTCTCAATGAAGTTGGTGACTTCGGAAAAATCAAACTGCCCGTCCGAATCGGTAAAAGCGATCCAAGAATATTGAGAGTTATAAAAACCGCTTTTAAGAGCCGCTCCGTAGCCGCGGTTGGGCGCATGGTCTATAACTCGAATTCGTTTATCTTTTTCGCTTAACCTCCCGGCAATCTCGCCGGTTCTATCGCTTGAACCATCGTTAACGATAGTTATTTCCCATTTTTCGGCAATCCGTAAAAGAACTTTCCTGGCGTTTTCAACGGTGGTCCTAATTGTGCCTTCTTCGTTATAGGTCGGAAAAAAGACCGAAAGTTCCTCTATTATTCTGGCCATATATCTGAAAGTCTAACACAATTCGACCCCAAAAATCTTGTTACGGGGCGTGAAAAGGGTATAATTTAAGGTTAGATGGCAAAAGTAAAAAGATTCTTTCTGGTCTTGCTCTTATCTCTTGTCCCGACCTTATTAATTTGGATTCCTTTCGTGGTCAAGCTCAAAAGCTTTTGGGGAATACCCCTGCCTCAAGATGGAATGGCGGTGGTGGTTGCCAACTACGACGGTCCCCTATTTTTGGTGGTCGCCAAAACCCTCTATAATCTTGAACAAATCGCTCTTAACTACTCTTTCCCATTGCCCCTGGAATACTACGCGGCCCACTTCCCCCTTTTTCCTCTTCTTATAAGACTCTTCTCTTTTATTTTGGGCTATCCTTACTCAATGCTTTTTGTCACTTTGGTCTCTTCTTTTTTGGCACTTTACTTTTTTAATCGTCTAATGAGGCGCTATGTTAAAGGTGGAGGTGCACTTTGGCTGACGGCCGTCTTTGCTGTTTTCCCGGCCAGGTGGCTAATTGTGCGCTCGGTGGGGGCTGCCGAGCCGCTTTTTGTCGCTAGCATTATTGCCTCCATGTATTATTTTCAAAGGGAAAAATACTGGCGGGCAGGAATTTGGGGGGCGGTGGCAGCGGCTACCAAATCGCCGGGTATTCTTCTTTTTGCTTCTTATTTTTTATATTTGGTTGTCCCCCATATTAGAAGACTCGTCTTTTCTCCCGTCGCAACCTGGCTCAAACTGACCAAAATCGATAGGGCTTATCCCATCTTTCTCATTCCCCTTTCCGTCTTGGGCGTTTTTGTCTTTTATCAATTTACCTTCAATGACTTTTTGGCCTATTTTCATTCCGGCGACAACATCCATCTTTTCTTGCTGCCATTTTCAATATTTGATTATTCCGCACCCTGGGTAGGAACATTCTGGCTTGAAGAGATAATTTTTATTTACTTATTAGGAGCCTTGGGGCTTGTGAAACTCATTAGACAAGGAAGAACCGAGCTTGCCTACTTTGTGGGAATCTTTTTTGCCTCGATTCTTTTTGTTTCTCACCGGGACCTTATAAGATATGCCCTTCCCATCGTTCCTTTTTTGTTCGTAGCCTTTGCAGACACCTTAAGCCGAAAGACTTTTAAAATCGCATTCCTTTTTATAATCATTCCAATTTATCTTTTTTCCTTGTCTTATATCTCCCAAAACGTGATGCCCATAAGCAATTGGGGGCCTTTCCTCTAAACCCCCGCACCAAGCTTTGGTGGTGGGGGTAAACCTGATAGTTTTTGATAGCTTCAGGGGGATACAATTCTTAGCATGCACGAACACGAAATAGCCTGCCATTGGCGCTTGAGGGAGCAACGGCTGCGTCCTCTTACCGGTTCCAGAAGAGAACTGGAAGACGGTACGGTCCAATTTAAACTACCAGGAAGCTCAAATTGGGTTGAAGCACGGCATAACGGCCACCATCATGACGAGAACCCCTTTGAAGGAAGAATAATTTACCGAGCGCCACTTTCAATCCACGGCGAGATAGACATTCCTGCCTCTTCGGGTTAAAATAGCCGACGATATGAGCTCAGAGCTTACCCCACGCGTACTCAAAGAAGAGGATTACCGGTTTAGCGGCCGGGGAGAAATATATTCTTTCGCAGTCGTTAAAGAGGCGCCCGAGGGATTCAAGGAGTTTGAGCCTTATGTGGTCGCTCTGATAATGTTAGAAGAAGGGCCCCTGACTACGGCCGGGTTGACGGATTTGGACCAAGAATGGGTGCCGAAAGAGATAGAGGGAGAAATAAGGTCGGTCATGCGCTACAAGGTCTGGATAGGAATGCTCGTTGAGGAGGTGACCAAGAAATTGAAGATTTCCGGGGATCCAAAGCGGGGGCTAATCATCTACGGGCGCAAATTTAGACCGATTCTTGGTTTGCAACAAGAAGGGCCAGTCTCTGGTTAAAGAAAGAGTCCATATAAAAAGGCTCGGTTGTACCCTGCGCCAGTCTTTCCTGATATTTTAAATACCCCGTCGCTATTTCTTCTATCCCTAGTCTTAGAAGATACTTACTTTGGCTCATCGTCAGCACATCCTCCACTCTTTCGAATCTGAAGTTTTTTAGTTTAAAACTGGAAAAGTTTTCAAGGGAAGAAAGTTCCCGGGGAAGCTCAAGATGATAAACGGAAACCCTAACGTCGGCGATATCAAGAAACATAAAGGGGTCAAGACCGTCGATGAGTTGATTTGCCGTTTCATTAAAGCTGGCGGGGTTTTCAATCAGCTTATTCGTAAAAACTTCCTGCTGAAGGACCCTCAAAGCCGCCCTTTTTCTTTCCCAGCTCTTGGAAAAACCCATCGGCAGGGAAATGGCACCATAGGGTTTACCTACATCCAATCTGGGGGGGGCGGTATCACGCCCCAGGAGAACCAGGTTGGGACTCAAGTGGGGAGTAACGAAAAGAGCGGTCCCGGCTCTTCTCATGTCTCTTTTTTCTATTTCCTCTTTAACGACTCTCTTGGCCCATCTGTAAATAGTATGGAGGGTTGCCATCGAGGGCCTAAAGCTGGGGGGCGTGCTCCTATAGAGGGTCCCAAGTGGAATTTTTTTCTCAATCTTACGAACCAGAAACTCGATCGACTCGGTCAGGGGGGTATTTGTCCTACCGAGACCCCTAACCACCCCCCACCTATTAAGAACGTGGTAGACGCCGGGGTAGGAAATGCCCAAAGCTCGATCGTTGTGCTGCCTGAAAATCTCATCGACGGAGCCGTATCTCAAATATTCCGAAACGATAAATCTCTCAAATTCCAGAACTGATTCTTTCGGGCTCACGAGTTCTTTCATTTTTTGTTTTGGCTCTCTCGAAGCTTATCAAGAAGAGGAAACTTCCATGTCCTCCAAATAACAAGGTTGTACATTAGATAATTATAAGGCAGAACAAGAAAAACTACGATAAACGGTAGAAGAATTTGTCTATATTGGGGTCCAAGAATCATAACGCCCAGAGTTCCTACTCCAGTCTGAATGGCTAGAGCTCCAGCCGAAGTCAAATTAAATTGCAAGAATTTAGAAGCAAGTTTACCGATTCCGGAAATCTTGTCGCTTGAAAAGGTCCACAGGTTATTTAAAGTAAAATTGGAAATTATCGCAAGTTCGGTTGACCCTGCCCAAGAAACCCACTCGGGAAATCCCTTTTTTGAAAAAAGATAAAGAAAAGAGGCATTTATTATATAGCCAATAAAACCAACCGTTCCGAACTTGAAAAACCTCTGCATCTTGGGATTATGAAACTGCACCAAAAATATGACCTTTAGAGTCTCCGCCATTTCGTTTTTGATGATTTTGCTCTCCCCTTTGGTTCTGGCCATGAAAGTAATCGGTACCTCGACCCACTTGGCTCCCCCTTGAATGGCCTGGCCCAGAATTTGGACTTTATAGGCAAAACTGTTTGAATAAAGATGGTCAAGGTTGATCTTTTTCATAACGCTGGCTTTGGTCAGCTTAAATCCGGTGGTTAAGTCGTGAACCCTGGGCAGTAAAAGCCCGACCCTTGCAACCAGGTTTCCGACAACGCTTAAAAACTTTCTGCTAAATCCCCACTCCTTAGGAATGGATCCGCCTGGGATATAGCGGGAGCCGATGATGTATTCGTAGCCCTCGTCT
>Ga0209727_1000093_pt1 | contig 109166 bp, 100 predicted proteins | sample RifGroC1_FD_183995 | JGI IMG/M metagenome (GOLD analysis project Ga0209727, IMG submission 183995) | Groundwater microbial communities from Rifle, Colorado, USA - Groundwater C1 (SPAdes) (version 2) | ecosystem: Environmental > Aquatic > Deep subsurface > Groundwater | place: Rifle, Colorado... | reverse complement strand
CATCACGGGTGCGGCTCCGCCCCTGGTGCGGTTGAGGAAGCCCCTTTCTTCAAGTTCCTTGAGATCCGAGCGGATGGTGACTTCCGAGAGGCCGAGTTCGAGTGCGAGGGCGCTGACGGACACCGTTCCCAGGTCAGAAAGCATTTCGAGAATTCGTCGCTCCCGCAGGTTCAGATCGCTCTGTATTTTCGGTCCCCTTTCGATGTGCTTGCGATTCACTTGCGATACTAGTTAAGTTCGAAAATTTATGCAAGTACCTCAATCCGTTCCGGGAGCGAATTCGACCGCCTCATTGACGGTTCCGCCCGGCGCGCCGCCCATTCGCTCACCCATTTCCACGGAAAGTGCGAACGGCTGCACGGCCACAACTACCGCGTCCGCGCCTGGGCCCGCGGCTCATCCCTCGGCGAAGGCGGCATGTTGCTGGATTTCGGCATCCTGAAGGGCGCCCTGCGCGAGGTCGTCGGAATCTTCGACCACAGCTATCTGAACGACGAATCCGCCTTCGCGGGAGATCCTAGCGCGGAGCGAATAGCCCGGCTGGTATTCGAACGCCTGGAAGCGAAGCTGTCGGAAGCGGGTGCGGATTCTTCACTGCTCAACGCGGTGGAAGTCTACGAGACTCCGACGAGCATGGCCCGGTGGGAACGGGACGGAAGCGCGCTGCGCTGACGCCGTGGTAATCCGATCGGTCGATTTCAAGTCGCCTTACCTTTCCCGCTCCCTCATCGCTTATATAGGAAACAAGCGGACCCTTCTCCCGTTCATCGGGCGCGAGCTGGAACGCTGCGCCGAATTTTCGGGCGATCGGCCGGGCGGGAGGGCGGCGCTCAGGCTCCTGGATCCCTTCGCGGGTTCCGGCGGCGTCTCTCGCCTGGGCCGCGCGCTCGGATTCCGCGTCCTCTCCAATGACCTCGAGTATTACGCAACGCTCATTGCCCGTTGCCGGATAGTGCTGGATCCGGGCAGGCTGGAGCGCGCCTTCGCCGCGGAGGGCGGCAGCGAGGCGGCATTCGCGGCCGTGGACGCCTTCGCGGCTTCGGCGCCGGCGGAGGAAGCCGCGGCCCGCCTGCCGGGCGGAAGAGCCAGGGACGCATGGTTCGCGGCCTTTGCCGCCGCCGAAGGGAAGGACGCCTACCTGGCCGCCCATTATGCGCCGAAGCGCACGGAAGGCGCGGACTGGAAGAGCGAGCGTCTATTCTATACCGCGGAGAACGCCCGCTGGCTGGATCGCGCCCGCGAATCGGTCGAGCTCCGATATCCCTTCGATCCGCTGAATCCACCGGATCCGCCGGCACTGAAGGATCCGGCAGATACATTGAATCCGCGAGCCGCGGAGGCGGACGCGAAAGCGGCCCTTGTGGACGCCCTGCTGTACGAGGCCGCAACGCGGACCAACACTTCGGGTGTTTTCAAGGCCTGCCACCGGGGTTTCGGCGGCCACGGATCGGATGCCTTGCAGCGGATCATGGCCCCCATGAACCTGAAGCGCCCCTTCCTGATCGAAGGCGAAGAGGCGGAAGCGGGAAACGGGGACGCCGCGTCCTTCTGCGCTTCGCGGAGCGCGGACATCGCTTACTTGGACCCTCCGTACAACCAACACCAGTACGGATCCAATTACCATCTCTTGACGACCGTCGCGCGTTGGGACAAGCCGCCAGTGGACGGGGAAGCCGATCCGGATGGCCGCCTGCTGAACCGCGCCGGCATCCGCGCCGACTGGACGGAAACCCGCTCGGACTTTTGCCGCCGCGGAAAGGCTCTCGACGCCTTTTCCCGCCTGCTGGATGCCGTGGATGCGCGTTTCGTGCTGCTTTCCTACAGCGACGGCGGCATCGTCCCCCTGGAAGCCCTGGCGGATCTGCTCTCGAAGAGCGGCGCGCTGCGCATAGAAGCTAATCCGTACGTAGCCTATCGCGGCGGGAAGCAGAGCGCGTCCCGACTCCAGAGCACGAGCGAGATGCTCTTCGTGCTGGAACGGACGGAACGGCCGAAACGCCGTTCCTCGGCGGAAGCCCGGGTCCGGCTGCGGAACCTTTCCGGGCTGGGCCGACTCCGCTCGCTCCTGCGTGGACGCTTCGATCCGCGTCGCCTCAGCACGGCCTTCGCCGATCCTGTCGGACTGCCCGTGCCGCTGGTAGCGCCTGACGGGCGATTCCTGCGTTGGCGTGACTGGACTGATGGAGAGGAGTTCGTAGCGCCGGATATCGATACTCTTGAAACCGGACGCCTTGACGAACTGGACCGCCGCCTTCGGACAGCCGCTTGTGCTTCTGCCTCGGAAAGCTTCGATCTCGTCATCGCCGCACTGGAGGCGGAAATTGAAAAGGCCTTCGGGGCGACGGCCGCAGGCCGGGTCGGGCCGGGTGGACTTAGCGGAAGGAACGGCTTCCCCGTACGCTCCTTCCGCGACGCGGTCTTTTTCCTCGGCAAACTCGCGTTCAAAAAGTATGCCGATGACTACCGGAACCGCGCGGCCCGCCTGCGGACGCTGGTGGAGGCAGTCCCGCCGGAGATCGCGGTTCCCGCATCCCTTCGAGGCGTCCTGGACAATCTGGACGCGCGTGCCGCGCTGCGGGGCATCGTCCGCGAGGCAGCCGCCGCTACCCCGGCCACCGCTGCCCCGGCCAACGTCGCCTTGGCCACCACTGCCCCGGCCACCGCCGCCCCTGCGACTCCTGCTCCCGCTATCTCCGTTCCGCGAACACCGTCGCGGTGAAGGTATATAGCCGCGCGCCGGTTTCCAGGTATGCTCCCGGCTCCAGTCCCGCCTTCCGGCAGAGCTGGTTAAGGTATTCATCCCGGTCCCAGCCCTGCTCGCCGGGCACTTGCGGCAGGAATACTCCGGATCTGCCTCGGTGAATCAGGTAGACCCCGTGGGTTCCGACGATCACTTCCTTCGGATCGGGGCATTCTTCCATCGGTGAAAGTACCGATATTTCGATGCTGCAGGAATCAAGCTCGCCGCGGTTGAGGGGTGGGAAACGGGGATCTTCGAAAGCAGCGGCAATGGACATTTCGCGTATCGTTCGCACAAGGCTGTTCGTCGCGGACATGTGCCCGATACAGCCGCGGAGGCTATGCCCCATATGCAGGCTCACGAAAGCGCCCCGCGCTTCAAGCTCCTCGCCTTCCGGGACGCGACCGGCACCGTAGTCCGGAGCCCTGTTTTCAGATCGAGCCGCGATGGTCTCCCGCGCGTCGGCCAGCAGGGCCAGGCGCTGCTTTTCGTTCAGGGTCGTTTTCATGCATCCATTATAATGCGCGGGAGCGGAGCCCGCTTCTTATTTTTCCAGGGATCCCTTCCAGGCGGCCAGCGGACCGAGGTCCGCGACATTCGCATAGCCGAGTTTGACCAGGCTCTCCGCGGCGATGGCGGAACGCCGTCCCGAGCGGCAATACACGACAATGGAGCGGTCCGGACTTCCGGCGAGCGCGGAGAAGTCCTTTGCCGAGGCTTCGATCAGGTCGTACGGAAACAGGAGGGAATCGGGTATGTGGCCTTCGTCGAACTCCTCCCGGGTACGGACGTCCACGATCAGGACGCTGGAATCGGGAGCCGCGAGCGCGGCCTGGAGTTCGGCGTATGAGATCGGGCGGGGGTTAGCCGCAAGCCGCGCGGCGGCCTGCGCAACGGGCTGCGCGGCGGTCTGCGCGACGGGTTCGGCCTTGACGGAACAGGAGAAGCTGGCAAAGGCCAGTGTGAGGGCAAACGCGATCGGATATTTCATGGGGAGAAGATAGCCATACGGAAATACCGCGGGAAGGGAAATCGGGCGGGAAACAAAGCCTTCAATCCACCCAGCGCACCTTGTCGGGAGCGGTCTCGTCGACATAGATGCGATCGTAGCGGCCGGAATGCGGGACACCGGGATCTTCGGGGAAGTACGTTTTCCGGAAAAACCAGACGATATCGGCCATGTCCTGCGCGGAGTCGATGGGCGCGTACCGGAACCAGATCTCCCGGTCTTCGAGGATGGCCGCGGTCGCCTTGTCGACGGTGAGCTCGGGGTCGATCAGCCGACGGATCTCGGACCTCAATCCGCCGTATCGCGCATGGCCCACTGTCAGCAGCCGAAGATGCTTGCGCTCATCCATCCAGTAGATTTCGTATACGCCCCCGACCGCGGGAACCGAAGCGGCGATCTGCCATCGGTCGCCCTTCCTCAGGGCAGTCCAGTGGATCGAGAAGCAGGCTTCCCGTTCCTTCCGCGTGACGCGTATCCGGCTTTCCATGCCGAACGATACCATGCGGCGGACGAAGGCGGAAGGGGGCGTGCTTTTTTTCATACAGGGGTGGGCCGGTATAGTATTAAAAATAATACTTTTTAAAATATTACCCATCGGTCTTCGAGCGGATCGGGTTCGATGTGCTTGTATCGAAAGGATATAGCACAATATTCATGGGAATTTGGCTTTTGGCACATAAATTGCTGATATGTAAGGGAGAGTTCGTTTACCACGGCTTTCAGGAGCGATTCATGACGAAACAGACTGACGACAATCGGCAAGAAGATGTGCTCAGGACTTACTTCGGCCAAATAAAGATGATTCCGCTCCTCGCCTTCGAAGAAGAACTCGAGCTTTCCCGCCGGATCCAGCGCGGCGATGAGCTGGCGCGCCAGAAACTGATCGAATCGAACCTGAGGCTCGTCGTCAAGATCGCCAAGGGTTTCGTTTCCGCCGATGTCCCGTTGCTCGACCTGATTCAGGAAGGTAACCTGGGACTCATCCATGCGGCCCAGAAATACGATTATGCCAAGAACGTCCGGTTTTCAACGTACGCCAACTGGTGGATCAAGCAGGCCATCACCCGATCCCTGGCCAACAAACGGCGCGCGATCCGCCTGCCTCACCGCAAGGAAGAGGCTTTGAAGAAGATCCAGAAAGCGTACAATACCCTGAGCCAACTCCTGATGCGCCGTCCGAGCACCTCGGAGGTCTCCAAGGAAGTCGGCATGACCGTTGTCGATGTCGAATTCATCATGAGCCTGGCGAACGGAGTCGTTTCCCTGGACGCGGAGACCGGCGAGGATTCCGGTTCGCTCATCGACCTGTTGGAAGACTTCACCTATAGTCCCGACCGCGAGCTGATCCGCGAATCGGTACGCGAGGAAACCATGTCTTTCCTGGAACGGCTCATGGAGCGCGAGAAGCGCATCCTCATGTACCGTTTCCAGTTCTTCGACGGTGAGCGCTACACGCTCAAGCGGATCGGCGAGGAGATGGGTATTTCCCCCGAAACCGTTCGGCAGATTGAGATGCGGGCGATCCGGAAACTCCGCGAACAGGCTTCCGAGTTGAAGCAGTACATCAGCGTCTGAGTTTCCCCGAGTATTGACCAAGGACGGCGTACCGGGTACCTTGAATACGGTGAAGTCGGTCGGCGAAAAAACAAGGCGAAAGGCGAAGCGCTCGCGCGGAAAGTCCCGCGGTTCTTCGATGGGGGATAGCGCCCGGGCGGCAATCCTCTCCGCCGCCTTCGTGTGCGTCGCCATAATCGCGTCCCTGCTTGTCGTCGTGATATCGGATTCCCGTAAAAAGGACGATCTTTCCCGTATCGGCCCTGCCGTCATTCCGCCGGCGGTTCCGGCTGAACCATCCTTGGAGTCGCCCGAAGCGGGGGATGTCCGGGATTCGGAAACGGAAGGCGCCGCGGCCGCTTCGCAGGCTACGGTGCCGGAGACGGCACCGGAAAAGGTCCCGGATAAAGTCCCGCAGAAGCGGGCCGTTCCCGTACCGCGGCGTGAGGTCGAATCCAAGCGCATTCCGGCCGCTTCTCCCGCGCGACCGAAGGCGCCCGTGGAACGGGACCCGAAGCCCGCGCCGACGCGGCGGGGAGAGCTCGTCTTCGTCATAGACGACGCCGGGAACAATCTGCGCCAATTGGAGCCGTTCCTCGCGCTCCCGGGGCAGGTTTCGGTCGCGGTGCTTCCCGGCTTGCCGCATTCAGCCGAGGCGGCGCGCATGGTGCGGGCGGCGGGGAAGGAGCTTCTGTTGCATCAGCCGATGGAATCGGTCGGCGGTCAGAACCCCGGACCGGGAGCGATAGGGGTCGGGATGAGCGCGGCCGAGATACGGTCGGTGCTTGAAAGGAACCTGGCGGAGATCGGTCCGGTGGCCGGAATGAACAACCACCAGGGATCGCTCGTGACAGCGGACGCGGACGCAATGGAATCGGTGCTTGCTTTTTGTCGCGATAAGGGTATCTTCTTTCTGGATTCAAGGACCACAGCCGACACCGTGTCCGGCGCCGTAGCGGCGAAGAACGGAATCCGCATCCGGGAGCGCGACGTGTTCGTAGACAACATCCAGGACCGGGCGGCCATGATCCGCTTCGTCGAGGAAGGCCTGCAGAAGGCCGAAAAGAAAGGCGCTGCCGTCATGATCGGGCATGCGTGGTCGGCTGAACTCGCCTCCACGCTGCGCGAATTATATCCGGAGCTCATCGAGCAGGGCTTTTCCCTCTCGACTATCGCCAAAATCATGATGGGGACCGTCGACGATGAGGATTTTGGGGATTGAGAGCTCCTGCGACGAGTGCGCCGCCGCGATCGTTGAAGACGGCCGCCGCGTTCTTTCCAATATCGTCGCGACGCAAATTCCTTTCCACGCGGCCTACGACGGGGTGGTTCCCGAGATAGCGAGCCGCAAACATACCGAATGGATCGGCGTCGTCGCCTCCCGAGCCCTTGCAGAAGCGGGCATCGGAGCCGACGGAGTGGACGCGGTCGCGGCAACGGCCCGGCCCGGCCTGCTCGGCTCCCTGCTGGTCGGCCTCAGCTTCGGCAAGGCTTTCGCATGGACCCGCGGCGTGCCGTTCATGGCGGTGGACCACATGCTTGCCCACCTGTACGCCCCCCGCCTCGTGGAGGACCTCGAATACCCCTATCTCGGCCTCCTCGTTTCGGGCGGCCACAGCATCATCTGCCGCGTGAACGATTTCGACGATATCGTCGTGCTCGGCACCACCATAGACGACGCGGTCGGCGAGGCTTTCGACAAGGTCTCCAAGCACTTCGGTTTCGGGTACCCGGGCGGCGCCTATATCGATCGTCTCGCGCGGAAAGGCGATAGCGACGCCTTCCGCTTCCCCCTGCCCAGGCTTCACAAGGGCGATCACCGATACGACGTCTCGTATTCCGGCCTGAAAACGGCCGTCGTGAACCAGCTGGAGCAGTTCCGCGTTCCGGGACATGAGGCGACCGGCGAAAACATCGCCGCTTCCTTCCAGAAGACGGCCGTCGACATCCTTCTGCGGAGCCTGTTCAGGGCCGTGGAGGACACGGGCCTGACGACAGTGGTCGCAGGCGGCGGGGTGGCGGCGAATTCCTGGTTGCGCGCCCGTTTGGCCGAACGAACCGACCTCCGCTGCATTTTTCCGCCCCTGGAACTCTGCGGCGACAACGGCGCGATGATCGCCGGCCTCGGTTACCGTTATTTCCAGCGGGGCGACCGCTCAGCCCTCGACGCGACGGCTTCCCCGCGCGTGCCCGCCTTCAAGCGCTCGTATCCCTAGGATCTTCCGGGAATTCATCCTGGCCCGCGGTAGTCGCGAGCCCCTCCTCGGCCACCGCCACGAGATCCTCGTTGTCCATGTACAGCCGGGGCGCGCTGGCAGCCGAGGCCGCGGCCGGATCGGCCAGTCGGCGCGCTATCGCGCGCACTGTCGCCGCGAAGGGCGAATCGGGCCGGGCGACAAGGACGGGACGCCGTTCCAGCACGGACCGTGGGACCGCCTCGTCGCGGGGCGCGAAGCCGATATATTCGATCTTGATGCCCAGGTTGCGCGAACTGATGTCCCGGAGCCGGGCGCCGACGGCGAGGTCCCTGCTCGAACGGCCCATGTTCAATACCACCCGGGGATATATCGTTCCCAGCTGGGCGATGGCCGCTTCGGCGGTGGCGGGGAAGGATTCCAGCAGGCGGCCTTCGAGGGTCATGAACGATTCCTCCGTGCCCTCCATCCTGCGCGAGGCGAAGTCCGTGATCATTTTCCGTTCCGGACCCCGCGGGGGGAAGGACCGGAAAAGTCCCCGGAAAAGGGCGGTCTTCAGGAACGAATACGCGTTGAGGATGGAAGTGACCTCGGGCACGGTGACGATGAGACCCGAGAAAGAACTGAGGAAGAAGTCGATGGTGTTGTACGAAGAACCCGCCCCCAGGTCCATGAGGACGAAATCCGAGGGCAGGGCCGATAGCCCCTTGATGATCTTCCGTTTCATGGAATAATCAAGGTTGGCGGTACCGGGGAGCAGGACATCGCCGGGAATGAAGAAGAGCTTGGGAATCCCGGTCTCCACTACGAGGGCTTCGATCTTCGATTCCGTGCGATGGACGAGGTTGCCGATACCCGCATGCCTGTTTTTCAGACCGAGAATCGTATGGAGGTTGGCGCCCCCCAGGTCCAGATCCGCGAGCACGACGGTCTTTCCGAGTTCCGCGAGCGCGACTCCGAGATTGGCTGCCAGCACGCTTTTGCCTACACCGCCCTTTCCGGAGGCGATGGGTATCATTATGCCCATGCGTACAGTATGCGCCTGCGCTCCTTCCGTACGCAAGTCCGTTCAGGTCTTTTAGGACTTTACACTCGAGCGCCGATCCGGTATAGTTCCGCGTACTTCACGCGTACTATACTCCGAAAGGAAGGTTCTTATGTCCCGGAAATGCGAACTCTGCGGAAAGAAAACGATCACCGGCAACAAAGTCAGCCATGCGAAGAATCACTCTCGCCGGACGTGGAAACCCAACCTCGTGAAAGTGAAGACCGAAGTGTTGGGGTCTACGTTCACGGTGAAGCTCTGCACCCGCTGCCTCCGAAGCGATTACGTCACCAAGAAAGTCTAGGATTTGACGACGCTCGGTACCGAAAGCCCGCCGGAAGGCGGGCTTTCGGTGTTTGTGCGCCCGGCAGGGCGCATTCACGAATCCCCGCACCTTGCCTTTCAATTCGAGAACGAAACCCTCAGTCCGTCCCAAGCGGGTTCTATCGCCTCGCCGTTCCCGCAAAGTATCCCCAGGTTCCTGAAATATTCCTCCGCTTCCGCGTGAGTATGTTCGTGGCAAAGATGGGTCACCAGGGCTCGCGCCGGAGCCGCCGCGCGGATGACCTCGGCAGCCTCGCCGAAGCTCATGTGCGTCGCGTGCGGCCTCGCGCGAAGGGCGCCGAGCACGAGGAGGTCCAGGCCGCGCAATTCTCCGAACGAGGCTTGATCGATGCGGCTGGCGTCGGTGACGTAGGCGAAGGACGCGCCGTCTGCGATGAATTTCCAGCCGAGGATGTCGAGACCGCCGTGCTTGACCGGGATAGCCCGGATACGTACGGAACCGGCGGCTACCTCGTCCCGCACGACCGACGTGATCAGGCGGGGCTTCCCGCCTCCCCGCTGCGTTTCGCGGAAGACGTAGGAAAAACGTTCCCGGAGTTCGGCGACCGCTTCCGCGTTGCCGTAGACGGGGAGGGGAGCGCGTACGGTCAGCGGCCGCAGATCGTCCAGGCCATGTATGTGGTCCGCATGGGCATGGGTAAGGAATACGGCGTCCAGACGGTCGATGCCCGCGCGCAGGGCCTGCAGGCGGAATTTCGGGCCAGCGTCCACGAGCAGGCTTTCTCCCGAGCGGCCGCGCACGAGGACCGATGATCTCCAGCGGGTGTCGCGGCTGTCGGCGGAACCGCATACCGCGCAGCTGCAGCCGACGACGGGTATCCCGTGGGAGGTTCCCGTACCCAGGAAGGTGATGTCCATAGTTGTCGGTTGTATCCGATCCCCCCTGCGCCGTCTATGCGTCGGCCCTTGTTGCGGTAATTCCCGTTAACGTTTAGTCTTGGCGCATGGCTGACCCCGAACTCGTTCGAACGATCGATTACATTCTGAACCGCTGCGGCGAGGCCGAGATCGAAGCGGTCGCCGCGGCCGTGGTGCGCAGAAAGAGGGACTTGTCGCTTTTCGCCGGTTCCGGCGTCAGCGATCCGCGTCGCTGGGCCAAGGACACCGCCCGGAAGGTGGAAGGGGGCGTCGCCCTTGATTCCATCCGATCCACCGTGCGCTCGATGGCGGCGGAAATGCTCCATCGGGAGGCGCCGGAATTGGACGAGAGGCAGGTGGATGAGCTGCTCGGTGCCTGGACGGGCGGGGGGCCCTCCGGCGGAGGGGTTTCCGGCGGGGGAGGGCCCGGCGGAGGGGCGGAACGGACGGCCGAATTGCCGCAGGACGTCCTGGGCGCCATGGTCGCACAATTCGTAGCCTTCTCCACGGGAAGGATGGGGAAATCCGAGGACGGAGCGCTTCGGGCGGAGCTGGGCGCCTGGCCCGATAAGTATTGGAAGGCTTTCCCGGCCGTCGTCAGGTCCCTGATCTCGGACCTGCTGGCCGGGCGTTGTCCGGAGGATGACTTCAAGAGGAAAATGCTCGCGGCTTTGGAGCTCTGCTCGGCGAAGAGGAAATAGGGACCAAGGAAGCGCGAAGCGGCGGACGGAAGCGGCGGACGGTCGCCACACGGCAACGCTCAGTCCAGGAGCGCGGCCTGCCTCTTGAAGTGGTCTTCCAGCACCAGACAGGCCATGGCCTCCACCACGGGCACGACGCGCGGACAGATGCAGACGTCGTGCCTTCCTACGGTGCGCGCGATCCGTTCCTTGCCGTCCGTGCCTATCGTCCGCTGGGGCGAGGCGATGGAGGATGTCGGCTTCACGACCAGGCGGAAGACGATCTCGGCGCCGTTGGAGATGCCGCCGATGATGCCCCCGGCGTTGTTGGATTCGTAGCCTTCCGCGTTCATCCAGTCGTTGTGCTGGCTGCCGCGAAGATCGGCCGCCGCGAAACCGGCGCCGAACTCTATGCCCTTGACCGCGCCGATTGAAAGCATCGCCTTGGCCAGCTCGGCGTCAAGCTTGTCGAAAACCGGCTCGCCGAGCCCGGCCGGCACGCCGCTGATCCTGCATTCGACGATCCCGCCGACGGAATCCTCGGCCGCCTTCGCCTTCTCGATCTCCTCCATCATGCGGACGGCAGCGGCCGCGTCGCAGGCGCGCAGGGGGTTGCGCTCGATCTCCTCCGCGTCGAAGCCCTTGCATTCAACGCCTGCGGCCCGCTTGGTGAAAGCCAGGACGCCGACGCCCCTGCGCCGGAGCAGCTTGCGCGCGACGGCGCCCGCCGCCACGCGGCCGGCGGTTTCCCGTCCCGACGCGCGGCCGGAGCCGCGCCAGTCCCGGAGGCCGTATTTTGAGAGGTAAGCGAAATCCGCATGTCCGGGTCGGAACAGGTCCTTGACCTCATCGTATGCCGACGATTGCGCGTCTTTGTTGAAAAGGAGCATGAGTATGGGGGTGCCGGTCGTCTTTCCCTCGAAGATGCCCGAAAGTATGCTGACCTTGTCCGCTTCCGCGCGCGGGGTGGAAGCCGCGCTCTGGCCGCCCTTCCGGCGGTCCAGTTGAACCTGGACCTCGGCCTCCGAAAGCTCGATGCCGGGCGTCGCGCCGTCCACCACCACGCCGACGGCTCCGCCGTGCGATTCGCCGAAGGTGGAAATCCTGAATAGGGTTCCGAAACTGCTTCCCGCCATCATTTCTCCTGGTCGTTCCCGCTAATCCGTGCCAGCGACGGACATCGTCTTGATCTGCTCGATCTCGTCCCGTATCGCTGCGGCCTGTTCGAACTCCAGCCGCTTGGCGTGTTCCAGCATCTCCGCCTCCAAGGCCCGGATGAGTTGTTTCCGCTGGGCCGGCACGAGGACGTTGTAGGATTTTTTAAGGACCTCGATGGAGGTCACCGCCGCTTCCTTGTTCTCCGCCGCGTGTCGCGTGAGTATGTCGGCTATCGCCTTTTTTACTGTCGTCGGCGTGATGCCGTTGGCGTTGTTGTAGTCGGACTGGATTTTCCGCCTGCGGTCGGTTTCCGAAATGGCATCCCGCATCGCGTCGCTCGTGCGGTCGGCGTACATGACCACCTTGCCGGCGGCATTGCGCGCGGCCCTGCCGATGATCTGGACAAGGCTCGTGACCGAACGGAGGAAGCCGATCTTGTCGGCGTCCAGGATGGCGATGAAGGAGACCTCCGGCAGGTCGATGCCTTCGCGCAGCAAATTGATGCCCACCAGGACGTCGAATTTTCCCGCCCTGAGGTCCATCAGTATCTCGACGCGCTCGATGGTCTCCACTTCGCTGTGGATGTAGCGGACTTTCAGGCCGAGTCCCGACAGGTAGTCGGTCAGGTCCTCGGCCATCTTCTTGGTGAGCGTCAGGATGAGCGAGCGCTCTCCGGCGGCGATGCGCTTCCTGATCTCGCCGTAAATGTCCTCCATCTGGCCTTCGCTGGATCGGATTTCGATCTCGGGATCCAGGAGGCCCGTCGGCCTGATCATCTGCTCCACGACCCGCGTTGATTTTTCTATCTCCAGTTTGGCCGGAGTCGCCGAGACGAAGACCGCGCGGTCGATTGAGGAGGTGAATTCTTCGAAGCGAAGGGGGCGGTTGTCCAGGGCGCAGGGGAGGCGGAAGCCGTAGTCCACGAGGCTCTGCTTGCGCGAGCGGTCGCCCGCGTACATCGCTCCAATCTGGGAGACGGTGACATGGCTCTCGTCTATGAAGGTCAGATGTTCCTTGGGGAAGTAGTTGATGAGGGTGTCCGGCCGGGAACCGGGGGCGCGGCCCGAAAGAGGCGCCGAATAGTTCTCGATTCCGGGGCAGTAGCCCATTTCGGTGAGCATCTCTATGTCGTATTCCACCCGCGTCTTCAGCCGCTCAGCCTCAAGGAATTTTCCGGTGTTCTTCAGGAACTCGTAGCGCTCTTCCAGTTCCTCCTTGATCCGGTCCAGGGCCCTATGGATCATGTCGGCGGGCATGACGAACTGCTTGGCCGGGTAGATGAGCGCGCGGTCCAGCTCCTCCATGTAGGCGCCCGAAACGGGGTTGAAGCGGCGGATGCGTTCCACCCGGTCCCAGTCCAGCTCGATGCGGTACGCTTCCTCCAGGTACGCGGGGAAGATCTCCAGGATATCGCCCCGGCGGCGGAAGCGGCCGCGTTCGAGCACCGCGTCGTTGCGCTGGTACTGAAGCTCCACGAAACGGCGCATCAGGGCGTCCGCGTCAAGGATCTCTCCGAGGGCGACGGTCGCGGTCATCTCTTTGTAGATTTCCGGGGTCGCCAGGCCGTAGATGCAGGATACTGTCGCGACGATGATGACGTCCTTGCGCTCCATGAGGCTGCGCGTGGCGGAAAGTCGGAGCCTTTCGATCTCCTCGTTGATGGACGCGTCCTTTTCGATATACAGGTCCCGGCTGGCGACGTAGGCTTCCGGCTGGTAATAGTCGTAATAGGAGACGAAGTATTCCACCGCGTTGTCGGGGAAGAAACTCTTGAACTCACGGTAGAGCTGGGCGGCCAGCGTCTTGTTGTGGCTGACGATCAGGGTCGGCAACTGGGTTTTTTCGATGATCTTCGCCATCGTGAAGGTCTTGCCCGAGCCTGTGACGCCCTTCAGCGTCTGGTATTTGTCCCCCCCGAGCACGCCCGCGGAGAGGGCTTGTATAGCCTGGGCCTGGTCGCCTGCGGGCTGGAACGGAGCGACTACCTTGAATTCCTTCATGACGGCCGACCGTTACGGAGAAGGTTGAAGGCGAAGATTCCGGCCGCCACCGCGGTGAATCCGAGCACGTTATGCAGGGCGAAGTTCAGGAGCGCAGAAGCGTATTCCTTTTTTCCGGCCATGAGCCAAGTTTCAAGCATGTAGGTGGAGAAGGTGGTGAATCCGCCGAGGAAGCCGACGGTGACGAAGAACCGGAAGGCGGCGGGCAAGGCGACGTCCTGGAACAGGGCGAAGAAGAAGCCGATGAGGGCCGAGCCCGCGAGGTTAGCCACGAGGGTCCCCAGAGGGATCGCGGCGATCGGAGCGGCGGCGCAGAGCCTCGCCAGGCCGTAGCGGGCGAGGGAACCGAGGCCGCCGCCCAGGAAGATGGAAACGAAGGTCATATCGTTGGATAGTAACCTCGCCGTCCATTCAGGTCAATCGACCGCGCGAACAGACAAACGCAGTTCGCGCGTCGGTTCCCTTCCCGCTCCCGCCGCCCCCGTGCTAGGCTCCCGTTCCGGAGGCACCTCCATGGATATCCGCATCGGCGAGGTCGCGGCGCTCGTAACCGCCGTATTCTGGACCGTCACCGCCGTCTGCTTCGAATTCGCCGCGCGACGCATAGGGTCGCTGGCTCTGAACGTGCTGCGCCTCGCCGCCGCCCTCATCCTGTTCACCATCCTCGGCATCGTCCTCCGCGGCGAGCTCCTCCCCCTGGGCGCGGGCGCGGAGGTCTGGTTCTGGCTGAGCCTGTCCGGACTCGTCGGCTTCGTTTTCGGCGATCTCTTCCTCTTCCAGGCCTACATCGACATCGGCGCCCGATTGACGCAGGTGGTCTTCGCCTCCGCTCCTCTCATGACCGCCGTGATCGGCTGGTTCGCCCTCGGCGAACGCATCAGCGCCGTCGGCCTCCTCGGCATGGTGGTGGTCGTGGCAGGAATCTCGCTGGTGGTCATGGACCGTGGGCCATCCATGCCCGAGACCGCGGGAAACGCAGCCTCGCCGCCGGCGCGCAGGTTGAGAGGACTGTTCTTCGCCCTCATGGGCGCCCTCGGCCAGGCGGGCGGGCTCGTGCTCTCCAAGATTGGCGCGCCTTCCTCCGATCCCTTCGTCGCCACCCAGATCCGCGTGATCGCCGGCCTCATCGGTTTCCTCGTCGTCGCAGCCGTTTGGAGGCGCTCCGCGGAACCCTGGAAAGCCCTGCGGGACCGCTCGGTACTCGGCGTTCTTTCCGTGGGGGCCTTCTTCGGTCCTTTCCTCGGCGTGTCCCTGGGCCTATTCTCCGTACAGCGTTCGAACGCGGGCGTCGCGGCCACGCTCATGGGGCTTACCCCGATCCTGATCCTCATCCCGGCCGTCTTTTTGAAGAGTGAGCGGGTCACGCCGCGCGAAGCCGTCGGCGCCCTCGTCGCGGTGGCCGGTTCTTCGCTGCTGTTCCTGGCCTGATTCCCGACCCGGCGAGTATTCCGGCTGCGACGAGAGCGCAGCCGATGACCGCCGCGGTCGTCGGCCGCTCGCCGAGCGCGATGGCCGGAAGCGCGAGCGAGACGACCGGGACGATGCCCGTGAAGGCCGCCGCCCGCGCGGCCGGAAGCCGCTTTATGCCCTGGTACCAACAGAAGTAGGAAACCGACGTGACCGCGAGGCCGTACCAGGCGAGGGCGAACCAACCGGAAGCTCCGAGCTCCGAGAAAGACTTCGCGGGGCGTTCCGCGAGGGCCGGAAAAAGGGAAAAGCCGAGAGCCCACGCTACTGTGAGCGCGGTCCGCCTGAGCGGATCCATCTGATCCTTCACGTTTGTCGCGGAGCGGGCCGCGGCATACTGTACCGATTCATGCTGAGGCGCCTCTGGCTGGGGCGCCTCCGGCAAAGGCGTAGCGTCCGAAAGCGAAACCGCGCGGGAAACGGTCGCAAATACCGCTTCCGAGGCGGCCGCCGCCAATGCGAGAGCCGCGCCGAGGGCTCCGGATCCCGTCGAGGCTGACGCCTGTGTTCCCGGCCCCGCCGCGCGTTGCATTCCGATATTCACAAGGATTATTCCCGCGCTCGCGATCGCGGCCCCGATGAGGGCGAGGGAGGAAGGTTTTTCCCGCAGGGCGAACCATGAAACAAGAACCGTGAACGCGGGCGCCGCCCCCGTCAGGAGTCCGGCCTCGCCCGCGCCGATAAGCCGCAATGAGGATACGAGACAGAGGCGATACAAGAGGATGCCGAAAAAGCCGAGAGCCGCGGTCGTTCCTAGTTCGCGCGCGCGGATCCGTCCCCCGCGCGCGAGGAAGGGGAGCAGGACGGGGAGGGCGAAGACCAGGCTCGCAGCGGTGATGGAAAAGGGCCCGAGGCTCGTTGAGAGCGCCTTTCCCGCGGTGGTCGCCGTTCCGGCGAGAGCGAACCCCGCTATCAGGTAGAAGGCTCCGATTCGTTCTTGTTTCATTCGACGAGATTAAGCTTCCAAGCGGTCTGGCGGAAGTTCCGCTTTGATGCGAATATGGGGGAGCCGCTTTCGCGCGCGCGGATCGGAAGGAGCAGGAGTGGAAGTCCCCGCCTTGGACAGGAATTCGGAAGTCGCACTGTCGCGCCAATTGCTCGAATGGTTCCGCGACGCCGCGCTGCGCGGCGACCTCGCGGGCGGCGAACGACTCCCCGCGACGCGCGTCCTTTCCTCCCAGCTGGGCGTATCACGGAATACCGTTTGCGAAGCTTACGAGCTGCTCGCGGCGGAAGGCTATATCGAATGCTCGGTCGGCTCGCGCGCCCGGATCGCGCAGGGCGTCGCCCTCCGCGACGCCTCCTACTCGCGCCGATCGCCCTCCGCGGCGGCAGTAGCGCGGGCTTCGTCCGGAGAGAGCGGCTACCCGCCCATCGTTGCGGACTTCCGGACCGGGCGCCCCGACACCGCGACGATTCCCCGCAAGACCTGGATACGCGCAGTCCTCTTGGCTTCCGAATCGCTCCGCGACAGGGATTGGCTCTACGGACCGAGCGAAGGTTCGATGGAACTGCGAGCGGAAATCGCCTCGTACCTTTTCCGCTCGCGCGGGATCAGGGTCGACCGGGATTCCGTCTTTGTGACCGCAGGCGCCACGCATGCCCTCCACGTGCTCGCGCTGGTCGCCGCCCGCCGCGGAAGGGCCGTCGCGGTGGAGGATCCCTGCCATTCCGGCATGCTCGGCACCCTGCGCGGCGTCGGACTGCGCACGCTTGCGGTGGAGGCGGACGAGTCGGGCATGGTGACGAACGCCCTCCGGGGACTGGACGCGGGATGGGGGTACGTCACTCCTTCGCACCAATTTCCCTTGGGCGGCGTGCTTCCCGCCGAACGCCGAGCCGAGCTCATCGCCTGGGCGCGCGATCGGGACGCGTTCGTGGCCGAGGATGATTACGATTCGGAATTCCGTTTCGCGGGCCTGCCCGTAGCGCCACTCTGGGGCATGGACCCTGAACGCGTCGTCTATGTCGGAACCTTCAGCAAAACGCTCTTTCCCGCGCTCCGCATCGGTTTCGCCCTCGTGCCGCGCGCGCTCCGCGATGAATGGCGGGATGCCCGCGTCCATTCGGACGTGCATAATCCTCCGTTCGAACAAGCCGCGCTCGCGCACCTCCTGGAGGATCGAACCGCGGATCGCCATATCGCGCGCATGAAACGCAGGTACGCATCGCGCAGAACCGCGCTGTTGGAGTCCGTCGCGCGCGAGTTCGAGGCCGGCGAAGTCCGCGTGCTCGGCGACGCTTCCGGTCTCCATATCGCGCTCCGCATCCGGGGAGGCCGTTTCGATGCGGATTTCGAGCGGCGCGCTCGGGCGCGGGGAGTCCGCATCGCAGGAGCGGAACGGCATGCGATCGAAAAAGGCCGGTGGACGGATACCTTGCTGCTCGGATACGGGCATCTTGACGAACGGGCGATCGAGCGGGGAATGGCCCTCATCCCGGAACTGCTGCGGATGGAAAGGGCGCCGGATTAAGCGGCGCGCGGCGCCGAGCGCGCGAGCGGGATTCAGATCGCGAGCGGAGCTCGGAGCGCGAGCGGGACTCAGAGCGCGAGCGGGATTCAGAGCGCCGAAGCCACTCCGAGTTCTTCGAGCAGCCTGTCCTTGCGCTTCCGCGCGTCGCGCGCGTAGTCGAGGTAATCGGCCCTGGTCACGATCCCTACCAGGGCGCCGGCATCGATGACGGGAAGATGGCCGATATCGTGCTCGAACAGGAGCTCGTCTATTTCACGGACGGTCGTCTCCGGGGCGGCGACTATGGGCTCCTTCGACATGAAGGTCCTGACGGCTGAACCCATCTGATTCCCGCGCCGGCCGTGCATGATGTCGCGGAGGGTGAGCAGGCCCACGAGGGCGCCGGAACCGTCCACGACCGGCGCTCCGGTATGCGACCAGGTCTCCAATTGGATGGACGCCTCCATGAGGGTCGCGCCCGCGGATATGGTGCGTACGTCGACGGTCATGATATCGCGCGCGCAATCCGCCGGCTTGAGCATGCGCTCGACGTAGCCGAGTATGCCGCGGACGAGTTCAGGCCCTTCCGCGGTTTTTACCGTCGCCGAGGCCGCTTGGCGGTGCCCGCCGCCGCCGAGGTCCGTGAATATCTCGTTGAGCCGAATATCCGGATTTCCGTTGCGCGCGATGACGAGCAGCTTCGCTTTGCGCGGGAAAAAGAAAAATCCGAACATGAGTTCGCCGTTCTCCACCTCGAAGACCCGCTCCACCACCGACCCGAGACCCTGCGAGTCGTCCTCAAGCTCCATGTAGCAGGTCTGGACCCGGTGTCCCCTGATCAAGCTCAGTTCGAGCTTATTCAGCACCTCATGGAACAACGTCACCTGGTACCGTTCCTTGAGGGGGACGAGGAATTCCTTGACGAGCTTGAGTGACGCACCCTGGCCCAGGAGCCATGATGCCGCCTGGAAATCTTCCATCGCGACGTTTTCATGGAGGAAATTACCGGTATCCGCATAGATGCCGGTCAGCGCGATCGTCGCGTCCTCGCTTTCGATGCGCAGGTTTCTCCGTTGAAGCTCGCGCGCGAGGGCGCTCGCGTTCGCGCCGCAGGAAGCCTCGTGCACGAGGGCTCCTGGGATGTCCCTTCCTTCGAAGGGGTGGTGGTCGAAGATTTCGACCTCCCGGAATTCGCCCCCCGCGTTCTTCATGTATTCGGCGATACGCTCGGGGGACCGGGCGTCCACGACGACCGCATGCTCCACGGTCTTGCCTTTGAGTTCGGCCGAACTCATGAAACCGAGCCGGTCCTCGTAGAGGTTCATGAGCTTGCGCGCGACGGGATGGACCAGATGGCTCCGGATCGGCACGTGGTCCGGGTACAGGTATTTCGCGAGCACCATGGATGCGACGCAATCCAGGTCCATGTTTCCGTGGCCGACGATGATCTTCATGCCGCGAGCCGGAGGTTATTCGTTCGACTGGTAACTTTCGGCGCGGTCCGCGAGCGTCACGTCCAGCTTCAGCGTCCTTCCTCCGCGGATCAGTTCCACGACCACCTTGTCGCCGCCCTTGTTGTCTTCAAGGGCCGAATAGAGATCGGCCAGGCGCGTGACCTTCAGTCCGTCCACGTTCGTGATGATGTCGCCGCCGAGGTAGATGACGCTTGAGCCGTAGCGCACCGGTTCCGAACCCTGGCGCAATCCTGCCTGTTCGGCCATGCCGCCCTTCTTGGTGCGCGATACCAGAAGGCCCGCCGACACCGGGAGCTTGGCGTAGTTGACGAGGGCCGGGAAAAGTTGGACCACGGACGCGTCGATCCAGCCGCGCCGCACGCGCCCGTACTGGATCAGCTCGGCGACCACGCGCTTGGCGGTGTTGACCGGCACGGCGAAGCCGATGCCGACCGAACCGCCGGAAGGCGAATAGATCATCGTATTGACGCCGATCAGACGGCCGAGGGCGTCCAGCAGGGGGCCGCCCGAGTTTCCCGGATTGATGGAAGCGTCGGTCTGGATCATGTCGCGGATGATGTGCTCGTTTGAGGTCTGGATCGGCCGGCCGAGGCCCGAGACGATACCCACAGTGAGGGTCCGCTCCAGGGCGAATGGATTTCCTATCGCCAGGACCTTCTGCCCCACCTTGAGGTTCCCCGATTCGCCGAAAGGTACGGTCTTCAATTCGACGCCGCGGGGCGGCTCGAATTTGAGGACCGCGATGTCATTCTCCGGATCGGTTCCTATGACCTTCCCTTCGAACTGGCTTCCGTCCGCGAGGTTGATGAAGACCTTGTAGGCTTTATCGATGACGTGGTTGTTCGTCAGCACGTAGCCGCGGGTGTCGATGATCGAACCCGATCCGGATCCGCCTTCCTGGGGGACTGGTTCCAGGAACCAGTTGATGGCGACGGTCTCCGTGGTGATGTTGACGACGGCGTCGTTCAGCCGCTCGTATACGGTGATGTTTTCACGCTCGTCCTCCGAATAGGCCAGGAGGTCCGAGGTTTGCAGGAGATTCGGATCCGGCCGGGATTCGTGGAGGGCGAGGGCTGAGAAGGGGTCGTCCTTGGCGGCGACTGAGGCGGTCGAGGCCGTACCGGCCGAATGCGAAGGCCACCTGAGTATGCCCAGTCCCAAGGCGAGCATGGCGACTATGAGGGCGCTCGCCAGGGAAAAAAAGACCAATTGGCCGCGGCTATAAAGCTTCATGGATTACCTCCGCTCGTGTTCAATATAAACGCCCGCGCGCGCGAAAGGAAGGTCCATTCAAGACACCGCTTCCGCGGACCTGGGGATCGGAAGGGAAACGACGAATTCCAGGTAGCGGCCGAGCGCCGATCGGACAGCCAGCTTGCCTCCGGCCTCCCCGATGCGACGCTTCACCAGGGACATGCCGATCCCGCGACCGGCTCCCAGGCCGGCGCTCTCCGCGGTGGAGAATCCCGGATGGAAGATCAGCTTGCCCAGTTCGCCCGCGCTCATGGTTTTGGCCTTCACTGAAAATTCCGGCAAGGAAAGCGCCTTGCGCCGGATCAGTTCGGGGTCAAGGCCCCTGCCGTCGTCGGAATAACGTAGGGTCACGTTGGCTTCGTCCCAGGCCACGGAAAGCGTGATCAGGCCGGCTTCGTCCTTGCGGCGCTCCGCGCGCGTGCGTTTGTCCTCGAAACCGTGCGCGAAGCTGTTGCGGATCAGTTGGATTATCACGTCCTTGGCGAGCTTGCGGTATTCGTCCGGAACGCTGTCCCGGTTGAAGCCTTCGAAGCGCACCGAGGCGGGAATGCCGCAACGGGCCGACTCGCGCTTCACAATTTTTTCTATGGACCAGGTGAGCAGGCTCCCGTCCCGGAGTCCGGCGGTTTTCGTTTCCGACTGGAAGCGGAGGATCTTCTGGATGAGGAATTTCAAGGAATCGAGTTCCTTCTTGATGTCGGCGAGGGCGAGGGTAAGTTCCAGCAGGTCCCGCCACTGGTGGCCCCCGTCGATTTTCGCTTTCACGGAATCCTCGTAGTCGTGGACCTTCGAGGCGAACTCCTGCAGGCCCAGAAGGGCGGCGTTGCCCTTGATCGCATGCGCCGATTGGAACAGCGTTTCAAGCACCTCGGCGCCGGAGGATTCCTCGGAACGCATGAGGTCGCTGACCGTCTCCAGTTCGGCTTCGGTATCGGATATGAACTCGCGCATCATGGCCGGGTCCACGTGTATGATCTGGAAGAGGCTCTCCATGCTCCTCTTGTGTTCTTTTTCTTCAGCTTCCAGCTTCCGCTTCAACGCGTACTCGTCGGTGACGTCGCTCGCGACGCCCATCAAGGGAAAGGGCGATGCGGCGGAAGCGATGCGGATGAACTGGAAACGGAGTCGCCTGGAGACGCTCGATCCGTCCGGCCGCGGAAAATTGAGGCCGATCTCGGAGAGCGGATTGATCTCGGCCAGGAGCGCCTCGTTCACGGTTCCCGCGAAGAAGAGGTCAAGGTAATCGGAGGCGGCGTCGAAATCCTTCTTTGCCAAGGCCGGCGCTAGCAGGTCCAGAAGGGGTTTTCCCGCCGGATCAGTCGATTCGACCAGCTCCTCCAGCCGCTTGGAATGGACGGCGCCCAGGCGGAAATTCCGGTCCATCAGGAAAATGCCGTCGTAGACGCCGGCGAGGATGTCGTCGGTTTGCTTCTTCGCCTCAAGCAGGCGGGCCTGCGTAGCCCGGCGGACGGTTTCGTAGATGAGCGCGAAGACCCAGATGAAGAAATAGGTTCCCACGACGCGCGCCGAGTACAGGGGCGGGAATCCGGATTTATTGAGGAGGGGGTGGAAAATCACCGCGGCGACGGCGCCGCCGTAGGAAAGGGCGACGGCGCTGCCCCAAACCGGCCCCAGAAGGAACAGGGCGATCAGGGGATAAGTCATGCTCCACAGCACTCCCGATCCCGCTTCGCCGCCTGAATACGCCAGCAACAGGTAGAACAGGAAGATGATGATGCAGTCGACGGCGCCGCCCGCGAGGAACCGGCGGGTGGCGCGGATGAAGGCGAAATTGGCGAAGACGATGGCCGAGACCGACGCGCAGGCGATCGCCAGGGGGAGGTTCCCGACGGAAAAATTGAGGGCGGCGAAAAGGGCGATCATGATGCCGCCGGCGAGCGTCACCGAGTTGAGGAATACGACGCGGCTGCGTTGCCCCGCTTCAAGCGCGGAATTCGTGCCCGAGGTGAGCACGTCCATCACCAAGGCGGCCGGTTTTTTGACTTTCGCTTGCATATGCGGGTCTCCTAGGAAGAGATGATGTTCTCGAGGCCGACGGAGAGGTGGAATTTCCCCGACGCCGTCCTGAACGGGATGCCTACGATCGGGACGTCGGATTGCCAGGAGATCTGGTGGTTGGAGCCGCGGATTATGGAGGGCAGGGAAATGCTGAGGCGGAATTCCTCCAGGCCCTTCTTGGCGTTTCCCGCGATGATGTTCACTAGTTCGCCGACGGCGTCGATGACGTCCGGATCGTCGGAGGCGACCTTGTGGCCGACAAGTACGCTCGTGATCTCGGCCGCCAGCTCCGCGGTGAAGCTGATCACGACCACGCCTTTGGAATCCCCAGCTATGCCGATGATCCCGGAGATGTCCCATTCGTGCTTGAGGTCCGCGCCCAGAAGGTAAGGCGTCAGGAATTGGCTTTCCATCCCGAGCATGTCACGGAAGACGCCGACTGTGGCTTCGATGAAGGGTTCAATGTGCGCGATGTCCATGGTTTTCCCTAGATCCCGAGCCGGTCGAGTTTCTCGACGAGAGCTTTCTCCGACACGGGTTTCACGAGGTAGTCGTTGACTCCTGCCTTTACCGCTTCAATGACGCTGTATTTGGCGGATTCGGAAGTGATCATCACGATCGGTAACTTGGCGTATTCGCTCTTCGCGCGGAGGCGTTTCACGAGCTCCAGTCCGTTCATCATAGGCATGTTCCAGTCGAGCAGGACCAGGTCGATCTTGTTCGACTCGATGATGCGGAGCGCTTCCGCGCCGTCTCCCGCGTCGAAGCATTCCGCCGACGAGAAACGGGGATGATGGACCAACGCGTTCTTGACTATGTTGCGCATGATGCGCGAATCGTCGACGACCAAAACATTCATATCCGTTCAGTATAGCGCGGCTGCCGTGCGGGAAGCCAGTATCCAGCGACCCTTCCGCGCCTCAGACTTCTTCGAGCTCCTCGAGTTCTTCGAGTTCTTCTGTGTCCTCATTCCGGGCGCTCCGGGGAACTTCAATGGAGGCTCCCGCGGCCTTGAAGCCGACGGTCAGCGTGCGCAGGAGCTCCTCCACGTTCGCCTTCTCTTCCGCGGAAGGGGAATCGAAGGAACAGCCGATCCGGAAGCCTTCCTCGTCTCTTTCCGACCTCCGCACCGTCGCGGTCAGGCGCACCTTCCGGTCGCCTTCGATCGAAAGGGGCATGACCACCAGCAATAACAGCTTCGCGCCGACCGCGAAATCCTTTTCCGCCTGAATGGACAGCCCTCCCAGGGAGAGATCGCCCAGGTGTCCGAGCGGCGAACCCTCGCGGTCCAGCACTTCCAGGTTGTAAAGCAGGGATTCCCGCCGCGCCTTCCGCTGGAATTTCTTGCCCGCTGCGCTTTCGTCCGCGACGTACTTCCTGAGCACGCGGTTCCGCTCCCCTCCGCCGGACTTGAGGTAACCCGCCAACTGAGCCAGGATGTTCGCGGAAAGCTCCGCTTCCGTAGCCTCGGCATTGGCACTATCCACCGCGCGGGCAATGGCTTCGTAGTCCATGGCACGATCGCGGAAGGATTTCTCGAAACCGTCCATGCTGACGACCGCCGCCTCTGCCCCGCCGGCCGCCCGCGTCGCCCCTGCGATCTGTGACGAAAAAATGCCATCGAACGAATCCATCGAACCTTCCATGCCGCGGGCTTTTTCCGCGATTTCCGCGAAGACTGCGCGGCTGCGGTCCAGGGAGCTGCCGAGCTTCTCGGAAGCGAGGGTGACCGAGCGGGCCAAGGCCGCGGAATTCCGGATGCCGTCGACGGTGGAACCGAGGACATGTTCGATGTCCGCCAGCACTTCCCGTCCTGCGGCGGACAAGGTCCGGACTTCTGAAGCGATCACCGCGAATCCGGCGCCCCGGACGCCCGCCCGGGCCGCCTCGATGGAAGCGTTCGTGGCCAGGATATGGGTCTTCTCGACGATGTCCTCAATGGCTTTGATGCTTTCGCCTATCTTCCTCGCTTCTTCCGCCTGCCGCTCCGCGCCCGCCTTCAGATCGCGCAGTCCGCGCGCGACCGCCTCGTTCGCCTCTCCGGTCTCCTTCATGCTCGCGCCGCCGTCGCGGGCGTCCTCGGCGGCGGAGGTTGCCAGCGCCACGAGGTCCGCCAGTCCTTTCTTGGAATCGAGCGCCCGGTCGCGGAGTTCCAGTACCCCCCGAGCCGTACCCTGTATGGTTTTGGACACTTCGCCGAGCTGGTCGCCGGTGCCCGAAAGCAGGGCGAAATACACGGTGGCCCGGTCGCGGAGATCGCGGAGCATGGCGCGCTGGGTCTGGGTCCGGTCGGCGAGCCGGCGGGAAGAGAATTGGATGTCGGAAGAGAAAAGATCGAATTTGAGCGCCGAACGTTTCAGCTCGGTGATGTCCTCGTTCACGAATTCAAGGAATGCGTGCAAGCCGGCGAGCGCGTCGAAATCCTTCCGCCCTTCGCGTTTTATGAGGGCGGAAATGTCCATCTTGGCCCTGTCGGCGGAACCGGCTTCCCGCGACAGGATGTCGAGTTCCGCTACCAGCCCCCGGAACCGGTTGGTCACCGACAAAACGAGAGCCGCCGCGGCGAAGGCAGCCGCGGCGGCGGCGAGCGCCGAAAAAGGCTCCGCTACGGACAAGGCGGCGAGGAAGGCCCCCGCAAAGGCGACGCCCATAAAGGCGATCGCCGCGTACATTCTGAAGAATCGGCGGGTTTCACTTTTCATTCGTTCCAGCATACGGCGAGGGGGCAAGGGTTGGCAAGCGCGATCATCCGCGGACCGGTACGGAGGCGCGCAATAATGGATGACAATACGGGACGAATGGTCCTATAATAAAAACATGAAACCTGAACTTCTCGAGACGCTGTGGGGGAGACTGGCTGGAATGGCCGCGGAAGCCTTCCGGATGACGGACGGGGAGACGGACCGGTTCCGCGGGAACCGCATCGCGAGGCTCATCGGCCTGCTTCCGTATCTCGCCGGATGCGAGGACGCCGAGCGGACTTCTTTGGCGCATCTCGGCACTTTCATCTTGGCGAACCGCGGCGCGGCGCGTCGGGCGTTCGACCATAAGCCGTCGGATGACTCCGAGGTCTTGGGCCGGCTCAGGACCATATCCGATTTCAAGGGCGGCGATTCCGCCATCCTGGATCGAGGCATGGCGTTGCTGGGCTTATGCATGCTGTCGGGCTATCGCCGCGACGCGGACAAGGACCGTCTGACCGAAGAGTATAACCCGATCGTTTCCGGTGCATGGGAGCCTGAGGAGACGGATCGGGCGCTCCGAAAAATGCCGGGAGCTAAATCGGCAGATGCCTTGGACGCGATCCTTACGCCCGGAGAAGCTTCGGTGCTTTATTGGCAGCCCTGATTTGACGAATAAATTACGTTCTTCGGGCGTTTTCTTCGCGTGCATTTTCCTGATCGGGTTCGTCGTCAACTTTTTTTTCCTCGCTCTTGGCGATGGTGTCTTCAAGGCATTCTTTCATCCTTATCAGCTTTCGCTCGTCGCGAGCGTCGCGCTTTTCCTGGTCAGCGCTTTCATCCTGGAACTCCGCTGGATACAACCGGCCGTATTCCTTTTCTCATGTCCGGTGGCCATCATCGATGATGCGCAAAGCATCTACGGCTTCGGGTTTTTCATAATCGGCATCCTTCTCCTCGAGCGTACCGGATTCTTCCTGAAACGCCGCTCGATAAAAGTCATCGCGGCGACCATGTATCTTCTGGCGATCGAAGTCGCTTCGGTATTATTGACCGAACGCCCCATGGTGGACGCGATCTCGCCTACGTTCTTCATTATCGCGTTCGGATTCTTTCTCTGGTTCCTCTACAAGGACACGCTCGTCATCATCCTGCGGGAACCCAAGCCGAAGCTATCGCTATCGGAGAAGGGCATTTCCCCCGCCGAACGGACTTTCATCCTTGAAACCTTGAAGGGCAAGTCCCAGAAGGAAATCGCGATAGACTACGAACTCTCGGAATCGACGATCCGCAACACGCTGGCGCGCTCCTATAAAAAGCTCGGAGTAGAGGACAAGGTGGGACTCGCGCTGCTGGGCGAACGCAACGAGATCGTCGACTGATCGCCCTCCGGGCCCCGATGAACCCGCGCGCGCCGCTCCGGAATACCGGGACGGCGCATTCGTCCTATGCGGATTCTTCCTCCCCCTCTTCCGTTTCCCCGACTGAGCCGTAGTCGCCGACGGCGTCCTCGTTGGCGGCCCCCGGCGGCACCATCGGCCATACGTTCGCTTGCGGATCCACCCTGACGCGGATAAAGACGGGGCCGTGTTCTTCGAGGGCCGCGCGAAGCGCTTCCGGCGGATCCTCCGACCGCTCCAGATCGATCGAACGCAGTCCGAAACCCGCGGCGATCGCGGCGAAATCGGGCCGATGGTCGAAGTGGCTGGCCGTATAGCGGCCCTCGTAGAAAAGTTCCTGCTGCTGGCGCACGAGGCCGAGCTTGCCGTTGTCCAGGAGCAGGACCGCGACGTTCGCGTCCAGCTCCGCCAGGGTCGCGAGCTCCTGGATGTTCATTAACAACGAACCGTCCCCCGTGACGCAAAGCACCCGCGAAGCCGGTGAGGCGAGGGCGGCGCCGATCGCCGCGGGCAGGCCGAAACCCATCGTACCGAGGCCGCCGGACGTGAGGAAGCTACGCACCGACCTGGTTTCGATGGCCTGGGCAGCCCACATCTGGTGCTGGCCGACGTCGGTGACGACTATGTCGTCCGCGGCCAGAAGGTCGGAGACTTCGGCCAGGAAACGGACGGGATGTCCCTCCTCCGCATCGCATGGCAGGCTTTCGGCCGCCTTCAGCCCGGCGATCCGGCCCAGCCAGTCCCTTCGGGCTTCCTTCCCGCTCCCGGCGGTGCCCGTCGCCGCCGTCATCGCACGCAGCGCATCCCCCGCGTCGGCGCGCATTCCGAGTACGGGCTTCCTGAGTTTCCCGAGTTCCGCCGCGTCGATATCGATATGGACGACCCGGGCGCGCGGCGCGAAACGGGCGAGCTTGCCCGTCGCCCGGTCGTCGAAACGGGCGCCTATCGCGAGAAGGAGGTCGCATTCCGCGACGGCCGCGTTCGCGGCCCGCGATCCGTGCATGCCGAGCATGCCCAGCCAGAGCGCGTCGTCGACCGGGAAGCAGCCGCGGCCGAGCAGGGTCGCGGTCACCGGAATACCCGCCGCCCGGGCGAAGTCGGCGAGCGCCGCGGCAGTCGCGGAGGATGATGCGCAGCCGGCTCCCGCATAAACCAACGGCCGGTCCGCCTTCAAGATTTCCCGCGTGATTTCTTCTATCGTTTCTTCATCCACCGGAGGATTCGGATCGGGGATCGAAGGGGCCGGCCAGGCGTCGAAGGAGATCCGCTCGGTCTGCACGTCCTTCGGCACGTCCACGACGACAGGCCCCGGCCGGCCCGAACGGGCGATCCTGAAAGCGCGGGGCAATTCCGTCAGGAGTTCCTTGGCCGATTTCACGAGCACGCTGTGCTTGGTGATCGGGATGGACAAGCCGTACGTGTCGATCTCCTGGAAGGCGTCGGTGCCCAGCATGAGGCGGGGCACCTGCCCCGTGATCGCGACGACGGGAACCGAATCGAGCTTCGCGTCCGCGATCGCCGTCAGCAGGTTGGTCACCCCCGGCCCGCTCGTGGCGAAGCAGACCGCGACCTTGCCGGAACGTCGGGCCAGGCCCTGCGCGATGAAGCCCGCCGCCTGCTCGTGCCGCGCCAAGATGTGGCGGACGCGGCTGGCGCCCAGGGCGTGGTACAGCGGAAGGTTGGAACCTCCCGGTATGCCCGCCACCGTTTCGATCCCTTCCCGCTCGAGTATGCCCATGATGATCTCGGCGCCGTTCATTTCCATCTGGTCCTCCTGATGCGCAGTAAAAAGAAAAAGCCCCCGTCGGCATACGCCGACGGGGGCTGCGAAAAGATTCGCCCGTTCGTCCTACGGCGTACGCCGATCCTTCTGGCCGCTTACTACCGCGACCGCGAGACCTACTACGCCTAGGACGGAAGAAGAGGAAAGGCTCACGCGCATAAATCCGCGCGAGAGGGAGTCATACGAATAAGTATGCAATTCCGTATCGAAACCTTTCCGTTTCTGCATGATTATGCAATATATGCGCAAATTGCCGATTAGTCAAGAAACCCCTCCGGAGAAGCGTCCGAAAAGGTCGTACAATCGTTGTGATAATGCTCCGGAGGTAAATATGCATCGCTCCATCGCATTCGCATTATTCCTGGTATCGGCTATGGTTTCGTTCGCCGCCGATTCGGAGGGCGGCCGGGCATCGGTACGCGCATCGGCCGGCGTAGCGGGAGTTGGCCTGCTTCCGAACGGGGATGCGCTGCACGCGGCGGGCCCGGCCGCGACCGCCGGCCTTTCGATGCCGGTATTCGGCCCCGTCAGGCTAGGTTTCAATGTAGGAGCCGCCGTCCTTCTCGGCGAAGCTCCTTCCTCGCCGTCCCCGTTCGGTATATACAACGCAACGATAGGCTATGAGTTCGAAAACGGGATGAAGGTGGATATCGGGTTTCCGGCGCTTCCGTCGATCGCCTTGACCGTGGAGAAATACGTTTTCAGTCTGGGGATCTTTCCCTTCTATCTGACTAGCGGCGGAGCGACGGACTTTTACCTTCTTTGCGGAAAGGAATTCGATCTGGAATAGGGACGTAAAAATCTGCTGGGATGCTCGACAGCTTTTCGGGGCGCCTACCGCCAGCGGCCGTATGGCGTCCGAAAGCCGGCCGTCTTACTTCAAACGCTCCAGCTTCAGCGTCTTGTCGGCGCCGGTCGGGAGGACCTCCTGTCCTCCCGACCTTGGGCAGTTTCGCGAACGAATCTGCCGGACTTGTCCGGGCGCCATCCTTGGCGCCCTGCGACCAGCCGCCTTATTTCAGATGTTCCAGCTTCAGCGTCTTCGTCGGCTGGTCGCAGACTTCGGTCGGACCGTAGTACTGGATGGCGCCGGGGTACAGGAAACTCGTCTTGACGGCCCATTCGGCGCGCTTGGCGGCGAAGGTCCTGAAGGGGGCGCCGTCCAGTTCGACCAGCGCCTTGCGGATGACGGGCTTCTTGGAGCCGTGCCGCTGCTCCATGTTCATCATCATCGTGAGGGGCACGCCGCCGGCCAGCCACTGGGCTGCGGGTGCCACGAGGTTGCGGACGCTGGAGATGTAGCCGGTGAGACCTGCGGCTATGAGAAGGAAGGCGGAGAAGCCGAGGGCGTAGCAGTAGTCCGCGTCGAAATTGGACGGAAAGGCGCAGCGGCCCTCATAGCCGAAGAAGTGGGCGAGGGCGCTGAATTTCCCTACGTAGGCGCCCGCTTTCTTCATCCCCGCGAGTTTCGCCTCCACCATGCCGATCAGGAGTTTCTCGGTGTCTATGCGGGAAACCTGGACGTTTCCGTGGGGATCGCGGTCCATGAGCAACTGCTTGCCGATCTCCGAGGGAAGGGCCGCCATGACCGAGCCGGATTCTTTGGACAGGTGCTTGGAGAGCCAGATGGCCTGTGCCTCGAAGCCGGAAAGCTTGGCGAATTCGTCGGCGTGGTGTGCCATGAGGTCGTTGAGCTCGGCGATGAGCTTCTTCATCTCGGGCACGAACTCGACGAGTCCTTCCGGGATGAGGACCACGCCGTAGTTCTCATTGTTTGCCGCGCGCTTGGCGACCGAATCGCAGATCTGGTCAACGATCGCGGACAACGAAAGGGCTTTGGCCTCCACTTCCTCGGAGACGAGGCAGATGCTCGGCTGGGTCTGGAGGGCGCATTCAAGGGTGATGTGGCTGGCGGAGCGGCCCATGAGTTTTATGAAGTGCCAGTACTTTTTGGCGCTGTTCGCGTCGCGCTCGATGTTGCCGATGACTTCGCTGTAGGTTTTGCAGGCGGTGTCGAAGCCGAAGCTGGTTTCGATGTGCTCGTTTTTGAGATCTCCGTCTATGGTCTTGGGGCAACCTACGACCTGGACCGAAGAACCTTGGGCCGTGAAGTACTCGGCGAGAAGGGCGGCGTTGGTGTTGGAATCGTCGCCGCCGATCACGACCACCGCATCCAGGCCGAGCTTCTTGGCGGTTTCAAGCGATGCCGCGAATTGCTCGGGGGTCTCGATCTTGGTCCGACCCGAACCGATCATGTCGAAGCCGCCGGTGTTCCTGAATTCGTCCATCATCGGGTCGTTGATCTCTATGGTCTTGTTGTCCGTAAGGCCGCTCGGACCGCCGAGGAAACCGTAGAGTTTGGAGGCTTTGTTGCCCTTCTTCAGGCCGTCGTAGATGCCCGCGATGACATTGTGGCCGCCGGGCGCCTGGCCGCCGGAGAGGATCACGCCGACGGTGAGCTTGCGTCCGTTCTTGTCGCTCTTGCCCTTGACGAATTTGGCGACGGGCTTGCCGTAGCTGTGCTTGAAGAGCTGCCTGAGGTCCGCCTGGTCGGCGAGCGACTCCGTCGGCTTGCCGAACTCGACGGCGATCTCCGCGAGCGGAGAAGTCAGGATGGCGGGAAGCTTGGGCGCGTAGGCGTAACGCGCTTTCTGGAGGGCTGATATTTCCATGGTCGGCTCCTTGGTTCTATAAAATTCAATCGAATGGACAAGTCTCGGATCGGATCATACCGAAAAGGCCGTCGCCGTTTCAAGGCGACGGCCGGTGCGGAAGACCGGCGTTGACATCCGGCGTCACGAAACCAGGTATGCCTTGGCCGATTCGGCGATGGTCCGGTAGATCCATCGTCTCTTCTCGTCGTCGTGCTCAAGGAGCGTGAAACGGAAGCCGGCCAGGTCGCTGGCGAATCCGGACAGGGGCACCACGCAGATGCCGGTCGCCGCGAGGAGCCAGTAGACGAAACGCTTGTCGGCCGCGATGCCGGTCGTCCGATCCTCGATGTAGGCGGCGAGGCTCGCTTCCTTCACGGGGAGGCGCCTGACCGCGGCGCGGTCGTCGTTGAAGGAGGCCGCGTCGAAGACGACCGTCGCGTACAGGGCGCCGCGGGGCTTCACGAGGGATAAGCCGCCCAAGCCCGCGAAAGCGGCCGCGGCCTCCTCGGCCCGCGCCTCGAAAATGGCCGCGCGGCGCTCGAGGTGGGCAGGGTAGCGGGGGTCGCCCATCACCGCGGGGATGCAGAGCTGGGGGAGGGTCGTGGAACAGACCTCAAGGCGCTTGGCGTCCACGAGGCTCTTCACGTAGAGATCGAAGCGCGCGTCCTTGTCGCGGTTGTACACCTCGATCCAGCCACAGCGTGCGCCGGGCCAGGGGACTTCCTTTGAAATGGAGCGGAGGGCGATGCCGGGAACGTCCCCGATCACTTCGGAGAGCGCGGCGGTTTCCGCGCCGCCGTATACGATATTGGCGTAGGTCTCGTCGCAGACGATGAAGAGGCCGTAGGTCTTCGCGATCCTCACGAAGTCGCGGAGGATTTCCACCGGGTAGACCGCCCCCGTGGGATTGTCGGGATTGATGAGCAGGATGCCCGCGATGGAGTCGTTGTATTTGACCTTGAGCTCCACGTCCTGCATGTCGGGAAGCCAGCCCTGGGCGGGGTCCAGCCGGTAGGTCAGGTGCTCGTACCCTGAATGCGCGGCTTCCGCCGAGGAGAGGGTGGAGTAGGCGGGAGAAGGGCCGAGGACCCGCGCTTCGCGCCTGAGGAATCCGAATACCTTTGCGACGGCGTCGCCGAGGCCGTTGAAGAAGAGTATGTCGTCAGGGGAGACCCTCGCGCCGCCCCGGGCGCTCGCCCGGTCCGCCAGGAATATTCGGGTATCGCGGGCGCCTTCGGTATCCGAGTAGGCGTAGGACAGGTCGTCCGCGGCTTTCCCGCGCACGATGTCCTTGATCCAAGACGCGACGGGTTCCCCCTTCCTGATGGGGTCTCCGATGTTCTCCCAGTGGATCGGCACATTCCAGCGGCCGAGTTCGCGGGCGAAGCCGACGATTTCGCGGATTTCGTATTTGAGCCTGTCGGCTCCCGGATGGACGATGTCCCTTCTCATGGCGCACTCCTGCCGGGCGCTGCTCCTGGGGACCGTCCGTACGATCGTCAGCCCGACGGGCATTGACGAAAAAGGCCGCGATCCCCATTCGGAGGATCGCGGCCCGGTCGTTCGATATCTGAACGGCTAGTCGCGATCCTCCCGGATAGCGGCCGCCGCGGCGAGACTGATTTGCTGGATTCGATCGGAATCGATGTTCATGTGCCCATCATCCCTTTCTTCGCGTGACTTCGTCAAGTATCCCCTTCTGCGTTTCCCCGAGAGCCTTCCCGTCGTCCGGCTGCAGCTCGTCGGTATTGAAGTCCGGCGCGAGGTTCCTCCTGAAACCCTCCATGAAAGAGCGCTCGAAGCGGGGGCGGAACCGTGGAACGGCTCTCGCGAGGGCGAGGAGGGCGGAGAACGGGCCGAGTTGGAAGGCGAAGAAGGCCAGAAGCGCGAGGCTGCGGATTGAGACCCGCGCCGGGAGGGGCCAATCAAGCGGCAGCGGCACGGACAAGGCGACCGCGGTCGCGCCAAGCCCCCAGGCGAAATGGGAGGCGAGGGCGAGGGAGGATGTTCTTATGGCGTTCACGGGACAGGCGTTGATGCAACGGTTGCAGTCGACGCACTTGAGCGTCCAGCGGGGCCGTCCGCGGCGCATCCTGATCGCGCCGGCCGGACAACCGCGCGCGCAGAGGCCGCAGCCGGTGCAGGAAGAGGCCGCGATGAAGGTCCGCGTCAGGGGCCCGCGCCCGAAAAAGCCGATGAGGGCGGCCGCGCCGGCCATGAGGACGCGGGCGCGGATGTCCCGTTCCAGGACGCTCCGCTCGCCGGCGGCGAGGGCTCTCGCGAGGTTCCGCACCGCCGGATCGTTGCGTCCGCGGATATCCCTGCACTGATCCTCGTCCGGCGGATTGGATATTTGCCGCCAATTTTCCGGGTAGGAGACTTCCGCGATAGCCGCGCATGAAAGTCCGCGGCGCTTCAGGATGCGCGCGGCCGCGAAGGGTGCATCCGCCCCCCACCCGGGTATGTAACGTCCCTTGTGGTATGCGGCGCCGCCGACGCAGAGCACCGCGGCGTTTCTGCGATGTCCATCGACGTCCTGTCCTTTCCTGTGCCTGCGATCCTTGGGTATGCGCGAGAGCCAGCGCTTCATGGTGATGGGCGGTGCGAAACCGAGGACCGGAAAAGCGATGACGGTCAGGTCCGCGCCGTCAAGGCCTGCGTAGGGATCTGCGGCGTTCTCGCGAACCTCCATGAGGTCCGTATCCCAGGACGCCGCGATGAATTCCTCCGCAAGGATGGAACAGGCGCGGGCGGTGTTGCCCGTTCCGGTGAAATATCGGATCGCGACTCTCATGCACCCGTTATTCCATGGAACGGAAGTGTAGCGCAAGGGCGAAGGCGGACCTCCGCTTAATGGTGTCCGCAGCCCTCGTGCCCTGCGCCCTCATGCGAATCGTGGGCGGAGCAGTTCGTCCCGGTATCCTTCAGCGTTCCTGCGAGGAAGGCCTCCGCAACAGACCTGACCGGTCCCGCGGCGCCGCGCGTCACGGAGATGCCGAAGGAGCCGAGCACGCGGACGGCGCCTTCACCTATATTCCCCGCGACCAGGGTCCTGACGCCCGAACGCGCGAGCTCCCCGGCGATTCCGCTTTTGCAGCCGCATTCCGCGCTGGCTTCCATCCGTTCCTCGGCGATGATACGATTATCCTGGACGGTATAAATCGAATAATAGCCGCAATGCCCGAAATGGGCGTCAACGTTGCCTTCGTTCGTCGGTACCGCGATCTTCATGCTGTCTGCTCCTTCTTCTTTCAGGACCGTCTTGCCGCCTTCGACGCGGAGGGCCTTTCCGTTGACCAGCGCGTCGGCCACTTTGCGCCTCGCGCCTTCCACTATCCGCCCGAAAGTCTGCCGGGAAATTCCCATCCTCAGCGCGGCGGCTTCCTGGTACAGCCCCTCGTAGTCCGCAAGTCGCAGGGCTTCGAATTCATCCAACGGCAGGACTACCTCGTCCAGTTCGCGGGCGGGGATGCCGGCTGGTTTGAAGAGTACGGCGTTCGGCGCGCAGGCGACGCGGCGGGAAAGGACGGGACGCGGCATTCGGGCGATCCTGTTATAGACGTTATGATCATATGATCAAAATTACTTTAATGGCAAACCGGGGAAGCGTCAAGTCCCTCCTCCCGGTTTTCCATGATCCCTCCCCCGATAATAGGTGTTTTTATATCCATTAGACGGTTGTCTACAAAAAATACGGGTCTTTGGTTGAATATCGCGCTCCCCGGACGCCCAGTGGCGGCGTACGGATGGTATCGTGGTATCGAGGTCACGCATGATGGTACCGAAGGGAACGGCGGACGGTTCAGGGTTGCTCGAGGAACGGACGAGAAGCGCCTTACCCCGGCGGCCCCCGGCGAGCAAATTCGATCTGAAGAGTTTTCTCGCTTCGATGGATTTCCTGCCGCAGGCCATTCTGGTGCTGGACGCGGGCAACAACATCGTCGCCGCCAATCCGGCCATGGAAGCCTTGCTGGGGAAGGATTCCGCGGGGTTCAGGAACAAGAAATGCTGGGAATTCGTCCACGGTTCCGACGCCGCCGGCCGGCCGGCCGAGTGCCCATGTTCCCCGATGAGATGTACGGGTAAAAACGAGACGGTCGAACTGCCCATTGAATCCACCGGCTCCTGGGCCGTCGCCGGTTGCACGCCGATCTACGATCGCCAGGGCGAGCTGGAATACATCATCCATGCGTTCACCGACATCAGCGAACGTAGAAGGGTCGAAACGGAATTGGCGGGATGCCTCGCCGAAAAGGACCTCCTGTTGAAGGAGGTCCACCACCGGACGAAAAACAACATGATCACGGTCCTCAGCCTCATCTCGCTCCAAGCCCACTCGACCTGCAACGGCGAGGCCGCGGCCGTTCTGAAGGCCGCCGAGGATCGGATGAAAGGACTCGTGCTGCTGTACGAGCGCCTGTCGAAGTCCGAAACGTATCACGAACTTCCCGTCGCCGAATATCTTTCTCCCCTGATCGATCAGATAGCGGCCGCCTTTCCGGAATCGGCGTTCGTCCGTGTGGAGAAGTCGCTCGGCGACTTCGTCCTGGACGTGAAGACCTTGCAGCTGCTCGGGATCATCGTCAACGAATTGCTGACCAACACCATGAAGCATGCTTTCCTCGGGCGCGACCGCGGAACGATTTCGGTTTCCGCGACCCGGATCGGCTCCCGTAACCGGATCACCGTGCGCGATGACGGCAACGGCTTGCCCGAAACCGAAGACCCCTCCTACTCGGAGGGCTTCGGGCTGTTCCTCGTGAGCGGCCTCGTGGACCAATTGAAAGGATCCTTACGGATAGAGCGGGAAAACGGGACCGCCTTCATCCTGGAATTCTGAAGGCCGGCGCGTTCCTTCTTATCCCAGCGCTCCGAGTTCCCTGCCGGCTTCGGCGAAGGCCGCGACGCAGCGGTCGATCATCTCCTGGCTGTGGGAAGCCGAGAGTTGCACGCGGATCCGAGCCGCTCCCCGGGGAACCACCGGGAAGCTGAACGCGATCACGTAGATCCCTTTCCGAAGCAAGGCCTCCGCCATCGCGACGGCGAGCTTCTCGTCCTTGAGCATCACGGGTACGATCGGGTGTTCGCCCGGTTTCAGGTCGAAACCGGCTTTTTCCATTCCTGTGCGGAAACGGCGCGCGTTCGCGGCCAGAGCGTCCCGCAATACGGTGGAACGCGCGGCGATGCGCAGCGCCTCCAGCGTGCCGCCCACGACGGCCGGCGGCACGGTGTTGCTGAAGAGGTAGGGCCGCGCCTTCTGTTTCAGCCAGCGGACAAGCTCTTTCCTGCCTGCTACGCACCCTCCCGAAGCTCCCCCGAGGGCCTTGCCGAAGGTCGTGGTTATGAGATCCACCCGGCCGTCGACCCCCCGGTGCTCTATGCTTCCGCGGCCGGTCGCTCCCAGAAAGCCGGTCGCATGGCTGTCGTCCACGAGCACCAGCGCGTCGTATTTTTCCGCCAGGTCGCAGACCGAACGGAGGTCGGCGATCTCCCCGTCCATGGAAAATACGCCGTCGGTCGCGATTAGCCGGTACTTGGCCCCCGCGCTTTCCTTCAGCTTCGCCTCCAGGTCTGCCATGTCGGAATGGGCGTAGATATGCCGGGCGGCCTTGCAGAGGCGCAGGCCGTCGATGATGGAGGCGTGGTTCAGGGCATCGGTCAATACGGCGCACTCGGCGTCCAACAGGGCTTCGAAGACGCCTGCATTCGCGTCGAAGCAGGACGAGAACAGGATGGCCTCTTCGACCCCGAGGAAGCGGGATAGCTCTTCTTCAAGTTGAACGTGCGGACTCTGCGTTCCGCAGATGAAGCGGACGGAAGACAGCCCGTAACCCCACTTGTCCATGGCGCGCGAAGCGGCGGCGACCAGCTCTTCGCTGCCGGCGAGTCCGAGGTAGTTGTTGGCGCAAAAGTTGAGGGCTTTCCGCCGCGACCCGTCCGCCGCGAGCACTTCTATCTCGCTGCCTTGACGGCTCGCGATGATCCGTTCGCCCTTGAATAGTCCGTCCTTCTCCAGCGCCTCCATGCGCGCCGCCAAGTCCGCCCTGATAGCTCCGTACATTCCGATGCTCCTTACAATAATATTCCGAATCCGGCGCCCGCGAATGCGCCCGCCTTTCCGCCTTCGAGCCAGGCGCCGCCGAAGGCGCTGAACACCAGGACGGAAGGCGGGGGATAGAGTTTAAGTTCAAGTCCGAGGATGGCGGCTTCGGGGCCGGGAAGGGCGCCGGAGAAAAGGTCGAAGTCGGTTCGCCCGGAGAACGCGGCGGTCCATGAACGCCCCCGCCAGCCGAAGCCTGCGGAAAGCGCTGCGGATGGGACTTCGTCCGCAGCGGTGGTCCAGGAGGCGGATGGCGTCAGAAGGACGAAGGGGCCAGCCGCGCCGAGTTCGACCGGGAAAGCCGCCTCGACGCCCCGCGCCAGGCCGAATGCGCTGCGGCCGTCGACGGAAAGCGTGCCGTAGCGCAGGGAAAAGGCCGACCTCAGAGGAATCGCCCCGCCCGCTTTCAGGAAGGCCCTGCGGACGGAGGCGCCGAATTCTACGGAGCTGCCGTCGTTTCCTTGCGCGACGAGGGCGGCGGCCGCCAATTCCCAGCCGTCGGACGGGGCGAAGCGGAGGGAGGCGGCGAAGGCCGGATCCCCTCCGGAGGAGTTGCCGTACGGCTCCAGACCGAGGATGCCGAGCTCCATCTGAAATGAAGCCGCGGGCAGGGTCGTCGTTTCCGGAGCGAACAGCAGCCCCCCGACTCCCGAGGATGAGGTCGCGGGACGGATGATCGCGCTGGAATCGACCGCGAGACTGACGGCTCCCGTCCTGATTACGGAATCTTCCCCATCCCAGGGGACGGACTCGGCCTCTAGCCGGAGCTCGTAAGTTCCGTCGGCCCAAGGAGTGCCGTCCTCATTCCTGGCGACGATGCTCATGCGTTGGGTCCAGGTTTCGAAGGGTCCGACGGAAAGGGACAGAAGCAACGCGCCGTTCCTGTCCAGCGCCTTCACGGTGGCCATTCCCGGTCCGCTCGCCTCGAAGACGAGGACGGATTCTCCGAGCAGGCCCGGATTGGCGGGATTCACCCTCCGTCGCTCCAGCCGGAGCGCGCGGACGCCGAACGGCGCCGGTTTCAGCGCGAAGGCCAGTTCCGTTACGCGGTTCCGTTCGACGACGACCGCGCGTTCCTCGTCCATGAATCCGAAGGCCCTTGCCCGGATGCGGTGCGGCCCTTCGCCGAGGCGGGCGGAGGATCCGCTCATCGCCTCTCCGTCTATGAGGAAAACCGGCATGAAGGGGCGGGCGGTTTCCGTCGCCTTGGAAGCCGAAAAACGGACGAGACCCGTCGTGGCCTCCAATTCCAGGAACGCGATCATGCGCACGCCCGCCTTGAGATTGAAGGAAAGGCTCCGCGTCTCATAGCCTTCCTTCATCAGGACGAGCCGGTGCTCGCCGGGCGCCAGATCGTCTATGGAAAGCGGCGTTTTTCCCCGACGTATCCCGTCCACGAAAACGGAAGCGCCGGACGGAGAGCTGCGAACCTCGAAACCTTCGCCCTCTTCCGTCGCAAGCCTGTCCGCACCTGCGGAAAGCGCTTCCGGAAAGCCCACGGGCGCGATCAAGGTACCGAAGCAGAGCGCGAAGAGCACGAACGGGAAATAGGATCGCATGGCTTCACTATAGTACCCTTGGCCGGTTTGTGCATTACCCCGGGGCTTCGACTATACTTGCTATCACGGAATCAGGACGAGGAGAGCTAAAGATGTCCACACAAAAAATACGATTCGGGATCGGCATGAAGCTGATGCTCGGCTACCTTGCGATGATCGCGTTCATGGCCGCCATCGCGGTTTCGGGTTTCCTCAACATGCGTGTCGTCATGGACCGGCTCGGCAACATGCTCCGCGTGAAGCTGCCATCGATAGATTTTCTTGATCAGTCGGATCGGGACTTGCAGCAGCTGCTCGTCGCGGAGCGTTCCCTGTTATCGATGCGCCCGGGCGATCCCCATGCCGAAGCCCAGATCGCCGCCTGGGAAGAGAATGCGGCGCAATCGACCGAACGCATGGATAAATTCTACGCCTTGTCGAGCGGAACCGAGGAAAAGGCGCTTTTCGAGGCCTACCGATCCGCGCGCTCCCGTTGGGAACCTCTTGCCAGGCGCATCCTGGAATCGGCGTCCTCGGCCGATGCGGCTGAGCGTGATGCTGCCGCCGTCCTCGCTTTTTCCGGCGCAGCGGAAGCTTTCGAGTCGATGCGGGGAAACATCAACCTGCTTGAGGAGCTTACCCTGAGGAAGGTGGAAGAGAACGCCGCCTCGGCCGATAGGGTTTTCGCGGCCTCGGTCCTGCAGCTCGCCGTCGTGTCGATCCTCGCCCTCGTCGCCGCGATCGCGATCGGCTACGGTATGGCGACCCGGATACGGAAATCCCTGTCCGCCGCCGTCTCGTTCGCGGACGGCATTTCCGCGGGAGATCTTTCCGTCAAGCTGGACGGCCGTTCCCTGGCCCGCGGCGATGAATTCGGCGCGCTTGCCCGGAGTCTGGATGCCATGAGCGTCCGTCTTGTCGATATCGTCGGTTCGATAGAAAGCGCGGCGATCGGCATCGACGAAGGCGCCGGACAAGTCTCCGCTTCGGCCCAATCGGTGAGTCAAGGGGCCTCCGAGCAGGCCGCCAGCGTGGAGGAGCTATCCTCGTCCATGGAAGAGATGGTTTCCAACATTAAACAGAATGTGGACAACGCGGTCGAAACGGGCCGCATCTCCCTTTCCGCGGCGAACGACGGCGCCCAGGGGGGCGAATCCGTCGCCCTGACGGTCGGCGCGATGAAGGACATCTCGGGCAAGATAGCTATCATCGAGGAGATAGCGCGCCAGACGAACCTGCTCGCCCTGAACGCCGCCATCGAGGCCGCGCGCGCGGGCGAGGCGGGGAAGGGCTTCGCGGTCGTGGCCAGCGAAGTCCGCAAACTCGCCGAGCGCAGTCAGCGTTCGGCCGGTGAGATCACCGCCCTTTCCGCAAAAAGCGTGACGGTCGCCGAAGATGCGGGACGCCTCATCGGCCGCATCGTTCCCGATATACGCAGAACCAGCGAACTGGTCCAGGAAATCGTCGCGTCCAACAGGGAACAGGAAACGGGGGCGTCCCAGATAAACTCGGCGGTACTCCAGCTGGACGAAGTAATCCAGCATAACGCGGCGGCTTCCGAGGAGCTCTCGTCGATGGCGGAAAACCTCGCGTCCCGTTCCCGCTCCATGCGGGACACGGTCGGCTTCTTCCGGCTTGCCCGGAAGGAAAACATCGTGAAGATACCTATGGAGAGCGCCCGTCCGCATCCGAAGGGGGACGAACGTCCCAAGGCGGTCGCGCAGCCAAAAGCGGACGTGCGGCCGCCCTCGGCTGCGCGCGCCGTTCCCGGAAGGAAGGCTATCCCCGTTCCCCCGGAAAGGAACGTGCCCAGGAAACCGTCAGAACAGCCCGTTCGCGCCATCGTTCCCGTCGATGCCTCGGCATCGCATACGGACGCCGATTTCGAAGAATTCTAAAAAAAGGAGCGCCTCCCCGGCGAATCCGGGGAGGCGCTCTGCATATTCCGGCTCGGGAATACTCAGGGAGCGGCGGCGACGATACCCTGCGAAAAGTCGGACTGCACGGTGAGAGCCCGGGCGGAGAGCTGCCCGTCGATCATGAAAAGGCCGGGACCCGCTTCCCCGGCGAGCTTGAGCTTCAGAAGCAGCTCATTGTCGTTCTTCTCCTCCTCCACCTGCTCGGTGACGTACCACTGGATGAACTGGTAAGTAGCGTGATCCTTTTCCTGGAGCGCGAGATCCGCGATGTCGTTGATGCTCCTGGTGACGAAGCGCTCGTGTTCGAGGGTCTTTTCGAACATATCGCGGACTGAGGCGAAGACCTTCGGCGGCTCTTTTATGGCCTGAAGGTGGACCTGGGACCCTTGGTCCAGCAGGTAGTTGTACTGCTTCATCGCGTGGAGCATTTCTTCATGATACTGGACCATGAACCAGGTCGCGAAGCCGTTCAGTCCGATGTTCGAGCAGTAGGCCGACATGGACATGTACAGGAATGCGGAATACATCTCATTGTTGATCTGCTTGTTGATCGCGTCGGTCATCTTCTGGCTGATCATCTTCAATCCCTCCGTTGGGTTCTTGGGGCAATTAAGACCTCCACATAAATATAGGTACGCAGAAGGCAAAGAACAACATAGTAATGATTCTTAATCCAGTTTCCCTTCCTGCAGAAAGCTGAAATACCCTTCCTCCGTGAATATCAGGTGATCCAGCAATGCGATCCCCAGAAGATCGCCGGTCGCCTTGAGCCTGGAGGTGATCTCCACGTCCTCGGCCGAGGGCTCGAGCCTTCCCGAGGGGTGGTTGTGAGCGACGATTATCGCGCTGGCCCGGTCCACGATCGGATCGGCGAAGACCTCCCTGGGATGCACGATGGTCCTATTCACGAGGCCCATGGTCACGAGCCTGACCGCGAGCACTTCGTGGGCGCCGTTCAGGGAGAGGCAGATGAAGCGCTCCTGCCGCCGGTCCGCGAAATGGCGCACGAGGGGGTAGGCTTCCGAGGGTGAACAGATGCGGGCGCCGCAGGGACCCCAGCGGCGTCGTCCGAATTCGAGCATCGCGGCTACCGCGCACGCCTTGGCGACGCCGAGCCCCGGCAGGCGCGACAGTTCCGCGATTTCCGGAATCCGTTGTTCCCCGTCAAGCCGGGCGACGACTTCCGCCGCGATGCTTCCCACGTCCTTACCCTTGATGCCGGCGTTGAGGACGATCATCAGCAGTTCACGGTCCGAAAGGGATCCTGCTCCCCGGGCGGCAAGCCGTTCCCGGGGCCGGTCAGGGAAGGGGAGGGCGGTGAGGCCCGTGCCATCGCGGACGCCGCCGTCCGACGCGATCCGCAGCGCGGCGGTTTCGTAGTCGCTTGTCTGTTCCATACGGTACGTACGGCGCGCTCGCGCACGGCGCTTCAGGTTGGCCCTTCCCTTGCCGATTTTATGGGGATGAAACCGCTGTCCGCGCTGATCCCTGCCTTCCCGGTCGTCCCCCTCGCAGCCTTCCTCTCGTTGGCCGCATCCTGTTCGACGTTGCGCCCGGTCGCGGAAACGGTTCCTCCCGCCGCCGCGCCTGCTCCATCTCCGGAAAAGCCCCTGCCGGACCTCCCGCCCGTTCTGGTGATGGGGAAAGGCGCGGTCGGCGCGCAGGATCTGGCGGCCTTCCTGCGTCTCTCCAATCCGGCGGCGGAAGCGACCCTCGTCGGCGAATTGGCCGAGTTGTACGTACAGGAGGCCGCGGCTGAGGGGGTCTCCCATGACGTCGCCTTCGCCCAGATGTGCCTGGAGACGGGCTACCTCAAATTCGGGGGCCTCGTGACGGGCGACATGCACAATTACTGCGGGCTCGGGTCCATGGGAAAGGGCGCCCCGGGCGAGCGGTTCGAATCTCCGCGCATCGGCGTCCGCGCCCATGTGCAGCACCTGAAGGGCTACGCGACCGACGAAGGCCTGAACGGCGAACTGGTTGATCCGCGCTACCGTTGGATCAAGTACGGAAGCGCGAAGGCCATAGCCGACCTTTCGGGACGCTGGGCGGCCGACAGGGAATACGGAGCGAAGATCGCGGGCATTCTGGACCGGCTGTACGGTTTCGCGCGTTCCCGGCGCCGGACCTGATCAGAAACGGTCCGTCGCGAGCAGGACGAGGGTGCATGCGTGGAGCCAGGGAATCCCGGCTGCCTCGAGCATGACTTCCAATTCGGGATTCTCGGTTCCGGGATTGAGCACCACGCGTGAAGGCTTCAGCGCCACGATTTCAGGAGCGGCGGCGCTCGATCGGGCGGGTCCGACATAGATGGTAAGGGTATCCACCGCCTCGGTGATTTCCGACAGGGAATTCCTGGCGTCAGGGCCGAGCGCGGCCGCGCGCGCCGGATTGACCGGTATGACCCGGAATCCCTTTTCCGCAAGGCGCGCGGCGGCTTTGAAGGCATATCGTTCCGGATTGTCGCTGGCGCCGAGCACCGCGACGGTCCGCCCTATCATTTCATGCACGGCTCTTCCTCCTTGATCCTTTTGCCGCGCGGCTCTCGATTCGCGGGGCTCCTTTGCAATATACTGAAAAGAATTGGTGGAGTACCAGAATTACCGCCGGAGGATCCCATGCCGAACCGAAATAGCGCCCCCGTCTTCGCCATAGCCCTGCTGCTCTTTTGCGTATCGCCGTCATTTGCCCAAAACGGCGTTTTGGAGGCGAGCGGTTACGGAACCGGCGCCAATCAAGGCGTCGCTCTGGAGGCGGCCAAGATTGACGCGGTCAATGCGCTGGTGATGCGGAATATGAAGCGGGACGTAGTCTACCGGGACCTTTTCCTTTCCGAAGCCTTCAGGAACGATTGGTTCGGCAAGCCGTCCTACGTCCAGCAGGGGAAGGGGAAATGGACGGCGACCGTCCCGATCGCCGTGGACGAGGGGATCGCCGACGCGCTGTACGTAGGCAGGTATTCCACGACGGTGGGCGCCCTCCTTGACCAGGCGGATGCGGCCCTTACCGATCTCGAGGCGATGCTGGCCCAAGGCGGCCTGGAAGAATCGAATGGCGTCCTCGGCGCTTCGGAAACCTCCTACCGCCAGGCCGAAGCGAAGGCGAACGAGATACTGCGCTATCTGGGACCCGTGGGCGACGCCACCTTCTTCTCCTCCCAGGGTCACCGGAAGGCTCCTGAACTCAAGGTTCTCATCGATGCTCTGCTGAAGTCGGCCTTGGACGGCATCGCCCGCATACGGGAAAGCCAGGACAAACTGGCCATGAACCAGAGCGCGCGGAACGTCCTTGACCTCATCGAATCGGTGGAAGCCGAACTGGCCCAGACCGACTTGGTGGCCGATTCCGTCTATCCTGTATCTTCCGCTCCCCGTTCCTACGCGACCGAACTCCTGCGCGCTTCCTCCGAGCGAGTCAGCCTGGCACGGGAGGCGCTCCGCCGCCGCTACACGCTCGTGGAGGAGAAGACCCGGGATCTGCCTGCCGAAATGAGCTATCCCCGCGAACGCGCGGAAATGGTCATCGTGCGGATGACTTCCCTTGACGGTCGGCTCAAGGCCTCCGGGGCTTCGATCTCCTCCGAAATATTCAGCCGGTCCGCCTTGGCGCGCACAGCCCGCTGGTCCGTTTCCCACGATGCCCGCGAATACCTGAACGTGGGATTCTATCTTCCCGTAGGCGTAGCCCCCTCCCAAGGGAGCACCTCGGGTACCGATCTGCCCTTCCAGGCCGATGCGAAGGCGGAAGCCGCTTTCGCTTTTTCTTCCGGCGGCCTCTGGTGCAGGACCTCCGCCGCCTTCGGGGACGAGCAGCTCACCGGTGATGCCAACTCCGTCGCCACGCAGGAAGCCGCGCTCGGATTCTACGGCAAGGCCGTCTTCGGCCTGGGTTTCCGCTGGGATTGGCTACGGCGAACCGAGGGCGACGAACCGGTCGATTCGCGCACCGCCGTATCGTTCACCATCGGCGCGGCCGGGCAGGACTTGGGCGGACGGCGCGCGCTTCCCGTTTGGACCTCCACCGTATACTGGGAACTTCCCGGCGAAGGAGACATCATAATCCCGAGGGATATCAACCTCGCCCTGGAGACGGTCATCCGCCCTTCCAAATGGATAAGGATCGAAGCGGATGCGGGAAGCCGCGCCCGCGAACGGAACGCGGCGGGCCTTGAGGATTCGCTGGACTGGATCGGAAATCTCGGCCTCGGCGTGGGCTTGCGCGTTCCGGTTCTTGAGCCCGTCATGCTGCGCGTCCGCTGGGATGGAGAACGCCGGGCGGCCATATCCGGCGACGAGATTTCGGGGGGAGCGGTCAGCCTGAATACCTTCCGCTTCGGCCTGGAATATTCTTTCTGAGCCGGCGCCCGGCGTACCGCATTCGTCCGGCGCCCGGCGCTCCCCATTCGCCCGTCGCCCCGCATTCGCCCGGCGCGCGGCGTCCGCCGGGCTAGCCGATCTCGGTGCCGATGAAGGCTTCTCCCCTGAGCAACCTGCGCAGGTTGTCCAGGTCGCGGCCCGCCGCGCAGACGACCTTGAGCCCGATCTTCGCCGCATGACGGCTCGCTATCGGATCGAAGGGGACGTTTTTGCCCGGACTCCAATCGTCTCCGACGATTGCGCGGAAATCGGCCCAGGAGATGGAATCGATGGGACGCGCGTCGGGATTCGTCCGGGGATCGTCGGTATGGACTTTCGCGATGTTCGATAGGTTCAGCACCCGGTCCGCCTGAAAGCGCTCGGCCAGGAGGACCGCGTCGTAATCGGTGGAGAATCCCGGTTTCCAGCCCGCGGCCACGAGGACGCGGCCTACGAAGGGGCCGACATGGGTCGGGTCGATCACGACGTCCTGCGTGCACCATTCGCCCATGACCGCCTTCAGGAGCTGGGCGTTGAGCCTGGTGGCCATTATCCCTATCCAGTCGGCCTGGTCGTCCTTTCCGCCGCCCGAGACTTCACGGTAGGCCTTTTGCCAGGCGCGAGCGGGGCCGCCGCCGCCGACCACGAAGATGAAGCGGCGCTTCTCGTCGGCCTCCAGCTGCTCGCGCACGAGCGCGACGAAGGAAGCGAGGAATTCCGCGTCCGCCGTTTCCGGCGCGACGATCGAGCCTCCGAGGGATATTACCGTTACCATGCGGGCCACCTTATGTTGAAAGATAAGGAGGTAGCCAGTAGCCGAGACCCAGCAGCTCCCGGACGGTCCGGTCTTCTTTTCCTGCTGGATACTGGCTGCCGGAATCCTCTCCCAGTCGGTTGCTTCAATATACTCCCGTGACCGTGAGGTCGCTCCAGAGCGAAGAATACGAATCCAGGCCGCCCGTCGCCTCTTCCCAAAGGTTTTGGAAGGAGTAGCCGCGTTCGCGGATCGCAGTCCTGCCTCGGGGATCCATCGGGGAAAGCTCAGCGGCGCCGCGGGAGAATGCGACGTGCTGGTTGTCCAGATTGCCGAAATAGAAATCGCCCGCGTCCGCGCGGACGGAGAAACCCGCGGGTGTCCACCGGGCTCCCAGCGCGATGTCAACCGGTACCCAACCGAAGCCGTCGATCCAGAATTCGGACCAGAAATGGCGCTCGGACGCCCGGGTCCGGTCGACGAGGAAGCCCGCGGATGGAACGGCCGGAATGCCCGAGGCGCGGGCGAGGGCGCAAAACAACAATGCGGACGAATATGCGTCGGCCTTCCCGCTCGTGAGCGCTTCCATTGCGCCTCCGCTCGACGGTGAAACGGAGAAATCCAGTTCGGTCCTCATCCAGTCATAATACTTCCGCGCGACTATCCAGGGGTTGTTTTCTTTTCCGGCAAGCCGGTCGGCGAGTTTGACTATTTCCTTGTCGTCCGCGGGAATCAGGGGCGTGGAGAGTGTGTACGCGTTGCGTACGGGCGATTCGACAGCCTTCTTGATCGCTTGCGGCTTCATCTGTGCGCTAGTCGCGTACACGTCGACCAGGTAGGAGGAAGACAATAAAATGGACCCGTCTTCGGCGAGGTCCTTGAACTGGTACAGGGAAGCGCCGGTGCGCCCTTCTACGAAGGGCTCCAGGCTCCGGGAGAGAAGCTTGGCTTCTTTTTGCGCCGAGCCCGTCGCCGGACGCGGAACCCAGAGATAGAGCGCGTTCGGTCCGGAGACGCGCGCGACCTTGATGTCAACGGAATAGTTGACGACGTAGCTCCGCCGTTCTTTGAAGGATTTGCCCCCCGGCATGCCGTCTATCTGGAAGAATACCGGATTGCTGTCGCCGCGGACCGTCCGGATGATCAAGTTGCCGCTGACCGCCCCGTCGGGTACCCGCACGCGTATCTCGCGATCGCTCCAGAATTCATAGCCGTACTCCAGCTCCGAGACTTCGACCGTTTTTGGAATCTGGGCGGACGCGGGCGCCGCCGGCGGTTCTTCGGCCGCCCAGGCGAAGAGGACCGCGCCGTTTTCGCGGGACGAACCGAAATTCCGGCCGAGGATCGCGACCGAAGAGCCGATGCCGCCGGAAGCGTTCTCCAGCGAATCGATGCGCGGATTGATGCCTTCGTTCGCGGAGGAGACGGGCAGGGGCAGGGATTCGCGGTTGGTGAATAGGGCGGCGTTGCTTTTGCCGTTGTCCGTATGGACGTAAACCAGCCCCGATTCCCCGAAATCGGGGATGCGGACGGAGATCCTGGTCGGAGACCATTCGATATATGACGAAGAGGTCGGCGCTATTCCCGCGATCGTCACCCGGCTCTGGCCGCGGTCGCCGCCGAAGCCGGAGCCTTCGATCCGCAACACTTCACCCATAGTCCCGATCCGGGGATCGATGGAATCGATGCGCGGACCCCGCGTAAAACAGGATGATGCGAGGGCAGCGATGACGACCAGCGAAAAGAAGCGGGTTCCCTCCCGCAAGAACGAGCGGGAGGAAACGCCGGCGGAGGTCGACCTCATTCGCTTGCTGTATCCTTTTTCTCCGCGGGCCCGGTTTCCGGAGCGGCTTCCGCCCGGTAGGGACGCAATTCCAGCTGGATTTCAATACGCGCGCGGCCATCGGATTTCAGGGGTCCCAAGGGAAAGAAATAGACGCGCTCGCCGAAATCCAGGGGTATCGTCTGCATCGTCGTATGGTAGCGCATGCCTTCTTCCTTGGAGGTCGTCCAGACCTGGCCCTGCGCGACGAGAACCTGCTTGCCGTCCTCCCGGGTATAGGGCGTGAATTGGGCCGAGACGATGACGTTGGATCCGACCAGCTTGAGCGATACGGCCCTGCCCGGGATGGTGACCCGCTTGCTGACCGAATTCCAGATCTCTTCCTTGTCGCGCTCGACGACCCTCGCGACGATGTCGAGCACGATAGCCCGGTCCTTGAGCGCGGAAATGATTTCTTCGCCGTTTTCCTGGGCCCAAGTCATGGCGGTCGCCAAGAGGAGGAGGGCCGTTCCCAATGATCGACTGCGCATCAGCGCCCGACGCTCCGTACGTAATCCGCGGCGCGGACGAGTGCTGGTTCGCCCGACTGCAAGAAGTCCTTGCTGTCGGGAAGGCGGATGATCAGGATGTCGGCGGACGATTCCTGCGATTCCAGATAGCGCAGCACGCCGTCCATGTCGGCGACGGGGACCACCGGCTGGACATCGGAGCCGAGCCGGGCGATGGCGCGATCGTTGGGAGCGAAGGCGGGGGCGCCTATGAAGGCCGCCGCGATGGCGACGACCAGCACGGCGGCGACCGCCGCAGGCCAGGGAAGAACCAGGGACCGATGCCAGACCGAAGTCGAGCGGCCAGCCGCGATGCCCGGGCGGACGACCCGCACCGCGGAAAGTTCGCGCCAGACGCGGGCTTTCGCCGCTTCCATGGCTTCGTCGGCCGCGGGACGGGCGAGGGCGGCGCTCACCGACCGGTAATTCGAGAGCAGGGTCGTGCACGAGGGGCAGGCATCCGCGTGAGCCAGGAGTTTTTCACGCCAGGGAGAAGGTAGTTCGCCGTCGGCGAAGAGCGACACAATCTGACGATCAGGACACATGAGCACCGTCCTTTCCTATCAGTTCAGCCAGCTTCTCCCGCGCGCGGAAGACCCTGACCTTTACGTTTCCCTCGCTGATGCCGAGGGCACGACCGATTTCCTTGTAGTTCAATTCGCCGTACTCCTTCAAGACGAGCACCGTCCTGAATTTCTCCGGCAACATGTCGAGCGCGGCCTTGACTTCGATCCGCGTCTCCTCGGCGATGAAATCCTTCTCTCCCGACGCTTGTTCGCGATGGTCCTCCCGGAACGCCTTCTGGTATGCCTTGCGTTCCCTCTCCTTGCGTTTCGCATAGTTCAGGGAACCGTTCTTGACGACCCGAATCAACCAATACTTGGCTTCCTCCGCGTTGGGGAAGCTCATTCCTTTTTCATGAAGACGGAAAAACGCATCCTGACACAAATCCTCGGCCGCTTCTTCGCTACCCGCGATGCGGTAGGAGATACGAAAAAGAAGGGGGAAGGCGCTGTCGTAGAGGCGTCTGAAATCCGCGGCTGTCGTCGTCTTCTCCTTGCCTAGAAACAAAGCTTCTCCTCGATCGTTACATGAGTACGCGCATCCGGGGCGCGCCGTCCTATGCCCGTTTCCATTTCGTGCCTGAAGGTCCGTCCTCGAGGACGATGCCGCGTTCTTTCAGGGCCGCGCGAATGGCGTCGGCGCCGGCGTAGTCGCGCGCGGCTTTTGCGGCGGCGCGTTCGGCGATCTTCCCCTCCATTTCGGCCGTGAAGGCCGGATCCTCGGCCCCCGCGGTCGCCGCCGCTTCCTTTTCCAGGTCCAGTCCGAGGACCCGATCCATGTCGAAGGCAGCGGCGAGGGCTTCCGAAGCGTCTATTCCCGGATCGCGGAGCAGACCCCACAATTCGGCGAGCGCGCGCGGCGTGGAAAGGTCCTGCCCCAGGGCCAGGTCGAAGGCGTCCAGGTATTTCCGGGCAGCTTCGGAAAGGCTGCCGCGCAGGGGCGAGGGCCCGACCGACCGGGCGTCAACCGCGGCTGGAAGCGGACCGGCGACTTTCCCGGCCAGCATGCGCACGCGCTCGGCCAGACCGGCCCTCGCGTTCCGCGCCCCGTCCAGGCCTTCAAAGGAAAACTGGAGCTGGCTGCGGTAATGGCCGCCGAGCAGGAAATACCGGTAGTCAAGGGCCTGGTAGCCTTCGTCCAGCAAGGACTGGAGGGTCAGGAAGCCGCCCTTCGATTTGGACATCTTGCCCTTGTCGACGACGATGAATTCGTTGTGGACCCAGTACCGGACCCATTTTTTTCCCGTCGCGGCCTCGCTTTGCGCGATCTCGTTCGTATGGTGGATGGGGATGTGGTCGATTCCGCCCGCATGGATGTCGAAGGTTTCGCCCAGGTACTTCATGCTCATCGCCGAGCACTCGATGTGCCAGCCGGGATACCCGCGTCCCCAGGGGCTGTCCCAGACCAGGGCCTGGTTTTCGAACTTGCTTTTCGTGAACCAGAGAACGAAATCGTGGGGATTGCGCTTGTTCTCGTCCACCTCGATGCGGGCGCCCGCCTGCAGCTCGTCCATCTTCAGCCGCGCCAACTCCCCGTATCCTGGAAATTTCGAAATGTCGAAGTAGAGGTTTCCCCCCGTCGAATAGGTGTAGCCGTTCGCTTCGATGCGTTCGATGAGCGCTATCATCTCCCCGATGTGCTCGGTGGCCTTGCAGACCACGTCCGGCCGCAAGATGTTCATCAAGCCGGTATCGCGGAAAAAGGCGTCGGTATAGAAGGCGGCGACCTCAAGCACGCTCTTGCCGCGTTCGGCCGCGCTCCTGACCATCTTGTCGTCGCCGGAGTCGTCGTCCCCGGTCAGGTGGCCGACGTCGGTGACGTTCATCACATGGCGGGTGGCGAGGCCGGAACGCCTCATGGTACGCATGAGCAGGTCGTGCACGGTGTAGGGACGGAGGTTGCCGATATGGGCGAAGTTGTAGACCGTCGGACCGCAGCCGTAGAATCCGACCGAACCGGGCACGAGCGGTTCGAAGGCCTGGAGTTCGCGGCCGAGGGTGTTGAAAAGGGTGAGCGCCATGAAATCTCCCATCCGCCCCGCTATCCGGCAAGGCCGCCCGCAGGCTAGAATACGACGAATATGCCTACGGTAAGGAAATTGCTGGAAAAGATCAATATCGGAGCCGGGTTCGAAGGCGAACTTCGTTACGACGAACCGATGTCCCTGCATACCACCTTCCGCGTCGGCGGACCGGCGGACGCCTGGTACAGGCCATCGGGCGACCGTTCGGTCGAGGCCATGGCCATTTTGCTGAAGGCAGCGCGCGATGAAGGCGTTCCGGTCTTCATGCTCGGGGGCGGCGCGAATATCGTTGTGGCCGACCGCGGAATCCGCGGAGTGGTCCTTGACACCACCGGATGGACCGGCTGTTCGTTCACGGACTCTTCCGTGCTCGTCCGTTCGGGTACGGACGTGGATTCGGCGGCCGATGCCTGCGCGGAGCGTTCCCTCGGCGGCCTGGATTTCCTGGCGGGCATGCCCGGAACCGTCGGCGGGGCCGTGTGGATGAACGCCCGTTGCTACGGCAGCTCCGTCTCCGATGTGCTTCAGGAGACGGAAATTCTGGACGAAGATTTCCGGCGCGTTCCCGTGCCCTTCGATCCTGCCGCGTTTTCCTATAAACGGAGCCCTTTCCAGGATCGCCGCGTCCTCATCGTGTCCGCCTCGTTCCGCCTTCTGCCGCGGTCAGCCGACGCGTTGCGCGAGGCGATGCGCCTGCACCGGGCAGATCGGGAAGCGAAAGGGCATTATCGCCTGCCATCCGCCGGATCCTCGTTCAAGAACGACTACGCATACGGAAAACCTACCGGCGCGGTCGTCGACGGGCTGGGATTGAGGGGCCTGAGGCTCGGCGGAGCCCAGGTCGCCGATTGGCACGGGAATATCATCGTCAATACCGGGAATGCCCGGGCTACCGATATCCGCGGCCTAGCCCGCCTCGTGGCCGATCGGGTCCGCGAGGCCGCGGGACTGGAGCTTGAGACGGAAATGCTGTATGTAGGCGATTGGGATGAAGATGAGGCATGAATTCCGGCCGGACCGCCGATATACTGGATCAGATACCACGAGGGGGCAAGACGTGTTTCGGAAGACATTAGCCGCGTTCGCATTTCTTACGATTTTCGCCGGATATTCCGTAGCCCAGGATTTCAGGGTCGGGACGATTGAATTCCTGGAAGGCGAAGCGAGCCTCACCCGCGCGGGGACCGTCGACGACTCTCCGGAAATCGGCGATTCCATCGAGAACTTCGATCTGATCAGGACCGGCCAGTCGGGGATCGTCGTCGTGAGCCTGTCCGAGCGCACGGGCATGAACGGGACCTTGACCGTAAAACCCCGGTCCGTTTTCGCCGTCAAGGCGGAGAAACTGGGAGGCGCCCCGTCCACCGAGGTGGAAAGTCTCGGCGGTTCGGTGGGCGTGAAGGTCAAGAAGCTGTCCGGGGACTCCTCCCTCCGCGTGAGGACGGGGAACGCCGTGATGGGCGTGCGCGGGACGATCTTCGAGGTGATCGTCTCGGTGAACGATTCCTTGCTCGTCGGCTGCTCCGAGGGCCGCGTCTCCTGCGTATCCGAAGGCGGCGATGAGCTTTTCGCGGAACCGGGCCAGGCGGTCGAGGCGAGGGCGGGCGAAGGACTGCGACGCGTTCCCGTTGCGGTTTCCTCTTTGGACCAGTTCCGGGACGCCTGGATCGCCGATGAAGTGGAGGCCTTCCGCGCGGCTCCACTGCGCGCGCTTGGCCAGTACGCCCGGACCTACGAACGCTATCGCGGCGATTTCCTTACGGCTTTCGAGGCCCTGGCCAAGGAACCGGCCCTTTCGCAGTGGTCGGCCGAGCATCGCAGGGGCGTCGTGCCCCGGGCGAACGATATCGAGGTGATGAAGCAGAAAAGCGCGGTCGCGCCCAAGATAATGGCGGTGAGAGGGGTTCTTTTTATCTTTGAACGGATATATTACCGGTTGGACGAAGTCCGTTCCCTCGTCGGCGACAAGAACCTGCAGGCGACTCTACCGACGGGGCGAACCGTGTTCGAATTCTACAAGGAGCTTACGGCCCAGCGGCCTGAGCTGGAACGGAAAGCGGCCGCATACCGCCTCGCGCTCAGGTTGTACGCGGAACGGAATGAAGGACGCGAACCGGTTCCCGGCGGCTTCGGAGAATCCGGCGATGACGATTTCTTCGAGGACACCTCGTCCTTCTTCGATTAACCTGTTTTCGCGGCTTTCTTGAGCGTTTCCGGCGTTGACAAAGCGGAAGGCTGATTCCTATACTTCGATGAGCAATCGGTACGCTCGCGCGGTTTACGCCGCGCGCCGTGGGGAGCGGGATGACCAACCAACTGCAACTTGCCTTCGTAAACTTTAAAAAAGACTCGTATATCATCGTGGAAGGCAAGCAGAACGCCGATCGCTTCTTCATCATCCGCGAAGGCAAGGTCCGCGTCTTCAAAGAGGTGGAGGTCGTGGAGGAGGAGGGCGGGAACGTGCTCTCTCCCGGTGATTTCTTCGGCGTCGTCTCCACGATGTCCAGCCACAGCCATATCGAGACCGCGCAGGCCTTGACCGACGTGACCCTGATCTCGGTGCAGAAGGATCAGTACGGCCAGCTCATCCAGAACAACACGCCGGTGGCGATGAAGATCATCCTCCAGTTCTCGAAGCGTATGCGCTATCTGGACGAGGCGCTTACCAGGCTGACCCTGAAGAGCACCGCCGACAACGATCCTTCCCACCTGTTCAAGGTGGCCGAGTACTACGCCAAGCTGAGCCAGTACAACCAGGCGTATTACGCCTACCACCAGTATATTAAATATTGTCCGACCGGTCCGGACGTTTCGCTCGCGCGGGAACGCATGGTGAAGATCCAGCCTTACGCGAAGGCGGTATACCTTGAGCGCAAGGCCGACGAATTCAACCGGACCTACCCGAAAGATACGATGATCTTCTCCGAGGGCCAGCCCGGCGACGAGCTCTACATCATCCAGCGCGGCTCCGTGAAGATCACCAAGATCGTGAACAACAACGAAGTCCTTCTCGCGGTCCTGAAGCAGGGCGACATCTTCGGCGAGATGGCCCTCCTGGAGGCCAAGCCGCGCTCCGCCAGCGCCCTCGCGTACGAAGACTGCATCATGCTTGCGGTGAACAGGGAGAACTTCCAACGGATGGTCTCGTCCCAACCGCAGATAGTCACCCGGCTCACGCAACTGCTCGCCGAACGCATCTGGTTCATTTACAAGCAACTGACGAATACCCTGATAACTGATCCCCTCGGCCGGATGTACGACGCCCTGCTCATCCAGCTGGAAAAGAACCGGACTTCGCTCGGACCCGTCCCGTATACCTTCGATTTCGGTCCCAAGGAGCTCGTCAACATGGTCGGGTTGCCCGCGGCCGATGGCAACATGGTCCTGCGCAAGCTCTTGGAGAACCAGAAGGTCCGCGTCGTGGACAACAAGATGGCGTTGCAGGATTGCTCGGAAGTGGTGAAACAGACCGAGTACTACCGGAAGATGCAGAAAATCGAAAGGGCGCGGCGCGAAGCGTCCATGCGGATGTGACCCCTTCCTTCCCTCCAGCCGCGCGCCTGCCGCGCCGATACTGTGGATGGGTCTCTGAACGGGGAGGAACGGGTTTGCTGGATGTCTTCTTCAAGAAATACGGATTGACGCTCGCGTTCCTCGCGTTTCTCGCCGCATCCCCGCAGGCCCAGGAATCGGCCCTTCCCGTCAAGCCCGCGCCCGCAGCGGGGGCGGCCACAGCGGGGGCGCCCGCGGCGAGGGCTGCGGCCGCCGCGGCAGCCATCGGGGATTCCCTGCCCCGGTCGTTCCGTCAAATCAAGCTTGGCATGGGTCTGGACGAGCTCAAGGCCGCCCTTGCCGCAGACGATATTTTCGCTTTCCGCGGCGATCGGGACGTTTCCCTGCTGAGCAACCCAGACCAGGCCCTCATCGAAACGACCGGATTTTCCTTCGTGCGCCGCGCCTTTTTCCAGCTCCGGGGCGGCAAGCTGTTCATGATGGCCTTCGACCTCGACGCCGGACGGGTCGACCATTATTCCGTCTTCTCCGCTCTCGTGGCCGACTACGGCGAACCGTCCTCCCTGGATCCGCGGGAGTCGGTCTGGCTCTCTGAGAATACGCGCGTTTCCCTTGAAAGGCCGCTTACGGTGAAGTACCTGGACCGGATCGTGTTCGACGAGCTCACCTCGTCCTCGCGCGTGAAGGAATCGCGGGACGCCGTCCTGCGCAAGGAGTTCCTCGATGGCTTCTAGGCTTCGTGCCCTGACCCTTCTCGTCGGCGTAGCCGCGCTGTCGGTCGCCTGTTACCGAGCCTCCGGCGAAACCCGCCTTCCTGTGCGCGAACTAGCGGTGGCCACGGCCGGCGGCGGCTCGGTCTCCATCCTCGCGGAGATAGCCGACGACGATGCGGAGCGGTCGAGGGGACTCATGTTCCGCAAGGAGCTGAAGGACGGGGAGGGGATGCTGTTCGTTTTCGGGGAAGAGAGTCCGCTCACTTTCTGGATGAAGGATACCCTGATCCCTCTTTCGATAGCCTATCTGGCCTCCGACGGACAAATACGTGAGATCCGCGACATGGAGCCGCTTTCGCTGGCTCCGATCGCTTCCGAACGCTCCTGCCGCTATGCGTTGGAAGTGCCGCAGGGCTGGTTCTCCCGCGCCGGCATAAAGGCGGGCGACGTCGTGGACGTTTCCGCTTTCTCCCGCTAAGTCCCAGGTCCTAGGTCAGCTCGGCAAGGAAGCGGAGCGCGACGGGATCGTTCTTGTCGATTTCGAGGGCGGCGCGGAAGAAGCCGCCCGCTTCTTCCCGGCGGCCGCGGCGCAGCGCGAGGGCTCCGAGATTCACGATCACCTTAACGTTGTCGTTCTCGGCCCGTAGCGCTCGTTCCAGCTCGTTGCGGGCGCCTTCGAGGTCGCCGAGTTCCATGAGGCAGATGGCCAGCTCGTTGCGCGTGTCGCAGCCTTCGCCGCCGAGCTCCAGGGTCTTTCGGAAGGAAGCCGCGGCGTCTGCCCAGCGCCCGAGCCTGCGCAGGCCCCAACCGAGGATGAACCATCCGTTCCATACGCTCGGATGGCGACTGAGGAAGTCCCGGACTTTTTCGATCCCGGTTTCTTCCCGGCCCATCCTGATGAAGTCGTAGGCTTCGCGGAAGACGGAGTCGTCCAGGTCGCGCGAAGCGATTTCCTTGACGATGGCCGCGGCCCGCGCTTTCTTGGTTCCGTCCTCTCCCAGCTTCAGGTAGCGCTCGAAACATTCGCAAGCTTTGGCGAAATTATGGCGCTTCATGTAGAAGAATCCCGCGTTGAAAAAGGCGTCCGCAAAGGGCGGTTCCAGGGCGAGCGCCAGGCGATAGACGGCGAAAGCCTTCTCCGCCTGCTCCTCCGCATCAGCCTCGCGGCCCGAGCGCTCGAGGGCGGCGGACTTGTCCTCGAGTACGAGGGCCGTATTGAGGATGGCGGTGGGCGAATGGGGGAACATGCCGCGCACGGCTTCAAGGATTTCCAGCGCGAGGTCGAAATCGCCGTTTCGCGCCTTCAGGATGGCAGCTTCCGTGAACTCTTCCTGTATGTCGGGCTTGACCGCGACGACGAAACGGCGGTAGTAATCCGAATTGGCGCCTCGGGGATCACGGGAGACGACCTTGATCATTCCCGACAGGATCATCTCCCAGGACAGGTTCGCCAGGTCCAGTTTGTCCTCTCCGGCGGGAATTTCCGCGGGAATCGGAATGGACGGGTCGATCCGGAAACCTTCGGCGTCGCCGACGCGGTCGCGCATTGAATCGGGGACCGACAGGAATACGATCCTGTCTTCGCTCTCTGATGCTCTCATTCTGCTCCGGTGGCCGGCGTCGCGGCCTGGTCCCCGCGGGTGTCCGCGCGGACTTGGGAAAGGAAGTCGTTGACGCGCATCTTGTAGGTCATGGGCACGGCCTGCTCGTCGAAGACCATCGCGATCGCGACGAGGTCCTTGCGGCCCTCCACATCCTCCGCCCGCACCGTGCGGCCTTTGAGGATGACGCTTTCCCGCGGATCTTCGAAATCGATGCGGATGGAAGCATCGCGTTCCAGCAGATATTTGGGGATTCCCTGTATGATGATCTTGGCTCCGGAAAAGGAGATGTCGCGCAGGATGCAACGCCGGGGAACGCCGTCGATGAACATGGCGATTTCCTTGCTCACCATGCGCATGCGCCGCATGGTGTCGACCGACAGGAATATTCTCTCCTCCCGGCGCTTGGACGAGTTGAAGTTCGCGTCCAACAACCGGCCCATGATCTCGATGAGGTCGTCCGGCGGCCGCTTGGTGAAGGCCATAGTCAGCATCGCTATATCGGGGGAGCCCCCGTACGGGGCGCTGCCGGCTACGCGGGCCGAGACGAAGAACAGCATCGGATCGACCTTGTCCGCTTCCCTGAAGGAATAGCGCAACTGCACGAGGCCGTTCGCCCCCTGTATCTTTTCGTGGAGACCCGTGCGGGCGCTCACGATGATCCTGGCGCTTTCGAAGGAGGACGAGAAGATCACGCAGGGCCAGGTCTCTCCGACGCATTTCAGGAAGACCTGCTGGGCGACGAGACCCGTAGCCTTGATCACATCCTTGGTGAAGGTGACATCGATCGCTCGATAACGCTCATAATATTTTACTATCTGTTGGCTGGTCGCTGCACCCATTCCGATGCAATATAGGTTGTTTTGGCACTGCTCGTCAATCGAATCGGTCGTCCGGACGGGAGATCGTTGTTCACCAAAGGCCTTCGTCGCGCATCCTGGCGGCGGTCGGACGCATGTCGTAGACGGCTTTCATGAAGCTCCACCGCATCGAATCCAGGTCAAGGAGGGCGTACCGGGCTATCGCGCGCGCGGTTCCGCCGCGCGACGGGGCTTCCTCGGCTGTCCGAGGAAATCCGACGCTGCCCGGGTTCAGTATCCAGCGACGGTTGCCGACGGGGAGGTCGGCGCCGGCTTTCGCGAAGGGAAGGTCCTTCGGCGCGAATAGCGCGGGCAAGGATAGGCCGTCCGTCCGCGGACCGCCTTCAGCCGCGGAGAATGCGGCGCTCGTGTGCGAATGTCCCAGGAGGCAGAGGCGGAAGTTCCGGGCGCGGAAAGCCTCGGCGGCGTCGGCCGAATCCAGCACGTAGCCCCAGACCGGATCAGCAGGATTTCCGTGCGAGAACAGGATGCCGTACCGCTCTTCGATCGGCCGCAGACCGGCGAATGCGCCCAGGGAGTCGGCCGATATCCGTTTCATCGTCCACTCCATCGCGATCCTCGCGCGGACGGAGAACCAGGCTATGTCGATCCTGCCGCAAGCCGCCAGATCGTGGTTGCCGAGCAATACGATGTCGGCGGTCTCCATGACCCGCGCCACCGCCTCGTTCGGGTCCGGGCCGTAGCCGACGATATCGCCGAGGCAGGCCATGATGTCCCACTTCCCCGCCGAATCCCGCAGCACCGCTTCCAGGGCCGCAAGATTCGCATGGATATCGGATACGATCAGCGCTCGCATTATGGGATGAATGTATCGTATACTCGATCCTAAAGGAAGCGGAGGGGAAATGCCTCGTGCCAGGGCGTCGTCGATCGAGAATACTTTCGCCGAACATTTCGGGGATGTCTGGAAGCTCCTTTCGGAAACGACCGCCTTCCTTGCCCGGACCGACGCGTTCGGGCAGTACGAGGCGCAACTCCGCGCCCTTCGGGCTTCCCTGCAGAGTTCCTCGCGGAGCGACGAGGTCGCCCGCGCGGTCCGCACCGAAATCGTCGATCTCCGCAAGGCGCTCCGGCTCCAGGGCTACGACCTTTCCCTCGCTTCCCAGCGGCTGCGTTTCGAAGGCTTCCGGAACGACGCGTGCATGCGCGAAGGCTTCAAAAGGCTCGTGCTCTTCCTGGCCGAAGGGGATGCGTATTGGCTCTCGGGGGAGGACAACCATATCGCCCTTTCGGAATTCCTGGAAGCCAGGATCGAGGCGTCCGGCGGCAAACGGATCCGCGAACGCCATTACCTGTGGTTCCAGCGCCGGGGAGGGGAATTGGTGTTTTCCGGTTCGGATACGGAAAGCGCCGAGGACTTCCAGCGCCTCGTGAAGATCGGAGAGGCCAATGAACTCTTCCTCCTGGGCAAATTGAGGAAATTATCCTGACGCGCCGTTCCGGTGGCCTCGGCCGCATCATGCCGCTCGCCCTGCTTGCCCTGCTCGCATCCTGCGCGGCCACCCCGCCACCGCCGCCCGTTCCCGTTTCCTTGCCGGAACCCGTGACGGTAAGTCCCGAGGCCGAGCCCGTGCGGGAGCCCGGGCCGGTCGCCGCGCCGGCCGCCGCGCCGGACCCGGTTTCCGGCCAGACCGGGATCGCGGCCGAGGCTAAGCCTCCTTCCCTGGACTTCGAGGTTGCCGCGGCGCCCGCCGTCCTGCTGCCGCCCGGCATAGGAGCTCCGGTCGTCTCCGCGGCCTCGCGGCTTTCCGTCGGGTCCAGGGATGCATTGGCGGCTTCCTTCCGCGACGCCTATCTCGAAGCGCTTTTCCGTGGAGAGCGGCTGCTCGGCGTCTATGGAGGCGACAAGGCGCATGAGTGGAAGGTCGGCGCCGTCGCTTCCTGGGTCCAGAACTGGCGCGGCGCGGAGGCGCGGGAGAACAGCTGGGGCCTGAAGGGACTCGCGCTCGCGATCAAGGCCGATGGGCGGGAAAGGACCGTCGTCCTTTCCGGGAACTTGCTCGATGCCTTCGGACGGGGAGCCGGCAGGGGCGGGGCCAACGGCATAGCGGGCTACGGCCCTCCGCTCACGGACGTTTATCCGTCAGGCGACGGGATCGCGGTGAGGTTCGAGTTCGGACTCATGGAGATCGAAGCCGACGGCACCCGGCGTTTCACGATGGCGGATCCGCCGTCGGTCTTCCTCGACGTTCCGGAGGCCGTCGGCGCGGGGCCGGAAATGAGCGCCGCCCGCCGCGCGGCCTTCCGCGCGGGCTGGCTCGCCGCGGTGGACTCGGGATTCCCGGCGGGCACGCCCGACGGCGATGCGGTCCTGGTCGTCTCCCCGGAACCTGCGGCGGCTGCCGAACCTCCGGACCCTTCAGCCGTCCTTGTTCAGGGCGTCTTCGTCCAGACTTATTCGGGCGGGTCATGGGCCCTCGCGCTTCCCGTAGGAACAAACGTCGGGGGGCGGGCCAGGCTGCTCTCCGGCCCCTTCCTCCGCGCATTCCTTGCCGATGGCTCCTGGCTTTCCGGCTTGGCGCGCTACGGAGCTCCGCTCACCGATCCCTACCGCGGCGGCGGCGGCCGCATCGAGCAACGTTTCACCGGCGGTATCGCCCGCGCCGACTCCCGGGAGTAGGAGTACCCCGGCGGGCGCAATAAAAAAGCCGTCCACAAGGACGGCTTTTTCTAAGCGAAAGGACGGCTAATAGTCGGTCTTGCTCTTGGTCGGACCCTTTCGGGACTTCTTCAGGAGTTTGCGCTGCAGCGCCTTGTTCTTCCGGTTCAGGATAGTGGAAGGCTTTTCGAAGTATTCGCGCTTCTTATATTCCCGGATGATGCCTTCCTTCTCCACCATGCGCTTGAAGCGCTTGATGGCTTTCTCCAGCATCTCGTTATCGTCAACTACTATGTGAGCGATGTGAAATCACCCCCCTTCCGTCTACCGGCCGTATTTCGTTTGTATTTTACTGATCACGGCTTCTTTGTCAAGGAGTCCCCCTGCCACGAGGGCGTCCGGATCGGCGGCGTTTCCCGCGATGCGGATCTCCCAATGCAGATGCGGGCCGGTCGAAAGGCCCGTCGACCCGGATTTTCCGACGAGGTCTCCGGCTTCGATCCTGTCGCCTTCCGCGACCTCCAGACCGTCCAGGTGGTAGTACAGGGAATAAACCCCAGGATAATGGGAGAGGACCACCGAATTGCCGGTGACGATCCGGTAGCGCGCCATAACGACGATGCCCGATGCGCAGGCGCGCACGCTCTCGCCGCGCGGAATCCCGAAGTCTATGCCGGCATGTATGGCCGATTCCTTCGACCCGTCGTTGTAGATATAGGTGCGGCGGTCTCCGAATCCGCTTGTCCGCCGGGTCGACGGGACGGGCGGCTTGAAGGGCCCGGAAGCCCTCGGCGCGTCGGTTTCGAAGCGGTTGAGAAGCGTCCACAGCACCCGGGATTCTTCGGCCTTGCGGGGATCATCGGCGTTCCGGAGCAGGCTGTTGGTCTGGTCCAGGGCGATTTCCTCGCGCGTGAATGAGCGCGGCTGGATAAGGAGGGGAAGCGTCCGGAAATCCGCAGGAGCCGCCGCGTCGCAACCTTCAATCATCACCGACGCCCTCATGGGCGGCACGGTGAAGGGCACCGCCAGCAAGGCCGCGGCCAACGCTCCTGCGCCCGAACCGGCGGCATCGATGGGAAAGAACCGGGCGGAAGCGAGCTCGCGGCCGTCCTCCGACCGGAGCGATACGCGTGCGGATGCGTATGCCGAAAAAGCGCCCAGATCCGGAAAGGCCAGGATCACGGTCACCGGAGCGCCCGGCAACGCCTCGTCGGCGAGCAGGAAGGAGACGGCCGCCGACTCCCGGACGGACGGGCTCTGGGCGGCCGGTCCCTGGGTGGCTGGCCCCTGGGCGTAAGCGGGAGAGGCCGCGGAGGCGACCGCGGCGAGAAGAAGGCAGAAGGCGCCGGCGAGCCTGCCGCTCATGAACGACGCAGGTCGGTGACGACGAGTTGGGGCGTCTCCGTCCCGTTGAACCAGTTGCGGCTTACGCGGAAGACGAGGTCCACCCGGTCGTTCAGGTCGAAGTCCCGCTTGACGCGTTCCGCCGCCTGCCAATACACGGCCGGCCAGGTATGTTTTCCGCAGTCAAGGGAAAGTTTGACGTGGCGCGGTTCGGTTTTTCCCATCAGGGAGAGGTCGGCGATCCGCAGGCCCTTGGACATGAACACCAGGGGAGCGTTCTCCTCGCCGTAGGGTTCGAAGAGATCGACGATTTTCAGGAGGTCCGGCGTCATATAGGCGGCCGGAATTTCGGCGTCAACGAAGATGGTTCCTTCCGCCGCCTCATCCGCGAGCTCGATGGTGGCCGAGGCGATCCGGAGCCTGTCAAGGAAAGCCGTCCAGTTGGCGCGGGGCAGGCTGAAGCCGGCCGCGAAATCGTGGCCGCCCCAGTCGCGGAAGAGGTCCGCGCACTGCTCCAGCAGGCCGCGCACGTCGTAGCCCCGGGTGGAGCGCATGGAGCCGGTGGCTTCTTCGGTTCCGGTGAAGGAAACGACCATGGACGGAATCTTGAATTTCCCGACGAGGCGGCTGGCCATGATGCCGGTCACGCCCCGGTGTATCTCCTCCCCGAAGGCGAACGCCAGCTTGCCTCCGTAGGCATCCAGGCTGGCGGTCGCGATCGGCTCCACGAAGGCCCAGACATCGGCTCCGATCGCCTTGCGCTCCTCGTTCATGCGGACCACTTCGTCCGCCAGGACGTCCCGCACCTTCTTGTCTTCCTCCAGGAGGAGCCTGACCGCTTTGTCCGGTTTTCCCATCCTGCCCGTCGCGTTTATGGCGGGGCAAAGCTGCCAGGAAAGCTCGGTCGTACCGATCCTGCGGCCGGCGAGGCCGAGTTTGAACAGGAGATCGGAAATGCCGGGACGGGGCTTCACCGCCATGGCCGCGAGTCCCTTCCTCACGATGATGCGATTCTCGTCGCGCAGGGGCATGAGGTCGGCCAGCGTGCCGAGCGCCGCGAGCTGCAGGGCATCGGAATCCTCGTCGCCTCCCGAGCCCTCGCGCTTGCGGACGAAGGAGGTGAAGAGGTTCAGGAAAACGTCGATCTCGCCGATCGGCGCCTCGGCGTAACGCGCGATGCGGGACAGCTCCTTTATCCGCAGGAGGCTCTTGCCGGCGACCGAGGGTATCTCCTTGGCGATCTCCGCCGAGACGTCCATGAGGTTCACCTCGACGGAGGCTCCGAAGATTTTCGCGAAGGTGCGCTTCTGCAAAGGAGCGTCCCAGACGAGGATCTGCTGGCCCTGCAGGAAAGGCAACAGGCGGGTTTGGTCGATCGCCACCATGCCCGGCACTATCGTTTCCGAAAGGCGGTCCACGACGGCCAGGTTGCGCAGCTTCACTGCGTCGATCACCCAGGAATCGTTGGCGGGACGGGCATCCAGCAAGCAGATCTGCTGACCGTGGAGTTCGCTCCTGGTCGCGAAACGGAGGGCGGATACCAGTTTGTAGACGACGCCGCAACCCGCCAGGTCGCGGAAGGCGTACGTCGAGCCCGTGAGCTTGGGGTCCACGATGGCGACGGCGCGGGGAAGTACGGCCGGGGGGTTGTGGTGGTCCACCACGATGACGTGGACTCCGAGTTCGGCGGCCCGGTCCACCTCGGCGATATTCGATATCCCGCAATCCACGGTGATGATCAGGGTTCCGTAGTCCGCGGCGAATTCCTCGACAGCCGTCCTGGACAGCCCGTAGCTTTCATCGCCGACGGGTACGCGCCAGCTCGCGTCGATGCCGATGCCGCGCAGCGCGCCGACGAGCAGGGCGGTGCTCGTGATGCCGTCCACGTCCCGGTCACCGAAAACGAGGACTTTTTCTCCTTCGTCCTTGGCGGCCAGAATGCGGTCCACCGCGTCTTCCATTCCCGGCAGGGAATAGGGATTGCGGAGGTGGCGGGTATCGTCCTCCAGGAAGTAACGGACGGTTTCGCCCTCCGTCAGGCCCCGGCGCGCGAGTATGGAGGCGGCGAGCAGCTCGCACCCGTATTTGGCCGCCAGTCCCCGCACGAGTTCGGGAGGAACGTCTTTCTTTTCCCAGTTCATATCGAGGAGATTTCCTTGCGCACGAGTTTTCTGGGCGGCGGAGCCTCCCGGGAATATTCGATCGAAGAACGGAGCAGGGGGAGGGCGGCTTTCAGGCTGGCGTCATCCTTACCCCAGACCGTCATGACGGGATCGCCGGCCTTCACCCTGTCCCCGCCCTTTGCGTGGAAGCGGACTCCCGCGACGGGGCTCACCGCATCCTGGGTCCTGTCGCGGCCGACGCCGAGGGACACGCCGGCGCGGCCGACCTTCAGCGCGTCGATGCGGGCCAGGTAGCCCGATTCTTCGGCGCGCACATCGGCGGAATGATCGGAGCGGTACGAACCGCGGAGCTCCAGCAGACGCTTGACGTCGCCGCCCTGGCGCCCCACGTTCGCGAGGAACAGCTCCAGGGGCTTTCCGGTCGCGAGGGCTTGTTCGCAGAGCCGCCTTCCCTCGGACGAATCCTTGGCCTTGCCGCCCAGGACGACCATGCGCGCGGAAAGCTCCAGGGTGACCTCCATAAGATCAGCGGCCCCTTTCCCTTCCAGGCAGTCCAGGCATTCCTCGACCTCCAGGAAATTGCCGACCATGGTTCCGAGTGGTTGGTCCATGTCGGTCAACAGGGCGATGACCTTCTTCCCCATCGCCGCGCCGGTGTCCACGAGGGAGGAGGCGAGCTTCTCCGCATCCGCGAAATCCTTCATGAAGGCTCCCGAGCCGAACTTGACGTCGAAAACGAGCCCTTCGGCTCCCTCGGCGACCTTCTTGGACAGGATGCTCGCGGTGATAAGCGGGATCGATTCGACCGTGCCGGTCACATCGCGCAACGAATACAGGAGCCGGTCGGCGGGCACGATTTCCTTCGTCTGGCCCGTCATCGCGAAGCCGTCCCTGGAAAGGAAATCGCGGAACTCGGCCGCCGTGAGATCGGTCCGGTAACCGGGTATGGCCTCCAGCTTGTCGAGGGTCCCGCCGGTATGGCCGAGCGCCCGACCGGACATCATCGGATCCTTGATCCCCAGGGAGGCGACCAGCGGCGCGATCACGAGGCTCGTCTTGTCGCCTACGCCGCCGGTGGAATGCTTGTCGACGAAGGGGCCCGCGATGCCGGACAAGTCCATTACCGTACCCGAGCGCAGCATGACCTCGGTGAGAACGCCGGTTTCCGCCGGCGTCATGCCGCGGAAAAACACCGCCATGGCCCAGGCGGCGATCTGGTAATCCGGGATGGTACCGGCGACGTAGCCGCCGATGAGGAATTCGATCTCCTCACGGGTGAGTTCCGCCCCCGAGCGCTTATTCATGATCACATCGACAGCCCGCATCCTCGCCTCCCTTATCGCCGCGCTGCGTCCCAGCCGTCCCAGCTCGCCAGACGTCTGCCGAGCGCTTCCGAGAGCACCTCGGTCGCGAGGCGCTTGGCCTGAACGGCCGAGACCGCGTCCGGCGCGACCCTCAGGCAACTTTTCGCGTCGAGTCCGTCGACGGCCCGCAACCAGGCGCGGGCGCCTCCGGAGACGGCGAAACGCGCGAGCGTATCCGCATCGCCGGCGGATGCGCCGGACGCGGCAGCTGTGGCGGAAGAGGCGCAGCGGCGGCAGCGGAACGCGGTTTCGCGCCGGAAATACCATACTACTTCATCGGCGGCGAGCCTACAAGCGCAGGCACCGCAGGAATCCATTTCCGGCCTTCCGCCCAGGAGGTCCGCCCATTTCCAGAGGAAGCGGACGAGGGCGAGGGCGGCGCCGTCGGCGTCGGCCAGCTCCAACGCGTCGAGCGTACCGTCGGCGAGGGCGAGGGCTTCGGGCCAGGCTCCGCCGCCGCCGTGGCTGGACCGTATCGTATCCATGACGGCCGTCGCGGCCCAGGACCGTTCCAGCAGCTCCCGGAGCAGCGGCCTCCACGAACGGACGTCGAAATCGGTTACTTTCAGGCTGTCCCGTACCGGATCGCGGTACAGCCACATCGTTCCTGAGTGGAAGGGCGCGACATGCGCCCGCAACTTGCTTTTCGGCCCGCCGAAGACGGTCGCGCGCACTATCCCTTCTTCCGCGCTGAGAAGCGTCGCTTCCCGGTTGGATTCCCCGGAGGACCGGACTGAGAGGACGAGGACTTCTCGGACGAGGGTTCGGGACATGCGCTATTTCGGGGTCATTTCAGTTCCGGAGGAGACGGCGCGATCTTCGTTCCCTGGCCCCGGCCCCTCCGGGACCTGCGGCGACGTCCCGAGCGTTCTCCTTCCCTGGGGGGTAAGGCTGGCCCGCCCGCGGCTGGCCCGGCCGCGGGCAGACTTTCAGGGGCGCCCGACTGGCGCACCTGCATCGGACGATCGCGGCCGGATCGTTCCTGGACCGCCGGAAGCGGATTTCCGCCGCGGGGCCGGCCGGAAAGCGGACGCCCCTGTCCCGCGTGGGGCCTCGGCGAGCCTTCGCGGCCCATCGGCGGACGGTCGCTTCGTTCCGGTCGTTCCGGGCGGCGTTCCTCGTTGCGCTGAGGAGATGTCGGGCCGAGGGACGCCCTTCCGGCGAAGAGGTCCGCGATGCTCGGCTCGCGGCCGAAAGGGGCCGGTCCGCGTGAAGGCTCGCGGGAAGAAGGCCCGCGGGAAGGTCCGCGCACGGGGCCTCGCTGTTCGACGCGGCCGTCGCGCCTGAAACCGCCCCGGTCGCCGAATTGCCGGTCGACGGGCGGCCGGTCGCCCATGTATCCGCGGCGCTCGCCGGAAGGCGCGCGGCTCGGAATGGAACGGGCGCGCGCGGCGCGTTCGACGGCTTCGATCGGGCGCCCTTCCCGTTCCCGGTCGAACGGCCGCGCCGTCGGACGCGGCTTCCTGCCCTGGGGACGTTCCGGTTCGCGGATGGGCTCGATGTCGAGCCTGAAAGGATGGTCCAGCTCCACGGGGATGCGGAAGCCCACGAGGCGCTCTATATCGCGCAGCAGCGTGCGCTCGTCGGCGTCGCAGAAGGATACGGCGACCCCTTCCGCTCCCGCGCGCGCGGTGCGTCCGATGCGGTGGATGTAGGTCTCCGGTTCGTTCGGAAGATCGAAGTTGACGATGAGTTCCACTTCGTCGACGTCGATGCCGCGCGCCGCGAGGTCGGTGGCTACGAGGACGTCGACGCCGCCGGAACGGAAGGCGTCCATGGTGCGGGTGCGCGCGTTCTGGCTCTTGTTCGCATGGATCGCGTCGGCCGTGACGCCGTCCGCCGCGAGCTGTTTCACCAGGCGGTTGGCGCCGTGTTTGGTTTTCGTGAAGACGATGACGCGCTTGAAGCCGTCTTCCTTCAGGATGGCGGCCAGCAGCTTGCGCTTGTCGTCCTTGGCGACGAACAGGACTTTCTGGTCGACGCGGTCGGCCGTGGGCTGGGCGGAGGGGACGGCGGCGCGCACCGGATCGCGAAGCAGGGGATCGGCGAAGGCCTCGATCTCGGGCGGCATGGTCGCCGAGAAGAAGATGGTCTGGCGCTCGGAAGGCAGCAGGGCGACGATGCGGCGCACGTCCCGTATGAAGCCCATGTCGAACATCCGGTCGGCTTCGTCCAGGACGACGGCTTCCACGAAGGACAGCGTCAGGTGCTTGCGGTCGATGAGGTCCAGAAGCCTGCCGGGCGTCGCGACGAGCACGTCCACCCCCCGGAGAAGTATTTTTTCCTGGGGAAGCGATCCGACGCCGCCGAAAATGCACGCACGGCTGAGGTTGGCGCCCTTGCCGTAGACCGCGAAGCTTTCGTCGATCTGGGCCGCGAGCTCGCGCGTCGGCGCCACGACGAGGACGCGGGTGGCCTTGGGCGGACTCTTGCGCGGATCGGCGAGCAGGCGCTGGATGAGGGGGAGCGCGAAAGCCGCGGTCTTGCCGGTGCCCGTCTGTGCAATGCCGAGCAGGTCCCGGCCGGCCAGGAGGGCCGGGATGGACTCGGCTTGGATGGGGGTCGGAGTCACGTAGCCTTCGTCGCGGACGGCGGAGAGCACGGGTTCGACGAGCCCGAGGGATGCGAAGTCGGTTGGGTTCAAAAATGTTCCTTCTAGGATGCGGAGTCTCGTTTCCATACATGAAAACGTTCCGGACGCGGAAAGCGTCGCGCTTTGAACCGAGCGAGGGTGCGGACCCTGGCCGGTCGACGCCGCATTTCCTCCCTTGTGCCGAACGCGCTCGGCGCGTACGTACTATAAGGGGGACTCGGCGTCCGGGCGACGAAGGCATGCCGTCGGCTTCCTTCATCGCGCGTTCCGTAGTGTTTACTATAACGTGCTGTCGCACCTGACGCAAGACCGCTTGAGATGCATTCTTATTGCGAAATCGATGACCATAAAGCTACATATATGTATAATACGACTACATAAATGTAGCTTTGTACATGTTCTTTGACTGTTTTTTAGGATAATTCATGTTCATTATAATGTCCATTTGAAAAAACCTTCTGTTTCTGTCCTGGAATGTTACTTAAAAGTAGGATTATCAGAAAGCTTGAAAAAACAATCTCGAAAAAACTCCAAAACCTAAGTATGGCACGATTTTTGCTACTTCTGAGCTATATGCACAAGCGCCATCTCTTCGGAAGGAGTTCATTATGAGGAAGATCGCATTGTCGGCCGTCGCCCTGTCGACGCTAACAACAATGCCCTTGATAGCGCAGGAGTATGCCGCGTCTGCGGCGGAGCCGGTCCTGAGCGGGGGGAATACCGCGTGGGTGCTCGCCGCCACCGCCATGGTCATGTTCATGACCATGCCGGCGCTGGGTTTGTTCTACGGAGGACTCGTCCGAAAGAAGAACGTGCTCTCCATCCTGATGCAGAGTTTCATCTCGATAGCCCTGGTTTCGGTGATCTGGGTTACGTTCGGCTACAGCCTCGCGTTCAGCGACACCGAGCTGATTCCCGGTGTGCTCGGCGATTTTAAATGGGCGTTCTTCAACGGGATCGCGACGAGCGATCTGAGCCCCTATTACATTTCCGATTCCATCGGCCGCATTCCCCACATCCTCTACGCGATGTTCCAGTGCATGTTCGCCGTCATAACGCCGGCGCTCATCATCGGCGCCTTCGCGGAGCGTATGAAGTTCTCGTCTTTCCTGGCGTTCACCGTGGCATGGCTCGTCCTGATCTACATCCCGCTCGCCCACATGGTATGGTCCTCCAACGGTTGGCTCTACAAGCTCGGCGCCCTGGACTTCGCCGGCGGCACGGTCGTCCATATCAACGCAGGCTTCGCGGCGCTCGCCACCGCCCTGTACCTCGGGAAGCGCAGCTATCTCAAGCCCTTCCCGCCGCACAACCTTCCCTTCGCGGTCATCGGCGCCGGCATGCTCTGGTTCGGTTGGTTCGGATTCAACGGCGGTTCCTCACTCGCCGCTGACGGTCTGGCGGCTAACGCAGTTATGACCACGAACACCGCCGCCGCTACCGCCGCCCTGATATGGGCTTTGTTCGATAAGCTCGTGAACGGAAAAGTGACCGTGCTCGGCGTCGCCACCGGCGCGGTCGTGGGCCTCGTCTCCGTCACCCCGGCCGCCGGCTTCGTCACCGTCACCGGCGCACTCGCGATCGGTGCGGCGGGCAGCGCGGTTTGCTTCTTCATGGTGAGCTTCGTGAAAGAAAAGTTCGGATACGACGATTCGCTCGACGCGTTCGGGTGCCATGGCATGGGCGGACTCGTAGGCGCCTTGTTGACGGGAGTCTTCGCCGATCCGGTCGTCTGGAAGGGTTTCGGCGGTAACTATTCCGGCCTGGCGTACGGTAATCCGAAACAATTGGGCATCCAGGCCCTCACGTCGCTCGTTTCCATCGCGCTCGCGTTCCTCGGCACGCTCGTTATCCTGAAGGTAGTCGATCTGTTCCTCGGCATCCGCGTGGACCCGAAGACCGAGGCCATCGGTTTGGACATAACGCAACACAACGAGAGGGCCTACACGGTCATTGAATAAGGAGATACGCCATGAAAATGATTATCGCCATCATACAGCCGTTCAAGCTGGACGAGGTGAAGGAAGCGCTCTACGCTGCGGAAGTCAACTTGATCACCGTCTCCGAAGTCCTCGGCCACGGAAGGCAGGGCGGAGTCGCGGAGATCTACCGCGGAAACAAGGAGGCGGGAAACCTTATCCGGAAGATCCGCCTGGAAATCGCGGTGAACGAGGATTTCGTGGAGCCGACCATCCAAGCCATCCTGAAGGGAGCCGGCACGAAGGAAGTGGGCGACGGCAAGATTTTCGTATACGACCTGAATGAATGCGTACGGATCCGTACCGCGGAACGCGGCACGTCGGCGATAGGATAAGCGTCGATCTTTCCGTCCGGGCGCGGGGTCGGCATCGCCGGCCCGGCTTCTCATCGATTCCGGGACGCCTCTCCCAGGTCCAGCGCGAAGACCTTGCTGCGCCGTTTCGCGTCATACGCGCGCCGCTTCCTTTCGGGAAGGGAGTCGACGCTCGCCTCACGGAAGCCGAGCAGCTCGAACCAGTCCTGGGTCTTGGTCGTGAGGGCGAAGACGCGCCTGAAAGAACGTTTTCCCGCGCGGTCGATGAGGAAGCGGACGATTCGGCGGCCGAGGCCCAGGTCCGCATAGGCGGGGTCGGTCGCCAGGCCCGCAATCTCCCCCTGGAATTCGCCCCAGTCGTGGAGGGCGCCGCATGCATGGACCGAACCGTCGACCTCATAGACGACGTAGTCCTCTTTCTTCTCCGCCAGATCTTCGGCCGAGCGGCGCAGCAGGATGCCGGAAGCCATGAGAGGTTCCATGAGCCGGAGGACTTCCGCGATGTCCTTCGCTTCCATGGACCTGATGGACTCGTACTCGTCCGCATAGACCATGGTGCCGACCCCGAGATTGGAGAACAGTTCGCGGAGCACCGCTCCCTCCTCCCTGCCGTCCACCAGATGCACGCGTTCGACGCCCGCCCTGCACGCGCGTATCGCCAGCTCAAGCTCGGCGAGGGCGCGGTCTTCCGGCCGCGGCCCCTCTCCTTCCGGCCGGGCATCGCGGCGGTTGAGGGCGAGCAGATCATCGGCTTCGGCGGGGGTAAGGCGCGCCACTCGTCCGTTTTCCGCATGCCGCAAGGATTCCGGAAGTTTCTGGCGGTCGCCGCTTATGCCTGGATCGGCGGAGACGATGAAGAATTTCACCGCGCCGAGGGCGGCGCAGGCCGCCAGGGCTATCTCGTCGCTCGGCAGGTTGTACGGTTTTCCCGATGAACTCCAGCCGATGCACGGAAGTATGGGCACCATGCCCAGGTCCAGGAGTCGGCGCAGGCTTTCTGTCAGGATCCTGTCCACTTTGCCGGAATTGCGGAAGTCCGTGCCGTCCACGACGCCAAGCCCGCGCGCCCGTACGAAGTTGCCCACCACCGCGTCCACGCGGCAGGCTGAGAGCTCGGTCATGAAACGGGTCGCCGCGTCGAAGGCGGCCATCTTCACGAAGGGGATCGCGTCCTCGGTCGTGATGCGGACTGAACCGGAATATTCCGAGACGATGTCGTATTCGCCCAGCACGGAATCTATCCATTCCTTGGCGCCCGGAACGATAACGATCCTGATCCCGGTTTCCGCGAGCAGGGCGAGGTCCTTCATGAGAAAGGGAAAGCGCGGATCTCCGGTGATAGGGAAATCGATCTTGAACACCATCGTGGTCCCGTCGAAGCGGCTCTGGTAGTAGAAGGCTTCCCGGATCAGGTCAACCTGCGCTCTGCTCGTTTCATCCATCCGCACATAGTAATACGTAAATCCGCCCTTCGCTAGAAGGACTTCGCTGTAAGCCTTTCGCCTGAAGGCCTAAGCCAAAGGGCGACCGCATTCCGGAAAACGGCGCCTTCGATCCGCACGCGGGGTATGTTGATTATTGCCTTTTTCCCCCCGATATACGATCTTATAACCACGTTATCTTGATTCATCACCCCGAAAAGGACGGCCATCATGCCCGATCAGAGCCTTATACCCATCGATCAAATACTTCCCAACAAACTACACTTGGTGGCGCTAATGGGCCGCCCGATATTCCCCGGCATCTTCACCCCCATCATGATCGGGAATCCCGCGGACGTGAAGATCGTGGACGAGGCGGTGAACGGCGACGGACTCATCGGCCTCGTGATGCTGCTGAACGAAACCGATTCGCCGACGATCGACGACCTGTATAAGGTAGGAACCGCCGCCAAGATCGTGAAGAAGATCAACCTTCCGGACGGAGGGGTGAACATCTTCATCTCCACCCTGAAGCGATTCCGCGTGAAGAAGGCGCTGAACCCCTCCAACCCCATCGTCGCCGCGGTGGATTACCTGGAGGACGAGGAGGACGACACCAACGAGGTGAAGGCGCTCACCCGCGCCCTGATCAGCGAGATGAAGCAGATCTCAGAGAACAATCCCCTGTTCTCGGAGGAAATGCGCCTGAACATGATCAACATCGACCACCCCGGCAAGATCGCGGACTTCATTTCCAGTATCCTGAACATCGACAAGACCGAGCAGCAGCGCATTCTGGAGATCGTCAACGTGCGCAAGCGCATGGAGCAGGTCCTCGTGTTCATCAAGAAGGAGCAGGAGCTCCTGAAAATTCAGAAGAAGATCCAGAAGGAAATAAACGAGAAGATCGAAAAAAGCCAGCGGGAGTATTTTCTGAAGGAGGAGCTCAAGGCCATCAAGGGCGAGCTCGGGATGACCACCGACGCAAAGAGCAGCGAATACCAGCGCTTCAAGGAGAAGGTGGAGGAATTCAAATTCGAAGGCGAAATCAAGGAAGCGGTGGACCAGGAGCTTGAGAAATTCAGCCTCATGGACCCGAATTCGTCCGAATTCATCGTCACGCGCAACTACCTGGACGTCATCGTGAATCTGCCCTGGAACGCGCCGCCCCCCGAATCCTTCGACCTGAAGCGGGCGCGCGAGATCCTGGAGGAGGACCACTACGGTCTTGAGGACGTCAAGGACCGCATTGTGGAATACCTGGCCGTGCGCAAGCTCCGCAAGGACACCAAGGGTTCCATCGTGTGCCTCGTGGGCCCTCCCGGCGTCGGCAAGACCTCGGTCGGCCGGTCCATCGCCCGCGCGCTGGGCAAGCAGTTTTTCCGCTTCTCGGTCGGCGGCATGCGCGACGAGGCGGAGATCAAGGGCCACCGGCGTACCTACGTGGGAGCCATGCCGGGCAAGATCATCCAGGGACTCAAAATAGTAAAAACCAAGGATCCGGTCTTCATGATCGACGAAATAGACAAGATGGGCGCGAGCTACCAGGGCGATCCCTCCAGCGCCATGCTGGAGGTGCTGGATCCGGAGCAGAACTGGTCGTTCCGTGACCACTACCTGGACCTCCCCTTCGACGTATCCCACATCTTCTTCATCGTGACCGCGAACACGCTGGATTCCATCCCGTCCCCCCTGCTGGACCGCATGGAGATCATCCAGCTCCCCGGCTACATCGATTCGGAGAAGATGGAGATCGCCAAGCGCTACCTGATTCCGAAAAGCCTGGAAAAGAACGGCCTGAAGAAGACCCAGGTCAAATACACGCGGGACGCGCTGCTGCATATCGCCAACGGTTACGCCCGGGAGGCGGGCGTGCGCAACTTCGAGAAGAACCTGGATAAGATCCACCGGAAGCTCGCCAAACAGATCGTCGAGGCGAGCGAAGCGGCGATCCTGAAGGCGGCCGAATCGGCCAAGGTGGTCAAGGCGCCGCTGGAAAAATTCGCCATCGACAAGGCGGCGGTGGAGAAAAAGCTCGGCAAGCCCGTCTTCGAAGAGGAAGAGATCAAGAGGGCCGACCGTCCCGGAATCACCGTGGGACTGGCATGGACGAGCATGGGCGGAGACACCCTTGTGATAGAAGCGGTTTCGACGCCCGGGAAGGAAGGGATCACCCTCACCGGCAAGATGGGCGAGGTGATGAAGGAATCGGCCTCCATCGCCTACACCTACGTTCGCAAGCTCGCCGGCGAACGCTACGGCATCGGCGCCGAATGGTTCGAGAAGAACCACATCCACCTGCACATACCCGAGGGCGCGACCCCGAAGGACGGCCCCTCGGCAGGCATTACCATGGCGACCGCCCTCCTGTCCCTCGTGACGGGCAGGACCATCACCGACCGGCTCGTGATGACGGGGGAGCTGAGCCTCACAGGGCAGGTTCTTCCGATCGGCGGCCTGAAGGAGAAAACCATAGCGGCCCAGCGGAACAAGGCCAAACACATCATCATCCCGAAGCGGAATCTCCGCGACCTGGACGAGATACCCGAGCACGTGAAGAAGGGGCTCGAATTCCATCCGGTGGAGCGCTTCGAGGACGTGATCGCGATCGCGCTTCCCGAAGCGCGCGCGCTCCCTGAAGCGCGCGCGCTCCCCTGATCGCGCTCACGGGATCGGCCATGTACGTCCATGCGAAGCAGCGCGAATTCGACGAGATCCTCCGCGCCCTCTTCGAGGAAGTCGACCGGCGCCTGGAGGATCGTTGGCCCTTGGCGTACGCGCGCCACCCTAACCGGCCGGAACGCGGCGTGACGGCCGATCCCTCGGCGGACGGCCTGTTCGAGGTCGCGGCCGATTTCACCGCCGGGATCGGCTCCGGCCTCGGGCGGGGTTACCTGGTGTCCGTCCGCGTCGCGACGCTGGAGGACGTTCCCGTCGATCGCTTTGAAGCTTTCATGACCGAAGCCGCCGGAACCGTCAGTGAGCTCCTGCCACGGTACTTCCCGGGCCGGGAACTCGGCGTCGCGCGCGACGGCCCGCGCTTCAAGATAACGGGGGATTTTTCCCTGGGTTCCCTGTAGATGCCCCGGACTCGCTTGTGCGAATCGGCGTCATAGGCAATACTGGGGGCCGGAGGCCCCCATGAGCGCATTCGCCGATAAATTTTCAGGAGCCGAGTCCGATGTCCGAAAGAAAGCGCCCATACTGCGGAGCGTGATCCTGGTCGTCGCCGTCCTGTTTCCCGTGACTACGGCCATCGATTTTCTTACGGCCGATTTCCGGAACGCCATCGTCGAGGTGACCGCCTGGGCGGCTTTTCTGGTCGCCCTTCGTTATTTGTACCTCGGGAAGTATGTGGCCGCCAGCCGCATAGCCATCATCGGCGGCTTCGCCGCCGTGCTCGGCATGTCCCTCTTCATGCCCGTCGCGAGCGCGGCGTATCTGTTCCGCAACGCCAGCTATTATGCGGTCGCGTACTGCCTCTCCGTACTCTTCGAAAAGGATGCGCGCCTTTCCTTCGCGATCGCCGGCATCTCGGCCGCGGCACTCGTCGCCATGGCATTCATGAGGCTGGTTCCCGCGGGCGTGAGCCTGCCGGAAGCGGCGACCACCCTCGTGGCGGTGCTCGTCGCTTTCGGACTGGTATGCTATTTCGTGCACCAGACCGCCGCCCTTTCGGCTAGGATCAATGCCGAGCTGGAGACGGAACGGCAGCGGAACGCCTTGCGGATCGAACGCCTTTCCTCCATCGTCGAGGGAGCCGGCGCCAACCTGGAATCCATGGGCGCCATCGCCGCCCGGGTGGAGGACATCCGCCGCCTCATGGCGGACGCGGCGTCCGCCATGCGCTCGATCGATTCGCGGGTGTCCGACCTGGAAAAATCTTCGGAAGGTTCCACCGTCGCCGCCGAGCGCATAGGCGCGAGGATCGGAGACCTCAACCGGAACATCGAAGAGGAGTCGGCCGCCCAGATCGAATCTTCGGCCTCCATCAACGAGATGGTGGCCTCCATCCGTTCGGTCGCCGACTCGGCGACCCGCCGCCGCTCCTCCATGGAAAGCCTCTCCGGTACCGCCGATGACGGCATGAAGCGCCTGGACGCCCTGCTCGGCTTCATCTCCAAGATCGAAGGCAGCATCGGCTCCATCCAGGGCATGGTGAGCGTCATCAACGCGATCGCCGGCTCCACCAACCTCCTTTCGATGAACGCCGCGATCGAAGCGGCCCATGCCGGCGATGCAGGCCGGGGCTTCGCCGTGGTCGCCGACGAAATCCGCAAGCTGGCGGATACTTCCGGCAAAAACGCCAAGGAAATCGGGCGCCAGCTGAAGGAAGTCATATCGACCATCACGAGCGCGGCCGAGCAGAGCGGCAGGACCCGGGATTCCTTCCTTGAGATCCGGACCGAGATCTCCGGCGCCATGGACGCGTTCCAGGAAATCACGAACGCCACCGGCGAGCTCGCCGAGGGCGGAAAGCAGATACTGGAAGCCCTGCAGACCCTCAGCGACATGTCCTCCCGTGTCAAGAACGGCGGGGGGGACATGGGCGAAGCCCAGGAAACCCTTGAAACGCTGCAGAAAGAATCGCGCAGGATGCTTGATTCCCTGCGCTCCGATGCAGCCGTGGTGAAGGAGAAGGACGCCGCCGTCCTCGATGCCGCCGTCGAGGTGGCGCGCATCGGAGATGCGGGCGTGAAGATCGCCGAGGAGCTTCACCGCCGCAGCACCGGCGCGGACGCGTAAACGAGGTCTTTCCAAATAACCTTGAAACGAGGGCGGTCGCCGGATTCATTTCCGGCGACCGTTCGCTTTAATCCTTGCTCCGTGATTCGAAATACTTCAGCAGTTCCATCGGCAAGGGGAAGATGATGGTCGAATTCTTCTCCACCGCTATCTCGGTCAGGGTCTGGAGATAACGTAGCTGGAGGGCGGCGGGCTGCGTGCCGATCATCGCGGCCGCCTGGGTCAGCTTCTCGGAAGCCTGGAGCTCTCCCTCCGCGGCGATTATCTTGGCCCTGCGTTCCCGCTCGGCTTCCGCCTGCCGCGCCATCGCGCGCTTCATGGTATCGGCGAGCTCCACAGCCTTGATCTCGACGGCGGTCACCTTGATGCCCCAAGGATCGGTGGCCACGTCCAGAAGCTGCTGCAGCGTCGCGCCGAGCTCCGCGCGTTTTGAAAGCATCTCGTCCAGTTCGTGTTGGCCGAGCACGGAGCGGAGGATGGTCTGGCTTAGAAGGCTCGTGGATTTGGAGAAGTCGGCGACTTTCGTGATGGCCAGGTTCGCGTCGGAGACGTTGAAATAGACGACAGCGTCTACGAGCACCGGCACGTTGTCCTTGGTGATGACTTCCTGCTTGGGCACGTCGATCGTGAAAGTCCGGAGGTCGACCTTCTTCACGATGTCGATGCCGAGCGGGAAAACGAGGTTGAGGCCCGGCGTCAGGACGCTCTTCAGGCGGCCGAGCCTGAACAAAACGCCGCGGTCGTATTCCGTCACGATGCGCACCATCGGCGGCAGGATCAGCAGGGGCACGAGGAAAAGGGCAAAGGACGGCAGCGGCGCCTCCAACCCTCCCATCCCGATCCCGCCGACCGCGAAGACTCCCGCGCCCCAGGCGCAACCCGTGACGATGAGGAAAATGAGCATCGCGACGGCCTTCTTCGCCAACGCGATGAAGCACCAGAGCAGCCACCAAGCCAGAGCGAATCCCCAGAGGACTGTGAATAGACTCATGATTTTTCTCCTGTTCAGTCAATCCTAAAGCCCGCCGGTCGTGGTCGCAAGTGCGGTTTTTTGCCGATATGCGAATCCCGGTATATTATGAATTCAACGAAAGCTTTTATGTATCGCCCTAAGGGGGTCCCGCATGGCCGAAGAAAAAGTGGATGGCTACCCGGAAACCAAACTGGTTCGCTTCGCCCAGGGAGAACTCCTTTTTACGGAAGGGTCGACCGGCAGGGAAATGTATATCCTCCGTAGCGGTAGGGTCCGCGTTTCCATTTCCAAGGATGGACGGTCGGTTCCGATCACGGAGTTGGGGAAGGGTTGCCATGTCGGGGAGATGTCCTTCATCGCGGCGATTCCCAGGACGGCGACGGTTACGGCATTAGAAGCGGTGGTCGCGAACAGGATCAGTCCCGATATCCTTTCGGACGACGCCATCAGCATTTCGGGTTGGGCCATCAGCATCGCAAGGGTCATGGTCGAACGGATAAAGCGGACGACGGAACTGCTCGGAGACTACATGTCCGCCGGGCCCCATCCGCTGTCCGCGGAATCCAGCATCCTGCAGTCGGACGTGAACACGGACTTTTCCCTGAAGCTGGACGCGGCGGGAGGAATCATAAATCTGAAAGGAACCTTCTGCAAGAACAGGATCGACGAGGTGAAAGAGGGGATCAGGACGGCGCTGCTGAAGCATCCCGACGGGATCGTGATCGATTTTTCGGGTATCATCGACATCTGCGCCGAGGCGCTCGCCCTGCTGTTGCAGATTTCGAAGAGCATGAAGGCGAAGGACGGTAAAATCCAGCTGCGCAATATGCAGCTCATCAGGAACAAGATCGCCGGCATGAAGGAAATCAGGAACCTCATCGAAACGTCCAAACTACCGATCAAGAGGATTCAGGAAGGGACTATTTTGATCCGGCAAGGAGAACGGGAACGTTCGATGTTCGTCGTCAGATCCGGGGAATTCGATATCCTCGGCGAGAGGGAGGGGCAGGAGCCGATACTACTGGGGAAGGCGAGGGCGGGCGACGTGGTCGGCGAGATGTCCCTTCTGAGGGAAGGAGAGAGATCCGCGACGGTCCGCGCCGGAAAGGACAGCCTCGTGCTGGAGATGACCCCGAAGGACTTCTTCGCCAATATCTACAGCGTGCCCGACTGGTTCATGCAGATAATCGACGGTTTGGTGGAACGCCTGCGAAACACCAACGAAATGCTCGCCCATGTGACCTCCCGCAATCATGAGACCATGGTCGTGCCGAAAATGGAAACGCCGTTGAGGATCGAATTCGACGCCTCGACGCCGGGAACATTCTCGTTGTCCGGAACGATGAACCTGGCGAACATGGAGTACCTCGTTCCGATGATCCGCCACCTCATGTTTGCGGGCAATATGAACATCGTCATCAATATGGAAAAGATCGAGATGATCGACAGGGAGAGCATCCGCTATCTCCTTAACCTCTACATGGTCCTGAAAGAGAGCGGCGGGCACCTAGACCTGATCGGAAACCACAAGTATCTGCTCTGGCTGAAGAAACACAACGCCGAGGGAAAACTGGCCGACTACGAGGCCGACTCCCCGCCGAAGCCGGACGAGGTCGCCGGCTGACATGCAGGGCAGTCGGATTCGAGGGGAAATATCGGCCTCGCCTCCATCGCGACCGGCGGCTCTGCGCCGAAATGAAGCGGTGGTATATGCTTTGCCCCCTGGTACGAAGTAAAAGCCGAAGGGAGGAGAGTCATGGGTGTTGATATCCGGACAGTTCTTGAGAGCCAGGCGTTGGCGAGCCTTGCAATGCTTAAGGCCTGTATCGGCGAATGCCCCCGTGACCAGTTCCATGAGCGGCACGGAGACTATCCCTTCTCGCAGGTCGCATTCCATGCCCTGTTCTACTGCGATTTTTACCTCTCGGAATCCGAGGAGGAATTCAAGAAACAGCCCTTCCACCGGAGCCATGCCGAGCTCTTCGAAGGATACGAGGAACTGGAATACCGCCCCGCCCGCAATACCTACGAATTCGAATTCCTGATGGAATACGCGGGACATTGCGCCAGGAAGATCGGGGAGGAGCTGCCGCGGTTCACGGACGAGCGCCTGGCGGAGAGCGCGAAAGTGAAGACCAACGGTATTTCCCGACTGGAACTCGTCGTGGACAGCATCAGGCACACCCAGCATCACGCCGCCCAGTTGGGCTTGCGGGTTCAACTCCTGACCGGGAAGGAAACGGCGTGGGTGGAGCGGGGACTCGCCCTGAGGGGGTAGGGCGGGAGCTCCGAGCCCTCGGCATCCATGCCGACGCAGAATGACGTAGTCATTCTGCTCGCTGTTTTCTGACCCGACATCCATGTCGGGGTAGCAGCTTCAGGGAGCGGGCTCCTTGAGACCGCGACTCCTTCCCCGTCCGCCGCAGGCGGCCGGGCGAGGACGCCCGCCCGAGGGGGAGCCTCGGCATCCATGCCGACGCAGAATGACGAAGTCATTCTGCGGGCCGTTTCCGGACCCGACATCCATGTCGGGGTAGCGCATCCACCGATTGTCTGCAGTAATCGTGCGGAAGTGAATGGCGGACGGGTGGGGGAAACCGCGACCGAGCGAGCCGCAGTGCGCAGAAACATACAATGCCTCAGAACGGCGACAAGATCAGGGATACGGAAAGAATAATCGCGCGAGGACCCGAGCGAAGGAACGGTTTCCCCCGCCGGTCACAGGAATCCCTACCGCGCGATTACTGATTGCTTGGGTGGACCTGCTCCCCCTATATCTTCGCCAACGCCTGCTCCAGGTCGGCCAGTATGTCGGAGATGTCCTCCAGCCCTATGGACAGGCGGACGAGGTCCGGGCTCAGGCCGCTCTCCAGCTGCTGTTCGTCGGTGAGCTGGGAGTGGGAGGTGCTCGCCGGGTGGAGGGCCAGGGACTTGGCGTCGCCTACGTTGGCGAGGTGGCTGAACAGGCTGAGAGCTTCGATGAATTTCTCGCCCGCCTTGCGGCCGCCTTTCACGCCGAAAACGACCATGCCGCCGAAGCCCTTCTTGAGATAGCGCGAGGCCGTCTTGTAGGTCGGATCGTCCTCCAGCCCGGGGTAGCGGACCCACGCGGCTTTCGGGTGCTTCTTCAGGAATTTGGCGACCGCGAGCGCGTTCTCCGCATGCCGCGGCATACGGAGGTGGAGGGTTTCGATGCCCTGCAGGAAGAACCAGGCGTTGTCGGGGGCGAGGCAGGCGCCGAGGTTGCGCAGGGGGACGGTCCTGAACCGGAGGGCGAAGGCGATCCTGGCGAGCTCGGGCGGGAGGTCGATGGCCCAGCGCAGGCCGTGGTAGTTCTTGTCCGGCTCGGTGAAGGCCTTGAATTTCGGCTTGTTCCAGTCGAAGGTGCCCGCGTCCGTGACGATGCCGCCTATGGCCGTGCCGTGGCCTCCGAGCCATTTGGTGAGGGAATTGACCACGATGTCCGCGCCGTGCTCGATGGTGCGGAGCAGGTAGGGGGTGGTGAAGGTGGCGTCCACGACGAGGGGCAGTCCGTGCTTGTGGGCGATGGCGGCTATCGTGGAGATGTCGGCGAAGTCCAGGGCCGGATTGCCGATGGTTTCGATGTACACCAGGCGCGTCTTGTCGTTTATCGCCTTTTCGAAAGTGGACGGATCCTTGACGTCGGCGAAGCGGGTCACGATGCCCAGGTCGGGAAGGATGGAATCGAACATGGTGTAGGTGCCGCCGTAGAGGTTGGAGGCGGAGACGATCTCGTCTCCCAGCTTGGCGATCGTGATCACCGTGTTGAAGATCGCGGCGGTGCCCGACGCGACGGCCACCGAGGCGGCTCCGCCTTCGAGGGCGGTCACCGTGGTCTCGAGGACTTCGGTCGTCGGATTTCCGAGGCGCGTGTAGATGTTTCCGAATTCCTTCAGGGCGAAGAGGTTCGCCGCGTGTTCGGTGCTCTTGAACACGAAGGAGCTCGTCCGGTATACGGGCGTTGCCCGGGCCAGGGTGGTCGGATCGGGCTTTTGTCCCCCGTGGACCGCGTCGGTTGCGAAAGCGGGTTTCTCCGCGGCGCTCTTTCCCATGGTTTCCTCCTAATCTGATATAACATGATCATATTAGTATTATATGAATGCGGTTGTCAATACCCGATTAAAAAACTCGTATATATTTGTCGACGGGAAGGACGCAACCTCATGGCGCCCGATATCGTCTATAATGGGAACATGAAAAAGGGAAAAACGCGCGGCCCGCGGTCCGCCGCCGCCGATGCGTATTACCGGCTGGACAACGGCGCGGTCTTCATGGCCGCCATCGCCGGAGCGTCCGGACCCTTCGTGTTCCGCGTTTCCTGTGATTTCAGGGAGACGATACGGCTGGAGCCGCTTTCCAGCGCCCTCCGGCGGCTCGCTCCCCGCTTCCCCTTCCTTTTCGTCTCCTTGCGCAGCGGCGTCTTCTGGCATTACCTTGATCCTATCGCGGGCTGTCCGCGCGTGGAGGCCGAGGATCCGTATCCGGCGCGCCGCATTCCGTACCGTCCGAATCGACCCCTCGTGCGCGTGGTCGCCTACGGCCGCCGCCTGGCCTGCGAGTTCCACCATGCGGTCACTGACGGAACGGGCGCATTCGCCTTCCTGCGTTCGCTCGCGGCGGAATACCTGCGGCTGGCTTTCGGCGTCGAGGACGGCAGCGGGGAGGCGGGTAGCGGGGAGGCGGGTAGCGGGGAGGCGGGAGGCCCATTGCTCCGCCCGGACGAACCGGTGGATGAGGCGGAGGAAGAGGACGCGTACGCGCGCTATTTCCGCAGCTCGGCGCCGTTGCCCGACAAGGTGCCCAAGGCCTTCCTGATACCCGGCAGGCGGCGGCTTGAGGGCTATCGCGAAACCCTGGGCGTCCTCCCGCTCGCCGCCGCGCTGGCGGCCGCCAAGGCGCGGAGAGCCACCCTCACCGAGTTGCTGGTCGCCGTCCACGCGGCCGCCCTGCAGGACCTGTACGAAGCCCTGCCGGAGCGGAAACGGAGGAAGGCGAAGAAGACCATCTCCATCCAGGTGCCGATCAACCTGCGGAAGATCTACCCTTCTAGGACCCTGCGGAATTTCTTCCTCTTCGCGGCGGTCTCGTTCGACCTGCGCCTGGGGCGCTGGAGCTTCGACGAGATACTCAGGAGGACGCACCACCAGCTGAGGATAGGGCTGGAAGAGAAGGAACTGCTCCGACAGCTGAAGCGCAACGTCGGCGGGGAACGGAACCTCTTCGGACGGCCGATGTTCCTGCCGATCAAAACCATCGTCATGCGCGCGATCAACGCGGCCATCGGCGTCGGCGCCTACTCCGGATCGCTTTCCAACGTCGGGGCCGTGGAGCTGCCGCTGCCCTTCGCCGAGCGGGTGGCGCGTTTCGGCCTGCTCGCGGCGCGCGCGCGCGCGACGGGAGCCAACGTGACCGTCCTGAGCTGGAAGGATGATGTTTTCGTTAATGTCGGCAGCCTCGTGCGTGACCGGGAATTTGAGCGGGCATTCTTCGTGCGCCTCGCGCGCATGGGCATCCCGACCCGAGTCGAATCCAGCGAGGCGTATTATGAAGGAGAATGAGATGAAATATTGCCCGTCATGCGGCGTCGCCCTGGGCGAGGATGCCGAGCGCTGTCCCCTCTGCGGGGCGGCGGCAAGCTCCGAGCCCAACGCAGCCTCCGATGCCGGAGGGACGATGTATCCCCGGCCTGACGATTCAGGGATTTTCCCGCCTCCGCGCCAGGCCGCCAGGGCGGAGAACGAGCTCAGCGCTTCGGAGCGGCGGCGGATCGCGGTCGAGCTGCTTTCCCTCGCGTTCGGAATCGCGCTGGCGGTGACGATCCTGGCCGACCTGTTCGCGTCGCACGGCTTTACCTGGTCGCTGTACGCCTCCGTCGGCATAGTCGCGGTCTGGCTCGTCTCCGCGATGCCGCTCCTGCTCTGGAATCGTCCGTGGATACTCTACTCGGTCATCGCGCCTTCCCTCGTTCTGCTCGTCTTCCTGTTGGACGCCTTCGACGGCCGCATCGGCTGGTTCCTCGGCTTCGGCCTTCCGATCACCCTCCTCCTGGCCCTGGACGCCGCCGCGGTCGCCTCCATCATCGGCGCCATGAAGCGCAAGGGACTGAACGTCCTCGCCGTAATCCTGCTCGGCATAGCCGCCTTCTGCGTCGGCGTGGAGGGAACGGTCGACCTCAACCTGTTCGGCCGCCTTTCCCCCGACTGGTCGGTCATCGTCTGTTTCGCCCTCGTCCCGACCGCGGGGATGCTGTTCTACCTGCACTACCGCATCGTGCACCGCGCGTCGCTGAGGAAACTGTTCAGGCTGTAGGAAGATCGCCGGCGCGGGCGATGTTGCGCAATGGCCGGTTTTTCCTGTATCATCCGGATAATCGAAACCAGGAGTACGCAACATGCTCGAGCGCATGCGCAATATCGGCATCATGGCCCATATAGACGCCGGAAAGACGACCACCACCGAACGGATCCTTTTTTATACGGGGAAAAGCCACAAGATCGGCGAGGTCGACGACGGCGAGGCCGTGATGGACTGGATGGAGCAGGAGCAGGAACGCGGCATCACCATCCAGAGCGCGGCGACGACCACCTACTGGCGCGATCATCAGATCAACATCATCGATACCCCCGGACACGTCGATTTCACGGCCGAAGTGGAGCGCTCGCTCCGGGTGCTGGACGGCGCCGTGGGCGTGTTCTGCGCGGTCGGCGGCGTGGAGCCGCAGACCGAAACGGTCTGGCACCAGGCCGACCGGTACAAGGTCCCGCGCATCGGCTTCGTCAATAAAATGGACCGGGTCGGAGCGGATTTCTTCGCGGTGGTCGCGGAGATCGAGGCCAAGCTCGGCGCCAAGCCCCTTCCCGTCCAGATTCCCATAGGCAAGGAAAGCAATTTTGAAGGGGTGATCGATCTCGTGGAAATGCGCGAGATCCGCTGGGACGACGGAAGCGACGGCGAGAAGATGGAATATTCCCCCATCGCGGCCGAACGGACGGCGCTTGCGCACGAGTGGCGCGAGAAGCTCGTGGACGCCCTTTCCTCGCGTTCCGACGAGATCACGGAACTCTATCTCGGGGGGGAGGAAATCCCCGCGACGCTCCTCCGTTCGGTGATCCGGAAAGCCGTGCTGGAACGCGCCTTCGTTCCCGTGCTCTGCGGGGCCTCCCGCCGCAACGTGGGCGTCCAGCCCCTGATCGATGCGGTGGTCGATTACCTTCCCGCCCCCGACGAGGTCACGCCCGCCGTCGGCCACCACGTGAAGAAGGAAGAGGAGATAGCGATCCCCTGCGATCCGAAGGGCCAGGCGCTCGGCCTCGTTTTCAAGATCCAGTACGACCGGGAGGCGGGAAGCCTCTGCTACGTGCGCATGTACTCGGGAGCCCTGAAGTCCGGTTCGGTGGTGTACAACGTCGGCAAGAAGAAGCGCGAACGGGCCAACCGGGTGCTGCGCATGCATTCGAACAAGTCCGAACCCATGGACGAAGTGGGCGCCGGGGACATCGGCGTCATCGTGGGCATGAAGCTCGCCCAGACGGGCGACACTATCGGCAGTGAGGGCTGGCCCGTGCTGCTGGAAAAGATGCACTTTCCGGAGCCGGTCATTTCCGTGGCGATCGAGCCCAAGACCGTTTCCGAGCAGGAAAAGCTCAGGGAGGTCCTGGACATCCTGGCCAAGGAGGACCCCACCTTTACGACCAAGGAAAATGACGAGACCGGCCAGCTCATCATCTCGGGCATGGGCGAACTGCACCTGGACGTCTTGGTGACCCGCATCCTGCGCGACTACAAGGTCAGCGCGAAGGTCGGCAACCCCCAGGTCACCTACCGGGAGTCGGTGTCCAAGGCGGTGGAGCACAAACAGGATTTTTCGAAAATGCTCGCGGGAAAGGAGAATTCCGCCTCCGTCACCCTCAGGGTGGAGCCGCTGGAGCGCGGTTCGGGCAACCGCTATACCTGCGCCGTGAAGAAGACGGCCGCGCCGGAAGAAATCCTGGACGCGATCGAGCGGGGCGTCACCAACGCCTTCCCCTCGGGCATCGTGCTCGGCTACCCCTGCATCGATGTCGGCGTCACCCTCACCGCCATCGGCTACTCCGAGCTCACCGGCACCGATTTCGCCTTTGAAGCCTGCGCCAGCCTCGGACTGGACGAAGCCTGCCGCAAGGCGGCCCCCGTCCTGCTGGAGCCCATCATGGTCCTTGACCTGCTTTCCCCGAAGGATTTCGTCGGCGACGTGATAAGCCTGGTGGTGCAGCGGGGAGGCCTGGTGCAGAGCATGGAGTCGCGGACGTCCATGGACCACGTGAAGGCCCAGGCGCCCATGGCCCGCATGTTCGGCTTCATGACTTCCCTGCGTTCGGTCAGCCAGGGACGGGCGACCTTCTCCATGGAATTCTCGCACTTCGAGAAGAAATCCGAAAAAGAATTCTGAGCGGCGCGCGGCCGGCGCGCGTGCAGCGGCGGCGCGGAGCGGTCGCAGCGCGGAGCGGTCGCAGCGCGGAGCGGTCGCAGCGCGGAGCGGTCGCAGCGCGGAGCCTACATGAAATCGCTCCGGGACGGATATACCACCTGGCGGTAGTCGCCCGGGTTCTTGAAGGTGATCTTCTTGAAGCTTTTGTAGAAATTGCTCATGGAGCTGAAACCGGTATCCATCGCGATGTCGACGATTTTCCTGTCGGTGGTGAGGATGAGCCGCTGCGCCTCGTAGACGCGGAGCATGGTGATGAGCGAGCTTATGTTGATCCCGCATTTTTCCTTGAACAAAGCGATCGCGTAATTCGGATGCAGGCCGGCCGCTTCCGCGATCGCCTTCACCCGGACGGGGTTCCGGAAATTTACCGATATATAATCGTACATGCTTTGAAAGGCGTTTTTATCCTTCGGCACCAATAATTTCGGTTGCGGTGGATGGAGAGAATCCGCCGACGCCTCCATGGGGTGGAAGCGCCTCAGCCGTGATTCCAGCGACATGAGCAGGGTCCGGCGCACGTCCTGTTGCGAGCTCGCCGATTCGCGCTTCCATACCGGATATGCCGCAATATCGATCGCGCGCAAATCCTGATCGGACTCCACGAGAATTTTGCCGTTCATCACATCGCGCACGATCGAAGGCGAGAGATCGAAATACAGGAACGCTTCCGGAGGAATCGCTACCCAATACTGAAGATTGTCGTCCTCTATGTTCATGAGTTGATGGGGTATCGCCCCCCAGAAAAGCACCGTCTGCTCGGGCTTGATCTCGACGATCTGGGCGCCGAAACGGACAATCGTCGGATTCTTGTTCGGGAAAAACAGGAATTCGATCTCGTCATGGCGGTGCAGGCTGTCATAGGAATGGACTTTCAGTACATCGCAGAATAATCCGAACTTGAGGTCGATAATGCTTTTCACGGCCATGACCTTAGAATAGTGGACATATTTGTTCTTTTCAAGGATGCCCGTTCCATAAAATGACCGTAGGCTACGGGTATGAAGAAAAGAGCGCGTACGTCGGCGGCTCTTTCTGACCAGTTTGCAGCGGTGAGCCGGCCGGCTGGAACGGCCTTTCACATACCCCGCAAAAGCGCGGGGATTTCAAGGAGGTTCTGCATGAAGAAGATGGTAATGGTCGCCGCGGCGGCCGTGCTCGCCTTGGCGGCGTCCAACGCCGGAGCGCAAAGCGTGAAGGTCCTTCGGCTCGGTTCGCACCTCGCGTCCAGCCACTCGGTGGTGAAGACTGCCGATAAATTCGCCGAGCTCGTTACGGCGAAGTCGGGCGGAAAGATCGAAATCAAGGTATTCCCCAACAGCACGATCGGCGACCAGCGCGCCTTGGTTGAAGGCATGCAATTCGGCACCGTGGACATGTCCATCAACGACGCCGGCTATCTTTCCAACTTCGCCCCCCGCTGGGGCATCTGCGATCTGCCCTACCTCTGGCAGGACTACGGACATGTCCGCAAGGTGGAAGACGGCGAGATCGGCAAGCTCCTCCAGGCCGATCTGCTCGCCAAAGGCATCCGCTCCCTCGGCTGGATGGATTCCGCGTTCCGCAACGTGTTCATCAACAAGGAAGCCAAGTCCGTAAAGGACCTGAAAGGCATGAAGCTCCGCGCGCCCGAATCTCCCGTCTACGTCAAGACCTTCCAGGCGATGGGCATGAATCCCACGGTCATCCCCTGGGGCGAAGTCTACACGTCGGTCCAGACCAAGGTCGTCGAAGGCTTCGAGCAGCCGGCTGAAGGCGCCTTCACTTCAAAGATGTACGAGGTCACCAAGTACATGATCATGACGAAGCACATGTACACGGTGCTCTCCATCAACATCAGCGAGGCCATCTGGAAATCCCTCACTGCCGAACAGCGCACGATCATCTCGGCCGCGGCCGCCGAGGCCAGCGCCTACGGACGCAAGCTCGCCGAGCAACTCGACGGCGAGGCCATCACCGGACTCGTCAAGAACGGCATGAAGCAGGTCGAAGTGAACAAGGCCGAGTTCCAGACCGCCGTCTCTCCCGTGTGGAAGGAATACGGCGACAAGTACAAGGCCAACGATCTGATCCAGAAGATCGTCGACGCGGGAGTATAAAAGTCCATGAGGACCGCCCGGGGCGCGCAAGGCCTCCGGGCGGTCCCGTTCACGCTTTTCTTGGAGGAACTCCGGTGCTGAAGAAAATTATTGCCCTGCTCGACATCATCCAGGTCACGCTTTTCTCGGGACTGGTCGGCCTGTCGTTCGTGAGCGTGTTTTCGCGCTACGTATTCAACTATTCGCTGACCTGGGCCGAAGAGCTTACCCGGTACATGTTCGTATGGCTCGTTTACCTCGGCGCGGCGCTCTGCGTCCGCAGGCGCAAGCATATCGTGATGGACATCGTCATCGCCGAAATGAAAGGAACGCCCAGGAAGATCATTTCCATTGTCAATAACCTGGTCATGTTCGCCTTCGTCAGCGTGCTCGCCGTGCTGGGGTTCAGGATGATGCCCATCCTCGGCACTCAGACTTCCACCGCCCTCCAATTGCCTATGTCTTTCATATATGCCGCGATTCCCGTGGGATCGGTGCTCATGGCTTTCTATCTCGTTCTCGATTGTATCCTCATCATCCAGGACAAGCTGCCGGAGGATGATCGCCCGGAAAGTTCGCCCGTAGTCGAACCCGACGCCATCTGACGACTGGAGCCAATCAAATGCTGATGATCCTGTTCATTTCCTTCCTGGTGCTCATGACCATGGGTATCCCCATCGGCTTCGCCATGGCCATTTCCTCGCTCATCGCCCTGGTCGCCAATGCCGCTCCTCTCTTCGTCATCGTGCAACGCATGATCACGTCGGTGGATTCCTTCTCCCTCATGGCCATTCCTTTCTTCATGGTAGCCGGGGAGCTGATGGATTCCGGAGGCATCTCCCGGAGGCTGGTGCGTTTCGCCAATGCCTGCGTCGGGTCCATCACCGGAGGTCTCGGCATGACCTGCGTGCTGTCCAGCGCGATTTTCGCGGGTATCTCCGGATCGGCTTCGGCCGATACCGCTGCGATAGGCACCATCATGATGCCGTCGATGATCAAGAACGGCTACCCGAAGGGATATGCGGCGAGCCTGCAGGCTTGCGCCGGAGCCTTGGGACCCATCATTCCTCCGAGCCTCATCATGATCATCTACGGCACGATCACCGGCCTTTCCATCGGCGAGCTGTTCATGGCGGGAGCCATCCCCGGCGTCTGCATAGCGGTCGGCCTGATGATCGTCAATTACTTCATGGCCGAGAAAGAGGGAATCAAACCCGAAGGGAAATTCCGGCTCGAGGAGCTCGCGGAGAGCTTCATTGATTCCATCTGGGCACTGATCGCGCCCTTCATCGTCATCGGGGGTATCCTGGGCGGCGTGTTCACGGCCACCGAGGCGGGCGTCATCCTGGCTGTGTATTCCTTCGTCGTCGGGCTGTTCGTCTACAAGGAATACCGAATCCGGGACCTGCCGAGGATCTTGAAGAAGGCGGCGACGACCACTTCCATGATCATGATCATCGTCGCGGGAGCCTCGGTGTTCGGCTGGATACTGGCAAGCCAGCAATTCCCGGAACTCGCGTCGACCTTCCTGCTTTCGCTGTCGGACAATCCGAACGTCATCATGTTTCTCATCGTGGTTTTCCTTTTCATCGTGGGATGCTTCGTCGAGACGATCGCCGCGGCCGTCATCCTCATTCCCATCCTGTCCGCCGTGGGCCTGCAGTTCGGATTCGATCCTGTGCATTTCGCGACGGTGATCGCCATGTGCCTCATCCTGGGCGGCATCACCCCTCCGGTAGGCGTGCTCCTGTTCATCACCCAGGCCATAGCCAAGATCACGATGAAAGAGGTGCTCAAATACCTGCTGCCTTTCGCCCTGGTGCCCTGGATCGTGGTGCTCGCGCTTGCCTACATCCCGGAAATGGCGACCTTCCTGCCCTCCCTGATGTTCGCGAAGTAGGAGACGGGGGCGATGAATGAAATCGATACGCTGCTGGACCGGTTCGCGACCCTGGCCGGATCTCCGCGCAACCGGCGCCTCGCCGATGCGCCGCCGAGAATTAGCTTCCATATCGGGCTCGGACGGAGCGTCTGGAAGGACATCGTCGGCTTCAGCCTTATCGAATACTTCGGGAAGCCCGAAGTCGCGCTCGCCGCGCAGCTGAGGTGGAAGCTCTTCTGGCACGACAACATTCCCGACGATACCGTCATCGAGCCCACGCTGGGGCTGGATTTCGGCGTGGCGCTTGAGCCTTCGCTGTTCGGGGTGGGATCGCATTTTTCCGGGGATACGGATCCGATGTACGCGGAACCGGTGATCGCCGGGCATGCGGATCTCGCACGCCTGAAGACGCCGGATTTCTTTTCGAGCGGTCTCATGCCGAAGATTCACGCCATGCACAAGGCCATGGCGGAACTCGCCGGTCCGGTGCCCGTCCGCTTCCCCGGCTGGGCGCGCGGGCCATGGAGCGTCGCGTGCATGTTGCGCGGCTTCAACGAACTGTACATGGACCTGTCGGACGATCCTCAATTCGTGAAGGACCTGCTCGCTTTTATCGTCGAATCCCGGATTTCCTGGGAAACGCAGCGTTGCTCCTTCCTCGGGACGGATCCGCGCGACCAGGGGAAGGACTGGCAGTACGTCGTCTACCGCAAGATCTCGAGCGGCGACCAGTTCAACGACGAGGTGGACGGGAATCTGTTCTCGCCCGCCACCTACGCGGACTTCATTTTCCCCGCGGAAAAGTCGCTGCGCGATTTCTACGGGTCGCTCAGGTATTACCACAGCTGCGGCAACATGACGCCGCTCCTGCCGACCCTCCGCGGATTGAAGCCGGAGCTCATGCATATTTCCCAAGCCACCGATGTCGCGGTCGCGGATTCGCTTTTCGACCAAACCACCGCATTCCAGTGCTGCATGCATCCGGTGGACGAGGTGACGGCCGCCGACGAGGAGAAGATGCGCTCCGCGATACGGCTCAGGCTCGACGCGATGAAGACGCGGAAGGCAGAAATCTGGGCGGATGCGCTATACCAGGGAGGCGGGGATACCCTGGGAAAAGCGCTTGACTGGCTCGCCGCGGCGCGGGAAACGTATCGCGGATAGCGCACGATCAAGAATAAAATCAACTTAGTCGAACAAGAGGAAAAACATGGAACAGGTTCGCAGGATCGCGGTCGTGACCGGCGGCGCAAGGGGAATCGGGAGGGCCATAGCCGCCGCCTTCGTCTCCCGGGGCATAACGACGGTTATCGCGGATATCGACCTTCCCGCCGCTGAAAAGGCCGCGGCGGAACTTCGGACGGCAAGCGCGGAAGCGGTCGCCGCGAAGGTCGATATGTCGAGGCCGGAGGATATCGCGCGGCTCGTAACCGATCTGGTCGCGCGGTTCGGAAGGCTCGACATACTCGTCAACAACGCGGGAATTCTGAGCAACACGCCCTTCGACGAGATATCCGAGGCGGAATGGGACCGGGTGCTGGACATCAATCTGAAGGGCGTTCTCTTCGCCTCCAGGGAAGCGCTCAAACCTATGCTCTCCCGGGGTTGGGGCCGCATCATTTCCATATCCTCCCTGGCCGGCCGCAACGGAGGGATCAGCGTCGGTCCGGCCTATGCTGCCTCCAAGGCGGGGGTGATCGGTATCACGCGGCACCTCGCGAACAAGGTTGCCCGGAACGGGATCACCGTGAACGCGGTGGCGCCCGGGACGACGGAGACCGACATCATAAAGGGATTCACCGAGGACCAGCTGGCCGCGATCAACAAATCCATTCCGGTCGGCAGGCTCGGCAAGCCTGAAGAGATAGCGGAAATGGTGGCCTTCCTGGCCTCCGATACCGCGGCGTTCATAACCGGCGCCGTGATGGACATCAACGGCGGAATGTATATGGGCTGATCGCGACGCGATCTCCCGGATCATCAACTTCAAAGAGAGGAACTCATGGTGAAGCACGAATACCTGAACTGGATGGCGAAGAATACGCCGACCCAATGGTGCAACGATTCCGCGTTGATGGCGGACCTGGAAGCGGCGCTGGAAAGCGGCGCCATCGGATGCACTTCAAACCCGCCGCTTACCTACCAGGCGCTTTTGGCGGAGCCGGATTATTACCGCTCCGCGCTTGCCGCCATGCCCGCTTCCGCAAAGGGCGACGACCGGGTGGTCGAGCTGCTCGGCGTCGTAGTCCGGAATATCTCCAAGCGCCTCCATGGCCTGTACGAGACGAGCGGAGGGAAATACGGCTATATCCGCTCGCAGGTGCAGCCGAAGATTTCAGGCGACGGCATGGCCATGCACAAAATGGGGCTCGTTATAGCAGCTTGGGGCAAGAATGTCATGGTGAAGATTCCCGGCACGGAGTCGGGAATGTTCGTGCTGGAGGAACTCGCCGCGGCGGGGATTCCGACGACGGCTACGGTATGCGTGTCCGTCTCACAGATTCTCGCCGCCGCGGAAGCGAACGAGCGGGGAATAAGGCGGGCGAAAGCCGCGGGCGTGGCGCCGGCGGCGTCAACCGCCGCCATCGTCCAGGGCAGGCTCCAGGATTATCTATCCGCCCTGAACCAGGAACGCGAGACCGGCCTGTCGGTCACCGATCTTGAGAACGCGGCGCTCGCCGTCACCAAGCGCTGCTATTCGATCATGCGGGAAAGGGGTTACAGCCAGATTCTCATGCCCGCGGCGTTCCGCACGCCCCGGCAGGTATCGGAAATGGTCGGTTCGGCGGTGCACATGACCATACACCCGAAGATCCAGGCTGACGTCATCAAGGCCGAAGCGGAAGGGACCATCAAGCGCCGGATCGCGATCGACGATCCGGTCGATGCGGATAGCCTTGAGCGGGTCGCCCGGGCATTGCCCGAGTTCGGCTTGGCCTATTCGCCGGATGGCTTGGCGCCGGCGGAGTTCGACGCCTACGGCGGCACGGTGATGACCCTGGACGGATTCGACAAGACCGGCTGGCAGAAGCTCCGCACGCTCTGAAAGGATAATCCGCATGGCGAGGAAAATCAGTTACGGGATCGCGATCTCGCAGGAAGTGCTGGGGGAAGGGGCCTCGGTCCCCTTGCAGGGGGGAATCCCCGAAGGCATGGCAAAAGCCGCGCTCATGGGCTTTGATTCCGTCGAGCTGCATATCCGCAATCCCGCGGACTTCGATCCTGAAGCCTTGGCCCGCAGTTCGCGGGAAACGGGAATCAGGATCGCCGCGATCGGAACCGGCTTGGAGTACGGCAAGAACGGACTGTGCCTGACTTCCGAAGATCCGGCCGTGCGGGAAAAGGCGGCGGAACGGATGCGTGAGCATATCGATCTGGCCGCCCGCTTCGGCGCGGTGGTCTTCCTGGGCCTCATCAGGGGAAAGTGCGGCGTCAGGGCGCGGATGGCGGAATACCTGGACCGGCTCGCCGACCAGCTGGCTCCGCTGGCGGCCTACGCGGCCGAAAGGAAAGTCCCTACCGGGTTCGAGCCGGTCGCCTATTATTTCTCGGACCTGCTCAACTCCACGGACGAAACGCTGGAATTCCTCTCGAGGCCCGGGCTCCAGTCGATCGGCCTTCTCCTGGACACGCACCACATGTTCATGGAGGACAGGAGCATGGAGGAATCTTTCCGGAAAAGCGCGGGCAGGATCACGCACATCCATATCTCGGATTCCAACCGGAAGTATCCTGGCGCCGGTAACGTTGACTTTGGTCTGGTCGCCCGCACGCTCGGCGGCATCGGCTATGCGGGGGCGGTCTCCCTTGAAATCCTGCCCTCTCCCTCGGAAGACGAGGCTGCGCGGAAGGGAATGGAATGGATGCGGGCTAGCTGGGGGATATGATCCGGGAGAAGGAAATGATGATCCAGGTCATGTTCTCTCGGATCGACATTCACTCCCTTAATGTAATTCCTGATTCTCTCCGACGGACCGGCCGCCGCTGGTGCGGAAGCGGCCGGGCGAGATGCCCTTGATCCGCTTGAAGACCTTGGTGAAATAGCTCTGGTCCTCGAAGCCTACCCGCGCCGCTATCTCGGCCAGGGGGGTGTCGGCGCCCAGCAGGAGGGAGGCGGCTTTCTCCACCCGCAGGCGGTTCAGGTATTCCGAAAAACTTTCCTGCATTTCGTCCTTGAAAATGCGGGAAAAATAGGTCGAAGAAAGGCCGGCCGCGTCGGCCGCTTCCTGCAGGGATACGCCCGAAGTCAGACGGCGCTTTATGAACCTGAGCGCCTTCTCTATGGCGGAGGCGTGCTTGACCGCCCTGAACGAAAAAGCCAGCCGGGAGAATCGACTGAGGACCGAGTCAAGGCAAAAAGCCAGGTCTTCCTGCGTCTCAAGTTCCTGGAAGCGTTTCAGGAAACGGTAATTCAGGCCGAGCACCTCTTCCACCGCGGCGCCCGCCTCGGCGGCGGCCCTGCTGAGGAGGACCATCAATTCAAGGCCGCGGAATTTTATCAGGTCGAAGCGATGGCCGCTCGCGAAGAATACGGCGCCGAGCAGCTCGTTCAGGACCCTGCGCGCACTGGTCTCGTCGTTGCGCCGGATCGCGTCCAGGAGTTCGCGTTCCTTGGCGATGGGGTAGGGCGGGATGGGTTCGCCCACGCTTTCGCTCGCCTTGATGTCGTGGATGGCGGAAGCGATATGGGATTGCTGGTCAAGGATGCGCAGCCTCTCGTCGAGGGAACCCGCGAGGACGGGGGAAACCCGCGCGGCGGCCGCGGTCAGCAGTTCCGCCAGGGCGCGGATTCGCTCGGTTGATCCCTGCGGTATGGCGCCGATGCGCAGGCGCGCTTCCGTTTCCGAAAGCTCCCCCGGATGTAGCTCCATGAGTTCGGCCAGCACCTCTTCGGCCTCGATGGCCCGTACCGGCCCGCCGACCAGGATCCCGACTATCGTTTCCGCGGCATATACTGGACTGGCCCAGTAATGCATGCCGATGGGGCAGAGGTAGACGTAGCTTCCCCCGAAGCGTTCCGATTGCGTGGACGCGTACAAGTGAAGATCCCGGCAATCCCCGCCCCTGGCTTTTCGCCGCCGCATCCGCAGGCACAGGCAGGTTTCCGCGGCCGGGGAGGTGGCCGCCACCGCGGCTGCCACCGCGGCTGCCACCGCGGCTGCCACCGCGGCTGCCTCCGCGGCCGGGGAGGTGGCCGCCACCGCGGCGAAGGCCGAAGCATCCCCTGCGGCCGCCTCCCCGGGGAGGCGCGGAAAGTCAGCTGCATTCCTGGACCTTCGGATCGACGCGTCGAAAAGGAGGTCTCCCGCATCGTTGAGCACCGCGCAGTCCACGCCCGTGGCCAGCGAATAATCGCGTGCGGCGGCGGCGGCGACGCGGAGCAATTCCTTCGTCTCTTCACTGGATGAGAATCGGGGGCTCATCCGGCCATTGTAGCTTATTCCTTTTTCCTTCCCAAGAGGAAGGTGAGGGCGAATCCGGAGGCCAACAGCGCGGCTCCTATCGCGAAGGTCGCCGTAGCCGCGTACATCGGCATCCTGTCCTTGAGCGCCGCAACGATCTGGGGACCGGCGATGCCCGCGGCGGACCAGGCGGTCAGGATGGTCCCGTACACCACCGGCATATGGGCGGCGCCGAATTCGTCCAGCACGAAGGCGGGCATCGCGCCGAAGCCGCCGCCGTAACACAGCAGCACGTAGCAGACCAGGAGGCTGAAGGCCAGGGGCGCGCTTACGAAATTGAAGGCGATGAAGACGAGGAACTGGGTCCCCAGGATCAGGCGGAATGTCCCGATCTGTCCGATGCGGTCGGATACTCCTCCCCACAGGAAGCGGCCGAGGCCGTTGAACACCGAGCTGAGCGCTATCAGGGTGGCGCCGGCGGCGGCCGCCTTGATCGCGTTCATCGCCGGGGCGTTTTTGAGCAGGAGGTCTTGGACCATGGGCGACTGGAAGCCGATGAACATGATTCCCGCGGCTATGTTCATGAAAAAGATCATCCACATGAGAAGGAAACGCCGGGACAGGATGATTTCCTTGGCGTCCGGGACTTCCGCCGGCTTTTTCCGGATTGCCGGAGTTACGCCGGCCGCGGGGGCGGGAGGCTTCCAGCCGGGAGGCGAGTAGCCGGCGGGAGGATTCTCCATGAAAGCGGCCGCCGGCAGGGTCAGGGCGAACATGAGGACGCCGATGGACAGGAACACCGTAACCAGGTTCCCCCCTGTTGCGGCCATCAGGACGGGGGCTATGAGCTTGGACATCGCCAGGGCTCCGAAACCGAAGCCCATGATGACCATGCCGGTCACCAGCCCCTTCCTGTCAGGAAACCATTTGGCCGCGGTGGCCACGGGGGTCACGTAGCCGAGGCCGAGCCCTGCGCCGCCGATGACGCCGTAGCCCGCCCACAGCAACGGCAGGTTTTTCAGGTGCAGCGCGAAGGCGGCGATCAGGTAGCCCGAAGCGAAGAGGGTCCCGCCCGCCAAAGCCAGCTTGCGCGGTCCGATCTTGGGCAGTTTCTGGCCTCCCCAGGCGGCGGCGAGGCCGAGGAAACAGATGGCCAGCGAAAAGGTCCAGGCCGTCTGGCTGTTGGTCCAGCCGAAGGCCGCCATGACGGGTTTCTGGAAGTAGCTCCAGGCGTAGACGGTTCCGAGGCAGAGCTGGAGCACCGTTCCCATTCCGGCGATGATCCAGCGCTTGACGGGTTTCGCGGAAACGTTCATTCGGCCGCTTCCGGGCCGACGCGGACTCCGATCTTCGGCAGGCTGATCAGCAGGGGAACGCCGATGATCGTCGCCCCCAGGGAAAACACCGCGCGCTCCACAGGCGAGACGAAGGCCAGACCCTGCCACATGGCGGCGGGCCACTTGTACAGCATTATTCCGGCGAAGTTGGCCAGGCCCGCGGCGCCGACGAATCCGGCGTAGGCGGCCGCGAAGACGCCGACGGCGCGGAGCGGGGATTTCGGACCGAAGCGGCCGGCGTTCATCCAGATCGGGCTTCCGACCGCGACCGCCAGCAGGCCCAGGGTGTAGAAGATGAGGGGGAAAATGGCCGCCTCCATGCCGATGGGCGTCAGGAACCAGAGCGCGTAGCCGATGAGGATGACGGGAAGCGCGAGGTACCAGCGCCCGCGGGCCACGCAGCCGGCCGTGAAGGCGTTGACGGTGGCGACAAGGAAAGTCGCCAGCCCCAGCCATGCGCTGTGGGGCGCGATGAGCTGGGAGATGAAGGCACCGATGGCAGCGCAGAGGGCTCCGGCCAGAGGCCCGAAGAAGATCCCCGCGAGCGGAACCAGGATGGCGCCGACGTTGAAAGTGCCCGACAGCCCCACCATCGGGATGACGGGAAGGAGATTCGCGGAAGCGATGAGCGCCGCCCAGACCGCGAGAACCGCGGGGTGCGTGCCTTTTCCCCGGAAAAATGTCGTTCCTTTCGAATCGGTCCCGTCGTTCATCAAACGCATATCGTCTCCTTCCGTGTGGACGGGGCGTTTCCATCCGCTCCCCTTCCGTCGAGATCGTGCGGAACCCTGAGTCCCGCATCCTGCAGCATATCTTTCCGGGACAGGAGGTCCCCGGCGGCACCGTCGGCCACGATGGCACCGCCGTCCATGACGAGCAAGCGATCGGCGTAGCGGGCGAGAAGCCGGAGGTCGTGGCCGACCACCAGCACCGTGCGGCCTTCATTCCGTAAGGCGCGGATTATCTCCATTATGCGGATGGCGCCGGCATGGTCCTGGCCGCAGGTCGGCTCGTCCAGGAGCAGGACGGCGCTTTCCATCGCGATGGCCGAGGCGAGGGCGGTGAGCGCGCGGTCGGTCCGGTCCAGTCCCAGGGGATGCTCCTCCGCCTTGCCCGAAAGGCCGACCAGGCCGAGCGCCCTCCGGACCCGCCGGTCCGTCTCCTCCCGCCCGAAACCCAGGTTGACGGGCCCGAAGGCAGCCTCCTTGCGCACGGTATCGGAAAAGAGCTGGAGGTCGGGATTTTGCTGGACGTAGGCGACCCTGGCAGCCAGTTCGGGCGGAGAAAGGTCGGCGAGGTCCCTGCCTTTGATGAGCACCTTCCCGGGGAAGGGCTCGACGAGGCCCGTGAGGCATTTCAGCAAGGTGGTCTTGCCGGATCCGTTCCTTCCTACTATGCCGATGAATTCTCCCGCGCCGGCTTTGAAGCCGACGTTCCTGAGCGCCGCGATGCCGCCCGGGTAGACGCTGGTCGCGTTTTCCATTTCCAGTACGTCCCTGGCTCCGCGTTGATCAGCGGCGACGATGAATTCTCCCGCCGTCTCCCGGAAAGGAAAAGAAGGCGCCCGGCGGCTTTCCGCCGCGAGCACGCGTTCGGGGGTATCCAAAGCGAGGATCTTTCCCTTTTCAAGGACCAGAACGCGGTCGGCATGGCGGCGGACGAGGTCCAAATCGTGGGTGGCCATGAGGATGGCCAGGCCTCGGCATTTCTTCAATTCGCCCAGGAGATCCATCAGGGCTTCCGAGCCTTCACCGTCAAGCCGGCTGGTCGGTTCGTCCAGCACGAGGATGCCGGCCTTCATGGCCAGGGCGGCGGCGACGGCGAGGCGCTGCTTCTGGCCGCCGGAGAGGGTGGACGGCGGCCGCGCGTCCAGGCCGGCCAGTCCGACGGCGGAGAGGAGCTCCGCGGCGATGACGCGGATCACGGCGGGCTCCAAGCCGAGATTCTCGGGACCGAAAGCCGCCTCGTTCAGCACCGTGGTGGCGAATAGCTGGGCATCCGGATCCTCCAGGACCAGCCCCGCCTCCCGGGCGAGGACCGACACCGGATGGGCACGGGTATCGAGTCCGGCCGTGAACACGCGGCCTTTCAGGAAGCCGCCTTCCGAATGGGGGATGATCCCGTTGGCGCACTTGCACAAGCTCGACTTGCCCGCGCCGTTCCCGCCGATCACCGCGATCAGCTCCCCCTTCCGCAGGGCGAAGCTCAAATCCTCCAGCGCCCAGCCGTCGGCCGCCGGATAGCGGAAGGAAAGGTTCCGGAATTCGAGAACTGCTCGATCTGGCATCATGGCTCCATACGTCCGGGATTCATGGTGGGGATCAGAAAGCCCGATCGATCACGACGAGCGTGCAGGATACGACGAAGGCCGAAACGGAGGCAAGCGCGTCGACGGAGGTGAAGCGCAGATTTTGGATGGAAGTGCGGGCGGCGGAACAGCCGAAGGCCCGGGCGTCCATCGCCGCGCCCATAAGCGCGGCGCGGCGCATGGAACTCATGACCAGGGGAACGGCCAGGCTCGGGTAGGCGCGGAGTTTCCGGAAGAATTTTCCGCGTCCGAAAGCGGCGGAACCCCGCAGACGCTGGGCGGCGGTGATGGACGCGATATCGGCCCGTAGCACGGGGAGCTGATTCAGGGCGGTCGTCGCCGTATAGGCCGTGCGGTAGGGGAGCCCCAGCCTGGTCAGCGCCAGCACGATTTCCTCAACGCTGGAAGTGGCCAGGAGCAGGGGAAGGGTGAAGGCCAGGGTCAGCACCCGCAGGCAGAGCATGAAACCGAAGAACAGGCCTTCGACTGTCAGGGGCGAGCCCCACAGACGCGTCGAGCCCGGATGGAAGAAGGCCTGAGCCAGGATCAGGAACACGAAGAGGAAACGCAGGGGTTTGATGTAGGCGATCAATCCGCCCAGGCGCAGCCCCGCCAAGAACCAAAGCAGGACCGCGAGCGCGAAGGTGGGCAGTATGGTGGTCCAATCCTCCAGAAGGAAAACGACCACGGAAAACGCTACTATAATCGCGATCTTCGCGCGGGGATCCAGCTTTTCCATTCAGGTTCCCGGTATCTCTTTGACGAGCTCGGGGATTATCTCGAATAGGTCCCCGACGATCGCCACGTCGGCAAGCTGCATCATCGGCGTCTCCGGGTTTTTGTCGATGGCGATGATGTAATCGCAGGATTGCATGCCGACCAGGTGCTGGATCTGTCCGGAGATGCCGCACGCCACGTACACGGTCGCCTGGACCGTCTGCCCCGTCTGGCCGACCTGGTGGTTGTAGGGAACCCAGCCGGAATCCACCGCCGCCCGGCTCGCGCCGACCGCTCCGTTCACCCGTTCGGCCAGGGCCTTAAGCAGCTTGAAACCCTCCGGTCCCTTCACGCCGCGGCCTCCGGCGATGATGAAACGGGCGTCCGCCAGGTTGACGGCGTTCTCGGTGTCGCGGAAGATTTCCAGCACCTTTTTGAGGTTCGTCTTTTCCGTTTCCAGCAGGTTTTCCATGATGATGCGGCCTGAGCGTTCAGGATCCAGGGCCAGGGCGTTCATCACGCGTGGCCGGACCGTCGACATCTGGGGCCGGTGGTTCGAGCAGCGTATGGTGGCCATGATGTTGCCGCCGAAGGCGGGCCGGGTCTGCAGCAGGTCGCCGTTCTCCGGGTCTATGTCCAGGCCGGTGCAGTCGGCGGTGAGTCCGCAATCGGCGGTGACGGCGACCCGGGGAATCAGGGCGCGGCCGCGGGTGGTGGCGCCGCAGATCACGACTTCCGGTTTGTGCTTCCTGATGAGGCGCACCAGGGCGGCCGCCTCGTCCTCGTCCAGGAATCGGCCGAGGCGCGGATCGTCGATCACGAGCGCTACGTCGGCGCCGCCATGGAACAGCTCCTCGGCCTGGTCGGCGACGCCGTCGCCCATGACGATGCACCACAACTCGGACTTCCGCTTGTCGGCGAGGGTCCGCGCGGCGCCCAGCAATTCATAGGTCACCTTCTGGACCTTTCCGCCGAGGGATTCGGCGACTACCCAGATATTCTTGAACGATCCGCGCGCTTCTTCGGTGTCGGCTTTCATGTCGTCCCGCTCCTTATACCAGACTGCGCAGGCGCAACTCGTGCACCAGCTTGCGCGCGGAGTCCGCGGGCGTCCCGTCCAGCTTCATGCTGGCCTTTTCGCGGGCCGGCGGCGGATTGGTCTTGACGACGCGGGTGGGCGAACCGTTCAGGCCTATCAGCGCGGAGTCGGCGCCGATGTCGGCGGCGGTCCAGGTGGGGATCCCGATCTTCTGGGCGGCCAGCCGTCCCCTGAGGGTGGGGATGCGCGGCTGGTTGATGTCCTTTACCACCGTCAGCACCGCGGGCAGCGCGATGCGGCAGAGATCCCAGCCGTCCTCGTGCATGCGCTTGACGTCGATGCTGTCCTCCGAGAGCCGCGGCACCTCCATCACGTAGGTGGCCTGTGGCCAGCCCAGCTGGGCGGCTATGCCGGGACCCACCTGTGCGGTATCGCCATCGATGGCCTGCTTGCCGCAGATCACCAGGTCCACGCCGCCTATCTTTTCGATCGCCTTGGCCAGGGCGTAGCTCGTGGCCCAGGTATCCGATCCGCCGAAGGCGCGGTCGCTGAGCAGCACGGCCTTGTCGGCGCCGACGGAAATGCCCTCGCGCAGCACGATATCCGCCCGCGGCGGTCCCATGGTCAGCACGACCACCTCACCGCCGATCTTTTCCTTTATCCGTACCGCTTCCTCCACCGCATAGGTGTCGAAGGGGTTCGTCACCGCCTTGATGCCTTCACGGACGATACGCTTGGTCTCGGGGTCGATCTTCGCGTCGTTGGAACCGGGCACCTGTTTGACGCATACGACGATTTTCATTGCCAGGTGTCCTTTATCAGGTCGTACTGCGTCTTGAATCCCAGCAGGGACAGGTAGACGCCGCAACCCAAGTAATTCTTGTGGAGGATTTTCAGGGTAGCGATGGGATCGAAGGGATCCGTCGCGGTCTTTATCTCGTAGCCGACCGCCTCGGAAAGCAGGTCGATCTTCTTGCTCATCCAGGCTTCCACGATCACCGGGATCCCGGGGTATTTGGCCAGGAGCCTGTCCACGACCTCATGCCGCTCGATCACCGGCTGGGTGATGATGAACACCGCTCCGGCGGCCAGCTTGCGTTCCATCTTGGCGAACTCGTGTTCTTCCGGCTCGTAGGGATTGAAAGCTACGCCCAGCTCGAAGTCTCCGGGGTATTCGCGTCCGATGTACCGGAGGAGCTCCACTGAAGTCACCGCTTCGGTGTCGGTCGCGCCGACGTCGGCAGGGGAGAGCTTGGGCAGACGATCGGAACCGTCCCCCGAAATCACCAGCAGCTGGCGGATCTTCAGCGTCCTGCAGGAGTCCAGGATACGGTCCAGGTCTCCCTTGGTATGGAAGGTGTTCAGGTGGATCATCACCAGGTCCTTCCTTGGTTCCAGGCCGAGTTCTTCGATCATCTCGGTGCCCTGGAAGGCCAGGTTGCCCATCGCGTTGTCGGTCAGGCAGGCGCAGTAGCCGCTTTCCATGACGCGGTTGAACTTGACGGAAAAATTCTCCAGATCGGTCTCGAGCTTTTCCGTATCCTGCTTGGGCGGAAGGATCTCCACATGGTAGGTCTTGTTCTCGATATGCTTCTTCATGCCGGTCTCCTCAGAATATTCCGCGCACGCGGCCGGTCTTGGTATCCACATCGATGTTGCGGAACGAGGGGTCGGAGGAGGTTCCCGGCATCAGCTTTATGTCGCCGGCCACCGGTACGATGAAGCCGGCGCCGCGGTACGCCAGGACGTCGCGGATGGGCAGTATCCATCCCTTCGGACGCCCTTTCACCGCGGGATCATGGCTCAGACTGAGCTGGGTCTTGACCATGCAGGTTCCCAGTCCCGCCAGTTCCGGATCTGCGGCGATCGCGGCCAGCTTTTCGTCCGCCTCGGGGGTGTAGCTCACTCCGTCGGCGCCGTAGACCCTGGTGGCCAGGAGTTCGATGCGATCCTTCACGGGCATTTCCAGCGGATACAGGAATTTGAAGTCCGGTTTTTGCTCGCAGGCTTCCACGACGGCCTGGGCCAGCTCGATCGCGCCCTCTCCGCCCTTCTCCCAGTGCTTGCTCACCGCGACGCGGGCGCCGGCGGCCTCGGCCGCCCGACGGATCACGGCGATTTCCTCGTCCGAATCGGTGTAGAAGTGGTTGATGCAGACGACCGGCTGTATTCCGCTCATCTTGACGGTCTCGATGTGGGCAATCAGATTTTCGGCGCCGGCCTCGGTGAGTGCGACGTCCTTGTCGGTGTAAGCCCGGTCCAGGGGTTTGCCGGGGATGACCTTGGGGCCGCCGCCGTGCATCTTCAGGGCGCGTACCGTGCAGACGATGACCGCCGCATTGGGCACGAGGCCGGAGAAGCGGCATTTCAGGTTCCAGAACTTCTCGAAGCCGATATCGGCGCCGAAGCCGCTCTCCGTCACGTGGTAGTCGGCGAGTTTAAGGGCCAGGCGGTCTGCGATGATGGAGGACTGGCCGATGGCTATGTTGGCGAAGGGGCCGGCATGGACGAAAACGGGCTGGCCTTCCACCGTCTGCAGGAGGTTCGGATTGATGGCCTTGTGCATGATAGCGGTCATGGCGCCGGCGACCTCCAGGTCTTCCGCAGTGACCGGCGAGCCGGACTTGCTGTACCCGACGACCATCCTGCCCATGCGCGCCCGCATGTCGGCCAGGTCCTTGGCCACCGCCAGGATGGCCATGACCTCGGAAGAGACGGTGATCTGGAAGCCGCTCTTCATCATGAAACCGTCCATCTTGCCGCCGATGCCGATCATGATCTCCCGGAGGGCCTGGGCGGAGAAGTCGATGGTCCAGCCCATTGCGGGATTGCGCGGATCGATGTTCAGCCTCTTCAGGCCGCGTTTGGTCAGGAATTCATCCTCGTAGTTGAACTCGTGCTGGATGCGGGATGTGAGGGCGACCATGGCCAGGTTGTGGGCGTTGCTGATGGCGTCGATGTCGCCGGTGAGCCCCAGGCTGAACTCGGTAAGAGGAATGCACTGGGCGAGTCCGCCGCCGGCGGCGCTGCCCTTGATGTTGAAGGTGGGACCGCCGGAGGGCTGGCGGATGGCGCCCGTCACTTTTTTCCCGATCTTGCCGAGGCCTTCGACGAGCCCCATCGTCGTGGTGGTCTTGCCCTCGCCCAGGGGCGTGGGGGTTATGGCGGTCACGTCGATGTACTTGCCGTCGGGGCGGTTTTTGAGGCGGTCGAGCACGCTGATGTAATCCACCTTGCCGATATAATGCCCGTAGGGAAACAGCTCGTCCTCGCGGATGCCGAGTTCCTCCGCTACCACGCGGATCTTCTTCATGTCGTCCAGGGCCGCGTTCGCGATCTCCCAGTCCTTCATCGTCTTGGGATCGAGTTTCGCCATTTCCTTTCTCCTTGTCTCAACTGTTCAAAGCATCCTTCAGGATGCATGCATCTTGAAGGATGACAGTGTGTTCTTCATGAGCATGGCGATGGTCATCGGGCCGACGCCGCCGGGAACCGGGGTGATGGAACCCGCTATTTCCTTGGCCGCGTCGAAATCCACGTCCCCGCGCAGTATCGCGACGGTTTTTCCGGTCTTCTCGCTGATCTTCTCACCGACGCGGTTGACGCCGACGTCTATCACGCAGGCTCCCGGCTTGATCCATTCGGGTTTGACCAGCCCCGGCACGCCGGCGGCGACGATGAGGATGTCGGCGCGGCGGCAGTGGCCCGCGAGATCGACAGTCCCCGTGTGGACCACCGTCACCGTGGCGTTGGCCCCCGGCCCCTTCTGCAGAAGCATGTTCGCGATGGGCTTTCCGACGATGTTGGACCTCCCCACCACCACCACCTCGGCTCCGGAGATCCTGACGCCGGAGCGCAGGATCAATTCCTGGATGCCGGCGGGCGTGCAGGGGGGGAACTTCGCCTCGTCCCCGCCCAGCAGCAGCCGTCCGATGTTGACCGGGTGGAAGCCGTCCACGTCCTTGTCGGGATCGATGGCGTAGATGACCTTCTTCTCGTCGATGTGCCTAGGCAGGGGAAGCTGGACCAGGATGCCGTGGATGCTCGGATCCTTGTTGTAGCGGTCCACCATCGCCAGCAGGTCCGCCTCGGAAACGTCAGCGGCAAGGTTTTCCTGCACTTCCTTGTATCCCATGTCCAGGGCGGTCTTCACCTTCAGGGTCACGTAGGAGACGGAGGCCGAATTGGAGCCGACGAGGATGGTGACCAGCCCCGGGACTTCGTTCTTCTCCGCCTTGATCGCGGCGACCTCGGCCTTAATCTCGGCCAGTATGGACTTGGAGATCGCGCTTCCGTCTATGATGAGGGCCGGCATTACGCGTTTCCCTCCCGGAAGGCCGTGATGTAGTTCATGCCGTATTCGTCGTTGCCGAGGAGCAGCTCGCGGGCGAGCCGGTAGGTCTCCGCGCCGTAATCCATGGAAGCGAGTATCTTGTCGTTGATCTGGGCGGGATCCACGATGCCGCCGTCGCAGCCGGCGTCCAGGCAGAGGCGCGCGAACACCTGGTTGATCACGTTTCGCTTGGGGTAGCCGTAGGAGATGTTGCTCAGGCCGGGGCCGAAGTGGATCTCCGCGCCGTATTTGGCCCGAAGGGCTTTGACGGTGTCGATGACCATGACCGAATTTCGCACGTCCACGGAGGCGGGATACACCAGCGGATCCAGGAAAATCTCATGGAGGGCGATGCCCGCGGCGAGGAGCTTTCCGATCAGCTGGTCCAGGTTGTCGAGGCGCTCCTGGACCGATTCGGGCATGCTGGATTCCCCGGTGGCTCCTGCGATGACGCAGGCCCCGCCCGCGGCGGCGAGGGGGATGAAGCTTGCGCGTTCAAGGGAAACGGAATTGACGAGGGGCTTTCCCTTGGATGGATCGCAAGCGGCCAGCCCCGCTTCCAGAATTTCGGGATCCGATGAATCGATGCTCAGCGGGACGGAGGAGGCCTTCTGGATCACATCGGCGGCCCAGCGGATTGCGTTGATCTTTTCGGCCCGGTCCACGCTGAATTCGTCCACGTTCAGGTCCAGGAACCAGGCTCCGGCCGCTTCCTGCTCCCGGGCCATCGCGGCGACGTAGCGCCGTCCTGCGTCCTTCCCGGCTTCCGTTCCGTACAGGCCCTGCTGGACCGCGACCGCCACATGGCGGACCTTGCCGGCCTTCCAGTCGTCTCCCTCCACGAAGGAGGCGGGAATCGGAAGGCGGTCCATGCCGGCGCCTTCTTTGAACACGAGGACCTTCGATCCGTCCGCCAGGGTTTCCACGAACTTCCCCGCGATCATGCGGACGCGGGTGCAGTGGATGTTTTCGCCAATGATGATATAGGAGCCTTTGGTCGACATGGATTTCCCCTTCCTGAGAACTATTCGGATCGAAGCACGCGTTTATACTATGCCTGCTTCGGTTGGCCGTATTGTAAAGATTCCCCTATTTTGTGAATTCTTTGAATACCCCGCGCGCTTCCGCCACGGTCCGCCGCCCCTTGCCGGAGAGGACCCGACCTGCTTTACTTGCGCCCGCACGGAGGCCGGAACGATGCACGAACCGTTCGAAAACGCGGAGGACGTATTCCGCTACCTGGATTCCTTCCACAACATGGAAAGGGGCATCCCCGCCCGCGCTTTCCGGCTGGACCGGATCGAAAAGCTCGCCGAAGCCGCCGGTTTTCCGCAACGCTGCTGTCCTTCCGTCCATGCGGCCGGTTCCAAGGGCAAGGGATCCACCTGCGCCATGATCGCCTCCATCCTGACGGCCGCAGGCAAGCGCGCCGGCCTGTACGCCTCGCCCCACGTCGAGGATTTCAGGGAGCGCATCAACCTTTCGGGCGAATTTTTCTCCGACGCATCCTACGCCGCCGCGGGGGAAGAGTTGCGCGCATTGGTCGACCGTATCGGCCCGGGAGGCCTGCCGGGAGGGGAGGATCCCACCTTCTTCGAACTCTGCACCGTCTTCGGCTTCATGGCCTTCAGGCGCGAACGCTGCGACGCCATGGTGATCGAGACCGGCCTGGGCGGGCGGCTGGACGCCACCAACATTATCGATCCGCTGGCGGTGGTCCTGACGCCCATCGAACTGGAGCATACCGAATACCTGGGCGGCACCATCCCCCTCGTCGCCGCCGAGAAGGCCGGCATCATCAAGCGGGGACGTCCCGTCTTCGCGGCCGCCCAGACGGCCGAAGCCCTTGCCGTGTTCCGCGGGACGGCCGCTGCCCTGGACGCGCCCCTGCGCTACCTTCCCGATGAAACGGAGAGCCTGGACGCGGAGGTCGACCGGAACGGGACCCGGATGCGCGTCGTCTTCCGCGACAGGAGCCTGTTCAGCCGTCCCCTCGTCACGCGGCTGGGCCTCGTGGGCGAAATCCAGGCCCGGAACGCCGCGCTCGCCGCCCTCTGCGTCCGGGTCAGTTTCCCCGAAGTGACGGACGAGCAGATCGAACTGGGCCTGTCGCGCGCCGCCATCCCCGCCCGTTTCGAGCGCGTGCTGGAAGACCCTGTCCTGGTACTTGACGGCGCACACACCGAACGCAGCGTCGCCTTCGCCGCCGATTCCTTCCAGGCCGCGTACGGAAAGGGCGGCATCCTCCTGTTCGCCTGCGCCGCCGGCAAGGACGCGGACGCCATGGCGCGCATCCTGATTCCCAGTTTCTCGGCGATCTTCCTCACCGTTCCCGGCGCTTACCGGAAAGCCGACCCCGACGCCGTCCGCCGCGCCTTCTCCGCCACGCCAGCGTCCGCTGCCGCGCCCGTCGGCGCGCCCGCCCCGTTCTGGTTCGACGATACCGCCGAAGCCCTGGAAGCGGCGCTATCCCGCGCGAGGGCGCTGAACCTGCCGATCCTCGCCGTCGGGTCGTTCTACCTGGCCGGCGAGATCAAGAGTTGGCTGAGAGGGAAGGGGAGAGTGTAGCCTGTAGCTGGTGGCCATGCGGCCCGTGGGTGGCCGAGCGGTCAGGAGGTAAAAAGCGATCAACCGGAACTTCGCTTCACCCGCCGTCTCTTCAGTCTCTCGCAACTTCCGGAAGATAAGAAGCGGGTAGTCCTCAAGATCCTCGATGATCTAGTCCGCGCGAAAAGCTAACGGTTACTCATCTTCCTTCCCCATCGATGACAGAGTTACCTTCGCGTATCCGGCACTCTTCTTGTCCTCGGGGTGCGGTTCGAGTCCGATTACCGTGATCTCGCCCTGTTGGGGGCCGCAGACCCAAAACAAACGCCCGGCGCCGCTGGTACTGTTCTCAAGATACGATTGCCAGACCTTCATGCCGTAACAGCGGCTCAATGCCTCAATCTCGCGGCTTTTCAAACCGGGATGGCGCGGATCCCCGGCCAATAAGGCCATCGCCTTACCCCATTTCTTGTACAACTTCTCCTCGTCCTTCCCGAGCTCATTGTACCCGGACTTGTCTACGAGGTTGGCCCACAAGACTTTCATCTCTGGAATTCCGAGTCGTATCGTGAACATCGATTATCGGACTCTATTCGACTTCGAAAGCGGAAAGGTCGACCGGTTCCGACGCCGTTCCCTTGGCGAAGTTCACCATGCTCGCGTCCATCATCGAAAGTGTCCTTCGGGAGATTTCAAGCGGTGCGACTAGCTCCCTCGGCTCCAGCATGATCCGTCCGTCGTCGTATTCCAGCACGTGGTAGTGTTCGAAACGGCCACCGCGAAGCGTGACCCGCTTCTTCATATCCATTCGAGCATCATATTCCTTGACGGGGCTCATGGCTTCCTCCGAGTGGGATATCCCACACTTCAAGTATACTTCATCGATTCTGGATTGGCCAGTCCCGTCTTACCCCAAACCGGGTGACTCCGCTGTCCGGTCACCCCCGGTAGGGGCAAATCGATCTGAGCAAGAAAAAAAGCAGTTAAACCTGACTCGGGGGACAAGCCCCGTCGCAGGTTAACTTGTACTTTTCTTGACTCGGTGCCGGAGCGGCCGCGAAGGCCTATGCCGGCTAAGGTAGCTGCGGCCCGGATTCAAGAGCCGGGGGAAGAGGCGGCCGCCCGGCAAGCGGTGAACCTGCCGGGTTTCGTCTTTTCTTGGCGTTGGTTAATCACGTGGATAACCCGACACATCGGCTTGTCCGACGTGACGGGTTATCCATGCGTTAGGCTCAAAAGGCCGTCAAGAAAGATCCTGTTCCGACCACACTCCCTAGCACTATCTTGATCGCATTGAGATCTGGAACATCGATATACCTAAGCAACAAATAATTAGACAACCTTACTGCGCGCTGACTGTCAGCATCTCCCATATCCATCATAATTATATACGCCGTGTCAGTTGTGTTGCCCTTTGCATCAATAGAAACATATTCGTAATAACCCTTATCAACTTTTTTCAATCTATCATCGGAGTATTTTTTATACTGCCTGTCTTTCCGAACAAATTGCACTACATCATCTTTGTCAGAATATTTTATATCCTGCAAATAATTGCTTCGTCGGATTGTCTCATCCTTTACATTAAGAGAAAAGCGAAACTCGAAATACCCATCCTTCAAAACGACATCTTCATTCCATGTTTCAAAACTATTAAGATCACTTATGTACATACGATCGGCTAGCGTTCTTACATAAACAGTTTTTGAAGACTTGGTTAGAACCTTATAATTGCTTTGATCTAAGCGCTCAATCAAAATCTCCTTATTATTTTTCTTATCTACCGCACGTAGTAAATTATCCTGTCTCTCAACTTCATAAGTATAATTTAAAAGGTACTGTCCTTTATTCAGCTCCCACTTCTCTATCTTTGTGAGCAGATCTTTATCAAAGAAATATTTATATATTTCATCCGGCCTATCGAAATAACTTCCTTTGCCAACGTTATATATTGATAATGAAGCACTGCCTTGCGAATAGACCGTCAGAGCATTAAATAGGAGGATTAGGAAAAAAGAGATATTCCTTGCCACGATTTACTCCTTCACAATAAGCTTCATGCTGCCACCATCCGACTTTATCTTGTCAAGAAGGTCTTTCAATATTTTCGATGTGGCCTTTTCTACTCTTATACATCCATCTGTCGGCTTTGTATAATCCGCATATTCTTCATCTCCATCATGTATGTTATACCCAGAATCATCCTGCTGGCCATCTGCAACCCAGTTCCCATCATCATCCTTTTTGTAGACATCAACTATTTGATGAGCATCAGTTTTTAAAACATTATCTCCTTCGAACTTATTATGACCATTCCTTGAGGTAAACACATTCCAAATACCATTAGGAAATTTTTGGGGATAGTAATTCTTCCCATCGCTACCATCCTTTGGCTCATCTTAAACACTTTATTTTTCCAAGTTCTTGTATTACTTGGAATTAAAAATACAATTCCCGTCTCTGGCACTACACTTTTCAATCTGTCGAGGATTTTCCCGGTTCTTTGTAGGGATGCTATTC